>Ga0075418_10004726_pt1 | contig 15461 bp, 14 predicted proteins | sample SoiMetdeltSBSDD2_FD_81776 | JGI IMG/M metagenome (GOLD analysis project Ga0075418, IMG submission 81776) | Bulk soil microbial communities from a Populus tree surrounding site in Tennessee, USA - Soil MetaG P. deltoides SBSDD2 | ecosystem: Environmental > Terrestrial > Soil > Tree plantation...
GGCCTTCAACTTTTCAAGCGACTCGATGTTCCACCCAAAATTGACCATCGCGGGCGCAAGCTCCCAGGCGGATTCAACCCCGTTCGCCTCCAGCCAGGCCTGAAGCTGGTCCACTAAATCGATCTTTTCCAACACATCCAGTTTGACCGGCGACTCGAACCGGTGTGACGTTTCCTTCATCAGTTCGTCCAGCCAATCGGTTTGACCTTCCTTGAACGCCCCGGCTTCAATTTGATGTGTCAACGATTGCCACTTCAGCAATGTCTTAGTTAACTCGGACGCACTTCTCTGCGCCGCGGCAGCGGGATTGTTCAACTCGTGTGCCAGCCCCGCGCTCATCGTGCCAAGGGCCGCCATCTTTTCCTGCTGATGCAGCAGCGACTCGTTCTGGGTCAAGCGCGCCATTACCCAGTGCAAAACAGCCAGCGAGGCCGTTGTACTGGATGATAATAATTTTTCAAACGCTTCTTTCGGGATGCGCAAGGCTTCACAATCCGTCTTTGCAAGCACGGTCGCATTGCGCGGCGCCTGCGAAAGCAAGGCCATCTCACCCACCACATCGCCCGGATTCCGCACATCGATCTTGATCAATGATTGCCCCGCCAGCTTTTGGATCTCGAACTCTCCACGTATCACGACATAAGCTGCATCACCCAACTCTCCCTGTCGGATGAGACTTTCTCCCGCACGCAGCGAGACAGGTTCAGCCATGTCCATGAGTTTTTGCAACTCCTCATCAGACAGACCCTGAAACAGTGGAGATTTGCGGAGGTCGTTGAGGTTCATTTGTTCAAAATAAGCTACTTTAGAAATCCAACTTCAAACAAATAACCAAATAGGAAGAGAATCGCAATAAAGTAGATTACCCATAAAATCACACCAACATTCCAAGCAAGTGTGTTGCGTCTTAGTTTTCTCAAAAGGTCTTGCGCTTCAGGGAAATCTTTCACCCAACTTGGCGTATAGAAAGTCCAAGCAAGTCCAGTAAACGCTGGGTTTGATGTAAAGAGTCTTGTTATGAAATTTTGGGATTGAGTTGGTGCACGATAACCCAACATTCCTGAAGGCTCTCCACTCGTTCTCCAAGCATCAGGAGCATTTTCACATTGAAATTTGATAAGATCGTTGTGTGCTTTGAATGCCTTGAACAAAAATGTGATAATAAATCCCAACACAGCCAAGACAGACCCACAGCCCGTCAGTTGAAATATAAGAGTCATGATTTCTTGTCCACGTGTTTACCTGTTTTCTTGTCTGCTTCTTACAATCCTTTCAAATACTCCTTCATCAAGGCAAAAGCAATCGCGCCCTCTCCCACCGCGGACGCGACACGATGACTGGTTCCATAGCGCACATCGCCAGCCGCGAAAAGTCCAGGGACAGACGTTTCCAATAGAAACGGATCCCGTTCCAGGGTCCAGCCCGGAGGCGGTTTTTTATCCACCATCAAATCGAGGCCTGTATAGATATATCCCTTATCGCTGCACTTCACTAGGCCGGAAACTGCCTGACTCTGCGGACGAACGCCAATGAACACGAACATGGCGGCAGCATCCAGTGTTTGTACTTCGCCGCTCCTGGTGTTCTTGATGACAATTTGTTCCAACGTGTTTGTGCCCTTCACCTCGAGCAAATCTGTGTTCAACAAGATTTCAATCTTCTCGTTTTCGTTGAGCGCATCCACCAGATATTTCGAAGCGGTTGGCTCGTGCCCGCGAATCAAAACTATAACCTTGTTTGCAAAGCGACTTAGATATATGGCACCCTGCGCTGCCGAATTAGCGCCGCCGACCACAAATACATCTTTATGCTTGTAATTCATAGCTTCCGTGTACGCCGCGCCGTAATAAATCCCTGCGCCCGTCAATGCGTCGGCGCCCGGCATCTTCAGCGTGTGGAACGATGCGCCGGTGGCCATCAATACGGCGTGACAGGATATTTCTACGCCATCGCTTAACTGGATGATTCGGTAGGAATCTTTAATTTCAACCTGGCTTACCTCTTGCGCCGATAAAATCTCCACACCGAATCGTTTGGCCTGTGAGACCGCCCGGCGCGTAAGATCATCGCCAGAGATGCCTGTTGGGAAACCGAGATAATTCTCAATTTTGGGGCTGCTGCCCGCCTGTCCGCCCGGCGCAGATCGCTCAATGACAAGACATTTGTAGCCCTCCGATCCTGCGTATACCGCAGACGCCAGGCCTGCAGGTCCGCTGCCAATCACCACAATATCATAGAACGGCAATGCCGCGCGCGTTTGCAGCCCAACTTTCTCTGCAAGTTCCTTCAGATCCGGTTCGATCAATGTCTTGCCATCCGGGAAAAATATTACAGGTAGTTTTGTCTCGGACGTAACTCCTTCCACCAAATTTCGTGCGTTCGAATCTTTTTCGATATCCAGCCACTGATAGGGAATTTGATGCCGCGTGAGAAAATCCTTCACCTGATGACTCGAAAGCGACCACAACGTGCCTGCGACGCGAATCCCTTCATACGGCAAACGGACATGGATTTTCCAATCCTCCAGCAACTCATCCAGGATGGGGTAGAGTCTTTCCTCGGGTGGATGCCAGGGTTTCATCAGGTAATAATCCAGTCCCACTTCGTTGATGGAGTCAATCGCAGCCTGTGTATCCGCATAAGCGGTGAGCAGGACGCGCTTTGCCTGCGGATAGGTCTGCATGGCTTCCTGAAGGAACTCTGTTCCGCTCATTTCAGGCATGCGCTGGTCGACTAAAAATAACGCCACTGTCTCATTGCGCTGTTCTAATTTCTTTAAATAATCCAATGCGATCCTGCCATCGTTGAGGGGCAGGATGCGATAATTCTGTCCATACTGGGCGCGCAGGTCGCGTTCGACGGAGTTCAAGACAGCTTGGTCGTCGTCAACGGTGAAGATCACAGGTTTGGCCATGTATATTCTTCTCGTCAGGAGGGCATCTGATCACTTTAATTTTATCATCCAATACGGGTGGGTATTCGCAGGTCAGGTGTGCTAGACATATGGAAGTAGAATTGACGGCTCCCAGCCATGAAATTCCTGTAGGGGTTTCCCCACATTGGTGGTGGGCAAGCCCTTATTGACGATAGTTCGCGCCGTCTACATAATTATTCCAAGACCCAAAGAGGGGTAAGGTGCCATTGCTGAATCAACATAAGATAACATGAGAGGAGAAAACCATGATACCTATTGGCGATGATGATAGTGCCCGCAGGCTTGCGCCTACCGTTACCTATGCCCTGATTGCGATAAATGTCCTGGTATTTCTGGTCGAACTTACCGCAGGGGAGAGTTTTATTAATCGCTGGGCTTTTGTCCCATCCCGCTTCCTTGCCAACCCCGCTGGCGACTTCATAACGCTTTTTAGCTCCATGTTCATGCATGCGGGCTGGCTCCATCTGGTTGGTAATATGCTTTACCTATGGATCTTTGGTGATAACGTGGAAGATCGACTTGGGCATGGAATGTTCCTGGTCTTTTATCTTCTGTGTGGTCTGGCTGCAACGTTTGCACAAATGGCTGTTAATCCCGGCTCGAGCGTTCCCAATGTTGGAGCTTCCGGAGCCATTGCTGGCGCATTAGGTGCATATATTGTGATGTTTCCCGGCCAGCGCGTCAGGGTCTTGGTGGGTCGTGCTGTCACTACCATGCCGGCCCTGATTGTCATTGGGTTTTGGATCGTCCTGCAACTCTTTAGTAGTTTTGCCGCGATTACAGACTCTTCACAAACCGAAGGCGGCGGTGTGGCCTATATGGCGCATGTGGGTGGCTTTTTCGCTGGCGTGATACTTGCCTATGTACTGGGTGGAACGCGGCGGGCGCTGCCCTACAGTCGATAATTTCCAGCACCGTACCACTATCCATATTGAAGGATAGGCGTTGGTGCATAAAACCTCCGAAGTTATGCTTTTATATGGCGCTTCGGGGGTTTTGATTCGTGACTTCACTTGACGCTACCATGCATTGGCTGTTAAATTTGCTTGTACGACAAATTCAATCAAGCAAAGGTCCACATGCATAAAAAATGTCATCTCTTCCTCTGCGTCGCTTTCATCCTTGGAGCATGCGCCGTGACAACGCCGGAACCAACCGCGACCCCTCTTCCCACACCCGTCCCATCGCCGACACCCGCTCCCTGGGAACGAGTTGGATGGAATATCGTCTGGCAGGATGAATTCGAAGGCACTGAGCTGGATCGAACCAACTGGGCCTTTGATATCGGTGGCAATGGCTGGGGCAATGCGGAATGGGAGGCATACACGGATAAGGCGGAAAACGTCCGTGTGGTGGATGGGATGCTGGTGATCGAGGCCCGCGAAGACCCTACTCTACCGGCCGGGCGTCCCTATTCGTCGGCTCGTATCAAGACTCAGGGACTCCACGCCTGGCAATATGGGCGCATCGAAGCGCGGATGAAACTTCCGTATGGGCAAGGCATCTGGCCCGCCTTCTGGATGCTTGGCGCAAATAACCGCGGCTGGCCAGCCTCCGGTGAAATTGACATCCTTGAACATATCGGCAGGGAACCGAATACGATTTATGCAACGGTCCACGCACCGGGTTATTCAGGTGGGAGTGGCATTGGGTCGAGTCTGGTTGTGCCAGATGATACGCTTAAGAATGATTTCCACGTTTATGCTATTGAGTGGCAGGAGAATGAGATTCGCTGGTTTTTCGACGATCAGGAATATTTCAAACTCACGCCCGCCGCGGTCCCCGACAAATGGATTTTCGATCATGAGTTCTTTATTATCATGAACCTGGCGGTAGGCGGCAGATGGCCTGGTTACCCTGATACGACCACGGTATTTCCGCAATTCTTGTATGTAGATTACGTCCGCGTTTATCAAAGACCATAAATAAGGAAACATCCGAAGCCCAAATCAATTCGGATGTTTTCATTTTGCCTCTTGACTCTACCCCTTGGGGAGATTGTATACTGCCAACATGGATCAACAAAAGAACCTGCTTTCCATCGGCGCTTTCGCCAGTATGACCCGCCTCTCGATCAAGGCCCTGCGGCTCTACGACCAATTGGGGCTTCTACAGCCGCTGTACGTGGACCCGCAAACTGGCTACCGTTACTATGGCGTTGATCAACTCCCAGGCGCCCGCATGATCCGGAACATGCGTGAGATGGATATGCCGCTGGCCACCATTCGGCAGGTGCTCGCGGCGTTACCTTCCCTGCCAGCGCAAGCCGAAACGCTGTTACGGGAATACGCAGAGATGCGTGAATCGCAGGTTAAGCAGATCCGTACGCAAGTTCAACAGTTCATTCAACAAATTCAACAGGAGCAACCCCCCATGAGTTTCGAAGTCAATGTCAAAACCATTGCACCACAACAGGTGCTCAGCGTCACTCACCACATCAAAGTCAACAAGCTGGATGAGACTATCCGCACGTCTGTGGAGGGCATGTATACCCTGCTCAAAGAGCAGAAGGTCGAGGCTTCCGAGTCGCCATTCGGCATTTTTCATGGCGCTATCAACGAGCAGGAGGACGGTCCCCTTGAGATCTGCCTGCCTGTGAACGGACAAGTTAAAGGCAAAGGCGAGGTGCAGGTGAAACAACTACAGGGAGGCGAGGCCGCCTGCGTAATGACGGTCGGCGCGCAGACGGATTTCCCTGCCATCCTCGGTGCCTACGATGCCGCCGCAGACTGGATTCAGCAGAACGGCTACGCCATGGCAGACCCGCCGCGCGAAGTTTGGCATAGCGGCCCAGGCGATAACCCAAAAATGGAGATCGTCTGGTTGTTCAAGTAAAGCTGCCATCCCAAAATTTTGATTGTGCAGCAACTGGAGATTTAAAATGGACCACAGGTTCAGTGTTTTTTCCCTTGAGAAGTATCGGTTAGGGCTTCAACGAGGAGACCGGTCCTTTTACGAAGAGGAAGTCAGTGAAAAAGTGCACTGCCCAAATAAATTAAGGCGATTGATGAGCCATATCGTTAGCGGGATCATTGCGTCTTCAACGATGTTGAAGAAGAAAGATAGCATCTTGAAGAATTCCAAAAGAATAACGAATCAAAGCTACATGGAGTAGCAACGTACTGCAAGAAAGAGGACCGCCCCTCAGGAGGGGCGGTCCTCTTGAATTAACAGATTGCATCCATTTCAGGGTCATTTGCCTCTTGACTCCGCCCCTTGGGCAGACCCTATAATACCAGCATGAACCAGCGAAAAGGTTTGCTCTCCACCGGCACATTTGCGGATTTATCCCGACTCTCTCTCAAGGCATTAAGGCTGTACAACCAATTGGACATTCTGCGCCCGATTCACACCGACCCGCAAACTGGCTACCGTTACTATGGGCCCGATCAACTCCCAAGAGCGCGTATGATCCGGAACATGCGCGACATGGACATGCCGTTGGCCGAAATCCGTCGTGTGCTAGCCGTGGCAGACGTGTCACAGGCACAGGCCGAACTGGTGATCCGCCAGTATCTTGAATGGCGCACGCAACAACTGGAGCAGATCCAAATGCTGGCTCGGCAATTCCTTCAACAATTAAAACCGGAGGCAAATAAAATGAATCTCGAAGTGGAAGTCAAGGAAATCCCAACCCAACATATTATCAGCATCACTCGTCGCCACACCGTGGATGGATTGGGCAAACAGGAAGAACAGGATATCGGCGCGCTGTTCTCATTGGCAGGTGAGTCGGGGGTGCAAACAATTGGTGCACCATTCGGCATTTACCACGGCCCAGTCAGTGAAACAGAGGATGGCCCCGTTGAGATCTGTCTGGCAGTAGAAGGCCAGGTGGAAGGACGAGGGGACATCGAAGTGAAACAGCTCGAAGGTGGGAAAGCTGCGTGCGTCGTCATCACTGGAGAGCAATGCCACTATCCTGAACTGCTCGGTGCCTACGATGCCGCCGCGGACTGGATCCAAAAGAACGGCTACGAGACTGACGGTCCGCCGCGTGAGGTCTGGTACACAGGGCCGGGACCAGCTGCAAAATGGGAAATCGTCTGGCTGTTCAAGGGATGAAGTTGTGGGAGTGCTTCACACCCCAGGGTGTGAAGCACTCCGGGAAGAAGTTCATGAAACCAAAATTTATCTGTGCAATACTGATCGTGATTCTCATACAAGGACTGTCCGCCTGCGGAGGTGCATCAACCGGAGCCATAATTCCAGAAGCCGCCAGCGCTGACGAGGTTGTACAGGGTTTCTATCAAGCCCTGAACGACGGCGACCTGGAATCAGCGATGAGATTCGTTGCCGATGACATAGAATGTCGCGGGCATTGCTACATCACAGGAAAAGATTCGTTTCAGACATTCATTCAGGGAAACATTGATCACAACGACCAGTTTGAGATCAGTGAGTTAAAGGTCGATGGAGACAAAGTCACGTTCAACTACGTCATCCATCGCGGAGATTCCATATTCGCGCGCGGCGTGGATTCGGTGATGCAAGTACAGGATGGCCAGATCATCTATTTTGAGATCAAATAACCGCGCCGTAACTTAATAAGGAAACACAAATGACAAAAATTGGCAAACCTAAAATAGAGAAACGCCCCAAGATCACTTACATGGGAATTCGCACCATCGCGCCGTTCAAAGGCATGTCTAAAGAGATCACCAGGATCGCAGACGAGTTGAATGTCTGGGTAGAGGAAAAAAAGATCAAGACCGCAGGCCCGCCCTTTTTGCGCTACCATGTCATTGATATGCGTGGCTCCATGGACATTTCCTTCTGTGTTCCGGTCCGCAAAGCGTTGCCTGAGGCTGGCGATGTTAAAGCCGACTTTGTTCCGGCAGGCAGATATGCGAGCCTAATCTATTCCGGTGGTGGCATTTCGGGGAACAGGACCTTGATCGAATGGGTGCGCGCCCAGGGCATGGACTTCGATCGCTGGGACACCGAACAGGGTGATAACTTCCGCGGTCGCTACGAAACCTATCTCACCGACCCCAGGGTCGAGCCGCGCAAGTCAAGATGGCAGATTGAAGTAGCGATCAAGCTGGCGGACAAATAAAAAAAAGCAGGGGCGAGATCACCTTGCTCCTGCTCTAATCAATTCTGTCTCTCACGGACCCCCATTCATCCAAAATCTGGAAATTCTCAATTGTGAACCAGCTGCAACAATCACTGATTTTTGGACTTAGTAATCCCCATCCACCTGGACTCCCAAAGCGGAGATAGGATATGAAACCATGACTCCTATCAAAGGATATTCTGGTGATGGATGAAGGCGGATCTCTCAACCCTCGTTGAAGTTCATCGAACAATGAAGGCACTATATAGTTGTGATAGTCGCACAGAAACGGTGTGTTTCCGCCACCATCTGGCAAAAAAAACACATCCACATCGACATCGCTTCTGCTGCCGGTACCCATCACCTTTCCATCCTTGACCTCTATGCTACCATTAATCGTGCAGTAAAACGGTACGAACCCCTGAATATCGAACTTATAGTGATTGATCTTTTGCGCATCCCAACGGGTTCGGGCACTGGGTAAACCAATGCGAGCCTGAATGTTTTCGCTTAAGTCCACGAGGCTGGAAAGCGGATCAAATACAATCTCAATCACTAGTCCAATGAGGAGGATAGTCCACACCTTCCGACGTATTCGTTTTTTTGCATCCATAATGTTCCTGGTGTTAGGCACTCCGGGCATTTACGGCGCCGGTATCGAAAATCTGATATATTACATAGTGTATCTGCAAATAAATGAATAGTCATTATTGTTCCAATTGCCATACGGAAAATCGTGCCGAAGCCCGATTCTGTAAACGCTGTGGATTCTGGCTTTTGCCGAATTGTCCCTTTTGTGACACGACACTACCAGAGGCGGCTCTCTTTTGTGATGGGTGTGGGCGACAGCTGAATCCCCAGGTTGGAGGTACTCCATATTCTCCAAACCTGTTGCCGGCCGCGGCACCGGTGATATCCCATCCGCATCAAGCACTGCCAAACAAAGGTGTGGCTCTGCCAAGGGTGCCACAGAATCCTGAGACTGAATCGGCTGCGATTACGTCCGAACTTCATCAATATATCCCCAGGGAATTGATGAAAAAATTGCAGGCCGCGCAAGACAAGGGCGGAATGGTTGGTGAGCGCCGTGTGGTCACCATGCTTTTTTGCGATATGAAAGGTTCAACTGCAGCGGCCGAAGGACTTGATCCCGAAGACTGGACGGAGATCATGAACGGCGCTTTTGCCCAGATGATCAAGTCAGTCTACCAATATGAAGGAACGATCGCGCGGTTAATGGGCGATGCACTGCTCGCATTCTTTGGGGCGCCGATTGCCCATGAAGATGACCCACGGCGTGCGATTCTGGCGGGGCTGGATATTGTCGAGGCTATCAAACCGTACCGTGAACAGATCAAGGAAACCTATGGCATCGACTTTGATGTACGCGTAGGAATCAATACGGGCCTGGTCGTGGTCGGCGCTGTTGGCTCGGACCTGCGAATGGAATATTCTGCGCTGGGGGATGCCATTAATCTGGCGGCGCGCATGGAACAGACCGCCCAACCCGGGACGGTGCAGGTTGCGCATGATACCTACAAGTTGGTCAAGAATCTTTTCGAATTCAGAGCGCTGGGCGGCGTGGAGGTCAAGGGGAAGAGCGAACCTGTTCTCGCTTACCAGGCCCTGAGTCGAAAATTTGAATCGGGCCGCACGCGCGGCATTGAAGGCCTGCAGGCCACGATGGTCGGACGCGAAGCGGAACTGATCGCCTTACACGCGGTCATGGCTGAGCTCAAACAAGGCTTGGGGCGCATCATTTTCGTTCTGGGCGAGGCGGGGCTGGGAAAGACTCGTCTGATCGGTGAAGCTCATGAGGTATTCAAATCTCTTGGCCATACGCAAGCCGTGTGGGTCGAAACCATCAGTCTCTCGTATGAAACAAATCAGGCCTATGGGTTATTCCAACGCTTGATTCGACGCATTGGTGGAATCGAATATCAGGATGCGCCTGGCGTTCTCCGTGAGAAATTAAGCAAGCTGGTGGAGGCTATAGAGGCCGCGCGGCGCCCGCGAGCCTTGCATGTCTTTGAAGCATTGTTTGGCCTGGAGAGCGGGAACAGCCGCGTACCGATGGACAATGACACATTCAAACGGGACCTGTATGAGGCCATGTATTTGTGGTGGAAAGCCCACTTCTCACTCCAACCCGCGGTATTAGTGTTCGATGATATGCACTGGTGTGATGCCGCTTCGGCGGAGTTGCTTCGCCAGCTTCTGCCCATCACCGGCGAAAGTCCACTCGTGCTTTTACTGGCCATGCGGGCGGAACGCAACGCGCCTGCCTGGCAGATCAAGACGACTGCGGAGGAAGAATACAATCATCGTTATACAGAACTCGTTTTGCGCCCACTCTCGGAGGCCGAAGGTAACGAGCTAGTCAATCGTCTGCTTGCCAACCCTGATCTTCCGGATAGCCTGCGGACAAGCATTCTCGAAAAGTCAGGTGGAAATCCGTTCTTTATCGAGGAAGTCGTCCGAACTCTGATCGACAACCGAATTCTAATTTCTGAGGAACAGCAAGTGAATGGCGAGACGAAGCGGCTGTGGCGTACAACCGGCGCAAGCTCCGACTTTGCCATCCCTGATAATTTGCAGTCGCTGCTCGCCGCGCGCATGGATCGTCTCGAGGAGTCCACACGCGGTACGTTACAACTCGCATCAGTCATTGGACGGTCCTTTTATCATCGTGTGTTACAGGCCGTGGATGAAGCCAGCCATGAGCTGGATAAACACCTCGGCACGCTGTTGCGGATGGAGTTGATACGGGAAGCGGCGCGTGTCCCTGAGATTGAATATGCCTTTCGCAACCCGCTCACTCAGGAGGCTGTCTACAAAACCATTTTGATCAAACGCCGCCGCGCCTTTCATCGCCGTGTGGGCGAAGCCATGGAGTCCATCTATGCTGACCGCCTGGATGGATTGTTTGGTCTGTTGGCTTATCACTTTGCTCTCGCTAATGAACACGAAAAGGCCATTGACTATTATCGCAGGGCTGCAAGGCAGGCGGTCGTGCTCTTTGCGTACGATGACGCGATCCAAAACTTGCGCAGCGCGCTGGGGTTGATCGAAGAGGGGAAGCAGGCCGAGACTCATATGATCCTGCTCGAAGAGTTGGGAGATGTCTACCGTCTCCTGCGGGACATTGCGCAGGCGATTGCCATCTATCACGATTCACTTCATCTTTGGGAGACTCTGGCGGATGCGGATCAGATCATTGCAGTGCGATTGCATCGCAAGATTGTCCAACTGGCGACGGAAGCCAAATGGAATGTTAACCTGGATACTTATCAGCACGTTCGGGAACGCACACTTGAATCATTGAATGAGCTGGAGCCAAGTCTCGCGGCGTTGAAGCATGAGCCGAATGCCGAGGTGGTTCGTGCGCTGGCTACACTTTCGTTCGAAGCCTGGCGAAGCCGAATACCTCCGGATTGGGAAAGAGCGCAACGCTTCGCTCAGGCCGCGGCGGATATGGCGGAAGAGCTTAACGAGCCGGTCGTCTTATCACGGGCACTGGGTGCGCTATGCAATGTGCTGGATGGACGTAGTTTGCTGCGAGACCACCTGCGGGTCGCGTTGAGGCGTCTGGAGGTTGGCGCGGATTCGCTTGTGGACGATCCCGTCGAGCGCATTGATGCGGTGAGTGGGGTCGGGATGGCTCTGATGTACGTCGGCGAATATGAGCAGGCCATCCCGCATTTGCAGAAAGCGGAGGCATTGGCTCTTAAGGCGCAGTCCATTGGCCAGCAGACGGCCGCGATTGGGCTGCAAAGCCAGTGTGCCTTCCGCCTGGATCGATGGGATGATGTCATTGCACTGGAAGACAAATGGCGCGATCTCGAACGACGCTACCCGCGTCAGCGCGTCGGCCCAACCTGTTTCAACGCTTCAATGAGCGGAAGCGTCTATGCCTTGCGAGGGGATCTCGATAAATCCAGAGCCTATGCCAAGGAGTCGGTCGATTACATGATTTCCATGTCCGGGTCACCGGAGATCTGGCAGCGGAATCAATTCTACTGACAATCTCTGCCGCTCAAGGCGCAGGGCGAGTTCGCTCTTGTCAAACAAAATTTGGAAATTGCCATCGGGACGGCAGGCCAACCAGTCAATTTTGGGACGATGGCTCATGACCATGAAGTCTATATGACCCTGGCTGATACTGCCGTGGAATTACGCGATGCAGACGCCTTGCGCAAATACGCGCCTGATCTTGAAAAATTGGCGAGCCGCGATAACCACAGACTCTATCTGGCGATCGCGCACCGGGCGCTGGGCGTTGGGCATCGACTGGCGGGCGAACAGGCGGCCGCAGAGACCCGGCTCAGGCAGGCGCTTGAGCTCTTCACCAAACTGGGCGCGCGCTGGCAGATCGGACGTACCTTGGTCGAACTGGGAGAATTGAATCTGGATGGATCGCAGAACGAGACGAAGGCCCGGGAATACTTTGCACAAGCCCTTGGCTCGTTTGAGGAGATTCAGGCCAAGCCAGACGCGGAAAGAACGCGCGCTGCATTAAATTCATTAGAATAAGCAAGGTTTGTGAATCATTTTACAAAACGGCCTACGAAATGATTCTCACCACATTCCGTCCGCTTACCCCACTGATTCCCCCTCCGCCGTGGACTCCGCTTCCGCATAGATATAAATTATCAATCGGTGTCTTATGATTGGACCAACCTGGAATCGGACGCATGAACAGAAATTGGTCGAGCATAAGCTGACCGTGGTTGAGGTCGCCCTCCGTTAGACCATAGATGTCTTCTAAATCCTTGGGAGTTAACGATGTTCGATGTTCGATTTTCGATTTCAGATTGGGGAAATGTTCTGCGAGCGTATCAATTGCCAAATTTTCAAGATTGGCGCGCTGATCGTTCCAGTTTGAGCTCTTCAATGAGTAAGGGGCAAATTGGAAATGAATCGAAACCACATTCCCCGCCGTCGTTACTTCCAAATACGGCTTCTCGGAAATTTCGCCGTATTTTGCCGCATCGTAGGCGCGTTCGAGATATTTGATGGAGGGGGCAAGGACAATGGTTCCCTCAGGAATTCCATGCCTGCCGTCCGTCAGTAAATGCACCTTCGCTACTGAGCCACGCATTTTGATGGATTGCGTGTGCCAGACGAATTCGGGCGGCAATTCCATCGCGCCGACAAGTTTCAAGAGCGTGTGCTTCGGGTCCGCAGAGGAGAGGATCACTTTTGCGGGAATCTCTTCACCGTTCGCCAACCTCACGCTCCTGGCGATCTGGTTTTCGACACAAATCCTCACGACTTCTTCTTCGGTTCTGATTTCGCCGCCAAAAGATTTCACCGCATTTGCCAGTGCCTGCGTAATCTCGCCTGCCTTCCCCACGTTGACATACGCCAGCCCGCCACGATTCATCCAGTTGTGGATGAGCGTGTAGCCCGTCCCGGCGGACATGGGTCCAAGTGTGGAGCCGTGAATTGCCACCGAAGCGATCGCGGCTTTGACAATTTCCGATTCGAAATATTCCTCCACCAACTCCTGCGCGGACATGGGCAAGGCGCGGATGAAGTTGAGCATGTCTTTGCGACCCGCAAGGCGAAGGTTGAGTCCCAAATCCATTAAGCCGAAACCATCGCTTACACTGATATTCTTTGGTAAACGTGGCATGATCGTGGAATACGCCTTCTCCAGAAGCTTGGCAGATTTATTCATAAAGCGGACAAACTCACCCCAGCGCGCGGCGTCCTTTTCGGAGAAGCGTTTGATGGATTCGGCGTTGAGAGTGAGATGATTTCCATCAGGCTGCAGAGAAATAAACGCTGGTCGAGTAGAGCCGGCGCTCGTTCCGCTCGTATCGAGACCAAGTTTCAAATCCTTGATGATGTCGGGGCGCAGAGTTCCGCCTGTTTGCACCGAGTCGACGCTGAAAGCATCTGCAAAGGATTCAGTCACCACCGAGCCACCGACGATGGCGCGACGTTCGAGCACCAAAACCTTTTTGCCCTGCCTGGCAAGATAGGCGGCGGCGACCAGTCCGTTATGCCCGGCGCCGATGATGATTGCGTAGCAGTCGTAGTGATTAGATGTCATGAAAATTCCTTGTCATTTTTCCCAGTTCAATATGGTGAGAAAAAGTTTCTCGAATTTATCTTGATTAGCGCTGACAGCCGCTTTGATGTTTACGCCGTTCGAGTCGGGTTTTGTGCGTCCACTTTCTGAACCTTCATCTTCGACAACAACGACGGAGAAATCTTGAAAAGAAGCGATACTTTCATCTGTGAAGATAGCCGCCGTAAGAGAATCCCAGAATTGAAAGCCGCCGCTATCCACAAAGCCGAGATTGGCAGTCAGCATTTCATAGACTAGGTTCGCAGTCGGCGTGTTGAGATTTTTGCCCAAGGTCTCGTAGAAATTGCGAGTGACAGGCACAGCCTGCGTTGCATCCAGCGGCACAAGGATGATGGGGATGCCAGCATTGAGGACGATATTTGCAGCCACAGGGTCAATATAAATATTCCATTCCGCATATTTATTCTGGATTCCGACACCTGAAATTCCGACGTTTCCTTCGACCTCCAGCGCGCCGCCCATGATGTAAATCTCTTTGATGTTGGCGCCGATCTCCGGAGTCTTTTGGAGCGCTTCGGCGATATTGGTTAACGGCCCAACAGCCACGAGGGTGATTTTTTCATTCGAGCCCTGAACAATATCCACAATTAAGTCCGCAGCGTTGAGAGTGGACGCCGCTCCTCCCGCCGGGATTTCAATCCCATAGGTATCATCTGCCGCCTGTCGCCACTCTGCCGGGAAAACATGATTTCCCATCCATGGTGCTTCCCTGCCACATGTGACGGGGATATCTGCATGCCCGCTTATTTTGATCAGCCCCAAAGCATGAGCCACACCGGGTGCACAATGTGCCTCGCCGGTGCCAGAGACTGTGATTGCTTTCACATCCACATTCGGATGCGATAGGAGGAATAGAGCGGCAAACATATCTTCATGTGCCATGTCCGTATCAAATATGACCGGTTTCGGAGTTTGAATCTGTATGACGCTTGGATCGGGTTTTTGATTTCGGCTTCCGCACCCGGTAAGAAACAGCGCCGGTATCAGAACGATAGCCAGTGCCGCTATATTCCTTGTTTTGAAGGAATATCGGTCGGGTCTTTTTACCAGATTATGAGAAGAGTTAGGGGTGAGGTCTTTCTGCCCCGCGCCGATGATGATTGCGTAGCAGTCGTAATGATTGAGCATATTTACTCTCTAGATTGTTTTCGAAAAGTATTTAAAGAGATCGGTAAATAACGCGATAGTTGAACAATTAAAGTTCCAATTCCAACAAGAAATATTCCTGCGATTTGTTTTGCAGTTAATGGTTCATTTAGAAACAACCATGCAAGGATTGCAATTTGAGGCATCATGGTGCTGTAGATAACGCTGGACTCGGTCGCTGTTAGTTCCTGAAGAGAAGCATTCCATAATGGGAATGCAAA
>Ga0075418_10004728_pt1 | contig 15456 bp, 10 predicted proteins | sample SoiMetdeltSBSDD2_FD_81776 | JGI IMG/M metagenome (GOLD analysis project Ga0075418, IMG submission 81776) | Bulk soil microbial communities from a Populus tree surrounding site in Tennessee, USA - Soil MetaG P. deltoides SBSDD2 | ecosystem: Environmental > Terrestrial > Soil > Tree plantation...
CGCGCCGACTGCTCGCAGAGACTCTGCAGCTGTACACATCGTGGACAGCGTAAGAATCTTTGACGGCTTTCTTCTCGTGTTATCCACAAACATGCAAGTCGGCGTGCCAACCCTGTGGATAACCGCACAGCGTGCGGCACAGACCGTTTCACAAAGAAACACATTGTGAAAAGAATCACGAATGTGACGGTGTATCGGGGACGGACGGCGAGGCAAGCAGTGTCTGCCGCGCCTGTGCACGAACCTCGTGAAGAAAGGAACAAAGCGGCGGCGTGAACAGTGAGGGGAGTCGAGTGGAGAGCTTCAAGGTCAAGAAAAGAGCAGCAGAGTTCCTGGTAGCGACGATGCCGGGTGGAATGCGGAGCGGTGAGGGAACTCGAGTGGCGACGTCGGCAGGATCGAGGGTGACTCGAAGAGAGTCTGGAGCCCGTGACCCCGGTAGGAGGTCGAGACCACTCAGAGGAGGACGGCTTCATCCCGCACGCGGTCCCGGTGGTGTAGAGTAGGCCGCGAGCTTGGCCAATCGCTGCCTCGGAGGTGGAGAGTGAAGAAGCTGTTCATCGGCTGCGGTGTGGCTTGCCTGGTCATCATTCTCCTCCTGGTGGTCGTCGGGGTGGCATCGTACCAATGGGTGAAGAAGCAAGTGCCCCACATGCATGAGGTCGAACAGGCGCGCACGGCTTTGCTGGAGCGTTTCGGGCCGCGCGACGACTTCGTTCCGGACCTGGACGGCGCTCTACGTCCCGAGCGCGTGCAGCTCTTCTTGGCGGTGCGGGAAAGCCTGCTCACGACGCGCGCCGAGATCGGCGGCCGTCTGGAAGGTTTCGTCGGCAAGACCGGGAAGCACTTCGAGGGCCGGAACTTCTTTCAGAAGATCATCGAGGGAATGAGCATGGCCAAGGGCGGTGTCGGCCTCTTCGGTCAAGCGACGGAGTACGTCGGCACTCGGGCCCAGCGGCTGATGGCGTCCGAAATGGGAGAGGGGGAGTACACTTATCTCTTCTGCCTGCTCTCCTATTGCTGGCTCGAATGGGATCCGTCCAAGGAGTTCGATCCAGATTGGTTCGCGAGCCACGACATGAAAGACGCCGTCGACGAATTCACCATGCAGCATCGGCGCGTCTTCGTGAAGCAGCTCCACAACCTGCGGGACAAGCTGGAGGAGAAGTCGCCGCGCACCTCCGAGGAAGAGAAGAATCTGGAGCGGGTGCGTCAGGCGCTCCAGGAGACACGGGGCGACGCCTTTCCATTCCAGGGAGCCATGCCGGCCCCCTGGGTCGCCGCGCTCGAACCTTTCCGACAGCGCTTCCAGGCCACGCTGCCCCGTTCCCCGGGGGAGTACATCCTCGAATCGGTGGAACAGCTGATCGATGAAGAGGAGAAGCGCGGCGTCCGTATCCACATGGACTGAGACCCGTCGCGAACGCCGGCGAGCTCAGCGGCCCGCGGGGCGGTTCGCCTGGCGCTCCGACGAAGCTGGCGCTCCCTCAGCGCGCTTCAGCGTGTCGCCGAAGATGTGGTCCAGATTCAGGCATTCGGCAGAAGCGACGAAGTCGGCATGGAAGGAAGCGAACTGGTCGGCGGGAACCGGCATGTAGCGGCCGGTGCCCCGGGCCCACACCTTGCCCGCCCCATCCTCCAGCCAGGACTCGAGGTCGAAGACGCGACGGCGATTCTCCTTCAGGCGCGCGATGGCGGTGCAGGCCAGGCCGGCGCGGAGCGGCTCCAGCAGGCGCACGGTGAAATCGGCGGCGAAGACGGGTTTGTTGCTGCCGAGGATGGCCGCCCAGGTCATCACCTCGTCGAGGACCGTGGCGATGAAGCCGCCATGGATGACATCGCTCCAGCCGGCGTGCTCTGGCCGGGTGGTGAAGGGCAGCTCGACCCGGTCACCCACCTTGAAGCTGCGCGCCCGCAGTCCGATGGGATTGTCCTGGCCGCAGACCCAGCAGGAGCGCGTCCAAGGCAACAGGTACCGCTCACTTGCCGCGTCCTCGTGCCGACCCGTCGTGCCGCTCATTCGCTTTCCAACTCCCGTGCCGATTCGAGAATGTCCTCCACCGCGGCCTGTACGTGCCGCCCGTGAGTGCGGAAGCTGAGAATCGCGAGGCGGGGCACGTAAGCACCGTCGATGCGCGTGCTGGTGATGAAGACGCGGCGCTTGTCGTTGACGCGGCGGAGCAAGCGCTCGTTGAACTCGTTCACGTCGCCCCGTCGGGGATGGTAGCGGAAGGGCAGCACGGAAAGCTGCGGTTCGTCGAGACACTCGAAGCCGGGGGCGGCGCGCAGCTCGTCGTAGGCCCAGTGTGTGAGCTCGAGTTTTTCGCGCAGGTTGTCCCTGAAGGCATCGACGCCGAAGAGCTGGAACGGCAACCAGAGGCGCAAGCCGCGGAAGTCGCGGGAGAGCTCGGGCGAAATGTCGGCGAAGCTGACCGCGCCTTCGGGGAGCTGCAAGTCTTGGAGGTAATCGGCGCCGGAGTGATGGGCGCGGCGGAGCGCCTCGGGATCGCGGACGAGGAGGCAGCCGGTGCCGTAGGGAAGGAAGAGGCCCTTGTGCGGGTCGAGGACCAGGGAGTCGGCGCGTTCGAGACCCGGCAGGAGAGACTCCCGCACCAGGCGGAAGAAACCGCCGTAGGCAGCGTCGACATGCAACCACAGGTCGTTGGCGGCACAGAAGTCGGCGATCTCCGGGGTGGGATCGATGGCGCCGGTGTTCGTGGTGCCGGCGTTGGCCACGACGAGGAAGGGACGCAGGCCGCGGCGGCGATCCTCGGCCACCGCGTCAGCCAGGGCATCGAGGCGCAGGCGGCGGCGGGCATCCACCGGCAGGAGGCGCAGATTGCGCTCCGGAAAGCCGGCGAGGAGCGCCGCCTTGGCGACGCAATGATGGGACTCCACGGAGGCGTACAAGGTGCCGTCGAGGAAGTTCTCGGGCAGTCGATTGCGACGCGCGGTGGCGATGGCGATGAAGTTCGAGAGCGAGCCACCGGTGGTGAGCAATCCCTGCGCTCCCGCCGGATAGCCCACGAGTTCCCGGATCCAATCGATGCTCTGCAACTCGAGCTGCACCAGGGCGGGCGCCGGGTTCCATACCCCCACGTAACGGTTGTAAGCGAGAGCGAGATAGTCGGCGAGGGCGCTGGGATAGAGGCCGCCGCCGGGGATGAACGCCAGGTAGCCCGGACCGGAAGTGGTGAAACTCTTGGAAGCGGCACGTTCGAGAAGCGGCAGCAAGGACTCGAGCGGCGTGCCCCGCTCCGGCGGACCGTCGCGGAAAAGGGCAGCCACTTCGAGGGCGCCATCCAGGTCCCACGACGGCCGGTGCTCGAGCGACTCCACGTGCTCGATCGCCGCCTCGGTGCAAAGACTGGTGAGGCGACGCATGACCTCGCCCGTCAGCTCGAGGCTCACGGCGTCGGGCGGTCGCGGCTGGCGTGGCACGTAGGTCAAGAAACCGGATCTCCTGGTCCTCTGGACGACGTTCCATGAAGGTGCGAGTCGAGCCCGGCTCGGGAGCGTCCTGGTGCGCGCCCTCCTCGAAGACAGGCGAGCTCGATCTCTTCCCGCACCCAGGAGTCCGTCTCGTGAGCGAGCCGATCTTGCAGGGCCGCGACCGCGCCTTCACGCGCCACGCCCCGCCCGCACTGGCCGAGGGCCCAGGCAACGTGGCCGCGCACCAAGGGGTGCGGGTCGTCGAGACGCGCCAGCAGAGTGGGCACTGCTTCGGGAGCGCCCCAGTTGCCGAGGGCGACCGCGACGTTGCGCAAAAACCCTGCGTAATGAGCGCGGCGGATGGGCGAGTGCCGGAAGCGACGATTCCATTCGTTCTTGGCCATTCCCATGAGGTCGAGGAGAAGCGGGTTGAGGTTGCCCTGGCGGGGCTCGAAGCCCGGCTCCGTCGTGGAGGTGGCGAAGCGATTCCACGGGCAGACATCCTGGCAGTCGTCGCAGCCGAAGATGCGGTTGCCCACGAGCGGGCGCAGCGCACGCGGAATCGGCCCGCGCAGCTCGATGGTGAGATAGGAGATGCAGAGTCGCGCGTCGAGAACATACGGGGCGACGATGGCTCCGGTAGGACAGGCGGTGATGCAGCGAGTGCAGGTGCCGCAATGGTCGCGTGCGGGCCGATCGTAGCCGAGGCGGAGATCGGTACCGAGGCCGCCGAGGAAGAACCATGAGCCGTAGCGTTTCCTCAGGAGGTTGGTGTGCTTGCCGCGCCAGCCGAGACCCGCGGCTTCGGCGACACCCTTCTCGAGAACCGGGCTCGTGTCCACGAAGGGATGGGTGCGTGAGCCGGGCGCCAACACATCCATCGCCTGCCGCAGCTTTTCGAGGCGCGCCCGGAGCAAGCGGTGATAGTCGAGGCCCCAGGCATAGCGGGAGATGGCGCCGCGCGCCGGGTCCTGGGAAAGCGCGTGCGGCGTCTGGTAGTTGAGGCCCACCAGGACGAGCGAACGCGCCCAGGGCAGGTACGCAACGGGATCCGCGCGACGACCGTCGGGATCTTCCATGTAGCGCATCGTCCCGTGCATGCCATGCTGCAGCCAGGCGTGCAGCTGCTCGGCGAGGGGCGCTCGCTGCGCCGGGGAGATTCCGACCAGATCGAAGCCCGCCTCCGTGGCGGCGGCGCGAACTCTGGCAGTGAGCGCTTCCATGCCCCGATCCTAACAGAGGCTCGCGTCGCGTTTTTGGGTGACCCACCAGGCGGCGAGGGCCCGGTCAGGTGTCTTCAACACATTGCAACAATGGAGCTTGGATGGTTTACGCGGGGCTGTCAGCGGGGCGTTGGACAGTGACCGGAGAGTGCCGGCAAGTGCCCGGGCGTGTTATCTTCGGAGAAGCAGTCTCTCCGAGCTGCCCGGACCTAAAGGTCCAAGGACCCAGGGCCGGCAGCCGACAGGGTGCGGCGGGAAACGGCCGTGCCTCCCGTGTTTGGAAAGGAGAGCCGCGTGCTCCAGGACCGCTACGGGCGGATCCTCACCTATCTCAGGATCTCGCTCCTCAAGGGCTGCAACCTCACCTGCAAGTACTGCATGCCGGAGCGCATTCCTTTCCGGCTGGACGAGGTGCTTTCGCCCCTCGAGATCGAGCGCTTGGTGGGTCGTTTCGTCCAACGGGGGGTGCAGAAGCTGCGGCTCACCGGCGGCGAGCCGACGATCCGGCCGGACGTGCTGGAGATCGCCGCGCGCCTGGCGCGGCTGCCCGGGGTGCGCGACCTGGCGCTGTCGACCAACGCGGTGCGGCTGCGCCCGCTGGCCGGGCCGCTGCACACCGCTGGCGTGCGGCGCGTGAACGTCAGCCTCGACAGCCTGCGGCAGGACACCTTCAAGAGCATCACGGGCTCCGACGCGCTCGCCAAGGTGCTGGACGGTATCGACGCCGCCCGCGAGGCCGGCTTCGCTCCCATCAAGCTGAACACCGTGGTGATGCGCGGGGTGAACGACGACGAGGTCGAGGCTCTGGTGAATTTCGCCGCGGAGCGCGGGTTGCACCTGCGCTTCATCGAGATGATGCCCACCGGGGCCACCCATGGCATCCAACCGGATCACTTCCTCTCCAACCACGACGTTCTGGCGCGTTTGGGCGGCGAAGCCCGCTGGGAGCCCTTGGGCCCGCAGGCCCACGACGGGCCGGCGCGGGCCTACCGCGATCGGAGCCGCCCCGAGGCGCCGCCCATCGGCTTCATCAACCCGCTGTCACAGAACTTCTGCGCCGCCTGTAATCGGCTGCGTCTCACCGCCGATGGCAAGCTGCGCACCTGCCTGTTCGGCCGCGAGGAAGCGCCGCTCCGGCCGCACCTCCACGGTGCGGGGTGGCAGGCGCGGCTCGACGCGGCCATCGACGCCGCGGTGGCGGCGAAACCGGAGACCCACCATCTCGGCAGCGGCGACTACGGTACGATGCTGAGCTTCGTCCAGATCGGTGGCTGAGGGGCGGCGGACGGCGTGTCGGAATTCGTCGAGTGCCAGAATTGTGGGCGGCGCTTCTTCGCCGAGAACATCGAATGTCCCTACTGCCGCGGTGAGCAGGAAGAACGCGAACGTTTCCGGGAAGCGCAACGCGGCCGCGAAAGTGGTTTCGCTGGCGGCGGTGGCATGTTTCCCCTCCTGTTCGCCAGCTTCCAGATGTTGCTAGTGGGGATCGCGGTGCTGGCGCTGCTCGCGATCGGACGGGCGGCGCTGGCGCCGCAGCGGACCCTGCTGGCTCTCGAGGCGGCGGGCGCCGCAGTCGTCGTCGTCGGACTCTGGCGACGCAAGCGCTGGGCGCGACACGGGGCCGTCGTCTTCATCCTGGCCAACGCCGCTCTGGGATTCCTCTCCTTGTTGCAGCGCGGTGGCATGCTCGCGCTGGCCTGGGGTCCTGGACCCCTGGCACTTCTCGTCTTCCTCGTACCGTTCTGCACCAAGCAAGCGCGGGAACGTTACGATCGCTGAGGGGACAGGAGCAGCAGGACCATGGAATGGTGCTGAAGCGGGTGCTGGGCGCCGGTGATGCCGGTTGGCTCGTGGCCGGAAACATGATCGGCGCCGGAATCTTCATCACCCCGGGATTGGTGGTGGGAGCGCTGCCGGGCGCAGTGTGGCCTCTCGTCGCCTGGACCCTCGGGGGTGTGGTGTCGCTCGCCGGCGCGGCGGTGTACGGGGAGCTCGGCGCGCGGCTGCCACGGGCCGGTGGTGACTATCAGTACCTGCACGTCGCCTTCGGTCCCCTCTGGGGATTCCTCACCGGCTGGGCCGCGCTGATCGTCACCTTCTCTGGTGCCGCCGCGGTCATGGCGATCGTGACCATGGACAATGTGACCACGGCGTGGCCGGCGCTGGCGGAGCTCCCGGGCCTCTTGCGTGCCGTTCTTCCCGCGCTCCTCGTCGTGGCTTTGTCGGCCGGCAACGTCGCTGGGGCGCGCGTCGCCGGACAGACGACGATCTGGCTCACCGCGCTCCCGGTCGCCGGGCTGGTGGTGCTCTTCGGCGCCGGCCTGCTGCTCGGCGGCGACGTCGCGGGAGGCATCACGGGCGCGCCTGGCGCCGGTCCAACCATCCTCCCGGGCGGCGCTGCTGCCACTCCCGCCGTCCTCTCGCTCGTCGCGCTCGGTGGCGCGATGATGCCCGTCTTCTTCACCTATTCCGGCTGGAACGTGGCGGCGTACGTGGCGGGCGAGATCCGACAACCCCAGCGCGAGCTTCCCAAGGGGCTCGTGCTCGGGACCCTCGGCGTCACGCTCTTCTACGTCGCCTTCAATCTGCTCTTGCTGGTGGTCTTGCCGCACCAGGTCATGGCCGGCTCGACGACCGCTGCCGCGCTGGCGGCGCAGCAGCTGCTGGGAAAAGGAGCCGAGCGTGTGCTCGCCGTGCTGGTGGCGATGGCGGTGCTGGGGACCGCGAACGTGACCTTGATGGCGGGAGCGCGGATCTACTACGCCATGGCGCTCGACGATCTGGCGCCGCGGGCGTTGGCGACGACGAATGCCGCCGGAGTTCCGTCCATGGCGCTCTGGGCCGGCGGGATCTGGACCGCTCTCTTCTCTCTCACTGGACGCATCGAGGTCTTGGTCAACTGGTCGACGCTGGCGATTCTGCTGCTCTCCTCCCTCGCAGTGGCGGCGCTCTTCGTTTTCCGCCACACCGGAACGGAGGAAGGTGGCGGCGAACAGGCGGCGGGTGAAGAAAGCAGCACGGGAGTGGACGCGGCGAGTTCGAGAGCGGGCGACAAGCGCGCTGGGTCGCGAACGGACTCCGTACCGTACCGCTGTCCAGGTTATCCAGTGACACCAGCGCTCTACCTGCTGGTATCGCTCGGTGTGGCGGTGGCGAGCGCAGTGCAGGATTGGAAGCAGGCCCTCTACGGCGTGCTCATCGTTCTGGCGGGAGTCCCGGTGTACGCGTGGTGGCAGCGCGGGAGGCGTCGCCGGAGCCCGATGGCTTGACCGAGCCTGCCGTGTAGTCGGCGACGACGACGGTGACGTTGTCGCGCCCGCCCCTTTCCAGGGCGAGGTCGACGAGAGCGGTGCAGCTCGCCGCTGGTGGTTGCGGGCGCTCCAGCACCGCACCGATCGCCTCGTCGTCGATCATGTCGGTGAGCCCGTCGGTGCAGAGCAGGAGGCGGTCACCGGCGTGGATCTCGACGCGCTGCATCTCCACTTGCAAGGACGGGTCCCCGGCCCCGAGGGCTTGAGTCAGCACATTGCGCAGCCGGCTCGTGGCCGCTTCTTCCGGCTGCATGGTGCCGGCGTCCAGGAGCCGCTGCGCCTGGGTCTGGTCATGGGTGAGCTGACGCAGGCGCCGGTTGCGAAAGAGGTAGCAGCGGCAATCGCCCACGTGGGCGAGGAAAAGATCGGTGCCAATGCTGGAGCCGACGGTCATCGTGGTGCCCATGCCCAGCAGCTGCTCGTGCGAGCCTGCGTACGCCGCCAGGGCCTGGTCCACGCGACGGTAGTAGCTCGTCATGCGCTCCTTGAGACGCGGCATGTTCGCTTCGTCGAAGCTCATGATCCAATCGGGGACGTCGAGAAGCAGTTGCACGAGGGTACCGATGGCCATCCGACTGGCGACCTCGCCACCGGCGTGCCCGCCCATGCCGTCGGCGACGATCATGACGAAGCCGGTGGAGTCGAAGCGGTCCGGGATATCTCCGGTAGGCAGATTCGTCATCAACGTCTGCAGGGAACGTCCCGCGCGGGTGACCAGATAATGGTCCTCGTTATTGGAACGCACCTTGCCGGTGTGTGTCAGCGCCGAAACTTCGACGTGCAGCGAGGTGTGTGATGCAGCCTGGTGCTGGCGCTCCCGCTCCGGGTGCAGAGGGAACTCGACGGTGTCGACGCTTTTCGGACCTGCCATCGCTCCCTCCCGAAGGGAGGCTTCACCATCGTGGCAGTCCCGGATGCTGGCGGTCCTTTGGCGCACGTTGGTAACGTGCAACATCGCCTCATGCCAGCAACGGTCCCGTGGACTGGAGTCTAGACCGCAGGCAGAGGGAAGGCAACACGGCTCGAGAACGGCCCGCTGGGGCGCCGAGGCAGCGCGGCGGACAGCCGCGCTTGACCCTCGTGGCGCTCGGCCGTTAACATTATCTGTTCCATACGCGAACTTCGTGCCCCCCAGGCCGGAGGAACGGAATGAACCGGGTATCCGCGAGCGCCGCAGCGGTGGCCCCGAGGCTTCCGGGAGCGAGTGCCGTGGGCGCGGCGCCGCTGTGGATCCTGAGTCGCGCCCGGGACTTCGTCCTCTTCGTCGGCACGCCCATCCTCATCCTCCCCGTGGTCATCCTGGCCGAGCGCCTTTGGCACGCCAGCCAGATGTACTTGGTGGTCGCCGCTTTCGGGGCGCTGGGGCACCATCTCCCGGGTATGATGCGGGCCTACGGCGATCGCGACCTGTTCGCGCGCTTCAAGGCCCGCTTCATCGCCGGACCCATCGTGCTCATCGGCACGTGTTTCGCCTTCGCCCTCCTGGATTCGGGCATGCACGCCATCACCCTCATCGCCTACGGCTGGGGTGTGTGGCATGGGGCCATGCAGGTGTACGGGTTTCTACGGATCTACGATGCCAAGGTGAAGTCCTTCGCCCGCTGGACGACACGGCTAGACCAAGCGATGTGCATCGCCTGGTTCGGCGCCGGGATATTCTTTTCCTCCTCGCGCACCCATTTCATCCTGGAAGCGTTCTACCTGGCCGGCGGGCCGGCCGTGCCGCAGGCGTGGCTGCACTCACTGCGCAGCGTCTGGGGTGTCGGTGCGGCGGTGGTGACGCTCGGGTACATAGGCAACGTCTTCTATTGCTGGCATCGAGGCCAGCCGCAGAGTCCGGTGAAGCTCTTCGGTTTGGTGACGAGCTTGGCTTTCTGGATGTATTGCTGCCTGGTGGTGAAGAACCTCCTGGTGGGCATCTTGATGTTCGAGATCTTCCACGACGTGCAGTACCTCACCATCGTCTGGTTGTTCAACCGCAAACGCGCCCTCACCTCTCCCGCCGCCGTGGGTAGGGCGACGCTGGCCATCTTCGGGCGGAGCCAGGCGCGGGCCATTTTCTATGTCGCCCTGGTCATGGCCTATGGAAGCCTCTATTTCGTGGAGATGCTCTTCAAGAACTGGAAGCCAATGAGCTCCGCGGCCGATGCGACGCCGGTGTGGGGAGGCATCCTGGCGGCTTCGGGCTTGCTGCACTTCTATTACGACGGCTTCATCTGGAAGGTGAAGGAAAAGCCCACGCGTCAGCTCCTGGGCCTCGATGGGGGCACGGAGGTCGTGCGCGCCGCAGGCCGCTGGTGGAATCGCAGCTGGAGCCGGATGCCCGCCTGGGCCGAGCACGGTCTCAACTGGCTACCTTTCGCCGCCGCCATCGTGCTTCTCGTCTACACCCACGCGCATCCGGCGATGGACGAGCACCAGACGCGGGTGGTGCTGGGAAGTACCTTCCCGCGCTTCGATCTGGCACAGACCAATCTCGGCATCGCCCTGTATACCCAGGGCGACCTGAAGGGTGCCATCGAAGCCAACAAGCACTCTCTGACACTCAACTCCAGTGACGAGGACTTGCTGGCGCAGACGCGCAACAATCTGGGTTGGGCGCTCCTGGAGCAAGCCGAGAAAGACCTGACGCTGGGCGACGCCAGAGCGGCGGCGGCGAGAACTCAGGAAGCATTGGCGCTGGAGCCCACCTTCGTCGATGCCCTGAACAACAAGGCTACGGAGACGATGCGCGCTGGGGACCCGGCCAAGGCGATCTCGATGTACCGCGTGGCGGTGCTCATGGCGCCCGAGCATGCCGGGTTGCGCATGAACCTGGCGCTCGCCCTCGCGTCCATGAGCCGCATGCAGGAGGCCCTGGCTACGGCGCAGGAGGCGCAGAGGCTCGCCCCGGACGATGCGAGAATCGCCCGTCTCGTCCAACGGCTCCAGGCGGCGCAACTCAGCGCCGCGCCCGCTCGCCTGCCGTGAAGAGACTTCGAATGTTCCCGAGCATGTCGGCGCCTACGCCGAGGAGGAGAGGCGTGTTTCTTCGCGCCCGCGGCTTCGTCGCCGAGAACATCCTGGTCCTCGCTGTGGCCTGGCCCTTGTGGGTGACTACGCCGCAGACTTCCATCGCCGCGGAGGCACCGGCGCCAGAGCTGACCGTCGCGGTGGCGGCGCGCTTCGCGCAACTCGCCCTGGATTGCGTGCACCGGGAGTATCCCAACAAGATCGCCCACGTCCTCTCCAGTGACGCCGACGCTCTCCCCCCGCGCCAGCTGACGCCGGCTTTCTACGGCTGCTACGACTGGCATTCAGCGGTGCACGGTCACTGGCTCCTGGCGCGGTCGCTACGGCTGTTCCCGCAAGCGCCCTTCGCGGCCGCGGCGCGGGCGGCACTGGAGCAAAGCCTGACCCCGGAGAACATCGCCTCGGAAGTGCGCTATCTGGAGGGAGCGGGACGGAACACCTTCGAGCGCCCCTACGGTCTGGCGTGGCTGCTGCAGCTGGGGGCGGAGCTGCGCGAGTGGAAGGACGCGGATGCCGTACGCTGGGCGACGAACCTCGAACCCCTCGAACGTGCCGTGGTGGCGCGTCTCACCAACTGGCTTCCGAAGCTCTCCTATCCCATCCGTGAAGGCGAGCACAACCAGACTGCATTCGCCTTCGGCCTGGCGTGGGACTGGGCGCAGGGTCGGAACGACGCGGCCATGCTGCGCCTTCTCGAGGAGCGCATTCGCACCCTCTACCTAGCGGACCGGGATTGCCCGTTGGAGTACGAGCCTTCGGGTCAGGACTTCCTGAGCCCGTGTCTTGCCGAGGGTGACTTGCTCCGGCGCATCTTGCCTCCCGGCGAGTTCGCGCGTTGGCTCGACGCGTTCCTCCCCGGAATCCCGTCGCAACCTTCCTCCACCTGGCTCGAACCCGCCGTGGTCACCGATCCCACCGACGGTAAGCTCGTGCACTTGGACGGCTTGAACCTGAGCCGGGCGTGGATGCTGGAGGGCATCGCGGCAGGGCTGCCAGCGGGAGATCCGCGGCTGCCGGCGCTGCGCGAAGCCGCCGCCCGCCACCGGGGCTCTGGATTGGCCGCGGTCACGGGCGAGCACTACGAAGGTGGTCACTGGCTGGCGAGCTTCGCCATGTACCTGCTCACGCAGCGCGGCCTACCTGCCGGCAGCGGCAATTGAGGCGGCGGCCGCGCCGCTATCCTGCGAGAGAATCGGCTCTGGTGCTGAAAGCCCATGATGCGGACGAGGAACTCTGGAACCCCGGCGGAGTCTCCGGATGGTTGGGCGAGACCACATCGTCGATCACCAGCGGCGAAGAACTCCAAGCGACCGACCAACTATAAGAAACACCGAGCGATTGCGCCCACCAGGGGCTGACCAGAGGAGCCAATGACCGTGCCCTCGACGCCGGGTGAGGACGGTGCCAAGGTTCCGCCGTCACAGCCGGACAAGAACAAAGCGCACAACGCCAGGGCGCCGCGGGCGCTGCCACAGGTTTTCATCGCTTCAAGCTCCCGGTTCGTAACCGAGAACCGGCGCGAGCCACGCTTCCACCTCGGCGAGAGGCAGGCCACCGCGTCGGGCGTAGTCCGCCGCTTGATCGCGGCCGATGCGGCCGGTGCCGAAGTAGTGGGCTTCGGGGTGGGCGATGTAGAACCCGGATACCGAAGCCGACGGCTGCATCGCCAAGCTCTCGGTCAGCTGGATGCCGACCTGCTCCGGCTCGAGCAACTGCCAGATCTGGCGCTTCTGCGTGTGGTCCGGACAGGCGGGGTAGCCTGGAGCCGGACGGATGCCGCAGTACTTCTCCTGGATCAGATCCTCGTTGCGCAAGGATTCCGACGGCGCATAACCCCAGAATTCGCGGCGCACTCGCTCGTGCAAGCTTTCGGCTAGTGCCTCGGCGAGCCGATCCGCCAAAGCCTTGAGCAGGATGCTGGAGAAGTCGTCGTGGTCGGCGGCGAAGGCGGCGAGCTTCTTTTCGATGCCGAGACCGGCGGTGACGGCGAAGGCGCCGACGTAGTCACCAACACCGCCGTCACGGGGCGCGACGAAGTCGGCGAGGCAGAGGTTCGGCGTCGCGGCGGTCTGTTCGCGGTCTGCGCCAGAACGGGGAGCACCGGCTGCACCGGAGCCGGCAGCGCCTCCGGCGGCGGTGGCGAGCAGCGCCGGAGCCGGTGACGGAGCGGTGCTCTTCGCCGCTTGCTGCCGCAGGAAGGAGAGTCGCGCCAGCACCTGGCGCCGGCTTTCGTCGGCATAGATCTCGACGTCGTCGCCGACGGCATTGGCGGGGAAGAGGCCGAAGACGGCGCGGGCCTCGACCCAGCCCTCGGTGACGAGGCGGCGCAGCATCTCCTCGGCGTCGCGATACAGGTGGCGCGCCTGCTCACCCACCACCGCATCTTCCAGGATGGCGGGGTAACGCCCGGCCAGCTCCCAGGCTTGGAAGAAGGGCGTCCAGTCGATGCGCCCGGTCAATTCCGCCAGAGGATAGGGAGCCAGCACCTGACGGCCGAGAACGGCGGGCCGCGTCGGCCGGTAGGCCGTCCAATCGAGTTGCAGCTTGCGGGCGCGGGCTGCTTCCAGGGAGAGGAGCTTGCCGGCGCCCTCCCGGGCGCGGCGCTGCTCGCGCATCGCGGCGTACTCGCTCTTCGTGGCGCGCACGAAGTCGGCGTGGCCGCTGCCGCGGAGCTGCCCGACGACACCCACGGCGCGGGAAGCGTCCAGCACGTGCACTACGGCACCGCGGTACTGGGGATCGATCTTCACCGCCGTGTGCAGACGCGAGGTGGTGGCGCCACCGATGAGCAAGGGCAGCTCGAACTGGAGACGCTCCATCTCGTGCGCCACGTGCACCATCTCGTCCAAAGAGGGCGTGATGAGGCCGGAGAGACCGACGGCGTCGGCCTTCTCGGTGCGCGCGGTGGCGAGGATCTTCTCGCTCGGCACCATCACTCCGAGATCGACCACCTCGTAGTTATTGCACTGCAGCACGACGCCGACGATGTTCTTGCCGATGTCGTGCACGTCGCCCTTGACCGTGGCGAGGACGATCTTGCCATTGCTGCGCCGCGCAGCGCTGCGCTCGGCCGCCAGGAAAGGCTCCAGGTAGGCCACGGCCTTCTTCATCACCCGGGCGGACTTCACCACCTGGGGGAGGAACATCTTACCGGCGCCGAAGAGATCGCCGACGACGTTCATCCCCGCCATGAGCGGCCCCTCGATGACTTCCAGGGGTTGGTCGCACTGCTGGCGCGCCTCCTCGGTGTCGGCCTCGATGTGATCGGCGATGCCGTGCACCAGGGCGTGCTCGAGACGCTTCGTCACCGGCAGCTGCCGCCAGGAGAGATCGGCGGCCTTGGCGGCGGCGCCGTCGCCCTGGTAACGCGTGGCGAGCTCCAGGAAGTGCTCGCTCGCGCCGGGCCGGCGGTTCAAGATCACGTCCTCGGCGCAGTCGCGCAGCTCGCGCGGGATCTCCTCGTAGATCTCCAGCTGTCCGGCGTTGACGATCCCCATGTCCATGCCGGCCTGGATGGCGTGGTAGAGGAAGACGGAGTGCAGGGCCTCGCGGACGCGGTCGTTGCCGCGGAAGGAGAAGGAGACGTTGGACACGCCGCCGGAGATGCAGGCGTGCGGCAAGCTGCGCTTGATTTCGCGACAGGCCTCGATGAAAGCAAGGGCGTAACCGTCGTGCGCCTCGATCCCGGTGGCGATGGCGAAGATGTTCGGGTCGAGGATGATGTCCTCGGCGGGGAAGCCGGCGGCGGTGAGGAGGCGGTAGGCGCGCCGGCAGATGTCCAGCTTGCGTTCGAGGGAGTCGGCCTGGCCGCGCTCGTCGAAGGCCATGACGACCACGGCGGCGCCATAGCGGCGCACGCGTTCGGCGCGGTGGAGGAATTCCTCCTCGCCTTCCTTGAGGCTGACAGAGTTCACCACTCCCTTGCCCTGGATGCACTGCAAACCGGCCTCGAGCACTTCCCACCGGGAGGAGTCGATCATGATCGGGACGCGGGCGATGTCGGGCTCGGCGGCCACCAGGCGCAGGAAGCTCTGCATGGCGGCGACGGCGTCGAGGAGGCCCTCGTCCATGTTGACGTCGAGCATCTGGGCGCCGTTCTGCACCTGCTGGCGCGCCACTTCCAGGGCGGTCTCGTAGTCCCCCGCTTGCACGAGGCGGCGGAAGCGCGCCGAGCCGGCGACGTTGGTGCGTTCGCCGACGTTGACGAAGAGAGCATCGTCGTCGATGCGGAGCGGCTCGAGGCCAGAGAGTCGCGTGCATGGCGCCAAGCGCGGCACCTGCCGCGGCGGCAGGTCCGCCACGGCAGCGGCGATGGCGCGGATGTGGTCCGGTGTCGTGCCGCAGCAACCGCCGACGATGTTCAGGAAACCGCTGCTTGCCCACTCGGCGAGCGCCATGGCCATCATTTCCGGCGTGTCGTCGTAGCCGCCGAAAGCATTGGGGAGGCCGGCGTTCGGGTGCGCGGAGACGGGCACGTC
>Ga0075418_10004731_pt1 | contig 15448 bp, 14 predicted proteins | sample SoiMetdeltSBSDD2_FD_81776 | JGI IMG/M metagenome (GOLD analysis project Ga0075418, IMG submission 81776) | Bulk soil microbial communities from a Populus tree surrounding site in Tennessee, USA - Soil MetaG P. deltoides SBSDD2 | ecosystem: Environmental > Terrestrial > Soil > Tree plantation...
GCTCGACACCAATACCGGCTCCGCACAGCGATCCCGCGCCGTGTCCCGGATGGACCTGCACCTCGTCGTCAAGCGCGAGCAGCGTGTGGAAGAGCGAATCGTGCAGCTGGCCGGCGAGCCCGCGCATGAGAGACGCGCCCAAGAGATCCGGGCGACCGACCGCGCCGACAAACAGCGTGTCGCCGGTAAACACGCGCGGTGGTTCACCGCGGTTCTCGGCAACGATCGAGATGTGTTCCGGCGTATGACCCGGGGTGTGAAGGAAACGCAGAGAGAGGTCGCCGAGAACCAGGCGCTCGTTGTGTTTGACCTCGCGAGCGGGAAATCTCAGCGATGAACCGGGCCCGGCAAGCGTCTGCACGCCGATCGATTGCAGCTCTCGCGCACCGGAAACAAAGTCGGCGTGAACGTGTGTCTCGATTGCGGCAATGACCTTCAGATTCGACTGCGCCGCGGCGGCCACATACACATCAACGTCGCGTCTCGGATCGATGAGGACAGCCTCGCGAGTACGATCACAGGCAAGCAGGTAGGAAGCTTGCGCCAGGCCGGCATCAAAGTACCGCTGAAACATCGGATAGAATCCAGCGTGCGGGTGCATGTCGATCATAGCACCCGTTCGATGGCTGTTCGCGTCGCTCCGATGTGATTCACCTCACTCCTGCCGCTGTCGCAATCGTCATGGCTTCGGGCGCCGTTGCCGGATGTATGGGTGCCTTGCTCGGCCTCGGTGGCGGCGTCTTTCTCGTGCCGTTTCTCAACGCCTGGTTCGGCCTGGATTTCAAGACAGCGGCAGCGATTAGTCTGATCACGGTCATCGCGACGTCGAGCGCGGTGTCGGCCGGCACCACAGGCCGCAATCTGATCAACCTGCGTCTCGGTATGCTTCTCGAGGTCGCGTCGGCGGCGGGAGGTGTCGCGGCGGGGCTCACGATTTCGCACATATCAGACGTCACACTCGAGCGCGGCTTTGCCGGGATCGCGGCGCTCATCGCAGTCCTCATGTTGACCAGGCTCGAGCCGCGCAACGTGATTGAGGACGCCACGCTGGATCCCGGTTCGTTCGGCGGCACCTTCCACGACGAGGAGAGCGGCGGTGAAGTCCTCTATCGCGTTCGACGCCTGCCGCTCGCGATGGTCGTCTCGTTCATCGCTGGTAACGTTTCGGCGGCCTTTGGTATTGGCGGCGGCATTCTCAAGGTGCCCGTACTGACGGCGTGGTGTGGTGTCCCGATGCGCGTCGCCGCCGCGACCAGCTCGCTGATGATTGGCGTCACTGCCGTCGCATCGGTGCCGATTCAATACGCAAATGGTTACGTCAACCCGCCACTCGCAGGCGCAGCCGTGCTTGGAGTTCTGGTTGGCTCGCGCGGCGGGCTGTGGTTCGGCGCGCGAGCCCGATCGAAGTGGCTCAAGCTCCTGATGGCCATGATACTGATGCTCGTCAGCGTCATCTACCTGCGGAGAACGTTGTGAGGCAGGAGCGTTCGCAAATTACGAGGCTGGAGGTTCAGATCGGCCGGATGCTGGTCGCCGGCGTCACGCTCAGCGCGCTTCTCCTCGCGATCGGCCTCGTCATGTGGCTGTTCGATCCCGGCTATTGGAATGCGCTGTGGCTGCTGAACGCGGGATTGATCGTTCTAATGGCGACGCCAATCCTGCGCGTAATCGTGTCGCTGGCAGAGTATGTCGCGATGCGCCAGTGGTTCTTTGTGGCGGTGACGACCCTGGTGCTTCTCGAGTTGACGGTGACGGTGGTGGTGGCCTTCTTAAAAAGGTAAAAGGTAAAAGGTCGAAGGCAAAAGGATTCCCATGACAGCGCCACGGATAAGACGATGCGGATTCATGTCGCGACGTTCAACGCTGCAAAGGCACACCCATACAACAACGAAAACTGTCAGCAGGCACAAACGCTGTTCCAGCAGCAACCCGGCGTCACTGTGAAGTATTAGTGTGAGAAGGGACGGTACAAACGCTAACGGCCGCTGTTTTTCGACAAAGGGATCAATTTACACGTGTCACAGCAGCGGGTGTTCCTGAAGGGCGGACTCAACGCTGAACCTGACCCACTTGCAGAAGTTTGCATCGGACGTTACGCGGACGGTGAACCAGTAATCCCCTTGCAACGCCACATGCAGACGCCATACGTCAGGCACTCCGAATTTGACGTGTTTCAGAGTCTTGGCGAGATGGTCAATGATGACGCGGTCGTCAGTTGTCAAGCTCTTGAAGTCGGCTAATCGGTCGTCCGCTGAGACCTTCAGGTCCACGCTTAGGTCCAGCGTTCGAGCGTCATTGTCCACTCGGAGCCGAATGTTGTCCGCCAACAGCATGTCCGTTTCGTGCTGCCGTTCAACCTTCAACCTCGTCGTGCCCTTACGAAGCGGTTTCCAGTCCATGCCTTCACCGTTCCCAACCGTCAAGAAGGGCGAGACGGCAGTGCGTCCTTTTACTTTTGGTGCCTCTAAGAGGACCGCGTCTCCGACCAACCCGCTTTCGGCAGACCGAATTGCTCGTGCATCTGCTGTGCCGACAGCTTCTTCTTCGGCTGCTATCAGCAGTCCTTTCCGGACACCCGAATTGCCGCCTGACGATCGAACGTCAGGTCAATCCGGGGAGTGTCACCGCGCGACACGCGGCGGGAATGCTAGCTGACGACTGAACGCCAGTTGGCAAATCCGTGAAGATGGTTACCACAGCCAAAGGGGAATGCAAGAGTGGACAAACCTCGGACAAGCCTTACTTTCGATCTTACCTTCTACCTTCTACCTTTTCCCTTTTCCCTTTAACTGATCTCAGCTTTCCCGTACGCCTCCGGGCTCGACGGAATTCCACCCTGGTTGACAGCGTCGGCCATCTCCTTGAGCCGCTCCTGTGCGGCGACGCGCATTCGCTCCAACAGCGTCGTGATCCGTTGCGCCTGGCGAACGACGGTTGCGAGATCGCGCTGGAGATCCGGATCCGGATAGCCGCGCTCGAGCAGATCGCAGTGCCCGATGATCGTCTGGAGCGCGCTGTTGATTTCCGAGGCAATCGACAGCGTCAACTCCGACATCGCCTCCATCGTTTGATACTTGCCCATTGCGATCTGGAGGTGCTGCGCCACGTAGGCGACGGCGAAGATCTCGGCCACCGGGAGGAGCGCGTCGATGTGCTGCTGGTTGAAGGCGCCGGTTTGGCGCGACACGACGTTCAGGGTGCCCACGGCCCGGCCCTTGGCGACGAGCGGCAGAATCAGGGCAGAGCCGAGCGCGGCGGTGTGCAGCACGTTGATGTCGAGGAAATCCGCCGCCCCGACGCTCGTGTCGTCGATGATCAGCGGCTCGCGCGAGCGAACGACGGCGCCGAGCGCGGTGCGTTCCGCCTTGAAAACAACATCCGGGCGCGGACGCGCGCGGCGCTCCACCAGGTTCACTCGTGCTGTGTACGTCTGAAACTCCTTGCCGTCGTCCGATAGAAGCGCCAGGCCCACGCGGTCGCACGGAACGAGCCGGACGATTCGCTGCGCGAGCGCTTGAAAAGCCAGCGGCACGTCAACCGATCGCGAAATGATCTGGAGGATGGCGTTGCGAATCTCGAGCTGCTCGACCTGATCGAGCGTCGCGGTGCGCGCCTGCTCGTGTTGCGTGATAGTTCGGTTCAGACCGCCGATTCGCTGCGTCGACACAATCCCGAGCACCAGGATGAGCACCCACGCAGTGACGAATTGAACGATGAAGACTGCCGGTCGCGACGGGCCTCCGAGCACGATCCAGGCGATCACCTGGGTGACGGCAAACGCCACCACGAGGCCCCATATGGCAACGACGGCAGCCCGTGGATGGCGGAAATTCATTCAGTGTTTCACTCTATCAAAAGCGCCCGCGGCCAGAGCGCACGGGGGTCGGGCCCCATGCGCACATGAGTAATGCAGATAACGTCGATCACTGCCGCGAGAATTCTTCCATTGCGGCTTGACGTTCGCCAATAGGTACTAAGGGCAATGTGTCCAAGACGTGTTGAAAGTCGCTGGAGCTCAACTGATACAAATGCGCAACGGCGGCCTGAAGACTGGCGGCGGCATGGTCATCTGCCCGGGTCGTCATTACCCGGTTTGTCAATGCGACGATGCGGACAAACGCGGATGAATCGATTGGCGGTCGCGGTACCGGCAGCCGTTCCATGATCGCCACGGTGACGTGCGTGCCCACGCGCATGCGAACGAGATAGTTCGCGACAAAGCTATTGAAGATGCCGCACAAAAAGAGTTGCAAGTTGTAGTTGATTCCGCCTTTCAAACAAAACAGCGTGTGTGTGGTCACGACGTGCGCAGGGACGATGGCGGCAATCAGCGTGAGACGATTCGAGGCTGACGCGACATCGCGATAGGCGAGTCGAGGTGTTTCGAAGGCGTTCGAGCCCAGCAGTCTTCCAGCGGTCGCGCCCGCAATGTACTGCCTGACCCGATCGACATGGACGACAAACGGGTGAATTTGCTTGCCTTCGAGAACGGGCAGGCATCCTCGCGCCGGCAGTCCAACGAAATGCTGCCGATCATCGGTGGCGTTCAGCTCTCGGCCAAAGCGCACGCCCCATCCTTCTTCTGACGACAGAGGTGGGAACCGGAACACTGTATGCCCGAGGATTGCGACGTCATTGCGGCATCGAATCTCCGGGATTGCGAGCTGATCACCGGAGAACCGCTGGACAATCGAACGTGGGAGATGAATGGCCTGATCGTCACCCACATCGGGGATACCTTCGAGATCCGCTCCTGATCGAACGCGAGATCGGCAGGGAATCGACCGTGTCGGCTCTCCGCGCGTGGCGGTCACGAGCAGAAACTTCAGCGCTCGATGAATCGGAAAGAGCGCATCCCGGTTCTCGACAGTGACGAACGTGTCTATCGACGTTCGATCCAGCAGTGCCGTTCGAAGTCGGGCGCATCCATGGTCCAGCGCAAAGCCACACGGAACCACCATCGCCAGACGTCCTCCTGGCCGTGTCAGGGTCAGCGCTCGTTCGACAAACAACTGATAGAGATTTGCGTGCCCTTCACCTTGCCATCGGTATGTGCCCGACCGGCGGGAGAACGCGGTGAGTGCAGTGTCGCCGGATGCTCTTGCGCCGCGAAGTACCTCCCATGGCGGGTTTCCGATGACCGCGTCAAAACCGCGTGCGGTGCCGGGGCGAGCCTGGTCATGGAAGACCTCGGGAAACTCGAGCTGCCAGTGAAAGAACCGTTCTCGGGTTGCGACGGCCTGTGCGTTATCCAGGAGCGGCTTGGAGACGTGGCTCGGAAGAACCTGCACGCGGCCGACGATTTCATCGACCAAAGACGCAAACGCCTTCGCCGATCGTGGCTGGTCCGCGCCGGCGAACCAATCAGCGCACCATACGTTCGCGATACGTTGCCAGGTTGTGAGTGGACTGTCGGCACGGTGCAGTGACGCCAACAGCCGTTCCTTTGTCTGAACCTGGTCGATGCTGTCGTCTGGTGCAAGTGCGAGCGACAAACGGGAGCCGATTATCGTCGTCATGTCTCGATCCAGCCGATCGAGGTCGAACAACGGCAACTGCGCAGAGGGCCGGGCGGATCGCGCGTTGGATCTTGGCGGTTGGAGCACGTCCTCGATGGATGCGCCCGCGAGACTGTTGCCGACCCGGAGGTGATGATCCAGGAAGGTGAGCGGCTTATTGCGCGCAAGCGTCGCGAGCCACAACGACAGCCGGGCGAGCTGGACAGCCATCGGGTTGATGTCGACGCCAAAGAGACATCGCTGTGCGACCAATCGACGGAAACCGGCACGATCGCTTTCGCCGATGTCGGCGGACGACAACCCGCCTTCGCGAATCACCGCGGATTCGTAAGCGGTTGCGAGATATCGACACGCAGCCACGAGAAATGCGCCGCTCCCCATTGCCGGATCAACGACACGGAGCGCCAGAATCTGTTCAGACCGCGCTTCATTCACGAGCGGCGCGAGCGAGCGCCGAACCAGGAATTCAGCAAGCGTTCGCGGCGTGTAGTACGTCCCTGTCGCTTTCCGTCGGCCAGCGCGAGCCAGCGTCCATGACTCGCGATCACCCGGTAATCGGACCGGGGCGTAGTCGAGGATCCGCTCGTATACTCCGCCGAGTTGTTCAACGCCCAGATCCGTATAGGCAATTCGCCGGCGAACGGCCCCCTGTTGTACGGTCGTCAACGAAAGCATGGCCTCACGCACCGCACCATCGTCCAGCAACAGCGAATCAGCGAGCGGTGCGTGCGCCGGCGCGAACAATCGACCGTTGAATGGCGGCACGCGGAGCGTACCGGCCCGGCAACCGTGGTGCGCGAGACGAGCGATCGCTTGAATCGACTCCCACAATCCCGCCGGCCGGGCGAGCCGTTCTGTCGATTCCCGCAACGATTCAATCGTGTAGCTGTCGCGATAGATCGGATGCCACTTCGGCACCAATCCGCGTGCTTCCGCAAACAGAAGAAAGAGGATGCGATAAACCACTACCAGCGATTCTTCGAACAGCGTGGCCGGGGTGGTATCCGCCGCCGCTCGACGTGCCGCAGCGAAGGCTCGCAACAACGACGTGAGTGCATCGTAGACACCCTGCTGCAGCGATGCACGAACGGCTGCACGATGCTGTTCGGACAAGATCCGCGCGCGGTCCAAGGCCGTCTCGCCGGTGCTGAAGCCGTTTGCGCCGAGAAGCGCATAGAAAAAATCCAGCGCAGTGCGATCGTTTGCCGTGGCCTCGAGATCGAATTGAACGAACCGCCGCGAGTAGGTGTGAGCGGCATCGAAGATGCGCACCGCCAGGCCGTTAACGACCACGGACCACTTCAAGCCATGACCGATAGCGGCGCGCACCGCCTCGCGCCACACAGTTGCCGGATCTCGGCCCCATGCAGTGGTGACGAAGAGGGCGATGGTTGTCTGGTCTCTACATAAGAGCGCATGAATTCCGCCGGCACCGCCCGGCATGGCTGCTGGAATAAGAACCAGCCCGAGGGCTGACGCGAGCGGGCCAGTGACGCGATCGTACACGTGCCGCGCGCAGCTTGTCGGCCCCATCTCGCGGACGATCTGCCGATACCAGCTATGAAACCACCGATAGTTGGGAGGTGGAGCGCCGCGACGAATGTCCGTCAGTGCGCCGCTGAGCGCATCGTGCGACAGAAGCGACCCCGATAGACCGGGGATCATGAAGCGGCCGACCCGGCAACCAGCAGGACGGCGTGCAGTTTCAGACGTGCGGTAGTGTGCGACCAACCGTCCAGCGCATGCGCGCGTTGACTGGATTCTTCGATGGCCGCATCACGAATTCGGCCGCGGTTGTCGCTTGCGCTCTCCAAGCGCCGATCGAACAGCCCGCGTTGGACGAGTTGTTGTGCCGACGACGTCATCGGCGCCGCCACGATCTTTTCGCGTTCGCCGAGCGACCCACCAACTCGCGCGCAGCAGGCGCGCACCTCTTCGATGCGCTCCTGGAACAACGGAAGTAGTACCGGCGGGCTCTCGTGGTCGGGCAGGTTCAGAGCCTGGGTTGTAAGACGAACCTCGGCGGGCGTCTGCAGGCAGCAGATATTTCGTCGATCGTGAACAACCACCAGTTCGCTGTGAATCACCGCTCCGCCGTCAGCAACGAGTATGAGCGTGTAAACCCTCAACACACCCGGTGGGAGAACCCCATTGCGTGACCTGACTGCAACCACCGGAATGCCGTGCCGCCTCGACAACTCTCGTGCTGCATGCGGCATCCATGTTCGAAGGTCTGCGATCCGGGCCGTTTCGTTCTGGGCCGCCTGAGCCAATCCGACCGGCGCGCCGATGGTTTCCGCATTCAAAAGAGGTGGCGAGAGATCGACGAACGTCCCTTCCAGGATCGCGGACGCCACGTGCGATTCAGAGAGCGTGTTCGCAAGCAGGGCACCGGACGGCATCACTGCTCGTGCGCGTGCCGCTCGTTTAGCCAACGGCGCAAGAACCAGGCGCTCCGCCGTGTCCGACGCGACGAGCATGATTTCGTGGACGACGTGCTTTTGGCCGATTCGATCGACCCGGCCCGTTCTCTGCTCGAGCCGCGCCGGGCTCCAGGGCCATTCAAAATGAATAACGGTTCGGCACTGGTGTTGAAGATTCAGTCCTTGAGATGCCGCGTCAGTTGCGAGGAGCAGTGACCCTCCCTGATTGAACTGCTGCTGCACGGTTGCTCGCTCACTCGTCGTCATACCGCCATGAAGGATGGCGATCTGGCCATGCGGGAATCGGAGCTGGTCGGAGAGCCGGAGAAGCGTGTCGCGATACTCCGTAAACACGATCGCCGGCTCCCGAATTTTCGCAACAAGTCTTTTCAGCCGTTCAACTTTGGAGTCGCGAATGGCGGCGCGCTGAGCGGCCTCGAGAATGAGTTCCAGCCACCGGCGCTCACGCGAGACGTCCGCGAGGCCGGTGGCCGAAAGGACGGATTCAGGTGCCTCATCGTCGCGCAGGACCTCGTCGTCATCGAGCGGGAGCGTGAGTTGCTCACCAATCTCCGCCTGCCCTTGCGTTTCGAGAAGTGCGAGCCGTTTGCTGCATGAGAGGGCCAGGGCTGACACGCTCGATAGCGCGCGTTTGCGCAGGACGATTGCGAGAAGGCGAGCGTGCGCATCGCCTGTCGCTCGTGATTCGGTGCAAAGATCCGACGCGTACTGCTCGAGGAGGCGATGTGTACGGCGTTCGCTTTCTGAAAGGGTGACCGGAAGAAGGACGGTGCGTCGCTGTCCGGGAATGCCGACGACGTCGCGCGTGCGTTGAAAGAGAACGATCCGATCTGGTCGCTCATCTGAGCGGCCAATGTTGCAAAGTGATCGAAACTGATCGTCATCCCCAGCATGCGGCGTTGCCGTCAGCAGCACGATGCGCCTTGACCGGAGTGCCACGGCGTGAACGGCGGACCGGCGCGCGCTACCGATAGTCGCCGCGTGGGCCTCGTCGACGACGAGCAGATCCCATCCCGTGTCTTCGACGGGACGCAGAACTTCCGGTTGGCGAAGGAATTCGAAGGAGCAGATGTAGGTACCCGGTAACGCCCAGGGACTGACGTCGGTGGGCAGCTCGCGAGCTGATTGGGCCAGCCATGGCGCGGTCACGATGCTGGCTTGCACCTCGAACCGGGCTTTCAACTCGCCGGCCCACTGTTCCCGCAGCGATGCGGGAACGACAATAAGTGCCCGGAATGACTGCTGCTCGATCGAGAGTTGTCGAACGATGAGTCCCGCTTGAATCGTCTTTCCCAACCCGACGGCATCGGCGATCAGAATTCGCGTGTGACCACCGCACAGAAGCGCCAGCGCCGGCTCGAGCTGATACGAATGAAGGTCCATCCTGCCCGCGGCCGCGGGGAACAAACCGCCAAATGGCCGCGCGTCGACTGCTGCCCGTTGAAGCAGCCGCAGCCATCGACGTGGCCGAACCACGGTGACCGCCGTGGAGTCGATAAGGCGCGGTCGATCGAATGGAAGCAGAAGTGTGCGAACGATCGAGGGATGGAGCGGATCTGAACCGGTCAACCGCAACGCGCGACACTCGGCAAAGTCCGAATCACTGAGGACAGTCCATCGTCGACCACGCGCGAAAACCTCGGCACCTACCGCCCACTGTTCGCTGCTGGCTTCGCGCACGGCTGATGGAATGGCAAGGACGGTGCCTTGATGACGATAGGCGGATCGCGATTCGGCAAAGCCCGCAAAGAGCGTGCTTTCGGCGCGGTGCTTGTGCCGTCCCCGCTAAAACGGTCGCGACGAATGCAGAATCTGCGAGGTCCAGCGCCTGCCACGTCAGCAGGATCTGCAGACGTGAACGCTTATTGCTGGCTGCCGTCGTTGCGCACTTCGTCGAGAGCTCGCTTCGACAGGATCACCGGCCGCGATGTGCGCGAGGTTCGACCACCGCGCGCGGCGGCCTTGGGGGCAGGCACACGAACCCGGCGTATACGGCACCCCCCTCCGTAGGTCACCGCGGCGACTTCGGTCGGCAAGTCCAACCCGTCGATGAGCTCGTACAGCTCGTTGTCAAGCGAGGCTGTGGGTTTGGATCGTCCGTTCTCCGGCTTTGCCCAGTCGCTGACCGGCATTAACTGGAGAAGCGATCCCCGTCGGGCTTCTATGTCGGGGCGAAAATCCGAGAACGGATCGCTATCGAGGTCCAGTTCATATTCGACGTCGGGAGTTTCCGGTGCGAGCCGCTGCCGCTCTCGATGCCGGGCCGCTTCAGCGGCAGCCCGTTCCTTCTCCGCGGCGACACGAGCCTGCTGCGCCGCGGCGGCTTCTGCGTCGAGACGCTCCTGCTCCCGCTGTGCTGCTGCCTCCGCTTCGAGCCTTTCGCGTTCGCGCTGTGCCGCGGCTTCGGCTTCCTGCCGTTCACGCTCGCGCTTCGCTGCCGCTTCCTTCTCGAGGCGCTCGCGTTCGCGCTTTGCCGCTGCCTCCTTCTCGAGGCGCTCACGTTCGCGCTTTGCTGCCGCCTCCTTCTCGAGGCGTTCGTGTTCGCGCTTTGCCGCTGCTTCGGCTTCCAATCGCTCGCGCTCTCGTTTTGCGGCGGCTTCTGCCTCGAGGCGCTCGCGTTCCCGCCGGGCAGCTTCCTCGGCTTCACGACGTTCGCGCTCCCGTTTCGCTGCCGCTTCAGCTTCGAGTCGTTCGCGTTCGCGCCGCGCCGCCTCTTCCGCCTCGCGACGTTCGCGCTCGCGCTTTGCTGCAGCCTCGGCTTCCAGGCGCTCGCGCTCTCGTTTTGCGGCGGCTTCTGCCTCGAGGCGCTCGCGCTCGCGTTTCGCCGCCGCCTCGGCCTCCAGCCGCTCCCGTTCACGGCGCGCCGCTTCCTCGGCCTCGCGGCGTTCTCGTTCGCGTTTGGCCGCTGCTTCGGCCTCGAGCCGCTCCCGTTCACGTTTTGCTGCCGCTTCCGCTTCCTTGCGTTCGCGCTCGCGCTTGGCCGCTGCTTCCGCCTCGAGCCGCGCGCGTTCGCGCTTGGCCGCCGCCTCTGCTTCAAGTCGCGCCCGTTCGCGTTTGGCTGCGGCTTCTGCCTCGATCCGTTCGCGCTCCCGCTTCGCCGCCTCTTCCGCTTCCTTGCGTTCGCGTTCGCGCTTGGCGGCTGCCTCTGCTTCGAGACGCGCGCGTTCACGTTTGGCGGCCGCTTCCGCCTCGATGCGTTCGCGGTCGCGTTTGGCTGCGGCCTCGGCTTCCATCCGCGCGCGTTCTCGTTTCGCGGCGGCTTCTCGCTCGACGCGTTCGCGTTCGAGCCTGGCCTTGGCTTCCGCCTCCAGCCGGGAGCGTTCGCGTTTGGCCGCGGACTCCGCTTCTTTGCGTTCCCGTTCTTTCCTGGCTGCTGCCTCCGCCGCCACGCGCTCGCGTTCTTTCTTTGCCGCGGCCTCGGCCTCCTTGCGTTCCCGTTCTTGGTGCGCCGCTGCTTCGGCCTCGAGCCGCTCGCGTTCGTGCTGCGCCGCTGCTTCGGCCTCGATTCGTTCGCGCTCCCGTTGCTTCGCTGCCTCTGCTTCGCGGCGCTCGGCTTCGCGCTTGGCCGCCTCTTCCTGCTCGTGCCGCTGGCGTTCCTCCTCGAGCCGCTCGCGTTCTGCCTCGGCGTCGATCTTCGCCTGCTTCGCGGCCTCTTCTGCGCGACGAGCCTCTTCCGCCAGCCGCTGTTTTTCCTCCTCGGCAACCACCGCGAGAGGTGCCGTAGTGACGAGCGGTTCGCGCGGCTTCTTCGGCTCTTTGTCCTTTTCCGCTGGCTTGCGCGAACTGGCCGGCCGCCACGCGAACGGATCGGCCCATGCCGATTCCGCCACTGGCGGCGGTTCGCCTGCCTCAGGATCGTCGTCGGCGAATTCGCCGGCAGCTGACGGCTGTCGCTTCGACGGCGGCGGTGGCGGTGCCGAAGCTCGCGACGCAGCCTTGGCACTCGCTGAAACAGGCGACGCAGCGACCATCGCTTTCATTTCCGCCGCGCGGGCGATGAAGGTCCCGATTTCGTCGGCAAACGCTAACGGATCGCAGCCCGGAATTGCTTCTGACTTCTTTCGACGGAGTCTGCCGAACAGACCCCCTTGGGGCGCTTCCTCTTCGCCATCCGGAGTCGACGACGCGAGCTGCGGAATTGTATGGCTCTGAACGTGTTCGGCGCCTGACAACGTACGCAGGTGCGAAATGATCTCTGACTCGTCGCGCGGCGACAGGAGTGCGGTGAACAGAATGACATCGGGGACGCGCCCGTCGACCGCCGCAATCGCGGCGTCGCGCGAATCGACGACGATCAGCTCAGCATGAACGCGATCGCGGATCATGCGTTTGAGGATCGTCGCCTGGCGCAGATCGGGTTCAAGCGCGAGGACGAGGGGAACGTGATTTTGCAAGGTCGAGGCTCTCGGCGACAGAAGTGATGGGACGCGGTTAGGTTCGCAGCATGAACGCCACGAGCACCGCACCGGCGGCCGCGAAGATCAGCAGCGGCGCGTTCTCGATGGACTGATAGCGAATCGCCGACATCACCGCGCCACCGAGATCGCTGGCCCGATCGCCCAACGACGTGACCCCGCCGGTGCCCGCGAGATCGCTGAAGCGATCGCGCACGCGATCGTCGACCGATATGAGCATCAGGATAACGGCGCCGAACACCGCGGCTGACGCGATCCCCTGTCGAATTCCGAGTTTCATCGCCCCGGTTCCTTTCCCCGAAATCGCGAGTCGAGTAGCGAGGTGGCCTGTGCAGCCTTACGGTTTTGAGGCAATTGGTGTGCCGCAGCGGAAACTCCCTTCAATACCTGCGTAATGAGTGCAAAAGCATGCAGATACGCGCCTGCACGCGATCATCTTTAAGCGATCGCTTTTGGGCCGAGTCACGAATTTCAGCACAGCGCTTACGAAAGTGACGCCATGGGGGGTGTGCGGCGCGTTGGCACGCGCCGCTCCAGGCCGGTACCGCCTCCCCGGTGAATCTCCGTCCGCAGAACAACTTGCGCGCCATTTCGCCGTGTGCAGCCTCAGCCGTGGCACAGCCGTTGCGATTAGGCCCGTCCGTGGCGCGGCGAGTTGCCGCGCATGCAGAAGGGACGCGGCCGCATGCCGCACCACCGCACCGCCCAAGGCGGTGCACAATCCGGGAGGATTCAAATGTCGCAGCTTGTTGCCATCGTGAAGTCGCTTCGCAACGAAGAGGGTCAGGACCTGCTCGAGTACGCGTTGCTCGTCGCGTTGATCGCGCTGATCGCGATCGGTGCGGTGGGTGCGGCTGGTGGAGCGGTGAACAACATCTTCACCGCGATCGCTAACGCGCTTAGCGGCGCCGCGTAAGACGGTCGAGAGCCGGGGCGTCCTTCGGGACGCCCCGGCACTTTACCCAAAATGTTTCCGAGGAGATGACCCAATGCAGTCGCCAGTCGCAGTGATGACATTGAGACAGCTCGCCGGGAGCCGGTTCCGTCGAAACGAGGACGGCCAGGACCTCCTCGAGTACGGATTGCTCATGGCTCTGATCGCGATTTTCGCGCTCGGCGCTGTCTCGATGGTGGGGAACACGATTCAAAGCGTGTTCTGGTCGGCGATTGCCAACAATTTCTAACGTCGCGTTCGCCGCGCTGTCCTCGGGCGCGCTTGTCGCGACGGTGGTCGACATCAGGGTCCGGCGCATTCCGAATGTGCTGACCGCGACCATGTCGGGGATCGGCATCGGGCTGGCTGCTTCGCAAGTGAGCGGCATCTCGCTCGGCGCCTCGATCGCAGGATTGGTGCTCGGCCTGGTGTTGATGTTGCCAGGCCACGCGCTCGGCGCGACCGGCGCCGGCGACGTGAAGTTCATGGCGGCCGTCGGCGCAATCGTTGGTCCGGCACTGGTCGTCAATGCGTTTCTGTTTACCGCGGTGGCGGGCGGCGTACTCGCCGTCGTGGTGGCGGTGAGACGCAAGCGGCTGGGCACGACGCTGGCCGGCACGGGGCGGCTGATTGCCGCGCCGACCGACGCCAAGAAAGAAATTCAGGCGGCCGGTTCGTCGAGCCGCTTCGCATACGGGCCGGCAATTGCGATCGGAAGCGTCCTTGCGGCGCTGGCGGGATGAGCGCTCGATGGTCGAGCGTCGACACATGGACAGGCAGGCGAATCATGATGAAGCGATTCAGAAACCAACGCGGCGCCGCACTGATTGAGACGGCGATCACCATTCCGCTGGTCCTGCTCGTCTCGGTGGCGATCTTTGAATTTGGCCGCGCCTACCAGACATGGCAGGTGCTCACGAACGCGGCCCGCGAAGGTGCGCGCGTGGCCGTGCTGGAGGGCTATACCGACGCCCAGGTCACGAGCATTGTGCAGAATTACATGACCGGTGGACGCCTGACGAATGCGAGCACCGCACAGATTTTAGTGGTGCGAAACGTGCCCTTCGGAATCTCCACCGCGTCTCGCGTGACGGTGAACTATCCATTCCAGTTCATGGTCATCGGTCCGGTTGCAAGGCTTGTTCGAAGCAATTCAACGATGGGCGCTCCCCTTACGATGCAGTCGTCCGCGCTCATGCGGAATGAATAGGTGAACCAATGCGCAGCCGAATCTTTGCAGTCCTTGCCATTGCCGTTCTCGCTGGAGGCGGGTTGGCGTACGGCACCTACAACTTCATGCAGAACCAGCCGGTGAAGACCGTGAACACGCCGACACAGGGCGTGGTGGTCGCGGCCGGCGATCTGCAGCTGGGATCAGAGATCAAGAAAGAGGACGTGCAGGTCGTGCAATTCCCGGCCGGCAAGACGCCCGAGGGAACCTTCGTGAAGGTCGACGAGGTCGTCGGTCGCGGCGTGATTGTGCCGATCGTCAAGAACGAGCCGATCCTCAAGGCCAAGCTGGCGTCGAAGGAAGCGGGCTCGGGCTTGCCGCCGGTGATTCCGGAAGGCATGCGCGCGGTGTCGGTGCGCGTCAACGAAGTCGTCGGCGTCGCCGGCTACGTGCTGCCTGGCAACCGCGTCGACGTCGTCGCGACGGCGAGCCCGACCGACCAGCATTCGGACACGACGTCGAAAGTCGTGCTGTCCAACGTGCAGGTGCTCACCGCGGGCACGCGCATCGAGCAGGGACAGGATCCGTCGAAGCCGGTGCAGGTGACCGTCGTGACTTTGCTGGTGTATCCCGATCAGGCCGAGCGTCTCGCGCTCGCCAGCACGGAAGGCAAGATTCAGCTCGCGCTGCGCAACCCGCTCGATCAGGGCGCGCCGCCGACTCCCGGCGTCAAGACCGCCGGACTGTTGGGCGCCGCTCCGGCAGGGAGAGTCACGCAGTCAGCGGGCATGGCGCGTCCTCGCGCCGCGCAGCCCGTGACGCAGACCGTTCCGAACGCCCCGGCGCTCCCGACGGTCGAAGTGATTCGCGGCGACAAGCGCGCCACCGAGGTGATTCGGTAAGTTCGGCACGTTCGGGCAGTACGAGTTCCAGTTTCCGGCTGTCAGCCTCCCCGCTACCGGAAC
>Ga0075418_10004732_pt1 | contig 15448 bp, 9 predicted proteins | sample SoiMetdeltSBSDD2_FD_81776 | JGI IMG/M metagenome (GOLD analysis project Ga0075418, IMG submission 81776) | Bulk soil microbial communities from a Populus tree surrounding site in Tennessee, USA - Soil MetaG P. deltoides SBSDD2 | ecosystem: Environmental > Terrestrial > Soil > Tree plantation...
TCATTCTTAGTTCTTGACGATATCTTTCTGAAAAATTCTGCTATCAATAGCAGTGCCTCGGCCTTAATATGTAAATGCGATCTCAGATCAGACTCGGCTACCGAGTAAATGTCCGAAACCACCCTGAATTCAGCCGGGGATGAAGATTCAAGAAATGTAGTAGGGTGTTTATTTTCGTTCAATTCTTTAATAAATGATTGGATCAGGGCATCCGCCTCCGAAAATTCCTGCATTAACCACGAATAGGTCACCGACAAGTCAATTCCATGCAAGCCTTTCCCGGCCTCAATCTCGAAATCCATTTCTGCATCGCTTGACAAGAACATGATATTCATGCCTTGCGGTATATGCATCGGCTTTGCAAATGTTTTATTATTGAAGGCAATGCCATCGGTATTGACGAGGTACCCTATGTGGAAGTATTTTTCGTCTTTTTTATAGTAATCGGCATGCTTGTGAAAGACAAAGGTCTTATTAAGGGTGAAGTTCCAAACTCTCATTACAATGCCATGGTCAAGATTTACTTTCTTGATAATACCCGTACCATGAGAAGGGGGTATTTGTATGAATCCCTTGTCAGAAGATGTACTAAAGATCTCTGCCAGTCTCTTAATTGAATCGTCGGAGTCGATTTCGTCAAATATATAATGAAGTTTATTCACGGGCTTCCTATAGTTATTGGTTAATGCTACTAATCAATAAGCCCCGATAAAACTCCTGCTTATGTAATTCAGATCGTTAAATCTATATTCAAATTACAACAAAAAGCTCCATATACCTATAGACGGTCAAGTAATTTTTTGTAGAATTAATACCAGTAAATCATTGTGAACTTTAAACCGTATTTTTTGAATTTACGACGGAAATTCCCTGACACATGTACGAGTACTTTTGATTTGGGAAACGCAAAATGGACATCGTAAATCCCGGATGGTTAGGAATCCTTTACAGATGAATTTATCGAGTTCGTAACTATGAAAACAGGAAAGATTTGGTGAGTTTTAGATTGGCCCTATGAGATCAAAAAGAGTTCAGCCTTACACCACCTTCAGCGCTGAGCTTTAAGAACGGTCAGGTTCTGTCTCCTTCTTGTTTTCATTTAATGATCAATGGTAGAATTTTTTAAAAGCAGTTAAGCTGCTAATGATATCGTATTGCTTAATTATTACAAAAACCCGACTCATGAAAACGAAAATCAACATTGTGACCCTGTGTTTTGGTGTACTTTTCTCTCAGCTTATCCCGGCCCAGCAGAAAAGTGGTGAACTGCCAAAAGAAGTTTCGACTGACTGGTACAAAATGGCGACAGATAATCTCAGCCAGCGAGAGTACTCATTTGTGAAAAGCAATGTTGCCGAATACAAAACTATAAATCACAAAAACAAGTTAGCCTTTACCGTAAGTCAGCGTGGATTTTCAGTTTATGACCTTAAAGAAGCTGATCAGCCCTGGAATATCAGGTTCTCGGTTGCGGGTGCAGGAAGAACCGAAACGATATGTGTATTGCCTGACAATTTCAGCACTGTCGAAAAAGGTTCAATGGTAACTTTTACCTCCCCAAGCCTTACAATTGAATATATAAACAGTGCCAGGGGTCTCCGTCAAAATTTTATTGTAAAAGAAAAACCTGTTGGCAACGGTAATTTGAAAGTTCAGTTGAACTGGACATCGGATCTGAAAGCAACGGAAGCTTCTTCAAATAAAATAGCTTTTTATACTGATGGGAACAAGAATGATGTGAAGATGATCTATGATGATCTTAAAGTATGGGATGCAAACGGAACCTTGCTTGACGCTGAATTAAAACTTAACAAACTAACTAATTCGATCGAAATATTGGTTAATGACAGCGAAGCTGTTTACCCGGTAACGATCGATCCGCTTAACCGCACAGCAGAATGGTCAAGTTCTGCTGATGGAATATTACCCGCATTACTTACTAATCTTCAGTTACAGGTAGAAACATTATACGGTTACACCGTTGCCGGTTTAGGCGATATTAACGGTGATGGCTTTGATGATGTAGCGATCACAGCGCCCGGCATGGCCGATGTGATTACAGGTTCGGGTTCGCTTGCAGCTGTTGGAGCCGTATTTATCTATTTAGGTTCACCAACAGGTCTTCCTGCAAACCCAAGCAAGGTGTTGCAACCAAATACAGCTGTTGAAGGTGCCTTATTTGGTTTTAGTGTTGATGCCGGCGATATAACGGGCGATGGTAAGAACGACCTTATTGTTGGCGCCCCAATGGATAGATATCAAACTTCTGCGCAAGCATTATTCGGACCTACTACTGTGAATGTAACGGTTGGTAAAGTGTACTTATACAGAAGTGAAGATTTGTTTAGTGCTCCGAACCCAACTCCATTTTTAGAGATTCGTTTGCAGGGTACTGGTTTCTTTTCTACAGGAATTGCAGGCGTAGTACTTAATAATACAACCGCAAATTTTCTATTTGGCTTTTCAGTATCAGTTACCAAAGATTTAAATGGTGATAATAAATCAGACATTGTTATAGGTTCCCCGGCTTATCTTGGCAAACAGCCTTTATCGGTTCAGAGTGGTGCTGCATTTGTATATTATTCGAATAACCTTGCTACTACGTCTCCTGTTCAATTACAAACGCCAACTCCAACGTTGCTGGGGTTGCCTTTACTTCCCCTGGCCAATACCAGCGGTATGTTGTTTGGTTTTAGTGTTGATTGCGCCGGAGATTATGATGGTGACTTCTATCCTGACCTGGTTGTTGGTGCTCCGGCAGGAGTTGACCTTTCATCTTTAGGTGGAATTTATACAGGCCAGTTTCTTGGTGGCAGTGCCTATGTTTATTATGGCACCGGCAGTGGAGTTACCTCTTCTATTGGGGTAAGATTGCAGGCAAACGCTTCAGGATTATTAAGCAATGCAGCAAATTTATTCGGATATGATGTAAAAGGCGCAAAGAATGCAAACGATCAACACACCGGTTGCATTGTTATCGGCGCTCCTGTTGGCAGTGTAATAAGTAATGTGGTTAGCGGTCTTCGTTTGAAAGCTGGCCAGGTACATGTATTTCTGAAAAAAACTTTTGCACCCACAAGCCCGATCACATCAGATCAAATTATTTCATCACCACGATCTTCCTCTATACTTAGCATTTTAACGGGACAAAGCATTAATGTATCCGTTCTATTCGGCTCAAGCATTGATAATATGCTTGATGTTAACTGTGATGGCTATGGCGACCTCATCATCGGCGAACCGTTATCTACTACGATTCCCTTGATCGGCGCTGATGTAGTGGGTGGCGCAGCATTTATTTATCTTGGAAGTGCTGATGGTACTTACGCAACCACGCCTTATTGGGATCTTACTACTGAAGTCTCTCCCTTATTGGGTGTTAATGCAACCGCATTGGTAGGTTATAGTGTGGCAGGAGCTAAGTATGTATATGGAACTTCCCAGGGTGTTCGCTCGCTTATCGGCGCTCCCTCTAATTCACTTGACTTTGGAATTGGATTATTAAACCTTGGCAATACTCTTGGGACCACGTTTGATCTTGTTTTTGACGGCAATGGTTTAGGCAAATCCTATGCCTTCCCTTTTTCGCAATGTAATATTACTTTGCCGGTTGAGTTAATATCATTCACCGGGAAAGCTGTCAATAAAGCTTCCGCTCTAAAATGGACAACGGAGTCCGAAGTAAATCTTGACCAATATGAATTGCAGAGAAGCCGTGACGGTGTAAACTTCACACCAATCGCTATTGTATTTGCAAAAGGTGAACAAAAAAATGAGTATAACTATACAGATATAAATGCTTTTGATGGTTCAAATTTCTATCGGCTTAAAATGATCGATATTGACGGTACTTTCAAATATTCAAATACCGTAGTGATACGTTTTGGTGAAGTAAAAGCTGGCGATGTTGTTATCGCGCCAAACCCGGTGAAAACAAACATCAATTTAAAGATGAGAGATTTTCAACAAGGCATCTATAAAATTGAGATCACAAATGCTATCGGACAAATACAATTGACTAAAAAGATAAGCGTGATGCAGCAGGAACAAAAAGAATCAATCATTTGCCCTGCAAACATGAATAAAGGAATTTACTGGTTAACTATGTACGATGAAAAAAATAGCCGGGTAAAAACAATGGGTTTTTTTGTAAACAATAATTAAGCAGCTTGAACCTTTTCTATGCTTTCGAAAGGCCTGTTATTCATAATAGGCCTTTATTGTTTTCCAACGTGTTGTGAAAGGGCCTGAAATATTGGGAAAATTTTTGCGCAAAAAATTGCCGCTTGTTTTACTGTAAACGTTGTAATAAGGTGCGGCGTCAACTTTTTTTCAAAGATTTTTTCTGGAAAAAAACTTTGGCATCCCTATTGAAATATTAAGAGTGGAAAAGATACTTAATAATCAAAATGGTTATTTATGTTTAAGACACCAATAACAACTGTAGCGATGAATGTCCGGCTTTCTGAGGGATTGATTGAAGAGCATATTAACAATATGCATCATGCAGAGAAAAGCCTTGGTAAATATGGACAGTTCGCTGATAACATCTTATGGGAAAATTTTGAAAGTATGAGTTGGTGTTGCGAGCACTCACCCGTAGAAGGCACTATTGAGATCGGGTACAAACCGTCTCCAAACAGCAGCATACAACGGATCAGTGTTCCCGTGGTTACCAATTTTGGGGTTGTGTGTACGAAGGAAAAAGAGAATACTTACAGGATCACCTGGAGTTATTCGCTTTCGTGAAAATTGACAGACCATCAGCTCTTAAGCAAAATACTTTCACAAAACCTTTATAATCTTTTTGATTACAAAAGCATCATATAAACAGACAGAAAGGAACAAGCATCTGTGATAAACGCCAAGTGACCATGGGAAAAGATGATTGTAACCCCTCGAAGTCACTTGTTATGAAACAGACTTTACACATAGTTGCAATGATCGATGAAGAGGCGTTTCTCGAAGATATGGTTGAAAAACTAGCATTACGACATACATATTCAAGTCCTAACAAGCAATCAATTGCCGATAATATCGAAACCGTCGAAACTTCCTCAACAGAAACTTACGTCAGTGGTACCATGGCAATAGATACCCCCGGGGAGCATATGAATGTCCCTTTTATTACCAGCTTTTTATTTACGTGTATAAAAGTATCAAAGGACACTTATAGCCTTGAATGGGGTATTTCCATGTCCTAACCCTTTGCCGATTCCGGTAAGTTTATATTCATGTCTTTTTCACCGGACTATTCCCGCAGTTCACCGATATATCCCCTGGTATTGCCCATTACATATTGACCATTGTCTCAGAGCGTCATAGATTTGATTAAAATTTACAACTATGACTGAGACCTTAGATCCTCGCGAAGAAAGACGACAGGAAAAAATAAGGAGAAGAGAGGAGAGAAGACAACGCTGGATGGCAAGACAAAACCATGAATTTGGCGCAGTACATAGCAAACACAGCCGTGTTTGGACCGGAATCTTCATACTGATGATCGGTATAGCAGCATTACTCAGAACGGCATTTCCTCAATATTTTGGATGGCTATTTACATGGGAAATGTTGTTGATCGCACTTGGCCTGTTTATCGGTGTCCGTCATAATTTCCGTGGCATCGCCTGGTTTATTCTGATACTTATTGGCGGGATTTTTTTAGCGAACAGGTTTTATGATGCTTTCACATTCCGCTATATATGGCCGCTTGTTTTGATCGTAGTGGGCTTATTCATAATAACGAAGCCACGCAGCAAATGGAACGCTGAAAAAAAAACAGATGCGGATATAGATCCTGTTAGCGAAAGCCAGGGTTACAGCAAAGAAGATTTTGTAGAAACCACTTCAGTTTTCGGCGGTGCTAAAAAGATCATCATTTCAAAGAATTTCAGAGGGGGCGATATTGTAAATATTTTCGGAGGAACCGAGCTGGATCTTTCACAAGCCGATTTTAACGGCACAGCTGAAATAGACCTGACTACTATTTTCGGCGGCACCAAACTACTGGTACCATCCAACTGGTCGGTAAAATCAGAAGCCGTTACAATTTTCGGAGGTATAGAAGATAAGAGAAGAATGCAGGCAGCAATAGACGCTCCTCAAAAAACTTTACTCTTAAGAGGCACTGTGATCTTTGGTGGCATTGATATAAAAAGTTTCTAATCACAACCTATAACCATACTTATATGAATTGGTACCTTGCTAAGATCGTTTATCGTATTATTTGCGGTGATGGAGATCATACTGCACAGTTTGATGAACAACTCAGGCTGATCTATGCATCTAATAAAGAAGAAGCATTTCATAAAGCTCAGCAAACAGGTAAAAAGGAAGAAGAAACATTTTTTAACCTGAAAAATGAAATGGTAAAATGGCAATTCATTAATGTCAGCGAGCTTTATCGTGTTGGCGAAATGATCGATGGTGCAGAACTTTATTCACGCATTGAAGAAAGAGACGATGGCGACATATATACCGATATTGTGCATAAAAAGGCGCAGGGTATTTTACATTCAGATTCGCACCAATTACTGCAACTTGTTTAAAGCATGGCATCTTCCCCATTATCAGTAACCAGGTTCAAAGTTATTTTCAGTGTTTGCTGGCTCATCATTCTTGCAGACCAGATTTTCCTGCTACACTATTTTGGACTCAGCTGGAAAAACGCAATAGTAGACAGCGCCGTCAATGTTATCTTGCTGATTGCAGCCTGTCTCCTGGTGATCATGATGCTCCGCTATTATTTACCACAAAGAGAAAAATACTTTCATCTCGTAAGCTGGTGTGTGCTGATCACGATCATTGTGATTTTGGTTACAAAGGTTATTTTAATAAACGCCTTTCGCCATGATGAACAATACCTGACCTTCTTCCACAGATCGATATGGGTACGCATCAGCCTGGATCTCTTGTTATTGGGTTGTTTTGTACTGGTAACTGTGGTTTGGTACACCTGGCAGGAACAAAGTGAACGGGAAGTGATACGTCAAGACGCAGAAAAATTGGCCAGGGAAGCTGAGCTATTTAAACTTCGCCAGCAACTTCAACCTCATTTTCTTTTTAATAGTTTAAATAGCATTACTGCATTGATCGGTTCACGACCACAGGAAGCAAGAAAAATGGTGCAGCAGCTTTCTGATTTTTTGCGGGGCACCATCAGGAAAGAGGAATATCAATGGGTAACGTTGAAAGAAGAACTTCAATATCTCCAGCTTTATCTGGATATTGAAAAAGTCAGGTTTGGGCATCGGCTTTCTACAAAGATTGAATGCGACGAAAGTATTTATGAAATGAAATTACCCGCTTTATTGCTGCAGCCGATCATGGAAAACGCTATTAAGTTTGGATTATATGATACCATTGATGAAATAGAAATAGGTTTAAAAGCATCAAAAGAAGATCATCATTTGGTCATTACTGTCACCAATCCTTTTGACCCGGAAACCTCGACGCCAAAAGGCACAGGTTTTGGCCTGCAATCAGTGCAGAGAAGATTGTTCCTGCTGTTTGCAAGAAATGACCTGGTAAGCACTGAGGCAAAAGAAAATATCTTTACAACTACAATAAAAATCCCACAGCATGAGCAGCAAAGTGATAATAATAGACGATGAGCCATTAGCAAGAAGTATTGTTGTAGAATACCTTCAGAATTTTCCTGATCTCACCGTAGCACAGGTTTGCAGTAATGGGTTTGAAGGTGTAAAAGCGATTCAGCAATATAAACCTGATCTTATCATCCTGGATATTCAAATGCCAAAGATCAACGGATTTGAAATGCTCGAGCTGATCGAAAATCCACCTGCTGTCATTTTTGCTACTGCATTTGATGAATATGCTATCAAAGCTTTCGAAGCTCATGCTATCGACTATTTATTAAAACCATTCAACCAGGAACGTTTTGAAAAGGCGATAAAAAAATGGAGAGATACAAAGAATCAATCGGGTGAAAAGCAAACAAGGCAGTTGCTCGAAGATGTTTCTTTAACCGCTCCGCAAAGTGAGCGAATAGTAATAAAAGACGGAAGCAAAATAAAGATCATCCCTGTACAGGATGTGCATTATCTCGAAGCTGCGGATGATTTTGTAAAAGTGTTTACCAAAGAAGGATATTTCTTAAAGAATAAAACGATGAGTCATTTCGAGCAGGTGCTCGATCCAAACCAGTTTGTACGTTCGCATCGTTCTTATATTATCAACCTGCAACAGATCACCAGAATTGATCCTTATGAAAAGGACAGTCATGTTGCGGTACTGCGTTCCGGGGCCAAAGTTCCGGTAAGCAGAACCGGTTACCCGAAACTAAGATCGATACTTGGTTTGTAAGTCTTTTCCCTCCGTCCAAACATTAATATTTCCCCTCTATTTCAGAGAATTTTATCTACATTTAGAGACTTAGAGCCAAGCCTCCACCCCTGCGAAATCTGTGTACCTTCTTCCAGTTGAAAAATCGATTCAATTAAAATTCTTTTATGCAAAAAGACAATGTCTTTTATACGCTACTTTTCATAATAATTGGCGCATTTGCTACTTGTTATCCGCAGAACACAAGTGCACAATCTGAATCAGAAAAAGGGCTTCCTTTTATTACCAATTACACACCAAAAGAATATAAAAGTTCAACACAAAACTGGGCGATAGTAGAAGCCGATAATGGAATGATGTATTTCGGGAATGGTGCCGGCGTCTTGGAATACGATGGCGTGAAATGGCGAACTATTAACGTCGGTGGATCGAATACATCGAGGGCAGTAGCGAAAGATAAAAAAGGTCGTATTTACTATGGAACGATTTCCGGGTTCGGATACCTGGCGCCCGACAGCCTTGGTATGAACCAGGCAAGGTCGCTTATACAATACGTGCCCGCTGCGGATAGAAATTTTGTTGATATATGGACAGTATATGCTACAAATGAAGGAGTGTACTTCCAGGCACGCGAAAAGCTTTTCCGATTAATTCAAACGAGCGAAGGACAAAAAGAAAGTTGGTCGGTAAAGACCTGGACGCCGGAGACCAACTTTATGTATGCTTTTTACCTGGATGGAATCTATTATGTACATCAACAGCACAAAGGGCTTTATAGGATACAAGGTGATTCTCTTCTATTGATACCTGGCAGCGAATTCCTGGGACCTGATCGGATGCAAATCATGCTACCCTACTATGCAGGTGAAAATTCCGAAAAACAATACCTGTTGGGGCAGTTCAATAATGGCTTATACGTTTTCAATGGAAAAACGTTTAAGCCTTTTAAAACAGAAGTAAATGTTTTTAACCAGGCAGGTATCTTATATAAAGGGGTTCAATTAAAAGACAGTACTTATGCATTGGCATTTAGTGGTAAGGGTGTCGTCATCATCAATAACCAGGGAAAAGTACTGCAGCACATAAATCGCTCTGCTGGATTGCAGAATGAGTCGGTTTATGGGCTTGCGACAGATCGCAAAGGAAATTTATGGTTGGGTCTGGACAACGGGATATCAAGGGTCGAAACCGCATCGCCCTTCTCGATGTTTTCTTATCAATCCGGCATCAATACAACCTCACTTTCTGTTGCCAGGCACGAAGGCATTTTGTATTTAGGCACCAGCAACGGATTGTTTCGGTTCGATGATAAGACCTCAAAATTTGAAGTAATTAAGGAAATTCCTACACGGCAGATATTTACCCTGCCTGTTTATGATAATATCTTATATGTCCCCAGTGATGGTCTTTACTGTATAAAGAATAAGAAGACCTATCTTATTCATCCATCCATCGGTGGAGATTTCCAAATGTTCGCAGTACATATCCCGAAAAAAAATCCAAATATTCTGCTTGCCGGTTTTGTAGGTGGGCTTGCTGTATTTTATCGCCCTCCGGCATTTCAAACTTCCGGTGAGCCCAAATGGGAATATGTGGGAGTGCTACCAGGTATCAATACTGCCAGCAGTTTTGCAGAAACGGTAGACGGCAGAATATGGGTGGGCTCGCAGGATGAAGGGGCCTATCTTCTCACAACCATTCCCGAGGCAAATACAAAACCCGGATTAGATCAATTCCCACTTAAGCATTATGGTGTTGATAAAGGATTGTCAATTGGTACCGCTACTTGCTATGTTGTTGATGATGGCGAATATACTCTGACCACAACATACATTTATCGTTATGATAAAACGACCGATAAGTTTGTTCCTGATAGCAGCTTTAAAACAATGAATATCGCGCTGGAACTTGGGACTAACTTCATGTCCAAAGATCATTTAGGAAGGACCTGGTTGAATTTCGGACGAGAAACCGGGTTAGCCACATCGCTTAATGAAAAAGGAAATAAAATCGAAACATTTCCCTTCTTTCCTGTTGCCGATTACCTGGCCTCATCTGTCTATCCTGAAAAAAATGGTATTGTTTGGTTTGCTACAACAGAAGGTTTGCTTCGTTATGATGAAACATTGAAGAAAAATTATGATGAGCCTTATAAAACATTCATAAGACATATCTCAACGGGTAAAAAAATTCTAACCATTCATGGTGAGGAAAAAGCCGATGAGGCTTCCGTTTCTTATAAGAATAACTCGTTTCGGTTTGAGTATGCGACTCCGTTTTTTGAGCAGGAAGATAAAACACGCTACCAAACATGGCTCGAAGGATTTGAAACAGAGTGGTCGGAATTGGATAAGAACTATTATAAAGAATACACCAATCTTCCCAGCGGAAATTATACTTTTCATGTAAGGGCCGCAAATATTTATGGTAAACAAAGTGAAGAGGCAACTTACGCATTTGAAATTTTACCGCCATGGTATCGTACCTGGTGGGCTTATTTATTATATGCACTCGTTGCTGCCGTCGTTATCTATTCATTGGTACGCTGGCGCACACGTCAGCTTCATGAAAAACATCGTGAACTGGAAAAAGTTGTTGCTGACAGAACCAAAGAGGTAAGTCAAAGAGCCGCAGAACTAGCGGTTATCAATGGCGTGCAGGAAGGTTTAGCTAAGGAACTGGATATGCAGGGAATCTTCAATCTCGTCGGCGATAGAGTCCAACATCTCTTCAATGCCCAGGTCGTTATCATCGGCAGTTTTGATCTGGACAACAAGATCGAACACTTTAATTATGCAATTGAAGACGGCAAGAAGGTTACGGTCGAATCAAGACCCATAAACATGATGCGACAGTTGCTGATTGATAAAAAGAAGACGATTTATATTTCCACTGAGGAACAGGCAAAAAATGAATATGGATTGTCTGCAATTCCTGGAACAAAAATGTCTAAATGCCTTTTATTCGTACCCCTTCTCTCCGGTAATGTTGTAAAAGGCTATGTCAGTTTGCAAAATGTAGATAAAGAAAACCTCTTCTCGGATTCCGATATTCGTCTATTGGAAACCCTGGCCAATAGCATGAGTGTCGCGCTTGAAAATGCGAGGCTCTTTGATGAAACAAACCGTTTACTAAAAGAAACAGAACAACAAAAAGCTGAACTCGGTGTAATCAATAGTGTACAAGAAGGTTTGTCTAAGGAATTAGACATGCAGGCGATATATGATCTTGTAGGAAACAGGATCCAAAAGCTGTTTAATGCACAAGCCGTGATGATTGCAACTTTTGATCATGAAACCGGCACAGAACATTTTAAATATAATTTCAATACTACAAAGGGACGATATTATCCTGAACCGAGACCGTACGACAAATTGAGACAGCACCTGATCGATACTAAACAAAAGATCGTCATCAACACCAATTTCGAAGAAGCTTATGCCCGTTTCGGATTAAAGACTGTCCCGGGAACCAATCCCGCCAAAGCAGGAGTGTTTGTTCCGCTTGTGATTGGTGGCCGTGTAAATAGCTACATTACTTTACAGAATACAGAAATAGAAAATGCTTTTAGTGAATCGGATGTTCGTTTATTAGAAACATTAGCAAATAGCATGAGTGTTGCCTTAGAAAATGCGAGGCTCTTTGATGAAACCAATCGTTTATTGAAGGAAACAGAACAACGTACTGCGGAGCTTGCTGTTATCAATAGCGTACAGGAAGGATTAGCGAAGGAATTGGATATGCATGGAATTTATGAATTGATCGGTGATCGTCTTTGTAAACTTTTCCCGGATACGCAGACCCTGGTGATTCGCACATTTGATCATGAGGCGGGATTGGAACATTGGCAATATGTAATCGAAAAAGGCCAACGCGATACGGTGGCACCAAGACCTTTTAACTGGAACAGCAAACAGCTTATTTCGACAAAAAAACCATTGGACATCCGGAGCGATTATGTTGAAACGGCCAAAAAACATGGTGGGACCGGAGTTGTTGCAGGTAAACCTCCACAATCTGCTTTATTTGTTCCTATGTTGGTTGGTGATACTGTTAAAGGTTCTGTCAGTCTCCAAAATGTAGACAGAGAAAACGCTTTTAGCGATTCTGATCTTCGTTTGCTTACTACCATTACTAATAGTATGAGTGTGGCATTGGAAAATGCAAGACTTTTTGATGAAACAAACCGTTTATTAAAAGAAACAGAGCAACGTACAGCCGAGCTTGCCGTTATCAATAGCGTGCAGGAAGGATTGGTTCGTGAAATGAATATACAGGCAATTTATGATCTGGTCGGCACGCGTATCTGTGAGCTGTTCGATACACAAACTGTTATTATCCGAACATTTGATCACAGGGCAAAACAGGAACATTGGCAATATGCCATTGAAAAGGGACATCGGCTTTACAGCAATCCGCGTCCATTCAATTGGGCCAACAAAGAAATGATCGAAAGTAAACAACCACTTCTTATCAACGAAAAATATGTAGAAACAGCGCAAAAGTATGGCAGCCCCGGTGTCACTAAAGGTCTCCCGCCTAAGTCAGCCATGTTTGTACCAATGATCGTTGGCGATGTGGTAAGAGGTTCCGTGAGCTTGCAAAATGTAGAAAAGGAAAATGCTTTCACTGAATCGGATCTTCGCTTGCTTACTACACTTACTAACAGTATGAGCGTTGCGCTGGAAAATGCAAGACTCTTTGATGAAACCAATCGTTTATTGGGCGAGGCAAAACAAAGGGCCAATGAGTTAACAACGGTAAATAATATCAGCCAGGCGCTGGCTTCACAACTCAACCTGGATGAATTAATAAAACTGGTAGGTGAACAATTGAAAGATCTTTTCAAAGCAAATATTGTTTATCTGGCAATTCTTGATCAAAAAACAAAAACGATCAACTTCCCTTACCAGTATGGCGACAATATGGCGCCAATGAAATTAGGAGAAGGATTAACATCAAAGATCATTTTAACCGGGCAGCCAATGCTGATCAATAAGGACCTGCAGGAATTAAGAACACAAATGGGCATTCAAAGCATTGGTATCCCTGCCGCATCCTATCTTGGTGTACCCATACCTGTTGGCGAAGAAATGATCGGCGTATTAAGTGTTCAAAGCACTGAACATGAAAATGTATTCAATGATGCTGATCTTCGTCTTCTAACTACGATTGCCGCATCGGTTGGTGTTGCCATTAGGAAAGCAAAATTGTTTGATGAAATACACCAGGCAAAAATGGATGCAGAAAATGCACGTAAAACTGCCGAAAAAGCAAATGATGCAAAGAGTGCATTCCTTTCAACGGTCAGTCATGAATTGAGAACACCATTGACTTCTGTTTTAGGTTTTGCCAAGATCATTAAGAAAAGACTGGAAGAAAAAGTATTCCCGATAACAGATAAGTCTGATCCAAAAACCGCAAAAACAATTAACCAGATCAATGAGAACCTTGATGTAGTGGTTTCAGAAGGTCAACGATTGACGCATCTTATTAATGATGTGCTCGATCTTGCAAAAATTGAGGCAGGCAAGATGGAATGGAATATGGAAACCGTTTCTGTTCCTGAAATTGCTGAACGAGCCATAGCCGCCACCACTTCTTTGTTTGAACAAAACCATCTTGAACTTGAAAGGGATATTAAGACAGGAATCGCTGATATCACAGGTGACAAGGATAAGCTGATACAAGTAATGGTGAATCTTATTTCAAATGCTGTGAAGTTCACACCAAAAGGAAAAGTAAAATGTGCAGTGTTTGAAAAAGATAAGGAAGTTATTGTCAGCATTACTGATACGGGTATTGGCATTGCTCCGCAAGATCATGCTGCTGTATTTGAACAATTCAAACAAGTTGGCGATACACTGACTGATAAACCAAAGGGAACAGGATTGGGCTTACCGATCTGCAAGGAAATCGTAGAACATCATGGAGGGCGCATCTGGTTGGAAAGTGAATTAGGAAAAGGCAGTACATTCTTTTTTGCATTGCCTACTGTAAAATCATCTTCGCCCAAACCCATTCATATCGAAGATCTTGTTCGTCAATTGAAGGAACAGGTGGCACAATCAAAATTGAATATAAAGGATCATACCGCCAGCATTCTGATCGTAGATGACGATGATTCTATTCGCTCATTACTTCACCAGGAATTGAGTGATGCCGGCTATATAATAGATGAAGCCAGAAATGGCAAAGAAGCGTTGACAATGGTAAGAAAGAAAAGACCTGATCTTATCATTCTCGACATCATGATGCCCGAAATGAATGGATTTGATGTAGCCGCTGTTCTAAAGAATGACCCTCAAACAATGGATATACCGATCATCGTATTGTCTATTGTTCAGGATAAAACGAGAGGCTTCCGCATCGGCGTTGATCGTTATCTCACCAAACCGATCGATACAGGTGTTCTATTTAACGAGATCGGTAGCCTGCTGGAACAGGGTAAATCAAAAAAGAAAGTAATGATCGTGGATGAAGATTCTAATACGGTGAATACGCTGACAGACGTATTGAAAACCAAAGGGTATGTAGTAATGGAATCAAATGGAAACGAATTAGTGGAAAAGGCTGTGGCAAATAAGCCTGATATCATTATTATTAACTCGCTGCTGTCGGGCAATCAGGATATTGTTCAATCACTGCGTTTTGAAAAGGGTTTAGAAAATGTTTTATTCTTACTGTATAACTAAAAGTTCAATCAAGTCACATGGATAAAAAGATATTGATAGTCGATGATGAAGCTCATATTCGTATGCTGATCGGTCAGACACTGGAAGAATTAGAAGACGAAGGCGTGGAATTTCTGACCGCCGATAATGGTCAAACTGCCCTGGAAATTATTCAATCGGAAAAACCAGCCCTTGTTTTCCTGGATGTGATGATGCCAAAGATGAATGGCATGGATGTTTGTAAAAATGTGAAGCAGGACATGGGCTTAAAAGATGTGTTTATCATCATTCTTACAGCAAAGGGACAGGAATTAGATAAGCAAAAAGGACAGGAAGTAGGTGCAGATATTTATATGACAAAGCCATTTGATCCGGAAGTGTTGCTGATAAAAGCAAAGGAAGTATTGAAGATAGATTAATATATGTCTACGACCTGAAGATCGTGGCAAAGAACCAGAACCACCATGGCA
>Ga0075418_10004734_pt1 | contig 15446 bp, 11 predicted proteins | sample SoiMetdeltSBSDD2_FD_81776 | JGI IMG/M metagenome (GOLD analysis project Ga0075418, IMG submission 81776) | Bulk soil microbial communities from a Populus tree surrounding site in Tennessee, USA - Soil MetaG P. deltoides SBSDD2 | ecosystem: Environmental > Terrestrial > Soil > Tree plantation...
CTCGAGAGAGAAGCGGTCGAGGATCTCGTCACGCGCGCGGCTTCCTCGAGCGCTCGCCTCGTGCTGGTTCTCGTACACGTGCCGCATGAGAGCCGCCGCGGCCGCCACGTCCGGGTCCGCCCATTCCGCGCCCGGCGCATGTGCCCACCAGTCGGTGGGCACGGGGATGAGGCGATAGGGGACGAGGTAGCTCGACGCCTCGTCCATGAAGTCGACGTTCCCCGAGTATCCGGTGGCGATCACCGGCTTGCCGTGCGACATCGCCTCCGCCAACGTCAGCCCGAACCCCTCGCTCCGGTGCAGCGAGACGAAGCAGTCGCACGCGGCTGTGATCGCGTTCTTCGTATCGGCGCTGACGTACGCATCACGGATGCGAATGTCTGGCCGGTCTCCCACCGCCTCCTCGAGCTCCGCCAGAAGAGCCGGCTTTCGCTCGCGCCCATTGATGCTCTTCAGGACGAGCACCGGGCCCTCGCCGGGCTCGAAGGCGCGCGTGAACGCGTCGACCACGGCCCTCGGGTTCTTGCGTTCGGCGCTGATGAAGTCGAAGGAGTAGAGGAAGATGTACGAGTCCGGTAGCCCGAGATCGGACCGGGTGAGGGTCGGAGACATGGGCTCCTCGATCGGGAGCGGAGCAACGTAGACCGGGATGGTCGCCTCGGCCGCGATCGGACGCCGGACGTACTCGCTGGCCACCCACACTTCATCGAGGAACCGGAGCCCGCTGGCGTTCTCCGGGCGGAAGATGCTCGTCTCCCAGAACCACACGCCGATCGAGTACCTGCCGGAGAAGAACTCGACGCCAACGTCTGCGGCGAACTGGCGCAGGTAGTCGGCGTTCAGGCAGATAATGTTCGTGTCATAGGGCGCTTGGCGCGAGACCTTCAGCTCGAGTGGGGCGTCCTGTCTGCTCGCGACCCGTCGATACGAGATCGCCGTGAACGGAACCTCGGCGTGCTCGAGTGCCTTCCCCAGCTTGCGTGCGACTTCGCCAAGGCCGAGCTCCCCTTCGAGGAAGCCGACGAGATTGACACCTGGGACGGGGCTCCTGGCGATGTTGATCGGGCTCGTCTGCACGAGCGCGCTGCCTACACCCGCTCGCAGGTCCACTCGAGCAGCGGCCGCACGACGCCCTTCCACTGGCCGCCGAACGCCCCTCGCGCCGAGTCGCCCTCGCCCGGATCGAGGATTTCGAAGGAGACCGCCTCGTAGACCGCCGCGTGGTGCTCCAGCTTGGGGAAGTCGATCGAGCAGATCGCGACCTCGGCGCTCACAGCCCCCTCGTTCAGGAGGTTGCCCGGGATCCAGGCGGTCGCCGCGTACTCGCCGGGGGGCGTCGGCTCGTGCCAGCGCTCGTCGGTGTCCATCGCATTGAAGGCGATCGTCGATTCGCGGTCGAGCACCTTGATCTTCGGGAAGACGGGCTTACCCCACCCGAGGACGCGAAAGACGATCTCGATCCCGATCGGCAGTCGAACGTCCATGATCCCGGGCGGCATGCCCTCGTGCGGGAGGACGCGGACGGACATGATCCTCGCGAGATCGTCGCCGGGCGCGGCGTCCTCCGATGACCAGACGCGCTCTACTCCCGCACTGTGCGTCTGGTGGAGGTAGTTCGCGATCACCTCGGCCGGGGGGCCGTCCTGGACCACGATGCCGCTGTCGATCTGGATCGCGCGATCGCACAGCTGTGCGATCGCCGAGAGGGCGTGAGAGACGAAGAGCACGGTGCGCCCGGCGCTGCCGAGCTCCTCCATGCGCCCCAGGCAGCGGCGCTGGAACTCGGCGTCCCCGACCGAGAGCACCTCGTCGACGAGCATGATCTCGGGCTCCAGGTGCGCGGCGACCGAGAAGGCAAGCCGCACGTACATGCCGCTCGAGTAGCGCTTGACGGGAGTGTCGATGAACTTCTCGACGCCCGAGAACTCCACCATCGCGTCGAACCGCCGCTCGATCTCACGGCGCTTCATGCCCAGGATCGAGCCGTTGAGATAGATGTTCTCGCGTCCCGTGAGCTCCGGGTGGAAGCCCGTCCCGACCTCGAGCAGGCTGCCGACGCGACCGCGGATCTCGACGTGCCCGGCGGTCGGGGTCGTGATGCGGGTCAGCACCTTGAGCAGCGTCGACTTGCCCGCGCCGTTTCGCCCGACGACCCCCAGGACCTGGCCCTCGGGGACATCGAAGGAAACGTCCCTGAGCGCCCAGATCTCCTGTTTCGCCGAGTGGTGCTCCCGTCCGGTCATGCGCTTCGCCGCGTGCGAGAGCGACTCGCGCAGCGTCCCGTAGGCGGCCTGCATCTCGCCGAGCCGGTACTTCTTCGAGAGCCCGCGCGCCTCGATCGCGGTCGGCATCAGATCGTGTCCGCGAAGCGCGGCTCGGAGGAACGGAACACTGCGAGCCCGACCACGAAGAGAATGCCGGCCACGGCGACTCCGATCGCGGTCTGACCGAGGTTGGGGGTCGCCGCGTCGAGCATCGCCCAGCGCCAGCCGGCGATCACCGCCGTCATCGGGTTGAACGCGAGGACCCACTGCCACTTGGTCGGGATGGCCTCGACGGCGTACATCACGCCGGACAGCAGCGGGAGAACCTGCAGGAACACGGGGATCATGTAGCGGACGTCGCGGAATCGGACATTGGTCGCGGAGAACAGGAAGCCGAGGCCGAGCACGGTGACGAGCGCCAGCAGGATGAAGAGTGGGGCGAAGAGCACCTGCGCGCCGTTCGGCCAGGTGCCGTAGTACCACATCAGCGCGATCAGCACCGGCAGCCCGACGAGGAAGTCGACCAGAGGCACGATCACGCCGCCGAGCGGCAACAGCGTCCGCGGGAAGTAGACCTTGGTGACGAGCTGCAGGTTGGAGGCGAGGCTCATGCTCGAGACGGTGAGCGCCGAGGCGAAGTACTGCATCGGCAGGACGCCGGCCAGGACGAGGCTCGGATAGGCCGTGTTCTTCTCGCCCGCCGGGAACTGCGCGAACTTGCCGAAGATGACGACGTACACCACCGCGGTGAAGACCGGCACGAGGATCGCCCACGCGATACCGAGGAACGTCTGCTTGTAGCGCACCGCGACGTCCCGCCACACGAGGGTCCACAGCAGCTCGCGAAAGTGCCACAGCTCGGAGACGTCGAGGTGCGGCCAGCGCCGCGCGGGGCGGATCACCACGAGGCGGTCGTAGCGCTCCTGGGCCTCCGAGACATCCCGGGCCGGAGGAGGTGAGGGCGTCCCGATCTCGAGCTTGCTCTGGCTCACCAGGGCGATGCTAGCCAGCCTCGAGGACTGTGCGTCCCGGCGCCGTCACCCCGCCGGTCGTTGCAGGAGGACACCCGGCTGCTGGTCGACGAGCCGCAGGCCCGCGAGCGCTTCCGTGGAGACGTCGGTCGGAGCCGCAGCCCGATAGCGATACAGCGTGAACGTGGGCGTGCGCTCGGACCCGGCGAGCGCGAAGCCCGGCGGTGCGGGCGGCGCTAAGACGTCCGGTGGCCGCACGCGCCCGCCCGAGAAGCCGCCCTCCGTCGCGAGACCGACGGCGGCGATCTCGCCGACACGGACCGTGCCCGAGGCAGGCTCGTCCAGGCCCGGGAGGTAGGGCCGCCAGAGCGAGCGGCTCATGTATGGCGTCACGACGATCGCCCGCTCGACCGTGGGCGCTCGGAGCTCCGCGGCGGCGCCTCTCCAGTCGGTGCGGCCGTAGCGCTGGTCCAGGGAGACGGTCAGCGTGACGGCCAGCAGCAGCACGCAGAGCGCGACGGCCGCGGCGAGCCCGAGGCGGGTCGCGACGTACCCGCCAGCGATGCAGATCGCGGCCGGCACGACCGCAAGGACGACGTTGCGTGCGGTCAGGTAGTCGCTCCCGACGAGCGCCAGTCCGATCGCCACGGCGACGACGACGAGCGCGAGTGAGCCGGCGACGAGCGCCCCACGGCGCTCGTCCGCCCGCGTGCGCGTCGCGAGGAGCGCGAGACCGACGACGACGAGAACGGCCGCGAGGACGCTGCCGGCGAGCTCGCCCGGGAAGCTGTAGCCGACGACGAGCGCCTTCGGCGTGCCGACGGCCCGGGAGAGGAGCGAGGTGTCGGCGACGGTCTCGCCGTTGCCGCGCTGCGCATCGAGGAGCGGCAGGTGCGCAGCGAGGACCGCGGCCGGTACGAGCACGGTCGCGGCCGCGTGCCGGCGAACACGGTAGCGCGCGAGGAGCCAGACAACCTCGGCGACGACGAGGAACAGGGCGAAGTAGTGGGTGGCGATCGCGAGTGACGATGCGACGGCCCAGAGCGCGAGATTCCTACGACGAGGCCCGCGGAGCGCGCGGCCGAGGAAGAGGACGGTGCAGGCTCCGACGAGGACGAGGAGGCTGTACGAGCGAGCTTCCTGCGAATACCAGACGAGGAATGGGTGGACGGCGACGAGAGCCGCCACGACGACGCCGACCCGCCGCGAGCAGAGCGCGGCGCCCGCTGCGTACGAGACCGGTACCGCGAGAGTCCCGACGACCGCGGAGAGCGACCGTAGCCCGACCTCGCCGAGCCCGAACACGCGCGCCCAGGGCCAGGCGAGCACGTAGTACAGGTACGGCGTGGCCTCGGTCTCCCGGATGCCGTCCAGCGTGTCGCCGAAGCCCCGGTCCAGGAGCGAGACGGTCGCGAGCTCGTCGAGCCAGAAGCTCTGGGCGTCGAGCGTCGCGAAGCGGAGTGCCGCGCCGAGCACCGTGAGCGCGACCACTGGCAACCACGTCGAGCGCACCGCTCAGCCGTTCGGCTCGAGCTCGCGCTGCCGATCTCCGGCCACGGCGACGAGCGCGGTCACGATGAAGACCGGGTACAGCGGGAGCGCGAACTCCGGCGCGACGCCCTGCGAGACCGCATGCACGAGGAGCACGAGGCCGGCCGCGAGCCAGAGGGCGAGCACCGTCCGCGTGCCGCGCGGCCGCCGGACGACGAGGGCGACGGCGCCGAGGAGGAGCCAGAGCGGCGGACGCGGGAAGCGTGGCGTGATCCGGTTCAGGAGCTCCGGCACGACGGACACTCCCTCGCGCGAGGGCAGCTCGGCGTCCCAGGACCGCACCTGCGAGACGATCTCCCGGTACCGCCGCTGGCTCGCGGCGTCCGACCACACGAGCGACAAGTCCTCGACGGTGCAGGAATCGATGTAGTCGGAGGCACACCAGACGAAGCCGTAGGGAACGGCCTCGAGGAGCACGTGCGCCTGCGGGTTCGGAAGCACGACGCCGTCGCTCTCGAACGTCGGCGGCGGTGGCTCCGGCTCCGTCTGCTCGCGCGGGGCCACATCCTCCCGCAACGGCGCCTGCATGAGGAAGTCCCAGTACGTGTCGGCGACCCCGCGGGTGTACGTCCGCGGATGCTCCCGGATCGCCTCGAGCGCGGACTCGAAGAGGACGCCGTAGTTCTCGTCGCGGCCGAGGATGCGGTCCGAAAGCGCGATCAGGCGCACGGTCTCGTAATTCGAGCCGTTCGCGAGATAGTCGTCGAGCGTGACGTCAAGGCCGGCGTACGGCTCCTTCGCGAGCACCTCGCGCTGCACGAGCTCTCCCAGGCGCCGCGAGGCGTCGCCGTTCTCCGCCGCGACCGTGCGGTCGTCGGTGAAGACGCGCAGGAACGGCACCCACGCCCGCCCGCCTCGCTGCACCGTCGTCGAGTCGTAGCGCACGCCGTTGAGCACGGCCCACGCGACGAGCGGGAGCACGGCGGCAGCCAGGCACGCCGCCGACCACGCGACACGCCTGCGCCACGGGACGGCCGCGACGAGCGGGACGAGGGCGAGCGGGAGGAGGATCTCGTTGGCCGCCCGGATGAGGACGAGACCGGCGATTCCCGCACCGAGCGCGACGAACCTCCATCCGCTCGGACGCTCGAGCGTCCGCGCGAGCAGGAGCGCCCAGCAGGCGAGGCCGGTGGCGAAGATCGCGTCGCTCGACGCCTGGTGGTAGAGGGTGGCGTACGCGGGGTACGCGAGGAGAAGGAGCGCGCTGAACAGCGCGGGGATGCGCCCGAAGGTGAGGGCGAAGGCGCTCCACGCGAGGATCGCGGTCGCGAAGAGGAAGCCGAAGACGGCCTCGAGGAGCAGGCTGCCTCCGAGGTCGAGCGGGATCCCGAGCACGAGCGGCGTCACCGGGGTCCGGAAGAGCTGCACCTCCGAGAGCGGCGGGTCGGAGTCGAAGAGCTGGAGGTAGTAGACGAGATAGTCCCAGGTGTCGCGCCCCTTCGCCATCGGCCACCCGAGCGCCTCGAGCCAGAAGACGGCGACCGCGAGCAGGAAGAGCGCGACGGCCGCGCCGCGCGTCGGGACGAAGGCCAGGAGCCGCTCCCACGCCGCCCTCATGCGCGCCAGGCTCCGACCTTCGCGCGGACGCGCGACCACGGGCGCCGCTCGAGCGCGGACACCCGGCGCTCGAGCGCATCGACGCGGGCGCCCAGCGCGAGCCCGAGGTCGGACTCCTGGAGTGCCGAGAACTCGCCCGCGTAGGCCGCGGCCTCGACCGCTCCGGGCGTCTGGAAGGCGATCGGCGTACCCGTCGCCTTCCCCTCCCCGAACCCGAGCGAGCGGAGCGCGTCGCGGAGGCGCGTGTCGAGCGCGAGCGAGCCCTCCGCGAGGCCGTGGGCGAGCCCCTCGTCGGAGACGACGAGCGGCGCGTAGAACTCGCCGAGCCGGCCGTCGCGGTAGGCGCGGTAGGCCTCCTCCATGTGCCCCGGGATGCCCTTCTCCGCGTTGCGCTCGAGCGCGACGAACTGGGTGACGTACTTCCGCAGGCAGTGCTCGAGGGAGCGCACCGGGAAGTGGAGGATCTCGATCGGGTACCAGCCGCGGACCGGAACGAGGCCGGTGCCGAACGCCTCGTGGTTGCCGCGGCCGATGCGGACGTCGGGGGCCCCGCGATGCGCGGACTTCGAGTGCGTGCTCAGGGGATGCGGGTGGAAGGACGGCGTGCACAGACGGACGGTCATCCGCTCCGCGAAGAACGGGTGCCCCTGCGGGCGGGGGACGAAGTTCCGCCACGCCGCGCGCACGACGCCGTGGTGCGCCGGGACGCTCGCGAGCAGCTCGCGCAGTCCCGGGCCGCGCGGCCACCAGAACTCGTCCGCGTCCGCGTTCAGCACCCAGTCGGCGCCGTGCTCGGTCGCCGCGAGCCGGGCCATCCGCGTCACCCACTCGCTCTGACGGAGGTCGTCGCCGGGCTCGCGGAGCAGGTGCAGGCGCCCCTCGCGCTCGTAGCGCTCGAGAACCCCGGTCGTCCCGTCCTCGGAGCGGTTGTCCGTCGCGATCACGAGGTCGACCCCGGCGGCGAGGTGGAACGCGATCTGCGCGTCCACGATGTCCGCCTCGTCGCGGACGAGGAGCGTCATGACGAGCTTCATCGCGGGACGAGACTAGACGGCGCCGCGGTCGCGGCCTCGTGCCCAGGCGACGAGCTCGGTGGCGAGCGCGAGCGAGGCCGGCCCGCGGCGGACGTTCCCCTCCAGCGCGAGCAGCGGGAGCTGCGAGGCGTACTGCCGAATCGCCTTCCACTTCGCCAGTCGGTCGCGGAGCCCCGCGCGCAGAGGCTCGAACGTGCCGGGACCGAGGTCCTCCTCGAGCCACGACGGAGCGGCCGGGGCGGCAGCCGCGTTTCGCGTGTACGGCTGCTCCGCGTAGAGGCCGAGCACGGGCAGCGGCGTTGCCACGAGGATGCGCGTGAGCCAGACGTGGTCCGGATGGCTCAGCGGGGAGCCGGGCAGGAGCGCCGCATCCGCGCCGGCGAGGGTGGCCCCCACCGACGCACGCACGGCGTCCTCGTCCCCGTGGCGCTCGTAGTCGACGCTTCCGAACGAGAGCCAGGACGGGGTGGCGCCGAGGACGGCGCACGCGCGCCGATCCTCGTCACGGCGGCGCAGCGCCGCCTCGCCCTCGGTGGCGAAGCCCGCCCGACCGTCCCAGCCACCCGCGGCCGCCTGCGACTCCGGGTCGAGCGCGCAGACGGTGAGGAGCTCGACGACCGCCCCCGCGCGGGCCCAGGAGGCGATGGCCGCGCCCAGCGAGAGGACGGCGTCGTCCGAGTGCGGCGAGACCACGACGATCTTGCGGCCAGGGGGGAGCGTCGCCACGAGGGCACTATGATCGCGACCTTGTCAGTGGGCTGGCGCAGGTTCGTCCCCTCCTCGGCGCGCCGCCGGCTCCGCCCGGTCCGCCGCGCGTACGGCGACTGGCGCCGGCGCCGGCCGCCCGACCTCGGCGACCTGAGGCGCACGACGCCGATCGACCCCAACTGGGGCTTCGAGCGAGGAACGCCGATCGACCGCGTGTACGTCGAGCGCTTCGTCGGCGGCCACGCCTCGGACATCCGCGGCCGCGTGCTCGAGATCGCGGCGCCCGACTACGCGAATCGCTTCGGGACCGGCGTGGAGCGGATGGACGTCCTCATGGCGAGGGAGGGCAACCCGCAGGCGACGATCGTCGCCGACCTCGCGAACGCACCGCAGATCCCGGACGACACGTTCGACTGCGCGATCGTGACGCAGACGCTGCAGTTCGTCTGGGATGCGCCCGCGGCGTTCTCGACGCTGCACCGCATCCTCTGCCCCGGCGGCGTGCTCCTCGCGACCGTCCCCGGCATCACGAAGATCTCGCCACCCGAGGACGAGGAGTTCGGCGAGTGGTGGCACTTCACCGCGCGCTCGGTCCGCCGCCTGGCCGAGCAGGCATTCGGCGAGGAGGCGGTCGAGGTCGAGGCGTACGGCAACGTCCTCGCCGCGGCCGGCTTCCTCTACGGACTCGCGGCCTCCGACCTGCGCGCGGAGGAACTGGACACCCACGACCCCCTGTACGAGGTCGTCCTCGGCCTGCGCGCGGTCAAAGCCAGGTGACCGTCGCCGCGCGGGACAGTCACCCGGTGTTCCCGTCGCGGCCGAGCATGCGCTTCGCCGCCGCCGACGCCTTCCGGTAGACGCGGTTCGGGAGACGAAGCTCGATCGACGCGAGGCGGCGCTCGAGCGTGTCCAGCCGGCGCTGGAGCCTGACGACGTCCGCCTCGCCCAGGACGGCGGCCTCGACGGCGTAGTCCGCGTCCTCGACGAGCGTCGGCGTCGGAAACGCGAGCGATGGCGCGTCCGCCGGGGAGAGGAATCCTCCGCCGACGGCGCGCAGGAGGAGGAGCGCGTCCCGGAGCCGCGTGTCGTCGACGAGACGTCCATCCGCACGCCCCGCCGCGAGCTCCTCGTCCGAGACCAGCAGCGAGGCGTAGTGCTCGGCCATGCGCCCGTCCCTCATCGCGTCGAACATGCGGGCGTGATAGCCGGTCGGGGGACGGTCGACGTACTGCTCGAACGCGTTGCGCTGGAGCTCCGTCTTGTGCTCGAACTGCTCGAACGTGCGGATCGGGAAGTGGAAGACCTCGATCGGGAACCAGCCGCGAAGCGGCGCGAACGGGCTGTCGACGACGGCGTGATTCCCCCGCGTCAGGCGGATTTGCGGATGCGCCCGGTGCACGACCTTGCGGATGGGCTTGTACAGCGACGCCGGGTCGTTGATCGGCGCGAGCGCGGAGAAGCGGACCGTCATCCGCTCGGCGAAGTCGCCCTCGCCCGGCCGCGGCACGAACGTGCGTAGGAAGCCGCTCACGGTCCCGTAGCGCTCGGGGACTGCCGCGAGCATCTCGGAAAGCGACGCCCCCCTCGGCCACCAGAACTCGTCGGCGTCGGAGTTGATCACCCAGTCGGCCGCGAACTCGGTCGCCGCCAAACGGGCCATGCGCGTGACCCACTCGTCCTGGCGCAGATCCTCCCCCGGCTCGCGGATCAGATGGACATGACCTTCGCGCGCATACCGCTCGAGCACCTCGGTCGTGCCGTCCTCGGAGCGGTTGTCCGTGGCGATCACGAAGGCCGCGCCGGCATTGAGATGGAACGCCAGCCAGGCCTCGACGATGTCGGCCTCGTCGCGTGCGAGCAGGGTCATGACCAGCTTCATCGCGGGGGGCCAGTCTATGTCCGCCTCCGGCGTCCGGTCGGTCACGGGTCGCGCCGGACGAGGTCACGCAGCCGAGCAAGCGTGCCACGCTCGAGCGACGCGAGGCGGTGTTCGAACGCGTCGACCCGCCGCTCGGCTCGCACGATCCCGTCGATCTGGTCGAGGACGGCTGCCTCGCCGGCGTAGGCGGCGTCCTCGAGCACTCCCGGCCGCGGGAAGCGCAGGCGGGCGCCCTCGACGTCCGGCAGCGCGAACTCCCCCGTCTCGAGGTCGCGGATCGCGTGGAGCGCGTCGCGGAGACGCGTGTCGATCGCGAGCGTCCCGTCTGCGAGTCCCCGTGCGAGCCGGTCGTCGTCGACCGCCGCCGCCAAGAAGAAGTCCTTCACCGTTCCCGTCCGAACCGCCTCGTCCAGGAGGAGCTGGTGGAGAGTGGGCTCGTAGTCGGCGTTTCGCAGCCACCCTCCTCCCGCCTTCCCCTCGAGCTGCGCGGGCGAGCGCAGCGAGAAATGGAGCACCTCGATCGGGTGCCAGTTCCGAAGCGGGGCGAGGTGCGGGCTCGAGGCGTCGTGGTTCCCGGGCTCGATGGCCACGTCCGGGTCCGCCCGGTGCGCGACCTTCTGATGGGCGTGGTAGATCGTCTCCTTGTCGCCCGGGTGCGCCGGCACGCACAGCCTCACGGTCATCCGCTCGAAGAACGGCTCGTCCGTCACCGGGCGGGGGAGGAAGTGGCGCCAGCATCCGCGGACGATCCCGTACCGCTCCGGCACGGCTGCGAACACGTCCTTCAGCGAGCCGCTTCGCGGCCACCAGAACTCGTCGGCGTCGGCGTTGACGACCCAATCCGCACCGAAATCGGTGGCTGCGAGCCTTGCCATCCGAGTGACCCACTGGTCCTGCCGCATGTCGTCCTCGTCCTCCCGGATGAGATGGAGAACACCGGCCCGCCGGTATCGCTCGAGGATCTCCGCCGTCCCGTCCTCGGAACGGTTGTCGGTCGCCACCACGTAGTCCACCCCGGCGTGGAGGTGAAAGGCGATCTGTGCGTCGACGACGTCTACCTCGTTACGCGCGAGCAGCGTCATCACGAGCCTCATCCGACGGTCGACCCGACGGCGGCCACGATCGCGTCGACGACGCGCTCCGCGGATTTGCCGTCGATCTCGCCGACGACCTCTCGCACGACCCGGCGGCGGGCTTCGGCCAGCTCGTCGGGGCTCGCGAGCGCACGCTCGATCCCGGCGACGACCTCCTCGAAGCTCTCTGCGCGGAGGAACGCACCGGAGTCGGCGAGCTCCTTGTAGTGCTCGCCGACGACGTTCTTCGCCGCCCACGACTCGCCGTCCGGCGCACCCTCGTCGTAGAGCACGCACACGACCGGCCGGTCGTTGACGAGGGCGTCGAGCATGATCGTCCCCGCGTTGCACACGACCGCGTCGCCGTGCTGGAGGAGCGCAGCGAGGTCGTCGAGGTCCGTGTAGCTCGGCTCCTGGACGTGCACGCCCTCGCAGCCGAGCGCCGCCCCGAACCGCTCCCGCCACGACGTGTCGCGCGGATGCGGCCTGAACAGGAGCTGGAAGCGCGAGGAGCCGGCGCCGTTCCACCACGCGAGCAGGCGCTCGACGAACCGGCCCTCGTAGGGCGCGTTCGTCGGCGTGTTCCCCATGACGAGGACGAGCGGCTTCTGCGGGTCGAGCTCGAAGCCGCGTACGAGGGCCTCGTACTCGGAGCGCGGCCGGCGCCCGTGGAACACGTCCGTCTGCGGCCAGCCCGTAACCGTCACCCGCTCGGGGCCGATCGAGTGGTAGCGACGCAGGTCGTCCTCCATGACGCGGTTCTGCACGAGATAGCGGTCGCAGTACGGGGAGATGACGCCCTTCCCGACCGTGTGGTCCCAGCTCGCGACGTACGCGACCACGGGCAGGTCGAGCCGCCGGGCGCCGACGAGAAAGGGCACGACGCTCCGAGGCTGCACGTTCGCGACGACGAGCGCCGAGCACCCGTGCTCGAGGGCTGCGGCGAGCCGCCGTGGGACGTGACGACGGCTCCCGAGGTGCCAGCGCTCCATCGCCCGCTCCACGCGGCCCCAGCGGGGGAGCGGCCCGATCCGCGACGAGTCGAGCATCCAGTTCGGGTGGCCGGGCTCCATCCGATCGAGGTGGAAGCCGTGCCGGTAGTTCAGTCGGATCGCGACCGGGTGGTAGCCGACCCGACGGTCGAGCCATGCGTCCGCACGCCGCGCGGCGCGCTCGCGCAGGCCGTCGCCGCCTGCGGTGAGGTCCTCGACGTGGAGGACCGGGACGTCCCCGAGCCGCCCCGTCCAGTCCACCGCCTCGCCCCGAGGCACGAGGAAGACCGCGGCGAGCGCTCCCCCGAGCCGCTCGCGAAGGCCGTCGACGATGCCCGTGTCGAAGAAGACGCGGATCGAGAGCTGATCTGGGAGGACGAGCCAGGCGCGGCGGCTCATCGCACGCTGCGCACCCCGACCCGCGCAGCGATCCGGTCGGCGAGCGAGGCGCCGTCGAGGCCGTGGAACCGGAGCGCCTCCGCGGGCGTCCCGCACGCGGGCCAGCCCTCCACGCCGAGGACGGAGAGCGCGCGGCCGTCGAGCATCCGCCGGAGCCCGTCTCCGAGTCCGCCGACCGGAGAGTGGTCCTCGAGGACGAAGATCTGGTCGAACGTTGCGAGCTCGCCCGCGACCCACTCCGCATCGAAGCGGTTGAGCCACGGCAGGGCGACGACGCGCAGACCGAGGCCCTCGCTCTCGGTGAGGAGCTCCGAGGCGAGCAGCGCCTCGTGCAGAAGCACCGGGCCGTAGGCGACGAGGATGGCATCGCGCCCCTCTCGCAGCACCGTGCCACGGCCCACCCGGGGCGGGTCAGCGCCCGGAAGCTCGATCCTGCGCGGCGAAGGCCCGATCGCGAGCCGGAGCGCGACGTTCCCGTCCGCGTCCTCGACCGCCCAGCGCAGCAGTGCGGCAGTCTCCTCTGCGTTCCCCGGCTGCACGATCGTCGTTCCGGGGAGCGCACCGAGGAGCGACACGTCGCGGAGGCTCTGGTGCGACTTGCCCGGGCCGGCCGGGATCAGCCCCGCGTAGTGGAGCGCGTAGACGACCTTCGTGCCCTCGCTCGCCTGGTTGTAGATCTGCTCGTTCGCGCGCGAGGCGAGGAACGACGCGAAGGAGTTCACGACGGGCAGATAGCCGTGGCGCGCGAGGCCCGCGGCGGTCGAGACCAGGTCCTGCTCGGCGATCCCGCACTCGACGAACCGGTCGGAGAACGCGAGCTCGAACGCGCGCACGCGGCAGTCCGAGGCGAGGTCGGCGTCGAGGACGACGAGGCGCTCGTGCCGGCCGCCGAGCTCCAAGAGGGCTTCCCCGTAGGCCTCGACGACGTACTCGTCGGTCACCCTGGCCCGCTCCCCCGCGCCGGACTCCGGCTCCCCCTCGAGGCTGCCCGCGGCATGCTCGGGCAGGACCGGGTCGAGCGCCGGCGGCGCCAGGCCGAGGGCCGAAAACCCGCCGCGGACACGCTCCTCGAGCTCTCCGAGCGCTCGCTCGAACGGCTCGTCCCCGGGGGCCCCCGCGTGCCAGCGATACGTGCCGCCGCCCTCGAGGAGCGCCGCCGGATGCTCCATGAAGGACACGCCCCTGCCCTTCACGGTCTGCGCAACGAGCGCCTTCGGCTTCGCCGGATCGCCCTCCCGGAAGCCGGCGAACACCCGGCGCAGCGCCGCCTGGTCGTGGCCGTCGCAGCTCGCGACCTCCCAGCCGAAGGAGGCGAGCTTCGCGTCGATACCGCCCAGCGCGAGGATCTCCTCCGTCGGCTTGTCGGACTGGAGCTGGTTCCGGTCGACGACGACCCACAGGTCGCCCAGCCGCTCGTGTGCCGCGGCTTGCAGCCCCTCCCAGCTCTGCCCCTCCTGGAGCTCGCCGTCGCCGGTCATCACGACCACGCGACCCCCGAGCCCGCCGTGACGCTTCGCCCAGGCGATCCCTTTCCCCTTCGAGATGCCCATGCCGAGCGAGCCCGAGTTCGCCTCGATCCCGGGAACACCGACGTCGGGGTGCCCGTCGAGGCCGCCGAGCCGCCGCAGGCGGAGGAAGCGCTCGCGCTGGATCACGCCCAGGCCGAAGAGCGCTGCGTAGAGGCCGGGGACGTCATGCCCCTTCGAGGAGAAGAAGACGTCACGCGACGGGTCCTCGAACCCGATCTCGGCGACGTTCAGCTCCGCGTAGAGCAGGTGCACGACGACGTCGAGCGAGCTGAACGTCGAGCCGAGATGCCCGGAGCCGGCGCGCTTGACGGCGACGAGCGCATTCAGCCGGCACATGTCCGCGAGCAGTGCCAGCCGGAGGTCGTCGTTACCTTCCGCGGCGCGAACGCGCTCGTGCTCAGATGCGGGGAGCAGCTTCAGGGCGACCACGGAGGGGACGGTAGCGGCCGAGCAGGCCCACGGTGGCGAGGAGCACGAACGCCGGCACGACCGGGACCGAGTACTCCGCGACCGCGTAGACCGCGACCGCGGTCGTGAGCAGGACCAGCAGCGCGCAGCCGGCGAGGACGAGCGGGATCGCAGCGCCGCGGGGCCGCCGCCACCCGACGGCGACGAGGCCGACGACGAGCCAGACGACGGGCCTGGGGAACCAGCGCGACGCGCTGTCGAGCCGGTCCGCGACCCCTGGCCGGGCGGCGCGGTCGGGGAACGCCGCCTCGAGCTCGTGGACGTGGCGGTCGAGCGCGGCCGCCCCGGCGGCGTCGGCGGGGTCGTCGAAGACCACCTGGTGCTCGGTGGCCGAGGTCCACACCTCGCGGATCCGACCGTCGGGGGTCGCGATGTGCGCGGACTGGCGCGCCGCGGGGATCGGCTCACCCTCGCTCGGCGTCGGGAGCCCCCCGCCGCTCCCCGCGAGCACCCGCGCCGCCGGCGCGGCCCCGGCGCCGCGCACGTCGACGTAGAGCGGCCACAGGAGGAGCCTCCAGAGGTCCGTCGCGACGCCGCGGGCGTAGGCGGACGCGTGCGCCCGAACGGCCTCGCGACCGACCCTGGCGAGGTGGCGATAGTCGTCGTCCCAGCCCCAGACGCGGTCCGAGAGGCCGATCAGGTCCTCGTGCATCCGCGCGCTGCCGGAGGAGAAGAACTCGTCGATGTCGATCCCGTACGAGCGATACGGCTCGAACGGAAGGAGCCGGCGGGAGACGATTCGGGCGAGTTCCTCCGAGGCGGGCCCGTTGTCCGGCTGGACGATCCGGTCGGCGACGAAGGCGCGGAACAGCGGGAACGTGGCGCCGCCGCCGCGGACGAGCGTGAGGTCGTCGGCCCGCAGCGCGTTGTGCACCGCCAGGCCGGCGAGCGGGAGAGCAGCCGCCGCGGCGAACGCCGCCGCGCCCTGCACGCGGCCGCGCCAGGATCGAGCGGCTACGAGGGGCAGGAGCACGAGCAGGAGCAGCGCCTGACCCGCGGGGCGCACGAGGACGAGCGCGGC
>Ga0075418_10004735_pt1 | contig 15446 bp, 10 predicted proteins | sample SoiMetdeltSBSDD2_FD_81776 | JGI IMG/M metagenome (GOLD analysis project Ga0075418, IMG submission 81776) | Bulk soil microbial communities from a Populus tree surrounding site in Tennessee, USA - Soil MetaG P. deltoides SBSDD2 | ecosystem: Environmental > Terrestrial > Soil > Tree plantation...
GTAGCGCTCGACCGGGAACTCGGCGGTATACCCGTAGCCGCCGTGGATGCGCATCGCGTCGAGCGTGACGGCATAGGCGGTCTCGCTGGCGGCGAGGCGGGCCATCGCGGCGCCCGCGTCGTCGCGCGAGTCCACGTCGAGACGCTCGGCGGCCCGCCCGGTGAGCAGGCGCGCCGCCGTGATGCGCGTGGCCATGTCGGCCAGCTTGAGCTGCACCGCCTGGTGCTGGCAGATCGGCTGGCCGAAGGTCGAGCGCTGCTGCGAGTAGCGCAGCGCGGCCTCGAAGGCGGCCTGCGCCAGGCCGATCGCGATGGCCGCGGCGGCCACGCTGGCAAAGGCGCCGGTCGCGTCCGCCGCGGCGTCGGATTCCAGCAGCAGGGTCGGTCGAGCGTCGTCGAGCACGAGCGGGCAGGGATCGAGGCCGCGGCCGCCGAGCGGAGATTCCGGCTCGCCCACGCGCAGGCCGCGCGCGCCGCGCTCGACGAGCGCGAGCCGTCGCCGGCCGTCCTCGGCGGTGACCGCCATCAGGAAGAGCCCCGCGCGCGGCGCGTTGTCGGCGAGCGCCGTGGTGCCGGTCAGCGTCCACTCGGGCGCGCGCCGCGCCCGCACGTCGCCACCGAGCACGGCCGTGGCCAGGACGTCGCCGCGCGTGAGGGCGGGCAGCCGGGTGTGGCGCTCGGCGGTGGGAGCGAAGCGCTCGACGGCCCAGGTACAGATCAGGTGGCCGGCCACGGCGCTGGCCACCGTGACCCAGCCGCGGGCCAGCTCCTCCAGGAGCATCGCCGGGGCCGGGCCATCGAGACCGAGGCCGCCGAGCTGAGGATCGACGACGGCGCCGAGCAGGCCCAGCGCGCCCAGCTCGCGCACGATCGCCTCCGGATAGCGTCCGGCCGGCTCGTGATCGGCGACGGCCGGCACCAGGGACTTGTCGACGAACTGCCGGACGGCCAGCACGAGCTGGCGGCGCTCCTCGGGCTCGCCGTCGCGCGAGGTCAAGGCACCGAGGCGCTCGCCGTAGCGCTCCACCAGCTGGCGGGCGATCAGGGTGCGCTGGATCTCGTTGGTGCCCTCGCCGATGATCATGAGCGGCGTGTCGCGGTAGTGCCGCTCGACGGTCAGGCGCGTGAGGGTGCCCGCCTCGCCGTGCAGGCGCAGGGCGCCCACGGCCACCGCGTGCGCGGTTTCGGACGCGAACAGCTTGGCCATGCCGGCCTCGAGGTCGCAGCGCTCGCGCCGGTCCTTCATGGCGGCGGCCCAGTAGGTGATGAGCCGGGACGCCGCCACCCCCGTGGCGAGGTCGGCCAGCGCCGGCGCCGGGATGGTGCTGGTCCGCACGCGGGCCAGCGCGTCCTCGTACGCGGCCTGAGCCACGCCCACGCAGCGGGCTGCGATGTTGATGCGGCCGGCCTCCAGCCCGCTCATGACCTGACCGAAGCCGCGGCCCTCGACGCCGCCGACCAGGTTCGCCGCCGGCACCGGGCAATCCTCGAAGAGCAGCTCGACCGTATCGACGCCCTTGTAGCCCAGCTTGGCCAGCGACTTCACGACCCGGAAGCCCGGGTGGCCCTTCTCGACGATGAAGCACGACATGCCGCGGTGGCGCGGCTGGGCGCGGCTGTCGGTGATGGCCAGCAGGGCGAAGGCGTGGCCCTCGCGGCCGTTGGTGATGAACATCTTGCTGCCGCTCAGCCGATAGTGATCGCCGTCGCGCACGGCCGTGGTGCGGATCGCCTGGACGTCGGAGCCGGCGTGCGGCTCGGTGAGGCAGAGCCCGCCGCGTGTCTCACCGCTGGCGAATCGCGGCAGCAGCCGGCGCCGCTGCTCCTCGGTGCCGTGGTGGAGCACGATCAGCGCGGCCATGGTGTGGCTGTTGATGACGCCGGCCAGCGACATCCAGCCACGGCAGAGCTCCTCGATGATCCGCGCGTAGGTGGTGACGTCGCAACCGAGACCGCCGTACTCGGGCGGGACGAGGCTTCCGAACAGCCCCAGCGCCCGCATGCGGGCCACCAGGGCGTGCGGGTACTCGTCGGCGTGCTCGAGGGCCGCGGCCACCGGGCGGACCTCGCTTTCGACGAACGCGCGCACGGTATTCACGATGTCCGGGGTCATCGGGAGGGGATAGTACAATGAAATTGCCGATGCCCCTGGACGACCTGGCGCTCGCTCTTCAGAGCCGGCTCGATCGTCTCGTGCGTCGCCTGCGACTCGGGCGCGCGCCCGAGGCGGCACAGCGCCGGCTACTCGTCGTGCAGATCGACGGGCTCTCGCGCGCAGTGCTGGAGCGCGCGCTGGCCCACGGTCACATGCCGTTCCTGCGGCGCCTGCTCGCGCGCCCGGGCTTCCATCTCGCCCCGATGTCGGTCGGGCTGCCCACCTCCACGCCGGCGTTTCAGATGGCCGCCATGTACGGCGTGCGGCCGGACATCCCGGGCTTCCACTTTCACGACAAGCAGCGGCGTACCGACGTCTATTTCCCGCGCACGGGCGACGCTGCGGGGGTGGAGGAGCGCCAGACTGTCGGCCGCCGCGGGATCGTGACCGGCGGCAGCGCGTACGGGTGCGTGTTCACCGGCGGCGCGGTCAACAACTTGCTGACCTTCACGATGCTCAAGCGCCCCTCGGGAGCCGGGCTGCTGCGGGCGTTCGCCGCGGCCATCGTGCTGGGGTGGGTGATCGTCAAGAGCGTGGGGATCTCGGTCATGGCGATCGCGCGCGCGCTGCTCGGCCTGGCCGCCGACCCGGTGGGCGCACCGCAGGGGTGGAAGCTGCTGGTGCTCAAGATCGCCGTGTCGGTGTGGATCCGCGAGCTGTTCACGCTGTCAGCCTCGCGCGACCTCTATGGCGGCGCGCCGGCCATCTACGTCAACTACCTCGACTACGACATCTTTTCCCACGCCTGGGGACCACGGAGCCCGCGCGCGCTGCGGGCGCTGCGTTCCGTCGACACCTCGATCCAGCAGCTCTACCGTGTCATGCGGCGCGTGCCCGAGCATCGCTACGACCTCTACGTGCTCTCCGACCACGGGCAGGCTCACTGCACGCCCTACGATCGGCTGACCGGTGGCAAGCGTATCGAGCGGCATCTCTTCGACGAGTTCCTGACTCCTGCCGGCGCGCACGAGGTTGCGCCCGGACGACCGGAGGGCAGGCGGCTGGCCAGCGGCATCAAGGCCATCCGCCAGGGCGTGACCCGGGGTGCCGTCCAGCGGTTCCTCAACTACCTCGAGCACGATTTCCCGTGGCGGCTGGGGGAGGTCAAGGAGGCGCACGAGCACGACGGCGTGCGAGTGATCGCGGCGGGTCCCAACGCCTTCGTGTACTTCCTCGACGATCCGGCCCCGCTGACGATCGAGCGGATCGAGGCGCGCTACCCCGGCCTGCCCGAGGAGATGTCACGCGCGCGCGGCATCGGTCTGGTGCTGGTGCGCACCACCGGCGATCCGGTCTGCTTCTGGCGCGGCAAGCGCTACCGGATGGAGGATCTCGGCGCCGGGCCGTTCGCCGACCGCGAGGATGTGGAGCTCGTCGCCGCCGGGATCCGGGACCTCATGGCCATGCCGAGCGCGGGCGACGTGGTGCTCTACGGCCTGGAAGCCAGCCACGGTCACGTGTCGTTCATCAGCGAGGTCGGTGCCCACGCCGGCCCGACCGCCGACGAGATGCAGACCTTCATCATCACGCCGCCGGGGGTGTCCCTGCCGTCGCCGATCACGCATCCAGTGCAGCTCTATCCCCACTTCGACCGCTACCAGGACACCGCGGCGTGACCCCGCTCGTCGTCGCCAGCTACAACATCCACCGCGGAATCGGCCTCGACCGCAAGCGCGACCTCGATCGCATCGCGCGCGTGATCGCCGAGATCAGCCCCGACGTGGTCGGCCTGCAGGAGGTCGTGAGCGAGAACGGCGTGGCCCACGCCGACCAGGCAGTCTACCTTGGCGCCGCGCTCGGCATGCAGGTGGTGATGGGGGAGACGCGCCCCTTCGGCAGCGGCACGTACGGCAACGCCGTCCTCACGCGGCTGCCGGTGCTGAGCTCGGTGCGGTGCGATCTGTCGTGCAACGGGCGCGAGCCACGCGGCTGTCTGCGCGTGGATCTCGACCTCGACCACACCGCCGTGCACCTCTTCAACTGTCACTTCGGCCTGGCCTTCCACGAGCGGCGGGCCCAGCTCGCCCTGCTCGCCGGTTTTCTGAAGGCCGCCGACTGTGAGGGGCCGCGGCTGCTGGTGGGTGACTTCAACGAGTGGCATCGGGGCCCGGTGACCCGCAGCCTGCGCCGTGAGTTCTCCTCGCCGATGCGCCGCATGCGCCGCACGCATCCCGCGCTGTTCCCGCTGTTCCGCCTGGATCGCATCTACTGGGACGTGGAGCTCCAGGGCGAGGAGTTTCACGTCCACCGCAGCCGTCTGGCCCGGGTCGCCTCCGATCACTTGCCGGTCGTCGCCCGTTTACGGGTGAGACCCCGCGGGCGCGCCGTGCCATACGTCACCGGCGACGCCCTGCCGCCGGCCGAATAGTCGGCGCCACGAGCTCCGAGCGCCCCGAGTCGCCCACGCCGTCCAACGGGACCGTGCCGCCCGTGACCGTGCTGCCCGTGTCTGAGCCGACTGTGGTGCCCGCGCCGCGGCTGGCCCGCAAGCGTCTGGGCCACGCGGTCACGTTTCTCTCCGGGTTGGTGCTGGCCGGCTTCATCGGGCTCGCCGCCTACAGCCATACAGGTGAGCCGCGCCTGACGACCATGGAGCAGCCCGAGCGGGCGCTGGCGCTGATCGTGGGGCGCACGATGGACGTCGAGGCTGCGCTGAAGACCGCGCGACCGTGGGAGCGGCGCCTCTACGCGTTGACGCTCACCGACGGCGGCGGCGAGATCGCGCAGGCCATCGCCTGGTACGAGGAGCTGGCCGCCTACTCGCTCGCGCCCGACGTGGATTTGCATCTCGGCGTGCTCCTCGGCGAGGGCGGCCAGCCGGACCAGCTGCGCCGGATCCTGGGCGAGTGGCAGGCGCGGGGCGAGCCGCTCGCCAGCTATGCGCAGCTCCTCGGCACGGCGTATCTCGGCGAGGCACGGGCGGACCCCGAAGGCCTCGACGAGGTGCTCGACGCGCTGGGGGACGGCTGGTTTGCCGACGCCCTCGTGCTACGCCTGGCCACGCAGCTCGGCGACCCGGCGCCGGCCGACGTCGCACGCCAGGCGATCGCCGCCCGCGCGGCGCCGCTGCTCTGGCGACTTCGCGCCCTGGTGACGCTCGACGCGCTGCTGCTCATCTTCGGCGTGGTGGCGGTGAGCACCCTGTGGCGCCGGCGCGCCACCGGCGCGGCCGTGGCCGGCGCCCCGCTGCCGCCGCCATGGTCACTGGGCGCCGGCGTGGCCACGCTGATTCGCGGCGGCGCGCTCGCCTCGATCGCGCTGGTGGGGCTGCTCACGCTCAGCGCCTGGCTCGCTGATCGGCCGCTGCTCGCCGAGACGCTCGAGCAACCGCTCATGTATGTGCCGGCGCTCCTGCTCGCGTGGCGGGCTTTGCTGGCCCCCGCGGGGCTGGGGTTCGCGTCAGCCTTCGGCCTCCGGCCGCGCGCGGGCGGGTGGCGGCCACTCATCCTGACGACGGCGGCGCTGGTAGGCGCCGGCGTCGCCGTCGACGTCGTCCTGGGTCTGCTCGGCGACTGGCTCCAGCTCAGCTCGCACTGGAGCGAGTGGTTCGAGAGCGACCTGGCCTGGGGAGGGCCCTCGGCGGTGGCTGCCTCGCTGTTGGGCGCGGTGATCTTCGCGCCTCTGTTCGAGGAGCTGATCTTTCGCGGCGCGCTCTTCGGCACCCTGCGCGTGCGCCTGCGCTGGCCGCTGGCGGCACTGGCGAGCGCCCTGATCTTCGCCGGCGCCCACGGCTACGGTCTCGTGGGCTTCGCCAGCGTGTTCCTCTCCGGCCTGCTGTGGGCCTGGGCCTACGAGAAGACCGGCAGCCTGCTGCCCGGCATGATCGCCCATGCCGCCAACAACCTCGCCGTCGCCGTCACGCTCCTGGCGCTCCTGCGAGGCTGACCCGCTGCGGGTGGACGCCCCGATGGTCTGGGGCGGCGCTCACGCCTGACCGGCGAGCTCGAGCGCGGCACCGAGCAGCGTGTTGGCGCCGTGCTCGATGTCGGCCATCGGCGTGAACTCTTCCTCGCAGTGGCTCCGGCCGTCACGGGAAGGCACGAAGACCATGCCGGTCGGGCCGATCGCGGCCATGTATTGCGCGTCGTGGCCGGCCCCGGACAGGATGCGTCGATGGCGGGCGCCGAGGGCCCGGGCCGCCCGCTCGATGGCGCCGACGACCTCGGGCGCGAACGGCGTGGCGGGCACGCGCCAGTAGTGCTCCAGCTCGTAGCGCACGCCCTCGCGCTCGCACGCCTGTCGCACGATCCGGTCGAGCAGCGCGCGCGCCCGGTCGAGTGCGGCGTCGCTCGGATCCCGCATGTCGATCGAGAGCGTCACCCGGCCGGGGATGGCGTTGGGGATGTTCGGCGTGACGGTCACGTGGCCGACCGTGGTGACCAGCTCGCCGCCGATGTCGCGGGCGATGCCGCGCACGCCGGTGACGATCTCGGCGGCGGCGACCAGCGCGTCGTGACGGATGCGCATCGGCGTGGGTCCGGCGTGGTCCTGTACGCCGTGGATCGTCACACGGGACCAGGCGATCGCCACGATGCCCTCGACCACGCCGACCGACAGGCCCTCCTCCTCGAGAAACGGCCCCTGCTCGATGTGCAGCTCGAGATAGGCGCGCAGAGGGCGCGGCACGCAGGGCTCGGAGCCGAGATAGCCGATCCGCTCCAGCTCGTCCACCAGACGCAGACCGTCCTTGTCGCGCGCGTTGTAGGCGTCCTCCAGGGCGATCTTGCCGGCCATGACGCCGCTGGCGATCATCGCGGGCTGAAAGCGGGCGCCCTCCTCGTTGGTGAAGATCACCAGCGTGACCGGATGCCGCGTGCGGACGCGGTGGTCGTTCAGCACGCGGATCGTCTCGAGCGCACAGAGCACGCCGAGCTGGCCGTCGTACTTGCCGCCGGTGGGCACCGAGTCGGCGTGTGAGCCCATCATCACCGGGGGCTGCCCGGGCTGGCCGGCCCGCTCGCCGAAGATGTTGCCCATCTGGTCGACCGTCACGCGCAGACCGGCCTCGCGCATCCAGCGCACCAGCAGATCGCGGCCCCGCTTGTCCTCGTCGGTCAGCGCCACCCGCGTCAGCCCGCCACGCTCGGTGGCGCCGATTCGGCCTAGCTCTTCGATGCTTTGCTCCAGCCGCGTGCGATCGATCCTCATGTCGCCTCCCAGCGGCGATTGTAGAACCGTGGAACAACATTCACCAATTGCAGTACCCCCGCGATATGCTGGTCAGGCGCCGCTCCCGGCCGGGCCGGCGCGGTGCCCCCGATGACGGCCGATCCAGTCGTGGAGGGTGTTGTGAGGATGTGTCCTCCCTCGCGTCTCACCCAGGTGGCGCTGCTGCTCCTGGCCACCGTCTCGCTCGCGATCGGCGCCGATGCGCCGCCCGCCGAGCTGCCCGTCTACGTGGTCGGCGAGCAGTGGGCGCTGACGGACGCGACGTATCGACTGGACCGGATACAGCGCGACGCGTACGTGTTCGTGGCCGACGGTAACCGCGAGATCTGGCTGGGGCGCGATCTGGGGCTGCGGTACGTGCGGCGCGGGTCGGACTCCATCGAGGTCGACCCGCCGCCGGGGCTGACGTGGCCGCTCACGGTCGGTCGCCGCGGCGGCAGGATCACCTTCGCGCGCTTCCGGGGCAGTGAGCTCGGCGAGGTGGAAGTTCAGTCGAGCTGGCGCGTCATGGATTTCGAGGATGTCGAGGTGGCGGGGCGGAAGATGGGAGCCTTCCGTATCCTGTACCAGCTCGATCCGGAGATCCCCGGGCGATTCCGTGACAATCCCTACCAGCGATACGGTCCCATCGCCCGAAGCGCCAAGTTCGACTACACCGTGTGGTACGCGCCGGACGTGCGACGGATCGTCCGGGTGCAGTCGAGCAAGCCGCTGCTGAACTTCGAGCTGCAGGGCGCGCCGCCGGCCATCGCGCAGGCGCCGGTGGCGGCGCCCAAGCCCGAGCCGCCGCGTCCGGCAGCTCCGCGCGCCGAGCCGCCCGCGGCCAAGACCGCGCCACCGGCAGCGCCCGCTCCGCCTGCGGTGGCCGTGCCCCCCGCGGTGGCCGCTCCGCCCGCGGCGGCCACGCCGCCGGCCGCGGCCGCGCCGCTGACGATCGTCATGCGCCATCCGGTCGACGGCTCGCTCGTGATGGATGCGCAGACCGTGGTGGCCGCCGTCGTCACCTCCGGTCGCGGGGTGGGCAGCGTCACCGTCAGCCTGAACGGCATCGAGGTGGCGCGGCAGGCCGAGCGGACGCCGCAGCCCTCGATCGTCGTCACGGCGCCGGTGACGCTGCGCGAGGGCGGCAACACGATCGTGCTGACGGCGCGCGAGCCCGACGGCACGGTACGCCAGGAGGTGCGGACCGTCACCTTCGAGCGCGAGCGCAGCGCCGCGCGGCCGGCCACGCCGCCGCCGTCACCGCGTGCCTCGTGGGCAGTCATCATCGGCGTCGGCCGCTACGAAAATCCCAAGATTCCCTCGCTGCGATATGCGGTGGCGGACGCCGAGGCGGTCTACGACGTGCTGATCGCCTCCGGCTACAAGAAGGACAACGTGCTCCTGCTCACCGATCGCGCCGAGCGCAAGCCGACGCTGCGGAACATGAAGTATGCGCTGGGGACGTTTCTCGCGCGGTCGGCCGGCAAGGACGATACGGTCATCGTCTACTTCGCGGGTCACGGAGCGCCCGAGATCGATCCGCGCGGCGTCGAGAAGGATGGCCTGGCCAAGTACCTGATCCCGAGCGACGCGGATCCCGACGACCTGTTCTCGACCGCGCTGCCGATGGACGATCTGCAGACGATCTTCGATCGCATCGAGGCCGAGCGCGTGGTGGCCTTCCTCGACGCCTGCTACAGCGGCGCCGGCGGAGGCCGGACGTTCGCGGCCAAGAAGACGCGGGCCGTCAACATCGACGATCTGTTCCTCGACCGGCTCACGCGCTCCAAGGGTCGGGTGATCATCACCGCGGCCCGGTCCAACGAGGTCTCGATCGAGCTGCCGGACCTCGGCCACGGCCTCTTCACCTACTACCTGACCGAGGGGCTCAGGGGAGCCGGCGACCTCAATCGCGACGGGATCGTCAGCCTTCAGGAGCTGTACGAGTACGTCCAGCAGCAGGTGGTCCAGAAGTCGCGTGCTGTCGGGGCCAACATGCATCCGCTGCTCAAGGGCGAGCTGGAGGGCGTGCTGCCGCTCACCAAAGCGCGCGCGCGGTAGGTGGCGGCGATCGCCGAGCGCGTGCGGGCGTGGTGCCGGCTCCGAGGCGGCCGCCTCCTGCAGCTCTGGGCGGTGGGACTCCTGGCGAGCGTGCTCGTCACCGCCGCCTCGGCGCTCGGCTACCTCGAGAGCTGGCAGGTGCGCGCCCTCGATATGCTCCAGACGCTGCAAGGACGACGGATGCCCGGCGACGTCGTGCTGGTCGCGGTCGATTCGGCCGCGTTCGAAGGCCTGGGACGGCGACAGCCCATCCCCCGCGAGTATCTCGCCCGCGTCGTCCGCGGGCTGGCCCGCAGCGGCGCCTCCGTGGTCGGGCTCGACATCACGTTCGCCTCGCCGACCACGCCGGAGGCCGACGCGGCGCTCGCGCAGGCCATCCGCGAGTTCTCGGATGGCGGGCTCAGCCGCGTCGTGCTGCTGGGCCCGCTGGATTCCGGCAGCTGGCCGCTGAGCGCGGCGGCGCTCGGGGGCGCCGTCCTCACCGCGTCTCCGTCGGTCCCCGTGGACGACGATGGGGTGATCCGGCGAATCGCGCCGCTTCCGCCGGCCGTCGGCGGCCGGAGCGATCCGACCCTGGCGCTGGCGGTGGTCGCACGTCACCGCGGTCTCGAGGGCCGTCGCCTCGACGACGGGCGGGTGCACGGCCGCCCCGTGGGATTGCCCCTCCCGGGGGGCGCGCCGTGGCCCATCAGCTACGTCGGTCCGGCCGGCAGCTTTCTGACGATCCCCAGTGACGCGGTGGCCGCGCTGGGCGATGCCGGCTCGGACCTCGCGGCCGACAACCCGCTGCGCGGGCGTGTCGTGCTCGTGGGCGGCACGTTCCCCGAGGGCCGGGACACGTACCAGACGCCGCACGGACTGATGCCCGGGGTGGAGGTGCACGCCAACGTCGTCTACATGCTGCTCTCCGGACACTTCATCCGGCCCTCGAGCTGGGGCGTGAGCCTGGCGATCAACGTGGCGGTCTCCCTGGTGGCCGGCGTGGTGCTGCTGGTGCTGCGCCCGCTCACCGGGACCCTGGTCTGCGTGGCCGGCGCGCTGATCATCGGGGTGCCGGCGGCCTTCCTCGCCTTCGACCGCGGCGGCTACTGGATCGACTTCGTCCTGCCGGTGCTGGCGACCTCGGTGACCGGTCTGGGCAGCGACGCGCTCAGCCGCCGGCGCTTCCGCGACTCGTTCGCGCGCTACCTGTCGCGCGACGTGATGGCCCGGGTGCTGAGCGACGCGCCGAGCCTGCGGGGCGAGCATCGCGAGGTGTCGATCCTGTTCTCTGACTTGCGGGGCTTCACGACCTTGTCCGAGCAGATGGAGCCGGAGCGGATCGCCGCGCACCTCAACGAGTACTTCGAGGCGATGACCACCGCGATCTTCGCCCACCGCGGGATGATCAACGACTTCGTCGGCGACGCCGTGATGGCCGTGTTCGGCGCGCCCGTCGCCGATCCCGACCACGCCTGGCACGCCGTGCAGAGTGCCCAGGCGATGGATCGCGCGCTGGAGGCGCTGAACCGGCGCTGGGACGGTGCCGGCCTGCCGCGGCTGCGCATGGGGATCGGCATCCACACCGGGGCGGTGTTCGCGGGCAACGTGGGCGGCCGGGACCGGATCAAGTACACGGTCATCGGCGACCCGGTGAACGTGGCGTCCCGCGTGGAGGGATTGAACAAGGAGCTGGGCACGACGATCTTGATCACCGAGGAGACGCTGGCCGCGGTGGGCTCCCGCGTGCAGGCCCGGGATTGTGGACCCCAGGCGGTCAAGGGCCGCGTGGAGAAGGTGCGCGTGTTCGAAGTGCCGACCGACGAGGAGGAGCGGACATGAGGGCAGGGAGGATCGGGATGACCGCCGCGGCCGTGCTGCTGGCGACGGCGCTGGCCTGGGCCAGCGATCCGCTGGCGGTGGTGACCGAGATCCACGCGCGCCAGGGCAAGGTGGAGGTCAAGGCGGGCGGCAACGACTGGCAGACGCCCAAGCCGCTGCTGTCGCTCCGTGCCGGGGATCAGGTGCGTGCCGTCGGCGATGGTCGGGCGGTCCTCGTGTTCACGGGTGGACGCGGCACCCAGGTCGTGACCACGGCCAACTCGCCGTTCGTCATCCAGACCCAGCCGGCCGAGGCGGGCAGCGACAAGGCGCGCACGGTGCTCGGCAACGTCACCAACTTCCTGATCGGCCAGCAGCGCGAGCGCGCGTATCAGTCCCTGTCGGTGCGGAGCGTGCGCGCCCAGCCACCGCTCATCCTCGCCCCGCGCGATACCCGCGTGCTGCCGGGCGCCGTCAGCTTCGAGTGGGCCGGCTCTGATCGCCTGAAGTACCGCGTGCGCCTGCTCGGTCCGCAGGGGGCGGTGGTGTGGGAGCAGGGCGACCTGACCCGCCGGTCCCTGCCGTACCCGACCAGCGCGCCGACCCTGACGGCGGGAACGCGCTACACCTGGGAGCTGCAGACGCCGGAGCATAGCGTCCAGCGCGCGTCGTTCGAGGTCGCGCCCGCCTCCGATGCCGCTCGCGTGCGCGACTCGCTGGCGCTGCTCACGCCGGACGCCGCGCGTAGCTATCCGCCTGCGACGCTGGCGCTCATGCGGGCCGGCTTGCTCTTTCAGGAGACGCTCTACGCGGAGGCGCGGCGGGAGCTGCTGACGGCCATCGCAACGGCGCCGGACGAGCCGACGCTACATCTGCTGCTGGGGCATGTCTACGATCGCACGGGACTGACGCAGCTCGCAGCGACCGAGTTCGACGAAGCTGAGGCGCTGACGGCGCCGCGCAACTGACCGAGGGGCGCCGAGGACTCTCGGCGCCGACTCAGGCGCGGGGCTCGATGTCCCGTGGGCGGCGTGACCGCTTCGGCGGGACCGGCGTCTCGGTGACTGATGGTTCACTCGGCTTCGGCTGCTTTTCGGTGTCGCTGCTCTGACTCGTGCGGCGCAAGTGGGCATCTACTGCGAGCCACTCGGCGAAGGCCATTGTATCCATCTGGCGGCGGCCATCGAGCAGAGGCCGTGCCAACTATTCAAAATTCGTAAATAGCTGATATCCAATACGGCAGCCACGAGAAGACTCAATTTCGTGCCGGCATGCCGACACGAACTGGGCAAGTTGGCAATTTCGGTCGCCTGCAGACGGCCAGGACGAGGTTTCGGGGCGGCAGGCTCCTGACTACAGGCCGAGGTACGCGCGCTTGAGGCGATCGTCGCCCAGCAGCTCGCGGCCCTGGCCGCTCAGCACCAGGTGGCCAGACTCGAGCACGGCCGCGCTGTGGGCGAGCGTGAGCGCCTGGCGGACGTTCTGCTCGACGAGCAGGATCGTCATGCCGCTGCCGTTGATCGTGCGCACGGTCTCGAAGATGCGGGCGACCAGCACCGGCGCCAGACCGAGCGTCGGCTCGTCGAGCATGAGCACGCGCGGCCGGCTCATGAGCGCCCGGCCGATGGCGCACATTTGCTGCTCGCCGCCCGACAGCGAGCCGGCCAGCTGCCCCTTGCGCTCCTCGAGCACGGGGAAGAGCGTGTAGACGCTGCGCAGCGTCTGGTCGCGGGCGGCGCGCCCGCGAGGGGAGTGGGCGCCGAGCAGCAGATTTTCCGCGACGCTCATGAAGGGAAACAGCCGCCGCCCCTCGGGCACCTGGACGATGCCGAGGTCGACCCGCTGATGGGCAGGGACGTGCGTGAGGTCCTGGCCATCGAAGACGACGCGGCCCTGGCGCGGAGACACCAGTCCCGAGATCACCCGCAGCGTCGTCGACTTGCCGGCGGCGTTGGCGCCGACCAGCGCGAACACGCGGCCCTGCTCGACCTCCAGCGAGACGCCGTACAGCGCTTGCAGATCGCCGTAGTAGGCGTCGATGCCCTCAAGCTTCAGCAAGGACGAACTCCTCGCCGAGGTAGGCGTCGATGACCCGGCGGTCGCTGGCGATCTCGCGGGGCGTGCCCTCGGCGATCTTCTCGCCGTGGTGGAGCATGACGATGCGCTGGGCCAGGCGCATCATCGCCGCCATGATGTGCTCGATCACGATCAAGGTCAGCCCCTCGGCGTGCAGCCGCCGGACGAGCTCGACCATCCCGGCCAGCTCGGTGGGGTTGAGCCCGGCCATCACCTCGTCGAGCAGCAGCAGCTTGGGCTGGGTCGCCAGCGCGCGGGCGACTTCCAGGCGCTTGCGCAGCGCCAGCGGCAGCGCCCGGGCCCGGGCGGCGGCGTGCGGACCGAGGCCGCAGAGGTCGATCACGCGCTCGGCGTCGGCCCGCGCCTGCCGCGTGGACGCCCGCCGCGTCAGCGCGCCGATCATCACGTTGTCGAGGACCGAGAGGCTGCCGAACGGCTTGACGATCTGGAAGGTCCGGGTGAGCCCCAGCATGGCGATCGCGTGGGCGGGCTGGCCGGTGACGTCGCGCTCCTCGAAGACGATGCGACCCTCGTCGGGGCGATAGTAGCCGCCGATCAGATTGAAGAGCGTCGTCTTGCCCGCGCCGTTGGGTCCGATGACGCCCAGCAGATCGCCCGCGCGGACCTCGAGGGTCACGTCGCGCACGGCGGTGAGGCCGCCGAAGCGCTTGGTGACGTGCTCGAGGCTGAGCATGAGGGGGGCGGGTGATGGGCTCACGCCTGGGCCCTCGTCCAGCGCGCGCGCAGCCGGGTGGTCAGGCCTGAGAGCCCCTCCGGCACGAAGCGCACGACCAGGATCAGGACGATCCCGTAGACGATCAGATAGATGCCGGTGAACCCCGACTTCACGCCGGACAGCGTGGCGCGCAGATAGGTCTCGAGCGACGTGATGAGAATCGAGCCGAGGAAGGGGCCGAGCGCGGTGCCGATGCCGCCGATGATGGCGTTGAGGGCGAAGCGTACCGAGAGATCGACCGAGAAGACGTAGAAGGGATCCACGAAGCCGACCTTCTGCGCCCACAGCGTGCCGCACACGGAGGTCAGCGCCGCGCTGGCCGTCACCGCGATGACCTTCAGGCGGCGCGACGGAATGCCGAGCGCCTGGGCCGCGTCCTCGTCCTCGCGCACGCCGGCCAGGCGATAGCCGAAGCGCGAGTGCTCCAGCCAGACCTGGATGCCCCAGTAGAGCAGCGCCACCACCAGGATCAGATAGGCCCACGCGACGTCGCCCAGGCCGAGGGTGCCGAAGCCCGGGCGAAACGGGACGGGGAGACCCTCCGACCCGGCGGTGAACGCGCGCCAGCGGCTGGCCACGATCAACAGCACCTGCGAGAACGCGATGGTCGAGAGCGCGAAGTAGGGTCCCTTCAGGCGATTGGACAGATAGCCGATGGCCGCACCGGCGGCGAGCGAGAGCAGGGCGCCGACCAGCATGCCGACCCACGGTGACTGTTGGAAACGAACCCCCATGAGCGCCGTCGAGTAGGCGCCGATGCCGAAGAAGGCGGCGTGCCCGATGGAGACCTGGCCCGCGTAGCCGCCCGCGATGTTCCAGGCGGCGGAGAGCGCGCCCCACAGCAAGACCAGCACGAGCGTGTCCAGGAAGTAGGCGTCGCGGACGAAGATCGGGATCACTGCGGCGACGCCGAAGAGCACGAGGGCGCCCCACCGCTGGGCCAGGATCGCGCGCATCACACGCCGAGGTTCTCGGCCCCGCGCTGTCCGAACAGGCCGGCCGGACGGAAGACGAGGACCCCGATGAACAGCACGAAGTAGAAGATCTCCTTCCACGCCGTGCCGAAGAAGTAGGAGCCCGCCACCTCCACCGCGGCCACGATCAGGCTGCCGATGAGCGCCCCCACTATGTCGCCGAGACCCCCCAGCACGACAACGACGTAGGAGAGCAGGACGAACTGCAGCCCGGCCGTCGGATAGACGGCGTACAGCGGCGAGATCAGCACGCCCGCCGCGCCCACGGCGGCGATCCCCAGCGCGAACGTGATGCGGTACACGCGGTCGGTGTCGATCCCCATGAGGATCGCCGCGTCGCGGTCCTGGGCGGTCGCGCGCATGACCCGTCCGGTATGCGTCCAGCGCATGAAGAGGAAGAGCAGCACGGTCAGCGTGACGGCGATGACGAACGCCACCACCTGCGAGAGGTTGAAGGCGGTGCCGGCCAGTCGGATGGGCGTGGAGGCATGCCA
>Ga0075418_10004740_pt1 | contig 15432 bp, 11 predicted proteins | sample SoiMetdeltSBSDD2_FD_81776 | JGI IMG/M metagenome (GOLD analysis project Ga0075418, IMG submission 81776) | Bulk soil microbial communities from a Populus tree surrounding site in Tennessee, USA - Soil MetaG P. deltoides SBSDD2 | ecosystem: Environmental > Terrestrial > Soil > Tree plantation...
CGCTCTACGCAACGATCATCGGCCCGGTGGTGCCGGGTGCGGCCGGGCATTTGATCGTCGCCTCGGTGATCAGCGTGCCAGCCGCGCTGATGCTGTCAGAGCTAATGGTTCCGGATCATCTCGACACGGCGGTTGCCGGCGATGCGGACATCGTCATCGAGGATCCGCCACGCTCCAGCATGGACGCCATCGCCCAGGGTACCCGCGAGGGCATCGACCTGCTGGTCAATGTTACGGCCATGTTGATCGTGGTGGTGGCCCTGGTGGCGCTCGCCAACCAGATGCTGGGTTTCTTCACGGCGCCGTTCGGCGCTACGCTCACCTTCGAGCAGATCCTGGGTTGGGCGTTTGCACCGCTGGCTTGGCTGATCGGCATTCCGTGGGCCGAGTGCACCCGTGCGGGGGCCCTGCTCGGCGTCAAGACCGTGCTCAACGAGTTCGTCGCCTACCTGCAGCTGGCCGGCACCGGCCATGGCGTGCTGTCCGAGCGCTCGCGCCTGATCTTGACCTATGCGCTGTGCGGGTTCGCCAACGTCGGCAGCCTCGGCATCATGATCGGCGGCATGGCGGCGATGGTGCCCCGGCGCCGCGCCGAGATCGCCAGTCTCGGCGCCAAGACGCTCATTTCCGGCACGCTCGCCACCTTGATGACCGCCGCCGTGGTCGGCGTGGTCACGCCAGGGTAGGGACGCAAATCGCATCCTGGTTCGTCTACGCACCATCCCCGGGATCGCCCAACCCGCGACGCCGACGTCGCGCAGGCGGGAACCCTTGCCAGCGCTCGGCGGTGGTGGGCGGCCTGTAGCTCGCCGCGAGATGCCTGTCGATTGCGACGACCCCTGCAGCGGAGCGGGATGGGCTGAGTATCCGCGCCCTCGGTCACGCGGGGATAAGCGTCGCCCGTACATTCCTCGCTGGTGGTGAACCTGCGCCGTCATTGCGGCCTGAGCCCAGCTCAGAGCCGCAACCCGAGCCACGGTGACGCCGCCGCTCTGCCGCAAACGCGCTGATTCCGGGATTGACACGTTTACCGTTTTGCGCTGGCCAGGGTGTGCAAACACTTCGCACGACTTTGCCTTTCCCCGACCTTCCGGATTAGGTTGGGCCCGACCGAGACACCACCCACAGGGAAACGCCACTCATGCGCAAGCCACTTGCCGTCATCACCGGAGGCGCCAGCGGTATCGGCGAGGCTACAGCGCGCCGCTTCGCCAAGGACGGCTACGCCGTTGCCATCCTCGACCAGAGCAAGGAGGCAGGCGAGACCGGCGCCAAGTTCATCAAGGATCAGGGCGGCGAGGCGCGCTTCTACGCTTGCGATGTCGCCGATCACAAGGCCATGGACCAGTTGGCCGCCTCGGTCGAGAAGGACATGGGGCCGGCGGCCGTGCTGGTCACGGCGGCGGGGCTCATTCCCAACACCGAATCCATCATGGACATGGATCTCGCCGCGCACGACCGCATGTGGCAGGTGAACTACAACGGCACCATCTACGCGTGCCGTTCGTTTGGCCGCCAGATGATCGCCCAGAAGCGCGGCGCCATCTGTACCATTGGCTCCATCAACAGCCGTCTGCCCCTGCCGCTTTCAGCCTACAACCCCGGCAAGGCTGCCGTCGAGCGCGTCACGCAGATGCTGGCCGTCGAACTCGGCCGCCACAACATCCGCGTCAACAGCGTGGCCCCGACCTACGTGATGACGCCGCCGCTGCGCGCCCGCGTCGCCTCTGGCCAGCGCGACCTGAACAAGATGATGGCGGTGCACGCGCTCGCCGGCCTGCCCGAGCCGAAGGACATCGCCGATGGCATCGCCTTCCTGTGCTCGGACCAAGCCGCGTTCATCACGGGCATCCTGCTGCCGATCGATGCCGGCTGGCTGTCGGCGGTCAGCTATCGCACCTACGCCGGCGGCGTGCCCTGGAAGGAGTGACACCCGGTCACACTCGCGCTCCCGGTCGTCGTGCAGCGACCATCGGCGACGCGCTCGGCCTACGCCGTCTCCAGCGCCTTGGCGAAATTGCCGAAGAACTCGCCGGCGAGCTTGCGCGCAGAGCCGTCGATCAGGCGTGCCCCGAGCTGGGCGATCTTTCCGCCGACCTGCGCGTCCACCTGGTAGTTGAGCCTGGTGCCGCCACCGTCTGCATCGGCCAGGCGCACCGTGGCACCGCCCTTGGCGAAGCCGGCCACGCCGCCCTCGCCCTCGCCGGCGATGCGATAGCTGTTGGGCGCGTCGATGTCGGTCAGGTGCACCTTGCCGTTGAAGCGCGCGCTGACCGGCCCGATCTTGACCTTCACGACCGCCTGGAAGTCGGTGTCGGACAGCTTCTCGAGGCTCTCGCAACCGGGAATGGAGGCCTTGAGCGTCTCGGCGTCGTTGAGGCGCGCCCATACGGTCGCCTTGTCGGCGGGCAGCACGAACTCGCCCGACATGTTCATGGCCATCGATAACCTCCGGACTTGTCGTCCCGGAATCCGCGCCAGCGCATATCCGCCATCCAGCAATAGGTCCCCGCGCGCCCGGATCCCGGCTCTGAGCGGCGTTCAGGCAGGCATGACAGCACGCTTACCCTGCCTTGGCCACCGCCCGTTTTGCCAGCACGCCGATGAGATGCGCACGATAGTCCGCGTCAGCATGCATGTCGCTCAGCATGTCGGACGGCTTGAGGGAGACGCCAGACAGCGACTGCGCCGACCAGCTCTTGCCGAGCGCCGCCTCCATCGCCGGCACGCGAAACGCGCCATCGTTGCCCGCGCCCGTCACGGCCACGCGCGCCTCCTTGCCGGTCTGCGCCACCGCCACGCCCACCAGCGCATACTTCGATGCCGGGTTGGCGAACTTGACGTAGGCGAACTTGGCCGGCACGGGCAACGAGATGCGCGTGATGATCTCGCCATCATCGAGGGCCGTGGCGAACAGCCCCTTGAAGAAGCTGTCCGCCGGAATCTCGCGCTTGTTGGTGCCGATGCTGGCCCCCAGCGCAAGCAGGGCGGCCGGATAGTCGGCCGCCGGATCGTTGTTGGCGACCGATCCACCGATGGTGCCGCGGTTGCGTACGTGCGGATCGCCGATGCCGCCGGCGACGTCGGCGAGACCGGCGATGGCACCCTTCACCACGGCCGAGTTGGCCACCTCGTCGTGCGTGGTCATGGCGCCAATCACCAGGCTATTGCCGCGCTTGTCGATGCCTTGGAGCTCGGCAACGCGCGACAGGTCGACGATCACCTTCGGACTGGCGAGGCGCTGCTTCATGGTCGGCAGCAGCGTGTGGCCGCCGGCCAGCAGCTTAGCCTCCGGGCTCGATGCGAGTAGCTTGGCCGCCTCGGCTACCGACTGCGGACGATGATAGTTGAAAGCATACATGACTATGTCCTCCCGCTCATTCCGCAGCCATCTTGGTCGCCGATGCCTGCGCGGCCTTCCACACCGCCAGGGGCGTCGCCGGCATGGCGATGTTCTCGTGGCCCAGCGCATCGGTGATGGCATTGATCACGGCAGCCGGTGCCGCGATCGCGCCCGCCTCGCCGCAGCCTTTGATGCCGAGCGGATTCGACGGACACGGCGTGCTGGTCATCGCCACATTGAAGGCAGGCAGGTCGCTCGCCCGCGGCATAGTGTAGTCCATGTAACTTGCCGTGAGCAGCTGGCCCTCGGGACTGTACACCGCACCCTCCAGCATCGCCTGGCCGACGCCCTGGGCGATGCCGCCGTGCACCTGGCCCTCGACAATCATCGGGTTGACCAGCGTGCCGAAGTCATCCACCGCCGTCCATCGGTCGATGCGCGTTGCGCCGGTTTCCGGATCGATCTCGATCTCGCAGATGTGTACGCCCGAGGGGAAGGTGAAGTTGGTCGGATCGAAGAAAGCGCCTTCCTTCAGACCCGGCTCCAGCTGCTGGCCCGAGAACTTGTGGGCGATGTAGGCCTGCAGCGCTACCTCCGGGAAGGTCAGCGTCTTGTTGGTAGCCTTGCTGGAGAAGATGCCGTCATTGAAGTCGACGGTGTCCTCCGGCACCTCCAGTACGAAGCCCGCCACTTTCTTGGCCTTGACGATTACCTTGTCGATGGCGCGGTAGATCGCCGACATGCCGACCGCACCGGAGCGCGAGCCGTAGGTGCCCATGCCGAACTGTACCTTGTCGGTATCGCCGTGCACGACAGTGACCTGCTCGATCGGCACACCGAGGCGCTGCGAGACCAGCTGGGCGAAGGTGGTCTCATGTCCCTGGCCGTGGCTGTGTGACCCGGTCAGCACCTCGATGGAGCCGGTCGGATTGACGCGCACCTCGGCCGACTCCCACAGCCCGACGCCAGCGCCGAGCGAGCCGACCGCGGCGCTCGGCGCGATGCCGCATGCCTCGATGTAGGCCGAGAAGCCGATGCCGCGCAGTTTGCCCTTGGCCTTGCTCTCGGCCTTGCGCGCGCCGACGTTGCGGTAGTCGGACATCTCCAGCGCCTTGTCGAGGCAAGCCGCGTAGTCGCCGGCGTCGTAGGCCATGATCACCGGCGTCTGGTGCGGGAACGACGTGATGAAGTTGCGGCGGCGGAATTCGGCCGGGTCCTGGCCGAGCTGGCGCGCCGCCACTTCCATGAGCCGCTCAACGACGAAGGTCGCTTCCGGCCGGCCCGCGCCGCGATAGGCATCGACCGGCGCGGTATTGGTATAGACCGCATCCACCTCGCAGTAGATGGCCGGGATGTCGTATTGGCCCGACAGCAGCGGCGCATAGAGGTAGGTCGGCACCGAGGATGAGAACGTCGACAGATAGCCGCCGAGATTGGCCTTGGTGCTGGCCCTGAGCGCCAGGACCTTGCCGGCGGCGTCCATGGCGAGTTCGGCGTGGGTGACGTGGTCGCGGCCGTGCGCATCGGCGAGGAAGGCTTCCGTACGATCTGCCGTCCATTTCACCGGCCGGCCGACTTTCTTGGCCGCCCACACGCACACGACCTCCTCGGCGTAGATGAAGATCTTGGACCCGAAGCCGCCGCCGACATCCGGTGCGATCACGCGCAGCTTGTGCTCCGGCGCGATGCCGATGAAAGCCGACAGCACCAACCGGGCAACGTGCGGGTTCTGGCTGGTGGTGTGCAGCGTGAAGGCTTCGTTGCCGGCGTCGTACTCGCCGATCGCCGCACGCGGCTCCATGGCGTTGGGGATCAGCCGGTTGTTGACGAGGTCGATCTTGGTAACGTGCTTGGCACTGGCGAACGCCGCATCGACGGCGGCCTTGTCGCCGAGATGCCACTGATAGACGGTGTTGTTGGGCGCCTCCGCGTGGATCTGCGGCTTGCCGGGATTCTGCGTGGTGGCGGTATCCACCGACGCAGTCAACACCTCGTACTCCACCAAAATCTGCTCGGCGGCATCCCGCGCCTCGGCCAGCGTATCGGCGATGACGACCGCCACGTGATCGCCGACATAGCGCACCTTGCCCTGCGCGAGAGCCGGATGCGGGCCGGCCTTCATCGGCGAACCGTCCTTGGAGTGGATCATCCAGCCGCAGATCAGGCCGCCGACCTTGTCCTTGGCGATATCCTCGCCGGTGAAGACGAAGACGTCATCGCGGCCCTTCAGCTTGGACGCATCGATGCGCTTGATGTTGGCGTGCGCGTGCGGCGAGCGCACGAACACGGCGTAGGTCTGGCCCGGGCGATTGATATCGTCGGTATACTGGCCCTTGCCGGTGATGAAACGGTGGTCTTCCTTGCGCCGTACTGGCGCTCCGATGCCGGTTGCGCTCACGGGGCTCTCCCTTGGATGTGCGAATTGTTCGGTCAGCGCCGGCTGCGACCGGCGCAAAAGCAGTGCTGTGCTACTCGGCAGCCTGACGGCGGCTTGCGCCGGACATGGCAGCGGCGCCGGCGCGCACTGCGGCGACGATGTTGTGGTAGCCCGTACAGCGACAGATATTGCCGTCGAGCTCCTCGCGAATCACCGCCTCGCTGACGTTGCCGCCCTTGCGATTGACGATGTCGACTGCCGCCATGATCATGCCGGGTGTACAAAATCCGCACTGCAGGCCGTGATGCTGGCGAAAGGCCTCCTGCATCGGGTGCAGCTCGCCGCCCTGCGCGAGGCCCTCGATGGTGGTGACGGTCGCCCCGTCGCAGGTGGCGGCCAGCGTCGTGCACGACTTGATGGCGCGGCCGTCCACATGTACGACGCAGGCGCCGCATTGGCTGGTGTCGCAGCCGACGTGCGTGCCGGTCAGGCGCAGCTGCTCGCGCAGGAACTGCACCAGCAGCGTGCGCGGGTCGATTTCGCCTGAGACCGTTTTGCCGTTGACGGTCATATGGACGCTAGCGCGGCCGGGCGCCGTGCTCGAACCAGGCGAGCCGCCGGCCGCAGCCGGCCTGTCATCCTTGCGGGACTTGAAGAACATGCGTTGCCTCCTCCTGTTGCGGTCGGTGGCCCGAGGCCACCACCGTCATTGTTCGTTGTGATTTGGATTACGCCACAGACGGGCAGCCTGCGCAATCGAGCGCGGCAGATTTACGGCGCCCAGCGCGCATACGCGTGGGTGGGCAACGCGGGTGCGGGCCGCGGCCCGCACCCGCCCGATTTGGTGTCGCGCAGGTGCCCACTCCGCGCTCAGCCGCCCTTTGCAAGCACCACGTGCGTAGCATTCGGCGCGGCTATGTGTTCGCTACACCGATAGCCGAGCTTGGGGACGTCGATGCCGGCCAGCAAGTGTTCCCCGGCGCCTAGCAGGATCGGGGCAATGGCAAAATGTATCTCGTCGATCAGTCCCTCACGCAGATATTGCCGGATCGTAGCGACCCCGCCCATGAGCTGGATATCCCGACCATTGGCGGCTTCGGTCGCACGCCGCAGCGCAGCGTGAATGCCATCGGTGATGAAGTAGAAGGTGGTGCCGCCCTGCATGGTGACCGGCGCCCGGGGGTGGTTCGTGAGCACGAAGGTTGGAGCATGGTAGGGCGGGTTGTTGCCCCACCATCCCTGCCAGCTGTCGTCAGGCCAGGGTCCGCGCACAGGCCCGAACATGTTGCGACCCAAGATGAATGCGCCGATGCCCCGGAGCCCGCGCGCCGCGAAGTCGTCATCGATGCCCGTCGTTCCACCAGACTTTCCGGCTTGCTGCTGAAATGTGCGGGTGGTCACAAACCAATTGTGCAAAGCTTCGCCGCCGACGCCGAGGGGCGCGCTGAGATCCTGGTTCGGGCCAGCGCCGTAGCCGTCGAGGGATATGGCGAAGTTGTGCACGCGGAGCTTGGGCATGTGCGGGTACCTTCCGTTCTAGTAGGGCAGATCAGTCCCGGGCATCGACCCAGGCTCTACCATCACATCGAAGCGAGGCATGTGAAATCGACAAGACGGCAGAGATGTTGTGAGCAGGATCAATTGATTGAGACAGCGTCGCCGTTGGTATGCGCATGTCCTGCCGCGTCACCTGGAACACATGCACGGCAATTGGGCCGCAGCAGCGGCCAGGCCCTGGCCGACAACACATTTTCCTCCGCGCCCGGCGAGCTGCGGCGAATTTCTCGATCATCACGCCAGCCCTTCCGCGCTATAGAGCCGGCTGCAATCCTCACCACGGTGCTGAATGCCCCCGCCACTCATACAACTCAGCGATATCGCGCTCAGCTTCGGTGGCACGGCCCTGCTCGACGGCGTCGAACTGACCGTTGCTGCGGGCCAACGCGTCTGCCTGGTTGGGCGAAACGGCTCGGGCAAGTCCACGCTCCTGAAGATCGCAGCCGGCCTGATCGAGCCTGACCACGGCCAGCGCTTCGTGCAGCCGGGCGCCAGCATCCGCTATCTGCCACAAGAGCCCGATCTTTCCGGGCATGCCAGCACCTTGGCGTACGTGGAAGCTGGGCTCGGCCCCACCGACGATCCGCATCAGGCGCGCTATGTCTTGGAGCAGCTGGGGCTGAGCGGCGAGGAGGACCCGTCGCACCTGTCGGGAGGGGAGGCGCGGCGAGCAGCGCTGGCGCGCGTGCTGGCCCCCGCCCCCGACATTCTCCTGCTCGATGAGCCGACCAACCACCTCGACCTTGTGGCCATCGAGTGGCTGGAGGACGAGCTGCGCAGCCAGCGTGCTGCCCTCGTGCTCATCAGCCACGACCGGCGCTTCCTTGAGACCTTGTCGCGCACCACCGTGTGGCTCGACCGCGGCCAGGCGCGGCGCGTCGAGATCGGCTTTGCTGGATTCGAGGCCTGGCGCGACGAGCGCCTCGCCGAGGAGGAAGTCGCCCAGCACAAGCTCGATCGCAAGATCGCCCGCGAGGAGCACTGGGTCCGCTACGGCGTCACCGCGCGGCGCAAGCGCAACGTGCGCCGCATGGCCAACCTGATGGCGCTGCGCCAAAGCCGCCGAGACTACCGCAAGACCACCGGCAAAGCCGTGCTGGCGGCCGGTGAATCAGAGGCCTCCGGCGCGCTCGTCATCGAGGCCAAGGATATTGCCAAGGCTTTCGGCGAGCGCGGAATCGTGCGCGATCTCTGCCTGCGCATCATGCGTGGCGACCGCATCGGCATCGTCGGCCCCAACGGCAGCGGCAAGACCACGCTGGTCAGCCTCCTGACCGGCACGTTGGCGCCTGACGCCGGCACCGTGAAGCTGGGGGCCAACCTTGAGATGGCGGCGCTCGATCAGGGCCGCGACAGCCTCGATCCAGAGTGGACGCTGAAGGAGGCATTGACCGGCGGCAGGGGCGACACGGTGACGGTCGGCGGCCAGACAAAACACGTCATGAGCTATATGCAGGATTTCCAGTTCACCGCCCTACAGGCGCGCACGCCGCTGCGTGCGCTGTCAGGCGGCGAGCGCGGACGCCTGATGCTCGCCCGCGCGTTGGCCAAGCCATCCAACCTGCTGGTGCTGGACGAGCCCACCAACGACCTCGACCTTGAGACGCTTGATGTGCTGGAGGAGATGCTCGCCGACTACGCTGGCACCGTCATCCTGATCAGCCACGACCGCGATTTCCTCGATCGGGTCGTCAATGCCGTCCTGGTTCCGGAGGGCGACGGGCGTTGGCTGGAATATGCCGGCGGCTACACCGACATGCTGGCCCAGCGCGGCGCCGATCTCGCCGGCCGCCAAGCGCCGAAGAAGACCTGGAAGGCCGGCAAGCCGGAGCCGGCTGCCGCGCCGGCAAAAACCGTGCGACGCCGGCTCAGCTTCAACGATAAGCACGCGCTGGAGACGCTGCCCAATAAGATGGCGTCGCTGCAGGACAAGATGCGCACCCTGCAGCAGCGCCTGGAAGATCCCGGTCTCTATGCCCGCGACGCGAAGGCCTTCGCCGACGCCTCCGCCGCTCTCGCTGCCACGCAAGCCGAACTCACTGCCGCCGAGGAACGCTGGCTGGAGCTCGAGATCCTGCGCGAGGAAATTGAGGGCGTGTAGTGTGACTTGTCATCCCGGAAGGCGCTGCAGGAGCCTATCCGGGAGCCATTGGATCGCGCATATTCGCTCGCGCGGATTGCGGGATGACACCCCTCAAATATCCCCGAAGTCGCCGTGCCGGCCCTTGCCCTGCGCGAAGCGTGAGGCCCCGGCGATGCCCTCGGCCTTGACGATGTGCGCGCTCGTCGCCCATTCGCTTTCCAGGCCCTCGCGCACCGACTTGCCCCACGCACGATAGGCCGAGGCCCGGTCCGAGCGCATGCACTCCTGCGGAAAGCGGGCAATCTCCTGCGCCATCGCCTCGGCCGCCTCGCGCGCCTTGCCATGGCCGACCACCTTCTCACACAGGCCGATGCGATAGCTCTCCTCCGCCGGCACCTTGCGGCCGGTCATGATGATTTCCATCGCCTTGCCCATGCCGACCAGGCGTGGCAGTCGCACCGTCCCACCATCGATCAGCGGCACGCCCCAGCGGCGGCAGTAGACGCCGAAGTAGGCGCTCTCCGCCATCACCCGCACGTCACACCACATGGCAAGCTCCATGCCGCCTGCGACGGCCGGGCCTTCCACGGCGGCGATCACCGGCTTGGTCAGCTCCAGGCGCGAAGGGCCAAGTGGCCCGCGCGGCGTATCGCGGCCGTTCTTCGGGAAGTCGATGTTGCCGACGGGGTTGCTCTGGTCGAGGCTGGACACGGCCTTCAGGTCCCAGCCGGCGCAGAAGGCGCCGCCCTCGCCCCAGAACACCGCGACGTTGGCGGCCGGGTCGCGGTCGAACTTCAGGAAGGCCGCCACGAGGTCATCGGCGCTCTTGGGGTCCATGGCATTGCGGGCTTCTGGCCGGCTGTGAATGACGGTCCACACGCTGCCCGACTTCTCGATCCTGACGCTCATCTGTCCTCATAGCTCCCTGGTCTGCAACACGGGGTGGGTATCCTCAAACCGCGTCTTGTGCGAAGAGATTAGCAAAGGTCGGCCGTTGTCACACACCATCGCGTGCCGGCGAAAATGAGAACTTTTCAGCTCGCTGTTGAGCAGGGGGAAAGCATGGCCCGCGTAGCGGATCACATGACGCCGGCAGGCACGCTGCCGAAGGATGGCACCAGCGGCGCGCTGGCGGGTCGCGTCTGGTTGCCCGGCGTGGGCGGCCCTGCCGTGGTGGCGGTGCGCGCCGATGGCGTCTACGACATCTCGCGGCTGGCGCCGACCATGCGCGATTTGTGTGAGGCGGACAATCCGGCGGCGATCGTCCGCGACGGCAAGGGCGAGCGCATCGGCGCGTTCGATGCCATCCTCGCCAACACGCCCGAAGGCGATCGCGAGGCCAGGGAGGCGTGGCTGCTCGCGCCCTGCGATCTGCAAGCCCTCAAAGCCGCCGGCGTCACCTTCCCTCTCTCGATGCTGGAGCGTGTCATCGAGGAGCAGGCGCGCGGCGCGCCGGAAAAGGCGCAAGCAATCCGCCGAAGCGTGCAGGCCCAGCTCGGCGGCAACATCCGCGCCTTGGTGCCGGGCAGTTCGCAAGCGGCTGAACTGAAGCGCGTGCTGATCGAGCAGGGCGCGTGGTCGCAGTATCTTGAAGTCGGCATCGGCCCCGATGCGGAGATCTTCACCAAGGGCCAGCCGATGTCCGCCGTCGGCCACGGCATGGAAGCCGGACTGCATCCCATTTCCAGCTGGAACAATCCGGAGCCTGAGGTTGTGCTGATGGTGACGTCCGCTGGACGCATCGTCGGCGCCACGCTCGGCAACGACGTCAACCTGCGCGACGTCGAAGGGCGTTCGGCGCTTTTGCTGTCGAAGGCCAAGGACAACAACGCGTCAACCGCCATCGGCCCGCTGGTCCGCTTCTTCGACGGCACATTCACGCTCGACACGGTGCGCCGCACCGAGGTCAGCTTGCGTGTCGACGGCGAGGACGGCTTTGAGCTGACCGGCCGCTCCTCGATGAGCGAGATCGCCCGCGACCCCGCCGACTTGGTCAAGCAGATGCTGGGCCGCCATCACCAGTATCCGGACGGCGCGGTACTGTTTCTCGGCACCATGTTCTCGCCCATCAAGGACCGCGGCGCCAAGGGCCAGGGCTTCACGCACAAGACGGGCGATGTGACGCTGATCAGCGCACCGGAGCTTGGCACGCTTGCCAACCGCATGACCCTGTCGACCGAGGCGCCGCCCTGGCAGTTCGGGGCGGGTGCGCTGATGCGCAATCTTGCGCAGCGCGGCCTGTTGTGATGGCTGTGACTAATGACCAAACCCCTGCAAGGTATCCTCGTCGTCTCCTTCGACCAGGTGGTGGCGGCCCCGCTTGCTGCACGCCGACTGGCCGACGCGGGCGCGCGCGTCATCAAGCTCGAACGCAAGGAGGGTGACGCAGCCCGCTGGCACGATCGCATGGTGCAAGGGTCGAGCTCGTACTTCTCCTGGCTCAATCGTGGCAAGGAGTCGGTCGTCGTCGACATGAAGGCCGAAGCCGATCGCCGCTTGTTCGACGCCCTGATCACCAAAGCCGACATCTTCATCCAGAACCTGCGGCCGGGGGCGCTGGCGGGCCTCGGCTATCCGATAGAGGTCCTGCTGCAGCGCTACCCCAAGCTGATCGCCTGCTCGATCTCGGGTTACGGCGATGATGGCCCCTACGCCGACCGGAAGGCCTACGATTTGCTGATCCAGGCCGAGTCCGGCATGGCGTCGGTGACGGGCGGCCCGGAGGCACCGGCGCGCGTCGGCGTGTCCATCGTCGACATTGCCACCGGCCTGCACGCCTACGAGGCGATCCTGGAGGCGCTGATCGGGCGCGGCCGCACCGGCAAGGGAGCAGACATCCGCGTCTCGATGTTCGACACCACCGCCGAGTTGATGGCCGTACCGCTGCTGCACGGCCAGTATGGCACTCCGCCCAAGCGCATCGGGTTCGCCCATCCGAGCCTCGCGCCCTACGGTGTGTTCCTGAGCGCCGATAACCTGCCGATCCTGATCTCCATCCAGAACGACCGCGAATGGGCGGTGTTCTGCATGCGCATCCTGGAGCGGCCGGAGCTCATCAAGGACCCGCGTTTCATCAACAACGAGACGCGCGCGATCAACCGCCACGACACCGACGGGCTGGTCGCCGCCTGCTTTGCCAAGCGCGATGTCGCCACGCTGGCACGGCAACTCGAGGAGGCGCAGATCGCCTTCGCCAGGGTCAACGAGGTGCTCGATGTGCTGCGCCATCCACACTTGCGGCAGGTGACGATCGACTCCGCTGGCGGACCGATCGACCTGCCGAGGCCGCCTGCCAAAATCATGCACGAGCCCGCGCCGAAGTTCGGTCCGCTACCGTCGCTGGGGCAGCATACGCAAGCCGTGCGCCGCGAATTTCTCGAAAGCTGAATTTCCCGTTGCCGAGGCGCCGGCACTGCCGCATTAAGCCGAGGGGAACCAACGTCAGCGAGAAACGTTGACCTGCGCCGACCAAGCTTCCACAGTTCCACCACAAAAACGCGAATAGTCGCGCGCATGTCGCTCACCATCGGCATCGAACAAGAAAAACTGTGGCCCGCTAAGAAGCGTCAAATGATGCTGCGACGTTGGTCGGCGTTCATTTCCACGAAACTGTCGATCGCATTGGTGGTGGGATTGGCGTTGATCCCCGCCATTCCGGGCCGCGGTACGGCCACCGTACCTGCAGCCACCGCCCTGAGACCTGCTGAAACAAGAGTTGATGTAGCGCGCCCCCGACGCGAGGCAGACGTCGCGCCGCGCACGGCTCTCGAACCGGTCGCCGTCGACGCCGGCAAATCTGCGGCAGCGGTGGTGGAGGACAGCCTCGTGCAGCTTGCCGCCTCCAAACGCCGCTCGCGCCAAGTCAAGCGCGAGGAGGAGGAGGAAGTCGAGCCGAAGCGTAACCCGTCGAGCATCGCTGCCGAGGAGCCCGCGCGCAACCCCTCGTCCATCGCCTCCGAGGCCAAGCCATCCGGCGAGGGCAAGACCGAGACGGCTGCCGAGCCCGAGCCGCCCAAGCCCGACGTGTGGTCCGACGCCGAGGTGATCGCGGCCCTCAAGGAATGCGTGCGCCTGCTTGGCCCCATTGGAGCCGACATCGATGTCAGCCAGCCCGTCAAGCAGGAGCAGTGCGGCACGCCGGCACCGATGCTGCTGAAGCGCATCGGCTCGGGCGTCAACAAGCTGGAGTTCAATCCGCCGGCGATGATGAACTGCCAGATGGTGGTGGCCCTGCACAGTTGGGTCGAGAAGACCTTGCAGCCGGCAGCGATGGAGACGTTCGGCAGCCCGATCGCGCGTCTGCGCAGCGCCTCCGGGTATTCCTGCCGCAACCGCGTCGGCAGTGCACATAACGCCGACAAGCTGAGCGAGCACGCCAAGGCCAACGCCATCGACATCGGCGGCTTCGTCACTGCCGATGGACGCAGCATCGAGGTTGCCCGTTTCTGGGGCCCGACGGCGCGCGACATCCGCGAGGCAGAGCGGCAGGCGGCCCAGCGTTCCAAGGAAGAGAAAGACGCCAAGGCTGCCAAGCCCGAGGCCGCCAAGGCGGAACCGGCGAAGGCGGGGCCGGTGCGTACCGCCAGCGCCATCGCTAGCAGGGCGGACGGGTCTCAGCGCGACAAGGATCAGCGCAAGGGAACCGTGCGCACCACGGAGCTGCAGCAGCCCGGACGCAGCGTGACCGACAGCAAGACCGTGCCGCTGCCTTCCGCAGGCGGCACTGATGTGGCCAAGTCAAGCGCCGAAGCGAGCTTCCTGCGTCGTTTGCACAGGGGCGCATGCGGCACGTTCGGCACCGTGCTTGGCCCTGAGGCCAACGAGGCGCATCGCGACCACTTCCACTTCGACTTGGCGGCCCGCAAGCGCAACGCGTTCTGCGAATAGCCGCACGCAAAGGGCGCGCGCCATCGGCGCGCGGGCGGGACGTTGGCCGCGCCCTTCACACGTCTGCCTCGCGACCTGCCATGCACGCTCCGTCGCCCCTGAGCTTGCAGTTCCCCCACGTGGACTGCCGCCCCTACCGGGGTTAGGCTGGCGGCCAAGGAAACGCCAACCCTTCGCGAGGCCTGGCATGGAAACGCCCGTCGAGACGCCCGAGCGTCGCGCCTTCTACGACCGCATCGACAAGCAGAATATGACGGCGCTGTGGACCGTGCTCGGCGCGCTCGTCACACCTGAGCCGAAAAGCGCATGTGTTCCGGCCGTGTGGCGGTTCAGCGAGATCCGCTCCGCCATGCTGGAAGCCGGCAAGCTGATCACCGCCAAGGAGGCAGAGCGGCGCGTGCTGGTGCTGGAAAATCCCGGCCTGCGCGGCCAATCGCGGACCACGACCTCGCTCTACGCCGGCGTGCAGATGGTGATCCCGCACGAAGTGGCACCGGCGCACCGTCATTCGCAGTCGGCACTGCGTTTCGTGCTGGAGGGCAACGGCGCCTATACGGCCGTCGACGGTGAGCGCACGCTGATGCGGCCCGGCGATTTCATCATCACGCCCTACATGGCCTGGCACGACCATGGCAACGAGTCCGACGAGCCGATCTTCTGGCTCGATGGGCTCGATATCCCGCTCATCCAATTCCTCGATGCCTCGTTCCTAGAGCGCCTGGAGGAGGACGAGCAGCCGATCGGCAAGCCGGAGGGCTATTCCATGGCGCGCTACGGCGCCAACCTGCTCCCCGTCGACCATAACGGCCGCTCTTGCGCCACTTCGCCGATTTTCAACTACCCCTACGACCGCACGCGCGAGGCCCTGCATCAGCTCGCCAAGGCGCAAAAGCCCGATCCGTGCCACGGCATCAAGATGCGTTACTCCAATCCGGTCACGGGCGACCACGCCATGCCGACCATGGGCACCTTCATCCAGCTGTTGGCGAAGGGCTTCCACACGGCGCGCTATCGCTCCACCGACGCCGGCATCTTCGTCGCCATCGAGGGACGCGGGCGCACGCGTGTGGGCGACACCGTGCTCGAATGGGGCCCCAAGGATATCTTCGTGGTGCCGAGCTGGAAGCCTGTGGAGCACGAGGCGCTCGAGGGCGAGTGCGTGCTGTTCTCCTTCTCCGACCGCCC
>Ga0075418_10004742_pt1 | contig 15428 bp, 10 predicted proteins | sample SoiMetdeltSBSDD2_FD_81776 | JGI IMG/M metagenome (GOLD analysis project Ga0075418, IMG submission 81776) | Bulk soil microbial communities from a Populus tree surrounding site in Tennessee, USA - Soil MetaG P. deltoides SBSDD2 | ecosystem: Environmental > Terrestrial > Soil > Tree plantation...
GGAGAAGACACCATCCTCCTTCCCGGCGCGGAGCGTGGCCCATTGCTCGAACTCGAGCGCATCTTTCGGGAGGACTTTGGGCTCGTACGAGTACGTGAAGACGCGTTCGTCGGCTCGCGCGCGTGCGGCAGGAGCCGCCAGTACCGCTGCCAAAACTCCGAGCGCGCACCAACGCTTCCCGAGAGCGCTGCCGAGTGTCTTGCGCATCCTCGCGGCGAGGCGGGCGGGGATGCGGCCGAATCGTGCCTGAACAGCCAGCGACATTGCGTTCCGTCCTTTCGGTCGTCTGACGCCGGACGGAATTCGAGCCCGTCCGACGCCATGAGGGCGTTGGTTCGGGCTCTGGGTTCAGGACCGCTGGCCGCTAGGGTGTTCGACAGCCCCCGTCGGAATCGATCAGGGGCGAGTTGTCAGGTCACGGCCTTACGGCCGCGATCGTCACGCTTCCGCCGTCCCCCCGTTCGGGGCCGGCACTCTCTCTTCGTCGTCATCCAGCGCAAGGCGGAGGACGACGGTCTGCCGGCAGCGACGGCACTTAAGCTCCAGCCCCTCGACGACGAGCCGCGCTAGCAGGCTGCTGCAGCCGCAGCGGACCTCGCCGGATCGATCCCCCATCGTGTGTGCGACTCCACCTCGCTCTTTCGCGCCGGCAGAAGCCGTGCGGATTAGCTGGATGCGGAATCGACCGTTGGCGCCTGGCGCTGCGAGATGAAGGGCCACGGAGCCTGCCCTTGAAGCTCTGCGGTCCGGGGGGCCGCAGCTCTCGCAAAGCCCGCTGGCGGCGCTGATCGGCTGGGAGTTTGGCATGGCGATCTCTTGTTTGGCATATAAAACCAAACGTCCCGCAGCGAGTCAAGCAGGTTTTCTGCAGCCGCTTATTCCAGCTCGTGGACGTCGTTCAGGACGCCGCGCGGGACACAGACCGTCAGCACGGTAAGTCGGCCCATGGCCTTGTGCTTCACGCCGCGGGGGACGTACACGACGACGCCTCGATGCAGCTCGATCTCCTCGTCGTCGAGGATCATGCTGCCCTGGCCGTCGATCACGTAGTAGAACTCGTCGGTCTTCTCGTGATAGTGAAGCTTCGCATCTTCGATCTCGACGTGGTGGACCTCGCCGGCAGCGCCGTCCTTCTCCTCGATGAGGCAGCGGATCTGGCCGCAGGTCTCGGCCCACGGCTTGGCTTCGGCCGGGTCGCGCCGCAGATACTTCGTCCGTGTCGTCATGGACCTAACCTCCGTTCGGGCTCGGGGGGACCGTCGAGCAAGCTACTCGGCCCGGGCCAAAGAATCTACCCGCCGCCGCCGTCGCGCAGCGTGGCTGCAGCGTCCCGTCAGGAAACGAGTTTCTCGATCACGTTGCCCTGGATGAGCGTCAAGCGCTCCCGCCGGCCCTGATGGAGGAAGCTCAGCTCATCCTGGTCCAGCCCGAGCTGCCGCAGGATCGTCGTGTGGATATCGCGGAAGTGATGCGGCTCCTCGATGGCGCGCAGCCCGATCGCGTCCGTCGCTCCGATCACCTGACCGCCGCGCACTCCGCCCCCGGCCATCCACATCGAGAAGCCGAGGTTGTGATGGTCGCGGCCTTTCCCCCCTTCCGCCTCGGGCGATCGTCCGAACTCGCCTCCCCAAAGCACGAGAGTCGAAGCCAGCAGCCCGCGCCGCTTCAAATCCTCGAGCAGGCCCGCCACGGGCAGATCCGTATGCGCGGCCATGCGGCGGTGGTTCTCCTCGATATCCGAATGGGCATCCCACTGCAGGTTGCCGGGCCCTCCACCCGAGACGACGCAGACGAAGCGCACTCCGTTCTCGACCAGTCGGCGAGCGAGCAGACACCTGCGGCCGTAGTCGTCGGTAGGCTCTTTCCCGACGCCATAGAGCTCGAGAGTCTCTCGCCGCTCCCCGGAGATGTCGAAGACCGCGGGCGCCTCGGTCTGCATTTTGAAAGCGAGGTCGTACGTGCGAAGCCGCGCGGAGAGCTCGTCATCGAGCTCGCCGCCGGTAGCCCGGTCAAGATCCCGGATCAGATCGAGCGTGCGGCGGCGCTCGCGCAGGTTCACTCCCGCGGGCAGGTCGAGGTTGAGGACGGGCTTCGGGCCCGAGCGCAGCATGGTCGGCTGGAAAGTCGCCGGCAGGAAGCCGTTCGCGTACATCGGCTGCCCGCCTTCGAGCGCGCCTCGGTCGGGCAGAACGACGTAGGAGGGAAGGGACGACGTCTCCGAGCCGAGGCCATAGACCACCCACGAGCCCATGCTCGGAAAGCCGGGGATGATGCGGCCCGTGAAGAGCTCGTACTGGGCAGCGGAATGCACGACCATGTCCCCCTGGCAGGACCGGATGACGGCGATGTCGTCGATCATTCGACCCACGTTCGGGAAGAGGTCCGAGACCTCGATACCGCATTTCCCGCGCCGGTGAAACTCTCGGCGCGACCCCAGGAGCCGAGCACCTTTTTTCACGAACTGGTAGCGCGCCTCGCCGAATTCCTTCGGCCGCTCCTGTCCATCAAGCCGCTGGAGCAGTGGTTTCGGATCGAACGTCTCGAGATGGCTGGGCCCACCGGCCATGAAAAGGAAAATGACCGACTGCGCGGGCGCCGATCGACGCGCGGATGGCCCGGGCGGCGTCGAGCCCGGCGACAGGGGCGCCCCGGTGCCAGCGGGGCGGATCGACTCGCCGCCACGAGCCTCATCGAGCAGGATGGAAGCCAGCGCGAGCTTGCCGAAACCGCAGAACGAGCGCTCGATGAACTCGCGCCGCGTGCGCGTGGGGAAGACATGAGGAAAGCGGGGAAGGCGTTTCACGGCTCAATCCACGTAGAGAAATGCATTCGAGTTGAACAGCGCGATCGCGAGCTCTCGCAGCGGACTTTCGCGCAGGAACGCGAGGGCGGCGTCGCGTTCGGCGTCGCTCGGCGGCCGGCCGGCCACCCGGCGGAACGCAAGCTCCACCTGGGCTTCGGTCGAGGACCCTGCCTCACGGGAAAGCTGCGCGGCCAACGCTTCGGCGAGGTCGTTCGACGTCGTCCCGTTCAAGAGCTCGAGCGCTTGAGGGACGTGCGTGCTCGACTCACGCCGCGGCGCGCTCGTCTGCAGCGCGGGGTGGTCGAACGCCTCGAGAAACGGCAAGTGGAGGTTTCGTTTCGCCATCAGGTACACGGAGCGACGATGACGTTCCGCGGGGTCCGGAGTCACCTGCCATTGGAGCGGGGAGTAGAGTAGGCTCACGAGCTCTGGCTCGACGGGCAAGACGACGCTCGGTCCTCCCATCGACAGATTCAGCGTCTCCGACGCCGCGAGCATCCCGTCGCGGATCTCCTCGGCTTCGAGCCTGCGGCGGTGGAAGCTTCCGAACAGTCTGTGGTCGGGGTCGCGGTCGGAATCGAGCTCGTGCGCGGCGGGCGGCACATCGGACGACTGCCGGTAGGTGCTGCTCAGGAGGATCTGCCGGTGCAGGCTCTTCAAGCTCCAGCCGCTCGCGATCAGCTCCGCAGCGAGGTAGTCGAGGAGCTCGGGGTGGCTCGGCCGGTCGCCGTTGGCGCCGAAGTCGTTGGGCGTGCGGACGAGACCCAGACCGAAATGGTGCTGCCAGATGCGATTCGCGATCACGCGCGCGGTCAGCGGGTTCGACGGCTCCGCAACCCATCGCGCGAGCGCCGTGCGCGGGCGCTCGGGCTCGATCGACTCGCCTCCCGGACCCTCACCGGCCAGGACCCGGGGCAATCCCGGCGTCACCGATTTGCCTTTCTTCTCCCACTCCCCGCGCTGGAGGACGTGGATGGGGGTGGCGCCTTCGTGCGCATTCTTGACCGTGGCCACAGATGGCAAAGGTCCGGGGAGCCGCGCCTCGGCTTGCGCCAGCTCGACCTCGAGCTTCGTCCGCTCCTCGGCCGCCGCCCCCTGCAGCTTTTTTTGCACGGCCGCGACCTCTTTTTCGGCGGCAACTTTCGCCGCTTTCCACGAAGTCTCCTGTTCCGCGGAGGCCAGGAGGACGTCACGCTCCTCGGAGGCGGCGAAAAAAGCCTGCAATCGGTAGTAGTCCTCCTGCGGAATGGGATCGAACTTGTGGTCGTGGCAGCGCGCGCAGCCCATCGTCAGGCCGAGGAACGCGGCGCCGACGATATCCGTCCGCTCCGTGAGGACTTCGTTCCGGCTGCCGGCGACCTCCTGGTTCCCGGCGTTCCGTCGCACGGGGCCGAGGCGGTGGAAACCGGCGGCGGCGAGCGTCGATAAGTTCTCCGCGTCGAGCTCGTCGCCCGCAAGCTGCTCGACAATGAAACGGTCGAATGGCAAGTCGGAGTTGATTGCCCCGATGACCCAGTCGCGGTAGCGCCACGCGTCCGGGATCGGGCGGTCGTACTCGAAGCCCTCCGACTCGGCGAACCGGACCACGTCGAGCCAGTGCTGCGCCCAGCGCTCGCCGTGGTGCGGGCTGGCGAGCAGCCGGTCGATGAGGCGCTCCCAAGCGTCGGGCGAGTTGTCCCCGAGGAATGCGTCCACGTCCCCAGGCTCGGGCGGAAGGCCGGTGAGGTCGAGGTAGACGCGGCGGATCAGGACGACGCGGTTCGCTTCGGGCGCCGGTGGGATGCCGGCAACCTCGAGCCGCGCGAGGACGAATCGATCCACTGCGTTCCGCGCCCACTCCGCCCGAGCGATGGGCGGCGGCGTGCTGCGCCGGATCGGCTGAAAGGACCAGAAAGCTCGCGGGTCGGTGGGGCTGCCGGCAGCACCGGCCTTGGCCGCCGGGGCCCGCGCGGGATCGTCCCCGGCCTGCACGGCCGGAGAGCGTTGCGCGAGCGCGAAGGAGGCGGCGAGCAAGAAAGCGATGGCGATCCGGAATGCGGGATTCATGGCGGCTCCCGAGGAGGATTCTCCAAGATCCGGCAGGAAGCGTCCACGGCGAAGTGGGGTCAGCACCCTCCGCGCGAGCAGAAATGTCCGCGGGACAGAGGAAGCGCCTGGCCCTGAGGCCGTCGGCGCGGGGCTGCTCTCAGCTTCAGCGGGCGTTGAGCTTGGGAAACAGAACGCGCTCGGGAGCCGCATTGAGGGCGGGCATGAGTTTCCGAATGAGGCGGCTCTTTACGCGCCCAGCTTCCTTCGGATGGACGAGGTAGCGAAGGATCGCTTCGAGCCAGGTGTTCTCGCTGACGCGGAAAAACACGACGGGCTCGCCCTGGACTTGGAGGTGGTCCACGGGCGTTTTGGCCAGGAGGTCGCGAAAGATTTTGACGCGTTCCGCCATGGCGATGCCCACCTCCTCCTTCGCCACTTTCAGCATCGTGGTCGCCACGAACTCCATGTCGGCCTCATAGGCGATGTGCAGCTTGACCTCGTTCCAGATGTAAGGAAAGAGCGGCCACGAGTAGTTCCACACGGGCGAGTTGAGGATGCTCGAGTTGGGAAACTTGATGATGCGCCCGCTGGGATGGTCGGTGGAAAGATACTGGCCTCCGAACTCCCACAGCGTGGTGTCCAGATAGCTCACGTCGATGACGTCGCCCGTCGCGTCGCCGATCTTGATCCGATCCCCCACGCGGTACGGGGTCCTCGCCAGGATGTAGATCCAGCCGATGAAGCTCGTGATCGGCGTCTGCAGCGCGAAGCCCAGAATCAAGGACGCAAGGCCCAGGGAAACTACCGCCGTGTACCAGTTGACGAAAAGGATGGATACGAGGACGAATGCCAGCACCACCGCCACGACGAGATTGAGGATGCGTCGGAGATTGAAGCGAATGACGACGTTTCCAATGCGATCGATCAGGAAGATGTTGAGGACCTTGAGGATGCCGAGCGCCGCGGCGAAAGCGATCGTCCCGAGAGCGATGCGCTCGAGCGCGGCCTGGGATCCTGCCGCGAGCCCCAGGAGGTTCCAGGAATTGACGAGTTCCACCGCGATGGCCACCACGAGAACGGCTCCGCACGTGATCAGCCAGATCCTGTCGAACCGCTGCAGAAGTCGATGGGGCTCTTCCTTGGGCGCGGCGGTCTGCTCGAGCGCCGCCTGAACGTCCCCTTGCTGCTCGATCTCGTGCGCTGAATCAGGGATGCGCTTTGTCATGGCGTGCGGATCCTTCCCGGAGGTGCCCGCGCACTTGCCCATTTCCAATTCCCGATTTCCGATTCCCCAGGAGCCATGCAACACGAGTGCCACTCCGGAGCGCAACGAGTGCCGTGGATATTCTAGGGCCCGTGAACGCGAGTCCGTCCCTGCTAAGCTCACTCCGTGAAGGTCCAGCGCTTCCGCGATCTCAACGTCGAGATTGCGGGTCAGCTCCAGGATATGGCGCTGATCCACCCGTCTCCTTACGGCCGGCTGGCCTACCGGCGAGCCGCCCAGGCGATTCTCCGCCTCGAGGAGTCTATCGATGCGTTTCTGACCCACCACGCGCTTCAGGAGATTCCTTTCGTCGGCCCGGCGAGCGCGCAAATCCTGAGCGAGTACCTGCAGCACGGAGAAAGCTCCACGGTGGAGCGACGGATAGATACGAGCGGCCGGCGGGACGAAGTGATGGCGGCGCGAGCATTGCGCGTGCGCTTCCTGAGCCGCGCGGGCGCGCTCGTCGTGCTGCAAAAACGCGTCCGAGGGGCGATGGGCCGTAGCGACTACTTGGGCGACTTACAGATGCACACGGAATGGAGCGACGGGGCGGAGAGCATCGCAGAGATGGCCGAGAGAGCCAGGAAACTTGGCTACCGCTACATCGCGATCACGGATCATTCCTACGGCTTGCGGATAGCCCGCGGCATGAGCATGGGAGACGCCGAGCGCCAACGCCGCGAGATCAACAGACTCGAGCGGCAGTCGAAAGATGGCTTCCGCATCATCCAGGGGATCGAAGCCAATATCCCCGCAAATGGCGGCGTCGACATGCAGCCGGCAGAGCTGGCACAGTTCGAGCTCGTGCTCGCTGCCCCACATTCGAAGCTGCGCCGGACGGAGGACCAGACGCAGCGCATGCTGGCCGCCGTGCGCCATCCGGGTGTGCATATCCTCGCCCACCCGCGAGGGAGGATGTACTCTCGTGCGGGCGTCCAGGCGGACTGGGACCGCGTGTTCGCCGAAGCCAAGCGCTGCGGCGTGGCGATCGAGCTCGACGGCGACCCCTACCGGCAGGATCTGGATTTCGGAATTGCACGGCGCGCTCTGGACGCGGGTTGCCTTTTTGCGCTCGACAGCGACGCTCACGCAAGCAGCCAACTCGTTTATGCGGAGTTCGCGCTCGCCCACGCGAGGCTCGCGGGGATCCCCGCGGAGAGAGTCCTGAACGCATGGCCTCCGGACAAGCTGCTCGCCTGGGCGCGGAGAAAAACTCGACGCCGGCGGTAGCCTGCAGCAACCCGACTTGCTGCTGCTCGCGTTCGCCCGGCGGCCTAACCCGGTTTTCAGGACTTCGACCGAGCCACCTTTGAAAGGATCCCAAGACGGGGCACAATACTGGACTGGTGTTTCCTGACCCGTCCGAGCCTGCTCCCCCACCCTGGCGCCGCGCCGGCAGCCCGCGCCGGCGCCGTATTCGTTGCCGGGCAGCCCTGCTCGCGGCGCTGCTGCCGGCGGTCCCTGCGTGCTCCCCTCGCGATGGCTCCTTGCCTGCGGGGGCGGCTTCCCCAGCGTCCATTCCGGTCAAAGTGGCGCGCGTCGAGCTGCGGGACGTGCCGGACATCGTCAAGGCCCCGGGCAACGTCGAGGCCTATTCGACCGTGTCTCTCCGGGCGCAAGTCGCCGGCCGCGTGACGCAAGTCAGCTTCGGGGAAGGGGACGCGGTCAAAGAAGGAGACCTCCTTTTCAGCCTCGATCCGGGGCCTTTCGAGGCTGCGCTGCGAGAGGCCCAGGCGAGCCTCGCTCGCGACTCCGCGGAGGCGCGCAACGCGCAGGCGGAGCTCCGGCGGGTGGAGAGCCTCCTCAAGGCAGATATATCGTCCCAGGACGAGTACGACGTCGCCCTCACGAAGATGCAAGCTCTCGAGGCCACGGTGAAAGCCGACGAAGCGGCCGCCGAGAGCACGCGGATCAAACTCCAGTACACGAAACTCCGCTCCCCGACCACCGGGCGCGTCGGAGAGATCCTTGTCCACGCGGGCAACGTCGTCAAAGAAAACGAAACTGTGCTCGCGATCGTGCGGAAGATCGATCCGATCAGCGTCCGGTTCGCCGTTCCAGAGCGCTACCTCGAGGAGATCCGCAAGCGGCGCACCGACGGGCCGCTGCGCGTGAACGCCAGGATTCCCGGCGATGACGAAGTGCTGGCGACCGGCGAGCTCAGCTTCGTCGACCCCGCCGTCAACGAAACGGCCGGCACAGTGCTCCTCAAGGGCCTGTTCGCCAATCCCGAGGAGAAACTCTGGCCGGGCCAGTACGTCGAGACGGTGCTCACGCTCTCGGTGCAGCGGGGCCAGGTCGTGGCGCCCGCACGCGCGATCGAGCGCGGGCAGGCCGGCGATTTTACTTTCGTCGTGCGGCCGGATCAGACGGTCGAGACGCGATCCGTCCTTGTCACGAAGCGAATGCACGGAGACGCCGTCGTCCAGAGCGGCCTCCGAGAAGGCGAGCTCGTCGTGGTCGACGGGCAGATCCGCCTCGCGCCGGGCAGCCGCGTCGAAGTGCAGAACCCTCCGGCCCCGGAACGCGCCGGAGGCGCAGGCGGAGGTCCGGCAGCGGCTCCATCCCCCACCGCGGGAGCTTCCGGCGGGGCCCAGCCGGGCTCGTGATCGGTTCATGAACATCGCGCGGACGTTCATTCTGCGGCCGGTCGCGACGACGCTACTCATGTCGGCGATCGCGATTTTCGGGGTGATGGCGTACCGCAGCCTGCCCGTGAGCGACCTGCCGAACGTCGACTTCCCGACGCTGCTCGTCAGCGCGAGTTTGCCGGGGGCGAGCCCCGAGACCATGGCGTCGACCGTCGCGACGCCGCTCGAGCGGCAGTTCTCGACGATCGCCGGCCTCGCGTCGATGACGTCGTCGAACGCCCGCGGCACGAGCCAGGTGACGCTGCAGTTCGACTTGAGCCGGGACATCGACGGGGCCGCGCAGGACGTGCAGGCGGCGATCACTCAGGCCGCGCCGCTCCTCCCGCCCGACATGCCCAGCCCCCCCACGTACCGCAAGGTCAACCCCGCCGACCAGCCGATCCTCTTCATGGCGGTGACGTCGCCGACCCTCGCGCTCTGGCGCCTCGACGAGTACGCCGAGACGATCATGGCGCAGCGCATCTCGATGGTGAGCGGCGTCGCTCAGGTGCAGGTCTACGGCGCGCAGAAATACGCGGTGCGCGTGCGGCTCGATCCCAAGGAGCTCGCGAGCCGCGGCTTGGCCATCGACGACGTCGAGCAGGCGATCCAGGCCGCCAACGTGAACTTGCCAGGTGGCACGCTCTACGGCCAGTACCTCGCGTACACGCTCGATCCCCGAGGGCAGATCACGGAGGCGGAGCACTACCGCCCGATCGTCGTGGCCTACCGCCGTGGCGCGCCCGTGCGCCTGGAAGACCTCGGCGAGGTCGTCGACGGTGTGGAGGACGAAAAAGCGGCTTCCTGGTACCTCGACGCCCAGGGCCAGCAGAGGTCCGTGGTCCTCGCTGTCCAGCGCCAGCCCGGCACGAACACGCTCGAGGTTTCGCAGGCCGTGGAAAACCTGCTCCCGCAGCTCCGGGAGTGGCTGCCGCCATCCGTCGAGATCCATGTCTTCTTCCGCCGCGCGGTGTCGATCCTCGACTCGGTGAATGACGTGAAGCTCAGCATGGCGCTGGCGATCGCGCTGGTCGTGCTCGTGATTTTCATTTTCGTGCGCAACCTGTCCGCTACGGTCATCCCGAGCCTCGCGCTCCCATTTTCCATCGTGGGTACGTTTGCGGTGATGTACCCGCTGGGGTACACGATCGATAACCTTTCCCTCATGGCGCTCGTGCTGTCGATCGGGTTCGTGGTCGACGACGCCATCGTGATGCTCGAGAACAACGTGCGTCACCTCGAGATGGGCAAGTCCCCGCTCCAGGCGGCCCTCGACGGTTCGAGCGAAATCGGCTTTACGATCGTCTCCATGACGCTCTCCCTCGCGGCGGTCTTCATCCCGGTCTTGTTCCTTCCCGGGATCCTGGGCCGCCTCTTCCGGGAGTTCGCCGTCACGATCTGCGTGGCCATCTTGATCTCGGGCTTCGTCTCGCTGACGCTGACTCCGCTCCTCTGCAGCAAGTTCCTGCGGCCGGCCCGGGAGCAGGGCCACGGCCGGCTGTACCGCATGACGGAGCGCATTTTCGAGTTCCTGCTCCGAGTCTACGACCGGAGCCTGGTGGTCGTCGTACGCCACCGCTTCATCACGCTGTGCGCGTCGCTCGCTATTCTGGCCGCGACGTTCTACCTATTCATGGAGATCCCGAAAGGCTTCATCCCCGACGAAGATCAAGGGTCGGTGTTCGCTGTCACGGAGGCGAGCCAGGGAATTTCTTTCGAGGACCTGGTCGCGCATCAGATCGAGCTCTCGGAGATCGCGCTCAAGGATCCGAACGTCGACACGGCGTTTTCGGGCATTGGGGCGTCGAGGTCGAGCTCTCCGCCCAATCAGGGCCGCATCTTCATGCACCTGAAAGACCGCTCCGAGCGCAAGAAGATCCCGGAGGTCATCCGGAGCTTGGGCGAGAAGTTCAAGAAAGTCGCAGGCATCCGCACTTTCCTGCAGCAGCCGCCGTCGATCCGCATCGGTGGGACGCTTTCGAAGAGCCAGTATCAGTTCACGCTGCAGAGCCCGGAGACGGACAGCCTCTACACCAGCTCGCAGGCCCTCGAAACGAAGTTGAAGCAGATCCCCGAGCTCGAGGCCGTCACGAGCGATCTGCAGATCGCGAGTCCGCAAGTCGATATCGAGATCGACCGGGACCGCGCCTCCCGCCTGGGAGTGAGTGTCCGGACGATCGAGAACGCCCTCTTCAGCGCGTACGGCGACCGCTGGGTCTCGACGATCTACGCGCCGAACAACCAGTACAAGGTCATCATGAACGTGGGCCGAGCGTACCAGCTCGAGCCGGACGATCTCGCGCTCCTCTACGTTCGATCCAGCCGGGGCGACCTCGTCCCGCTCGACACGCTGGTGCGCTTCCGCCGGGACGTCGGGCCTCTGACCGTGAACCATGCGGGCCAGCTGCCCGCAGTGACCCTTTCGTTCAACTTGGCCCAAGGCGTGTCGCTCAGCCAGGCGGTGATCGCCATCAAGGCGGCTTCGCGCGAGGTCCTGCCCGCTTCGGTGAGCGCGAGCTTCCAGGGCACGGCGCAAGCCTTCGAGTCGTCCATCGGAGGCCTGTGGGCCCTCCTCGTGATCTCGATCGCGGTCATCTACATCGTCCTCGGCATCCTCTACGAGAGCTTCGTTCACCCGCTGACGATCCTCTCCGGCCTGCCTTCGGCGGGCTTCGGAGCGCTCCTGACGCTCCGCATGTTCGGATGCGAGCTCAACGTCTACGGTTTCGTGGGCCTCATCCTCCTCATCGGAATCGTGAAGAAAAACGCCATCATGCAAATCGACTTCGCGCTCCAATCGCAGCGCGAGCATGGAAAGAACCCGATGGACGCGATCCACGAAGCGTGCCTGATCCGCTTCCGGCCCATCCTCATGACGACGCTGGCGGCGCTGCTCGGGGCGCTTCCCATCGCGATCGGCTTTGGAGCGGGCGGCGACGCGCGCCAACCGCTCGGCCTGGCCGTCGTCGGGGGGCTGGTTTTCTCCCAGCTCGTGACGCTCTACCTGACGCCGGTCTACTACTACTACTTCGAGCACACCGTCGAGATGTTCCGCGCGTGGCGGCACCGGCGCGCCGCCCTCGCGCCCGCGGCGCATATCTAATGGGCGCTGAGCTGACGGGCACAGTGCTGACGGTTGCTCACCCTTGCGATCTCCGTTAGCATGATCGTGGAATTTTCGAACACTCGCGAGGCGTCATGATCACATTTCCAGGCGCATCCCATCGGTTTTGCGACGGCGTGTCCCGCCGGTCCTTCCTCAGGGTCGGCGGCCTGACCCTGGGAGGCTTGACTCTGGCCGACGTGCTCCGCGCGGAGGCTCAGTCCGGCGTCCGGCGGCCCGAGAAGGCGATCATCATGATCTACCTTCCCGGTGGCCCCCCCCACCAGGACCTGTTCGATCTCAAGCCCGAGGCCCCTTCGGAAATCCGCGGTGAGTTCTCGCCGATCCCGACGAACGTGCCCGGGATCCAGATCTGTGAGCTCTTGCCGCGGCTTGCGCGCATCGCCGACAAGCTCGTCTTCATCCGCTCGATCGTCGGAGGCGTCGACGATCACAGCGCCTTCCAATGTGTGACCGGCCACACGAAACAGGCTCAGCCGCCCGGCGGCTGGCCGGAGCTCGGGAGCGTCCTCGCGCACCTGCGAGGCCCCGCGAACCCTTCCGTGCCGCCCTTCGTCAACCTCGCGCCGAAGATGCAGCACACGCCCTACAACGCGGGGCTCTTTGGCTTCCTCGGCGTCGCCAACGCCCCGTTCCGGCCGGAGGGCGAAGGGAAAGCGGACCTCGTGCTAGGGAGTGGATTCACGCTCGATCGGCTCCGGGACCGCATGACTCTGCTCGCAGCCTTCGACCGGTTCCGCCACGAAGCGGAGTCGGATGGCATGATGGAAGGTGTCGACTGCTTCCAGCAGCAAGCTCTCGGGGTCCTAACTTCGTCGCGCCTCGCTCAGGCGCTCGACCTTTCCCGGGAGGATCCGAGGACGCTCGAGCGCTACGGCCGAGGGACCGAGAAGCACCAGGGCGACGGCGCACCCCGACTCATGGAGCAATTCCTGACGGCGCGGCGTCTCGTCGAGGCGGGAGCGAGATGCGTCACGGTGAGCTTCAGCTTCTGGGACTGGCATGGCGGCAACTTTCAGAATGCCCGACAGAACTTCCCCGCACTCGATCAGGGCGTGTCGGCGCTGGTGGAGGACCTGCACGAACGCGGACTCGACCAGGACGTCTCTGTCGTCGTGTGGGGCGAGTTCGGCCGCACTCCCCGCATCAACAAAGACGCCGGCCGCGACCACTGGCCCAAGGTGTCGTGCGCCCTGCTGGCGGGCGGAGGCCTGCGGACGGGGCAAGTGATCGGCTCCACGGACCGCCACGGCGCCGAGGCGAAAGATCGCCCGGTGCATTTCCAGGAAGTTTTCGCGACCCTCTACCACAACCTCGGGATCGACGCCAACCGCGCGACGATCCGCGACTTCTCGGGACGGCCGCGCTACCTCGTCGATGACCACCTGCCGATCCGCGAGGTGATTTAGCCCCACAGCGATCCTGGACTGGGAGCCGCCCGCCCCGCCGGCGGCTCCCAGCCCACGTCACATCAGGGGTGATCCACGTCCAAGTGGTAGGTCACGTCGAGCGAGAACGGCGTGCCGAAGAAATCGAAAGCGCCTCCGAAGCGTAGAGTGTGCTGGCCGGGCGAAAGCGGCTGCAAAATGAGCCAGTACCCGTCCGCAACTGCGTACTGCTTCTCCCCCGTTATGCAGGGGTCGAGAGCCGTGTGCGACAAGTCGCCGCGAAAGGTTGCCAAACGCGACGTGGCGCGATACGCCGCCAGATTGGGGATCGGCTCTCCATCGAGTTCCGCGATGAGTTCGGTGACCCCGGTCGTGAAGACGGGATCGTACGCCGCGGCGAGAAAATCCTCGAGGGATTGGCCCTCAGCGGGCGCGAAGCTTGGGTCGGGGCAAGGGTAGTCATTGAAAATGTTCAAGAGCGGGATAAAGACCTTTCTCCTTTCGGGCACGGTGCAGGTGCGCTCGACGGTGCCGCCGAAAGTGCCGAATAAGAAGTAGACAGGCCCGTTCTGGTCCGGCAGGCAGCCCGAGCTGTCTGCGGGCACGGGGTTCTGGTCGAGAGGAATGGAGTACACAAGCTTCCACCACTCTGCGCCCCAGTCACCGTACGTCTTTCCCGCGATGCTGGCGTCGACCGGGACCACGCGAGGATCGGATGTGTCTACGATGTGAATCGTGTAGGTCGTATCGAGGGAGGCGCCCGGAATGCTCCCTGCGAAGTGAATCGTGTAGTCCCCCTCGTCCGGCGGAGCGAGCAGGATCCAGACGCCGTCCGAGACGGAGAGCGCGCTGCCCGGACCCGGTACGCCGAGGATGTTGTTCTCGGGGTAGTTGATGCCGAAGAGCGGGGAGTCGACCCGATATCGGCGGAGGTGCCGGACTTCTTGGCCGTCGAGGGACGCCGTCATGTCCGTCGCTCCTGACATGAAGTCGGCGGCGCAGGTTCGCAGCTCCGCTTCGTTGCTGCCGAAGAACGGAGGAGGCTCCACAGTCGAGCACTCTGCGTTGATGACGGGGAACAGAATCGCTTTCCCTAACGGAATGGTGCATTCGCGCGTTTGCGGGTCGCCGAACGCGCCCGAGAGGAACCAGACGGGGCCGTGCTGACCCTTGTCGCAGGCGTTGGGATCAAAGAAAGGATGTCCATCGACGGGAAGGGTGATCGCCCAGCGCCACCACAGGGCCGTCCACTCGCCGTAGGTGCGGCCCTGATACCGCGCGTGAGGCGAGATGATGCGGAATCGCGGCTGGAAGTTTGCACCGGTCCCCTCATCGTCCCCGGCCGGCTTGGCCCTCAATCCTTCCGCTCCATCCCTCCCGTCCGATTCCGAGCCGCAGGCCGAAACGGGAGCCGCGCCGCCCCGGAAGAGCCAGCTCAGCAGGAACACGACGTCGCTGACGTCGGTTGCCAGATCGCCGTTCAGGTCGCCGTTCTCGACGTCGGGCGCTTGCAGCTCACACGCCATCGGAGCGGGCTCGGGACCGCCGCCGTACAGCCAATCCAGGAGTGCGATGGCGTCGCCGACGTTGCGGTGGCCGTCGGCGTTCACGTCGCCATTCGAGGAGACGTACACGACCGGCGGGTCGACCTCCTGAGCTGGCGCCCCCGCCGCCCAGACGCTTGCGGCCCCCCACAGGAAGACGGCCATTGAGCTCAAGAGCTGCGTTCGAAGCTGCATGAGAACCTCCTGGATCCGAGACCAAGCACGGGCGTTCCCCACCCGCGGGGTGAGCGGTCCCTGCGACCGCTCTGGACTTGCTCTCTCTGGAGTTACGCAGGAACGGAAGTCACGCCTTGCCCCAGGAGGCAGTCCGAGGCCAATCGCTGCCTGGCGGACGGAGACCTCCCCCCTACTTTCATCTGCATCCAAGACCCAGCTGTGACAGAAATCCAACGCAATTTCGCGGTCGGACTGGATTTTTCTTTGGTTGGCGCGGGGACCGGGCATCCATCCGGCAAATCACCCCACGAGTCGACCGGAACCGAGCGGGGCTTTCCGAGCGATCGGCTCGACCCGTCGCGGCCAGCCAAGGAAGGCCGCGGTCTGGCAAGGCGCGAGGCCCTGGCGTATCCTGCACGCGGTCTCTCCCGCAACATCTTCCCCCTTCATGGAGTTCCCCTCGACATGAA
>Ga0075418_10004745_pt1 | contig 15418 bp, 16 predicted proteins | sample SoiMetdeltSBSDD2_FD_81776 | JGI IMG/M metagenome (GOLD analysis project Ga0075418, IMG submission 81776) | Bulk soil microbial communities from a Populus tree surrounding site in Tennessee, USA - Soil MetaG P. deltoides SBSDD2 | ecosystem: Environmental > Terrestrial > Soil > Tree plantation...
ATTGCCGGATGAGCCCCTGTGGGTGAATGGGGACATGACCCGACTTTCCCAGGTGGTGGACAACCTGGTGAACAATGCGGCCAAGTACACCGGCGAAGGCGGGCGGATTCGAGTCCGAGTGCACCCGCGGCGTGACAATGGCGGTTTCCCGCAGGTCGCGATTCGAGTCCAGGACAACGGGATTGGGATTTCCTCCGCCACGCAGCCCCACATCTTCGAGCTGTTCACCCAAGGGGAACGCGCCATTGACTACTCGCAGGGAGGGCTCGGTATCGGACTCGCACTCGTCTATCGACTGGTGCATTTGCACGGAGGACGGGTCGAAGTTCAAAGCGACGGCCCCGGCAAGGGCAGTGAGTTTGTCGTCTCCTTGCCGCTCTTCTTGCAAGCGGTCGCACAGACGCACGCACCGGCGGCACCGTCCGCCGCCAATGGCGCTGGATCGCGTCGCATCTTGGTCGTGGACGACAACGCCGACGTGGCGGAATCGTTGGCCCTGAGTCTCAAGTTGTGCGGCAACGAGGTACGCACCACCGACGACGGCATCAAAGCCATCGCGATGGCAGAGTCGTTCCTGCCCGATGTCGTGCTGCTCGACCTTGGAATGCCGCGCTTGGATGGCTTCGAAACCGCACGCCGCATTCGTGCCGAGTCGTGGAGCAGGAACATGCTTCTCGTCGCCCAAACTGGGTGGGGACAAGAGGAAGATCGCCGCCGAACCCAGGAGGCGGGATTCGACGCTCACCTCATCAAGCCGGTGGATCACGACCGCTTGCTGAAATTGCTGGCGCGCATCGCGCCGAACCCCACTTCGATCCACGGTAGCACCGCCCTCTGACGCGCCGTCGTCCTCACCTCGCGGCCACACGTTCTCGAGCTTTGCTGGCATGAAAGTCACGTCATCCACGTTTCATGGCCTCGTCACTGGCCATCCGCACAATGGGGTCTTCGCGTGCACTGCAGGTGCCGAAACATCGGCCACGGCATCGAAGCGGAAGGATCGTTCCATCGCTGGGCCATTTCGCTCGGTCACGCGGTGAGACCGGAATGTGCGATCGCAGTTGAACTCGCCGAGCCGAGCCGGCCTCGAGTCTGGAGGCTTCAATCCAAGCGGCGTGAGCGCAGTCAGCGCGACAACGCGGCGCGTTTCTCGAGTCAGGAAGACGACGTGTCTCGAAGCAACGAGGGATGCGACGAGCAAGACTACCGCGACGAGGTCTTGCAGACACACGCGCGTCGCTGACGCGCACGACAAAAGATTTCGGGGCCGGCAGCGGGACTCGATCGGCACCTCTGCCTCGATCGAGACCCGCCCGCCCCCGACACGCATTCAAGATGACGATTTGTTCATTTTTGCAGTGTCTTGCGTTGGGCCGGAATCGCTTTGCCGGTTGTTACACGGCGTTTTCACGACTATGCTTCAGTGAGTCGAATCGCTTCATCGGCACGCGATTCGACCACCAGGGGCGTATCGGGCAGGAGCGGAGAGTTCGCGCACCATGTTGTGGTTTCCCGATGCTTCCGAAGTCGCTCGAAGCGGCGACTCCGGCCGGCGGCTTCGTGTCGCAGTGGTCGGAACGCCGTCCGAAGTGGAATGGATCGCCGCCAAGTTCGATTCCGCCGCCGTGTTCGCCTACCCCCGTGTTCCATCGCACCTCGAACCGCACGCCATCGTCGTGATGGACCCACAGCCGGCGCAATCCGTCCCCGACTTGCTTGCAACGTTGCGGGCGGTCGCCACCGAAAGCACCATCGTGGTCGTGACCGGAGCAATCTCCGCTGCGGCGCTCGATCGCTGGAAGGATCTGGGTGCGGACGATGCGATCGAGCGCGGCGACGTCGAGCGGCTCGAAACGATCATCCGTCGGGACGAAACGCACCGGCTCACGCGACGCGAGTTGGCGCGCCTCCGACAGGACTTCGCACTGCTCTCCAGTGCGATGGCGCATGATTTCCGCGCGCCGGCTCGCATCATTCATGGGTACGCGCAAGCACTGAGCGAGGACTACGGCACGACGCTGCCGCCGCGCGTCACGCAGGATCTCGCGACGATCACCGCCAAGGCGCAGCGCATGGGTGCAATGATCGAAGCGATGACTGCCTGGTCGCGCATCAGTACCCAGCCGCTGCGCAGGGTCGTGGTGGACATGGAGGCTGTAGCGAAGGAAGCCGCCGCCGAGTGGATGGACATCCCACATCTGGAGTTGCGAATCGAGCCTCTGCCACCGATGGTGGGGGATCCGGCGTTGATGTTGCGCTTGTGGGAGCTGTTACTTTCGAACGCCGTGAAATTCAGTCGGATGCGCCAGCCAGCGCGGATTGCGCTCACCGGTGAGCTCGTCGGCGAGACGGGCCACTACCGCATCCAGGACAACGGCGTTGGTTTCGAGCCCGCCGGCGCGGCGCGCCTTTTCGGACTGTTCGAGCGCTTGCATTCCTCCGCTGAGTTCGCGGGTGTCGGGATGGGACTGGCGCAAGTGCGGCGAATCGTCGAACGACATGGCGGCACCATCGCGGCGCAAGGAAGCCAGGATGGTGGTGCCACATTCCACTTCACGTTGCCACGCCCATGAAATCGCAACCCGGCATGGGACCCGACACCATGCGAATTCTCCTGCTCGAGGACGACGTGGCTGATGCCACTTTGCTCGAACGCTCGCTTCGCGAGCATTTCGCGTTCGACCTGAAGCGCGCCACGAACAAGCAGGAGTTCGTGCATGCGGTGCAGGAATTCGATCCGCAGCTGATCCTGGCCGACTACAAGCTGCCGCAGATGACCGCCCTCGACGCACTCACGATGTTGCAAAGCGAAAACCGCCGTGTGCCCTTCATCTTGGTCACCGGCAGCCCGGTGGAGCAAGTCGCGGTGGATTGCATGCGGGCCGGCGCCGACGACTACATCTTGAAGCAGAGCTTGGCACGATTGCCGGGTGCGGTCCAGAACGCGATCGAGAAGCACGCCGCGCTGCGCGAAAAGATGCAGGTCGAAGACGCGCTGCGATCCAGCGAGGCTCTGTACCGCCTTATCATGGAAACCACACGCGATCTCATCGTCATGACCGATCGCGACGGGAACCCCATCTACATCAGCCCCTCTTCGCACGATCTGCTCGGATTCACCCCGCAAGAACTGATCCGCAGCAACACGATGTGCATGGTGCATCCGGAGGACCAGACGACGGCGATCGAAGCCTTTCGGCGCTCGGCAGTGGAGTTCGACGGCAATCCGCTGGAGATCCGCTGCAAGCATCGCAACGGGGAATGGCGCGTCTTCGAGTGCATGGCGAACTGGGTCTTCGAGCAGGAGCAGCCGTTCCGCGCCGTGCTCATTTTTCGTGACATCACCAAGCGCCGGAACGCGGAAAAGGAGCGCGAACTAGCGATTGCGGAGCTGGAGCGGCGCGAACAAGAGCTGTTGCAGACGTTGACCGCGCTGAAGCAATCGCACGAAGAACTCGAGGCGGCGCAACTTCAACTGATTCAAGCCAGCAAGATGGAGGCCGTCGGCCAACTCGCCGCTGGAGTGGCCCACGAGGTCAAGAACCCTCTGACCGTCCTGCTCCTCGGGGTCGAATACCTGCGCAAGCATCTGGATCTCGATGCGTTCGAAACGCGCGAAATCCTCGCCGACATGGAAGACTCGATCCGGCGAGCCAACAGTGTTGTGCGCGGGCTATTGGATTTTTCCGCTCCGAGGGTTCTGGACCGACAGCCGACCGACATCAACCAGACGGTGGAGCGGGCTTTGGCCTTCCTGAAGCATGAATTCGTTCGCGCACGGGTGAGTGTCGTCAAGGATTTGGACCCATTGCTCCCGCGGTTGTCCCTCGATCGCAACAAGATCGAGCAGGCGTTGATCAATCTGCTGTTGAACGCGATCCAGGCGATGAAGGCCGGCGGTACGATCAAGGTGCGCACGATGCGCCAGCCGCTCGCCGAGTTGGGGTTGCTGCCGGGGCTACGCGCCAACACCGAATCGCCGGCCGAGGCCGTGGTCGTGATGGTGGAGGACTCGGGCGCGGGGATTCCCGCCGACAAACTTCCCAAGATCTTCGAACCGTTCTTCACCACCAAGCCCGACGGCAAAGGCACCGGCCTCGGGTTGCGTGTCATCCAGAACATCCTGGAATTGCACGGCGCCCGGATTCAATTGGTCAATCGCCGCGAGGGCGGAGTACGGGCCACCTTGATCTTCGGATTGGAGGCGAAACGCTGAGCATGCTTCGCATCCTCTTGATCGACGACGAAGTACCCCTGACCCGATTGCTGAAGCGCGCCCTCGAGCAGACCGAGGAATGCGACGTGCAGATCGCCAACTCCGGTCGCCAAGGTCTCGCCGCCCTCGAAGAATTCCATCCGGACATCGTTTTTTTGGATATCATCATGCCCGATATGCGTGGGACGGACGTGCTGGCGGCGATGCGCGCCGATCCGAGGTTCGACTCGATTCGAGTCGTGTTCTTGACCGCGGTTCCACCCCACGATCACCTGGTAGCGGGTGAACCCGGGGTCGAACGCCCGTTCCCCGGCTGCCCCTACCTCACCAAGCCGGTCACGGCCGTGCAAGCCCTGGCCGAGGCCCATCGGGTGATGTCCCAATGACTGCGAGGACTCCACGCGATATACTGCAGATACCCCCTCGTCCACCGATAGGTGCGGTGCTCGCACCAAGAATCCGGAGGACCCCGTGAGAATCCTCTTGGTCGAAGACGAGTCCCAAGTCGCGAGCTTCATTCGCCGCGGGTTGCGCGAAGAGCAATACACCGTGGACGTCGCCGAAGACGGGGAGCAAGGCGCTTTTCTGGCGCAGACCAACGAGTACGATCTGATTATCCTCGACTGGAAGCTCCCCAAGATGAACGGCATCGATGTTCTCCGCGCGCTGCGCGCCGATGGAGTCACCGTGCCGATTCTCTTGCTGACCGGACGGGACACGTTACAAGACAAGGTCATGGGGCTCGATGCGGGCGCCGACGATTATCTCACCAAACCGTTTGGATTCGAGGAACTGCTGGCACGAGTGCGGGCGCTGCTGCGCCGGCGCGGCGACATGATCCCGACTGTTCTGCAAGTCGCCGACCTCGAACTCGACAGCCTCCGTCATTGCGTCAGTCGCTCCGGCCACAAGATCGACCTGACCAGTCGCGAGTACTCCTTGCTGGAGTATCTCCTGCGCAATACCGACCGAGTGGTGACTCGCACGATGCTGGCGGAGCACGTGTGGGAACATGATTTCGACCCACTTTCGAACGTCATCGATGTCCACGTCGCGCGGTTGCGACGCAAGATCGACCACGACCACGACACCAAGCTGTTGCAGACGGTTCGTGGGAAGGGATACATCCTGCAGTCGCCGGCATCTGCCGGCGAGGCTCGCATCCAACAGCTGGAATCAGGAGACCCCGCCAGCGCGCGCGATTCCGCTGGAGCCTGATCCCACTCCGCACGAGCACATCACCGAACGCGACCTCGGGCTCCGTGAGGAAGGACGGCCCGATGCAGTGAGGCGGGAGTTGTGCCGCGTCGGACCGTCCCAGGAGGAAAAACCAGGCGGGACTATTCGCGGTGATTCTCCCCAATCGTCGATGAAGACCGTGTGAAGCGCCAATGACACAACATTTAAGCTGAAGGGACCCCATGAACAACGTGTCATGGAGCGTTCACCGCGGCGTCATTCCACAGATCCTATGGTGCAAATGACTTCGATACCAGGGGCCGAGGGAAATGGTGCCGAAACCAGATCCCGCCCCGAACGCGGGTACCGCCTGATCCGCGGGTTCTCGAATCTTGCAGGTAGGTCCGTGTGCCCAGCGGCCGGTGCATTCCGCGGCCTACCTGCAGGGTCGAGAACCAAAGCTTCGACACTGGTGCGTGCGGGGCCAAAAACACCGTCTTGCAGCCGGCGCGCGACGCCACGTGCAGCCGCTGGGGCGGTGTCCCAGGGGGCCGGCACGCACCAGTTCTTCGCCGCGAAGGGAAGACGATGCAACTCAAAGATGTGATGACGCGCATGGTCGAAATCACCCGACCCGACGCGATGTTGAGAGATGCGGCGAGCAAGATGCGGCTGCTCGATATTGGCCCGCTTCCGGTATGCGATGGCGCTCGTGTCGTCGGGATCTTGACGGATCGGGACATCACCATCCGGGCGACGGCGGAAGGCTTGGATCCGAGAACCACCGCGGTGGCCGATGTCATGACCAAAGACGTCTATTTTTGCTACGAGGATCAAGACGTGAAGGATGCCGCCAAGCTCATGTCGGATCTTCAAGTGCGCCGGTTGTTGGTATTCGATCGCGACTCGAACTTGGCCGGGATCGTTTCCCTCGGTGACATCGTGACCGACACCGGGGACGAGACGATGGCCGGGCGGATTCTGCACAAGGTTTCGGAGCCGGATTCCGTACCATTGCGACCATCGCTGCACGATGGATCGATGAAATCTCGACTCGGAGGCGGGGTTCAGGGGTAGTGGGGGGTCGCTCCTCGTGCCCCCCTCCGAGTCGGGGAACGTTCAGGTCAGGGCGCGCTGGATTTGCTCGAACAGCGCTTCTACTTGGAACGGCTTTTCGAGCACCTCCAGCACCTGAAGATCGTCGAGCCGGGGTCGCACTTGCTCCGGCGGCAGACCGCTCATCACGACCGCCTTCACATCCGGCAAAACCTCGCGTACGGCGCGCAGCGCATCTGCGCCGTCGTGTCCATGGTCCAGCAGCCAGTCGACCAAGATGAGGGTCGGGTGGAATTCGGCCGCCATGCGGATGGCATCCTGAATCGACTCGGCGCAACGCACCGCGTAACCTTCACGGGCCAAGAATCGGGCGATCAGTTCGCGCAACTCGACTTCATCGTCGATGACGAGAATGCGTTCCTTTTGCAGGCGTGATGCGGCGGCAGGACGCTCCATCCGATCGAGGACCGGGCCGATCGATGGAGCACCGATCGCCGGTGACACGTCGCGGGCCGCCGACTCGGAGGGGATGACGACGATGAAGGTGGAACCTCGGCCGACGCCGGGGCTGGTTGCACGGATGCTCCCACCGTGGAGTTCGACCAGGCGCCGGGTGATCGCGAGCCCGACTCCCAGTCCGGAGTGCTTCGCCGCCGTCAGGGTCGGTGCCCGGAAGCGCTCGAACACCAGAGGAAGGAGAGCGGGGTCGATGCCGCAGCCCGTATCACGAACGCACACCTCGATTTCCGCCGGGCGCGATTCCACCGTGATTTCGACTTCCCCGTCGGGTGAGGTGAATTGCACGGCGTTCGAAAGCAGATTCCCCCACACCTGTTGGAGGCGGCGTGCATCGCCCTTCACCGAGATCGCGCCCGCCGGAGTTGTGCATCGAATGATCACGCCCTTGGCTTCGGCGGTCCGCTGGACGGATTGAATCGCAGCGCCGATGAGGCTCGTCAGCTCCACGCCCGATTCCAGTTCGAGATTCAACGTGTTGGACAGGATCTGGTTCATGTCCATGAGGTTCTCGAGGAGCTGCGCTTGCAGAGTCGCGTTCCGATCGATGATCTCGAGCGCACGCTCGACCTCGGCACGATCCGAGGCCCCCTGACGCAGGATCCGTGACCATCCCAAGATCGCTTGCAGCGGCGATCGCAACTCATGCGAGAAAGCGGCGAGGAGTTCGTCCTTGGCGTGGTTGGTCCCCACTGCCTCGCTGCAAGCACGACGCTCCATCGCCAGCAACCGCTCGCATTCCTCCAGCGCCAAGCGCCAGCGCGCTTCGTGGTCGAGTGTATCGGGCGGAAGGTGAGCCATCTTGGTCCCTCTACGGATTCGCGCCCCCAAGGGTACCACACTGGTTCGAGCCCATTCGGCGTCAAACCGCGAACGCCCGGCACCGCGAGGAGCGATGCCGGGCGCTGGAGGTCCTCGCTGCCCGTCAAATGGGACGCCGGCCCTGGATGATGCGAATCAGGACCGCAGCCAGCGCAACCACCAGGAGAATGTGGATGAACCCACCGAACGTGTTGGCGGTCACGAGGCCCAGCAACCAGAGGATCATGAGAACGACAAAGATGGTCCACAACATGGCGCGACCTCCAGGTCAAATTCTGGCAGCACGGGTGCTGCCGGCCGGCTCGTTCTTACGGTACGATTCGCCACCTTCGCTTGCTCGAGCGCGGCTTTGGTCCTTGGAGCCATTCGACCCATCCGGAACACTCGGACCCACGTGACGCTTCCGCCGGCGGACGACGGGAACGAGTGCCGCTCCAACCACTGCGGCCAGCAACGCCACATGAACCGGACGAAATTTCCTCATATCGAGGTCCTCCTGGTGTTCGATCGCACCGAACGAATGCAGAAAAGGAGCGAGGCGCTGGCGCCCAGAACCTTGGCGGCGGTCTGGGTGCCGTCGACGCCGGCCCATTCCAATCCGAGTGCGCCCAGTGCGAAGGACCGGTCCAGCATCGTTCTCTCCAAGTTCGATCGATACGAACCCTCGAAGGACCCGACCCCCTTCCCCTCGACCCTCTCGGGAGGCGGGCCTTCGAGGGGATTCAACCATGGCATCTGGTCGCGACTGTTCCCAAGAAGGTGACGGCATCATCGCGCGTGTCCACGTTGAGATCCGACGCCAGGACTTGGGAGTCGGTCATGGTAGGTAGTTTGACCTTCGTGGTGATCCACGCGTTTTCGATGCCGTCACCCGCGGGTCTATCGCCGACCTTCAGGCCGCGAATCCCAAGGGCGATGTTGAGCGCCAGCGCGAAGAGCGCGATTCCGAGCAAGGTCATTCGGGTCGATTGCATGGAATCCTCCTCGCCGCAGTTCGGGTTCAGCGACCCCTCGCACCAGCATCCTGCCGCCTTACCAGTGACACGGTGGTGAACCTCGCATTACAGGCTCTTCACTCCATCCGGTTCATGAACCAAGTGTCATGCGTGCGTCATGGAGGCGCTAGCCGGGTCGGAAGACAATTCCGCCGCGGGTCGCTCCAGTCCGGGCCCCTACGCGGAACGAATGCCGAAGTGGAGACACCATGCGAATCATCACCCCGCGAGTGCACGGCTACTTCGATTTTATGATCGTCGCGGCATTCGCCGTCGCACCGTCGCTGTACGGCTTTTCGAGCACGACCGCGAAAATTTCATACTCGATCGCGGCGATTCATCTGATTGTATCTTTGATCACAGCGTACCGGTTCGGGATCCTGAAGCTGATCCCGTTCCCGGTGCACGGCGCACTCGATTTCATCGTTGCGGTCGGATTGGTCGGGCTGCCATGGATCGCCGGCTTCGCACCCGAGATGATCGCGAGGAATTTCTACATCGCCGCCGGAGCCGTTGGGTTCCTGATCGTTCTGCTGACCGACTACCGAGCGTCTGCGGCCTCACTGCGCCTCACGGTGAGTCGCGCCGCGCGCTGACCGAGTCGAGGGCACACCGAGTCGGCTCACGTCACGAACGGCGCGCCTCCCGGCGAGGCCGTCTCGCGTGCGAGAGCGCGACTCGGTAATGCCAAACTGCACTTCAAGATGTAGGGCAACGAGGCATGCTCGTGTTCGATCAACCAGCGGTTGTCGGTCTTGCGGAAGCAGAACGTCACACGTCAGGACGACTCGATCTTGCCGCCGTCGACCCTCGTTCCAGCGGCCTGGTTCAGGCTGTGGCAGAAGGCCACATCGTCCGCAGCGGTGATGCTGAGGTCGAAGCTGTCGTACGCGATCGGGCCGTTGAAGGAGGAAAACCACTCCTCGGTGCGCCTGCGGCATGCTTCCAGCCCGATGCTCTGCGTGTGCATGACATCGAAAAACCGGATTCTCGGCGCGTAGTGGGACATCGACTTTTCGATGTCCTTGGCCCGAAGGGAGGCGGTGAGATCAGCCATGATTTGGCGGATCTGTGCTTCGTCCGACGACGCGGTGGTCGCCACGATGCCATTGAGCCGTGAATACACCGTGGTTGGGTTCGCGGGGCTGTGATTGCTGTGATTCATGCGACTCTCCATCTCGAACTATCGCGCATTCGCTTGAGCTTGTTCCTCCGCACGCCGACGTAGTTCGTCGTTGGCCGCGATCTGCACCTCGACGCGGCGGTTCTGCGCCCGGCCATCTGCCGACGTGTTGCTCTCGACCGGCGCCGTCTCGCCGTAACCCCTGGCGGTCAGCCGACTCCGCCGCACGTCGTTCGAGGCCAAATAATTCTTCACGGAGCTGGCACGCCGCTCCGACAATCGCTGGTTGTAGAGATCGGACCCGATATTGTCGGTGTGCCCGATCACGATGAGGTTGGTCTCTGGGTATTCCACCAGAACGTCGGCCATCTGACGCAGGTTCTGCAGCGCTTCCGGCCGCAACACATCGGAATCGAAATCGAACAAGATGGCGTCCTTGAAGGTGACGATCAGCCGGTCATCCTCACGCTCGACGTCTGCACCCGGGACTTTTTCGAGTTCGCGCTTCTGCTTCTCCATGTAGTCGCCGACGATGGCACCAGCGGCAGCACCGACGGCGCCGCCCACGATCGCACCGGTTCCGGTCCGGCCGCTCTGATGACCGATGACCGCGCCGGTCGCGGCACCCACGGTGCCGCCGATCGCCCCACCCTTCTTGGCCCCACTGCCGCAGCTGGCGAGTGGAACCGCCAGGAGAATCAGGATCCCCGTTCCGATGGATCGGTGGGTTCGCACCTCATTCCTCCCTGCGAGATGGCGACATGGTCGCCGAGACGTGGCTCGCCCCCGTGAGGCTCAGCCTCCAGGGATAACACTAACCAGACTGCTTGAACGGGCCATGAAGTTGAGGTGACAACGCGTTCATGACGTGGACGCCGGTGAAGCCAGCGTCGCGGCTTGGTTCCGCGCCTGTCGGCCCCCCGCCGCCGACTGGTCTCACCGCCCGGCCTGATCCTGCTGGCGGCGGGCGTTGCCCTGCACGCGTGGCACGTCGACCCTGACCAACAATCGGACGCTCTGAAGCGACGGCGCCCCGATCCGCGGGTCAACCCTTCTCAGCGGTAGAGCTGCTTCATGTTCGACCAGGTCACAGGCTCGACAGCCGCCGGCTGTTGTTTCGCTGCATCGCTGCCGAGATCCTCCCAGCGATAGATGTAAGACAGCTGCTGGGATGTCCCGAGCCCGACGCGCTCGACCATGACGACGAACGCGGCGCGACCCTCGACCAGGTAGTCGGTGTCTCCTTGCATGTCGAAGAAGACCTGCGTCCCATAGATCGCTTCACAGACGAACCACACGGCGGGATCGGGGCCCTCGGGGTTGGCCGGTGACGCATACAGATCCGGGCGTTCCGTCCACTTCGTTTGTTGGGTCAGCGTCGCTTCGAGGCTCTGAAGCCAGAATTCCGGCGGGAGGGGCGGTTCCGACGGTGGAATGTTCTCCGGGCCGAACATGCGCTGGTGGATACGCCATTCTTCGGTCCGACCCCACTGCGTCTCGCCGCCTGGGCCCGGCATGTCCAGGATGAACAGGAAGTCCTCGGCGAGAAGTGCTTCGAAGCGCGCCTGGTCGCGGGTCTCGTACGCTTGCTCGAGATCTTTGACGAGCGATTGCGGCATCGGTCTTCCGGCCGGCGCGAGCTTCTCGACTGCCCCGCGAGGCGCGGGCTCGAGTTGCAGATTGCAACCTGCGATGGCGAGAATCACGCCTGCCGCAAGACCTGAGAGATGACGAGCGTTGGGTGCATGGCGGATGGGCATCACGACCTCCTCGAATTTTGCAAGTCTACAACCATGGAATGTTTTTCCGCCAGGCGGTAGAAATTCCTCGTCGGTTTTACCTACAACGGGCTGCGACAGATCGCCCGAGATCGACACACTCCTCAGCTCGAGCAGCACATTCTCGCGTCGCGCCAGCCTTCCTGGTGCGACTGATGCTAACCAAGCCGTTGGTTCCCTGGCTGTGACCCGCGGAGTGATCCATGGAGGTCCTCGTGTTGTCTCGGAGGACGGCCAGCACGCGATTGCGTGTCCATGTTGCCACACCATGGCGCACAGGTCTGTTCGGGGTGTCCCTCGCCCTGAGTCTGGCGAGCGTCGCGGTGCACGCTCAATCGGGTCCACCGTTCCCACGTCTCGCCAACATGTACCTGCAAGGTTCGATCAACCCCGCGGATCTGCCGGCGCTTTCACGCTGGGATGTGCTCATCCTCGACAGCAGCGCGCAGCGGACACACTTGCAACAACTCCGGGCTTTGAATCCAAACATCAAGATTTTTCTCTATGTGTGTCCCTACTGCGTGCAGTCGCCGCCGCCGCCGTCGCATACGTGGCTGCAAACGAACTACAACTACATCAACAGCAACAACCTCTGGTGGCGCAACTGGAACCAGACGATCGCGACCGACTGGCCCGGGGTGCAGCTCGCCAACATCACCGAGCTGAGTTCGGCCGGCCCCCAAGGCACCTGGCGGCAGTACATCGCGGCGCGGGTCGAGCAACTCATGCGTGATCTGCCGGAGGCGAGCGGCGTCTTCTACGACAACTTCTGGAAGTCGATCGGATGGAACCAAGGTGGAGTCATCCAAGTGGACAGCGACTGCAATCCGACCCACAACCCGGTGGGCTGCAATGGGGTCATGGACTCGGATGCGCTGGTGGACACGTTGTGGAATCGGGCGCTGCGCACCTTGGCGCAAGACACCCGCACGCGCTTCGACAATGTGGTCGCGTCGCGGGGCGGTCCGCCGCTGGCGATCGTCTCGAACAGCTCCAGCGACTACTTCCCGTGGTTGAACGGCACGCTGCACGAGTATTTTCCCTCCGGTAGCGCCAACCCGGATCCGGGCAATCCCTATGGTTACAACTGGAACCACGAGATGGTGACATTGCCGGGTGGCTACCTGGTCGCACCATTCCGCACCACGCCCTATCGAGTCTCGGTTTTGAACGCCGATTGGCAAGGGACATGGGCCGCCCCGAACCGCAGCGCCGACTTCGAACGCCACAAGCGTTTCACGATGGTGTCCGCGCTCATGGGAGACGGCTATTACAGCCTGGACGCCGCCGAGACCGGTCATGGCAGCATCTGGTGGGAGCCCGAGTACGACCACGCCGGGCGCGGCAAGGGCTTTCTTGGCTATCCAACCGGAGCGATGCAGCGCATTGGCGTGCCGACCGGTGCGGAGCAAGTCGTCAACGGCGGCTTCGACGCGGCGTCGACGGCGCCGTGGACAACGCTCCTCTCCAGCGTGACTGGCAGCTTCACCCGCGACACCTCGACGTGGCATTCGGCGCCGGCTTCGGGGCGCATCCAGGTGACGAGCGTGAATGGATCTGGAGCGTCGTTCAAGGTGTACCAGCCGGTGTCCGTCATCGCCGGGCGGGGCTACTCGTTGCGGTTCTGGGCGCGTGCGAGCGTGCCGCAGGAAATCATGGTGCACTTGTACTCGCCTTCGTGCCCGGGGTTGCGCTGTCTCAACAATACCAACTTCGCCATCGGGACGACGTGGCAGCAGTACGAGATCTCCTTCACGGCATCCGGAACCACACCCGCTGCAGGCTTGAACATCTTCGTCACGGTGCCGGGAACGGTGTGGCTCGACGACGTGTCGTTGCGCGAAGGCGACACCGCGGTGTACCGCCGCGACTTCGACGACGGGATCGTGATCCTGAATTACACCAACACGACACGGACGGTGGACTTGGGTGGGTCCTTCCAGCGGCTCACGATTCCGGGATCCTCGGTGTCCAACGGCGCGACCGTGACGTCCGAGGTCGTGGCGCCGTCGGATGGCCGGATCCTCCTACGCCTTCAGGATGCATCCCCGGCGCCCCTCCCGCCGGCGCCGCAATCCAAGTTGCATCAGAACGAACCCAACCCGTTCAACCCGACGACGCGAATCCGATTCGAGTTGGGTCAAGACGAGTTCGTGCACTTGGCCATCTACGACCTCGCCGGGCGGCTGGTGCGGACGCTGCTGAACCAAGCCGCGCTGCACGGCTCCAATAGCGTCGTGTGGGACGGCAAGGACCACGCGGGGCGGCGCATGCGCTCGGGCGTGTACCTCTACCGCATCACGACGCCCACCTTCACCGACACGCGCAAGCTCACCTTGATCAAGTGACTCCGAGCCGGCGATGCGGATTCGCCTGCGCTTGCCCGCTTCCCAGGGAGCGGCCATGCAGCCGCGGCTTGCGCCCCCGTGAGTGCGGGGGAGTAGGCTTTGCACGTCCTTCACATTGAGATCGAGGCGAGTGGGCCTTTGCCTACGGTCGCATGACGCGAGGTGGTTCCTCATGCTCAAGCATATGCTCCCCATGCTCGTCGCATGGAGCCTGGTGTCGTTCGTCGGTCAAGCTCACGCCGTGGCCATCGTGCAGGACTCGTGTCAGACGTTTCAGAGCGGCGGCAATCCTGCCCTCCGGATTTTCTTTTCGGTCGTGAACTCCAACTCTCCTGCCGTGTACAGGGTGACATTCCAGCCCGCGGGCGCCCCTCCCGACGCACGCTGCAGCGTGCAGGGGCAGCAAGCGGCATTTGGCTGGGGAGGAACCCTGCTTGCCGGCGGCGTGACGTTCGCCACCAGTTCCGATCCCGTTTTCGCCGGCACCGTGATGCGCGAGTTCGCTCTCGAGGTCGGAGTCGCGCCATATTGCTGTTACGATGTCCGATTCCTCGACGCTTCGGGGCAACTCATCGACGACCGAACGCAGTGTCTGCTGTGCTCGCCGACGGATGCGGGTGATCCGCCCGTTCCACCGGCATGGTCCTTCGTCAAGGCGCTCTATCGCTGAGAAATCCGGACGACCTTATTTGACGTAGGACAATCGCCGCGTCAGCTGAGCGTCTTCGGTGCGCAGCCGATAGAAGTACAAACCGCTGGCGATTCCCGGGTCCTCGGCGCGCCAAATACATGTGTGGTATCCGGCCGGCAACTGGCGGCGCACCAGCGGCGTCGCGAGCCGGCGGCCGCGCGCGTCGAAGACCTCCAGCTCGACCCACTGGGCCCGCGGTAATCCGAAACGAAACGCCGTCGTGCCGTTGAATGGGTTGGGTCGGTTCTGATCGAGCGCGAGGACCGCGGGGACCATCTGCAGCAGGGCGCTCTCCCGCGTGACGTACTCCGGTGTTCCAGCGAAGAGCGTCAAGCGGTAGCTCCGCAGCGGCCCAAAGGCAAGCACGTGATGGCTGCCCAGCGCGCCGTTCGCGTTGCGAAGGTCGATGTGCTCGGCCTGCTCGCGATCGACGAGGCGCAAGGCGAGGCCGTCCGGCAGATCCACCAGGGATTCGACTTCGAGGGCGATTTCGACCGCTTCGTGGCTGCGCACTTCGATCTCCCATGCGTGACCGGGAGCGGCGGACGACCGAATGTCGCGCCGATAGAGTTCGGGCTTGCCGGCGGAATGCTCGCCCTGGACTGCCACCGAGATCCAGCGTCCCGGAGACGGCGGCGGTTCCTTCTCGTCCATCGCATCGTCCCACGTATCGGCGGCCCCGGGATGCACCCCG
>Ga0075418_10004748_pt1 | contig 15412 bp, 17 predicted proteins | sample SoiMetdeltSBSDD2_FD_81776 | JGI IMG/M metagenome (GOLD analysis project Ga0075418, IMG submission 81776) | Bulk soil microbial communities from a Populus tree surrounding site in Tennessee, USA - Soil MetaG P. deltoides SBSDD2 | ecosystem: Environmental > Terrestrial > Soil > Tree plantation...
CCGCCGGCTCGCTGACCAGCTCGTAACCGTCGATTTGCAACAGCCCGAGCATCCGCTCGCTATCGACGAGGTTCTTCGGGCAGCCGAGGCTGACAAAGGCGTAAGTGCCTTTGGAGTCGGGCGATTTCGAACGGGCAACCTTGGATGGCATTGGGAACTCTGCGCCGCGCTAGCGTGCCACGGACGTTTCAATGGGTTCGATGGACTCCATGAGCAGCATCGACAGGTCGTGCCAGCGCTCGTGTTCCGACTCTTTCGTCGTGGCGTAGACGCGCGCGGAACTTCGCCCGACCATCATCATTTCGGGATGGCGAATGTCATACGCTTCGCCGCTAGTCATCTTCACCCGAAATGGGCGAAATGGCTCGGCCGACAGGTATTCAGTCAACTTCCGAATGGTCATCATTGTTGAAGAATCCCAGGTGAGCCTCTCGGACGTAACTTACTGATTTTACGACACTTAGGCTTCCCTGACGAGGGTCTGCCTTCGAAGGCTTCAAATGGCCGCCACGGGCGGCAAGCTATATTGGCCAGTCACCGCCCCATCCTTGCCGGCCGAAATCGTGAACGACGCCCTCGGAATCCTCGAAGTCACCGGCCTGACCCCGGCGATGGCGGCGCTCGACGCGATGGATAAGACCGCCGGCGTGCGGCTGCTCCAGACCGAGTCGAACGATTTCTACGGCGTGGTGCTGAAGGTCACAGGCGCTCAGGCGAATGTCGCGGCCGCCATCGCGGCCGGCAAAGCAACCGCGGAGCAGATGGGCGGCAAACCCGTCGCGACCATTTTAAATCGGCCCGACGGCCGCGCGTGGCCGGCCCTCGAAAGCAAGGTCGAAGTCAGCCCGCTCATCCAGCAGCCCGTCGTCAAACTCCCGAATTACGAAGTCGTCGGCAAACGCGAGGGAATAACCGTGGCAGACAACATCTCCGCCTTGGGATTCATCGAAACGCAAGGCTTCACCGCCGTGTTCGAGGCCATCGACTGCGCCTGCAAAGCGGCCAGCGTCGAGGTCGTCGGCAAGGAAAAACTGGGTGGCGGATACATCACCGTCGTCATCAAGGGGGACGTCGCCGCCGTGAAAGCCGCTATCGAAGCCGGCACGACGAAGGTGAACGGGCTGGGCAAGCTGATTGCCAGCCACGTGATTCCGCGCCCCTCGGCGGCGGTCCTGAGCTTGCTTCCGAAATAACTGATTGTGGGAGCGGCAATCAAGCTGCCGTAGCCGCTTCCCACTGCCGCTTGAGCCGCGCGCGGCGGGCACCCGACCACCAGCGGTGGAATTGTTGGCGGGCGGCGGCTAGCCGCTGGTCTTCCTGCGATAGCAGCATGGCAAGTTGCTCGCGGTGCTTCCGCTTGTGGGCGGCCGATTCCCAATCGCGGAATTGCTCAACGGAAACCAGCCGGTCGCAGACGGCGCCCAAACGGTCCTGCAAGCGGCTCAGCTCGTCATACAGCCGGCGGTGAACGCGCGGCGGAAGGGCGGCGGGCGACAATTCCAGCGCGTACCGGAGCCGCTTGCCGGCCTTCCGCAATTCGTGGAGTTGCCGGTCGTCGGCCGGTTGGATCGCGGCCGACTCGAAGAACAACTGACCCAGCGCGGCCAACTGCTGGCGGCACCAGGGCGCAAAAGGCGGCGCTTCGCGGCTGGAATGCCGTTTGGGCCAGGCGATCGCCTCCAGCACGTCATTCGAGCGGCGCTGCAGGCGGTCTGCCTTGTGCACGCGCCGGCGAAGCGATTTCAGCTTTTGCCGGGCGTGGCGATGCTGTTTATCCAACTGCGAGCAAATGTGGCGCGGCGGCCGATCAGCAGAGTCCTGAATCTGCTGCCGCTGGATTTCGCAATCGCGGACGGCGCCGGCCTTGCGCCGCAGCTTGCGCAAGATTTTTCGCAGTCGCCGGGCCGGTCGATCGGCTAGCGCCGGGGCAAACAGCCGCAGGGCTGCATCCGAGCGGCGGGTCCAGATGCGCAGCTGATGGATCGCCTCGGACTCGTCCTCGCCGCCGATCGCGGCATCCAGATACCAGGCTACGGCTCGCAGCCTCGTCGTGAGGGCTTTGCGCGCAACCTGATCGACGGGAGCGTCCGGGGCGGCGTCGATCAGCCACTTCGCAAAGCGAGGCATACCCAACCGCAGATTTGGAGCCGCTGCTCGGCTGAGAATCGACTGGCGGCTTCCTGCACACAAGGAGGCGGGCTCGTCCCCGCAAACCATTTGATTGTAATCCGGCCTGCGGGCGACGTGGGCGAAAGGAAGCCTGCGTGATGAAAGAATGCCGCATAATCGCTGGATTTGACAAAATCCGGCCGCGACCTAGGGTTTAGTTGCAACCGCGCCTCGGGGAGGGGCGCTGGGTGCATTGGGCACGGCGGGGATAGCTGGGAGCTAGAGGGGACCCCGCCGTGCTTTTTCTTTCCCCGCTTGATTGCCAGCGGAGCGGCCCACCTTTCGCCATGTACTCCCAACGATCGTTGACGCAAACCCTTCGCCCGGGGCGACGCGGGTTTTCGCTCGTCGAGGCGCTGGTCGCCCTGACCATCATGGCGCTGGCCGGGTCGGTGCTTCTGTTGTCGGTTGAAAGCTCGCTCGAGACAACGACCGACGCCGTCGATCGCACGATCGCCGACGGGATTGCCCAGCAGGTGCTCGACCAGGCGCTGACCGAGAAATACACCGAGTCGGCAGGTAGCGGCCTCACGCTCCTTGAAATACTCGGCCCCCTCGGCCCGGCCGCAGATGAGTTGCTGGGCGTCGGCACTTCGCTGTTCGACGACGTGGACGACTACGCCGGCTACATCGCGCAGCCCGTCAAAGACGAGTATGGCGAGGTGCTGGGCACGGGCGACGACTCGGGCGGCCTGCGGTCCACGACCTTTCGCATTCCCAGCGGATTCTTCCAGCAGTGGCGCTATCGGGTGAAGGTGTACTACGTGGACGCCAGCGACCATCGCACGGAGTCCAGCAGCGCCACGGCCTATCGGGCGATCGAAGTATTTGTCGAAAAGCTGGGCGAAGGCGGCCGAGTCATTCCGCTTGCCAGCCGCAAACGCATCGTTACCTACCTTCCTCCGCCAGCGAGCTAAGGAGCGAGCCATGCGCGTCAAACAAATCGCGACCGCTGGCCGCCGCGCCCTGACGCTGGCGGAACTGCTGGTGGCCTCGGCGATCATGGTGTTGATTGCTGCCGGTTTGGCGACGCTGTCCGCGACCGTCCACTCCGCCAACACCTACGCACACGGGCGGATTGTCTGCGCCCAGCATGCCCGTGTGGCGCTCGACCGGATCGAGCACGCCGTCGAAAACGCCGCCGTCAGCGAGCAGTTTCCCGCCTGCCTGGTCGTGACCGAGCAAGTCGGCTCGGAAGAGCTGCCGCATACGCTCGTCGTGTGGTCGCCGACCGCAACGGCTGCCAATCCCAGCGGCTTGCCGCTGGTAAAGGAGCTGGCCATCTATGCTCCCGATCCGGCGAAGCCCTCGCGCCTGACTGAGTTTCGAGCCTCCAACAACGCCAATGTCGTCCCGGCGCCGAGCAACGTGACTGCGTGGCGGACCCTCGTCGAGAGCCTGAAAACCAGCGACACCACGGAAAAGATCGTCCTCACCGACCGGCTGCGAACGGCCCCGCTCAGCGGCGAGTGGACTTCCAACCTGACGGCGGCCCAATTGCGCGGCGTCGTGCGATTTCATCGGTTGGTCGCGCCCAGCGAGCAGCAGTGGGCGGAGTATAAAGCCGGCACGCGGGCGTGGAACGCCTTGGCGTGGCCGCTGGACAGCTACCGGACGACGAGCGGCACGCGGGCCATCGCCTGCCAGACCGAGCTGCAAGTCGTCGCGGGCCACATGGCCTCGGCCGCCTCCACGGCGGTGCCATTCTTCGGCTCGGCAATGCGGACCCATGAGCTGGCGCGTTAACGGACGGAGGCCGCGATGAATCACTCCCAACGACTGACCCGCCGTGGCATGGCGATTTTGCTCGTGCTCGGCGTGCTGGCCATCACGCTGGCAGTATGTTACGCGACGCTGCGCGGCCAAGGGGCCACGGCCCAGCTGGCCCGCAACAACAGCCGCGCGCTACAGGCCCGCGAAGCGGCGCATTCGGGCCTGGCGGCGGCGCTGCGCAAGATGAGCGAAGCCGGTTGGGCCGGCGTCAACGTGCCGCTCAATTCGTATGTGACGCCCGACTCCTGGTACGAAGTCACGTTCTCGACGGGCGATCCGACGCTGACTGCCGGCCACCCCAAATTCGGCGAGTACCCCTACCGCGTCACGATCAACTCCACCGGGCTCGCCTCCGATCCTTCGGACCCGACGATCCGGGCCATCCACAAGAGCCGCTGTGTGGTGCAGCTCATCCGCAAGGCGATCGCCAGCGAGCCGCCGGCCTGGCCCAAACTGACGAGTTCGACCGTGTATCAATGGGGAAACCGCAATACCTATTTGCAGGAGCCCGTGCGGATCAACGGCCGCACCACCATTCTCGGCCGAATCTACCTCAGCACCGAGTACCCGCTGACGACACCCTCCAAGGAACGCTACCTCGGCGATCTCAAACAGATGTCTAGCGCCAACCGCGGCGATCACCGGCCTGTCGAAAGCCCGCTTTACGTGGCAGTCGCCCGGCAGGACCTGCCCACGATGTCCTTGCTCAACGTCAATCTCGGGCTCCTGACGATCGACACACTCGACAGCACCGCCAACCCGCTTACGCATCCCGGCGCCGTGACGAGCTACCAACTCTATCCCGGCGGAAGGAGCTACGCACCGCCGGTGCTCCAATTGAACTACGGCGGCGCGGTGCAAGACTTGACGCTGGCACCAGATCCAGTTGCAAACCCGCTCGGCGTCTTCCGCAGCAGCGGCACGCTGACGATCAACAACAACGTCAGCATCACCGGCACGCTGATCTCCGAGACCACGATGTCCGAGATTTATGTCGCGGGTACGAACGTCGTGGTACAGGCGGCCAACCTGCCCAAGCTGTATGGCTCGAATACCGTCGTTCAACTGCCCGCGACGATCGCCCGCGATAGCATCTTCATCAACTCGGCGGCCGCCGCCCAGTGGAAGGGCTTCACGATGGTCTGGGACGACTTCGACATGAAAAAAGGCGCTGCGACCACGCAGTTCACGATGGTGGGGAACCTCGCCACGGCAGGGCTGATGCTCCGCGGGCGCGAGCCGTGGACGATGACCTCGACGGCCTGGAACAACGACTACAACGACTACATGGGCTCCGGCGGCCTCCTGCCCGCTCTACTCAACGCTTTGTTCAACACGACTCGCGCGGCCCTGGGGATCCCCTCCGGGGAACCGGTCTATTTTCCCGAATACATGCAACACGTTCGTGGCTTCACGATCCAACCGACCTTGACGTTTCAGCCCGATTTGAGTGGAGTTCAGCCGCATTGGCAGGACTTGTCGCAGCCCGTGTTCCAAAAGGGGCCTGGCGACGAGGGGCTCTGCTGGGACGTGATCCGCTGGGAAGACAACCTGTAACGATGCTATCAGTCGTCAGCCTGGAAGGGGTTTTATGGCTATGAGCACGGTCGTTCGCTCGCGCTGGACGTGGCTCGTGGCGGCCAATTTGGCCGCGCTGGGCATGCTAGGTTTTTACAGCCAGCTTGGCGCGGCCCCGCCGGCGGGCCAGCCGCCGTTCGCTAACCCGATCGACCAGCGCCTGGACATGATCCGGGAGCTGCGCGAGATCAAAGAGCTGCTGAAGGAGCAGAACGACCTGCTCCGCGGCGGCGCCGACAAAACCAATGCCATTCGACCCGCGGGACGCTAGCACCTCGATCGCCCTCGATCGCAGTGCGCGCCGCGGATTGACGCTCATCGAGCTCCTGCTCACGATCGCGGTGCTGGGAATTCTCGCCGCCGCGCTCATCCCGCAGCTCACGAGCGACCTGCCCGAGCGGCTGGACGCCGCGGCCCAGGTCGTCGCGGCCGACCTCGATTACACCCGCGCCCTGGCCGTCGCGCACAACTCGACGTATCAGGTTGTCTTTCAGCCTGCTCAGAATCGCTACTTCCTGCGGCACAGCGGGGCCAACTCGCTGCTCAATGCGCTACCCCGCTCGCCGTTCAGGCAGAACAGCGACGCGCCCGATCAGCAGACAACGCGACTGGCTGATCTGCCGCTCCCCGAGCCCGGGGTGCGACTGGTGGGTGCAGTCGTGATGCAAGGCGGGGGGCAAGCGGCCGGCAACGTCGAATTCACTCCCCTGGGCGGCACGACTACCAAGTATGAAACGGTCGTGTGGCTGGCCTGCGGTCAGGGCGGATCGCAGCGCTACATTTCGGTCCACATCAATCCGATCACCGGCTTGTCCGAAATCGGACCGCTCCAAGGCGCGCTGCCTCCGGCCGTGGCCGCGATTCAGTTCTAGACTCTCGCGGAATTCGCCCCATGGTTCGCTGGCTCCCCAAACGACGCTTCAGCCCCATTGGCGTGGACATCGGCGCTCGCGCGCTCAAGCTGGTGCAGTTCAGCGGCGACCACTCGCGATTGATCGACGCGGCGCGGGTCGAGCTGCCGGCCTTGAGCGACCAGGCGACGCCCGAGCAGCAGGCGAATCGGATCGTCGAGGGACTAAAGCGCGGCTTGGACGATCGCGACTTCCGGGGCCGCGAGGCGGTGCTCTGTCTGAACGACAAGCAGCTCTGCCTGCAGAGCGTGCGCGTGCCCAAGCAAACGGGAGCGTCGCTCGACCAGCACGTGGCCCAGGAGGCGGTCAGCCGCGTGCCCTTCGGCATCGACGAAGCGGAAATCCGCTATCTCGAGGCGGCCGACGTGCGCCAGGGAGACCAGACGCTCCGGGAGGTGATCGTCTTCGCCGTCCAGCGGACGGTCCTGCAGCAGGCGCTGGATACGGTTGAGCGCGCTAAGTTGCACCCGGTGGCCGTCGATGTGGAGCCGGCGGCACTGGTCCGCAGCTACACGCTGCAGTTCCGCCGCGAAGACGACAAGCTGGCGCGGGCCTTGCTCGTGCACATCGGCTACACGCGCACGGCAGCGCTGATCGTGCAGGCCGACGAGCTGCTGTTCGTGAAGTACATCGATATCGGCGGCCAGAGCTTCGATCAGGCTGTGGCCCGGCACCTGAAGATGGCCTTGCCCGATGCGGTCTCGCTTCGCAAGCACAACGGCGACCGGCGGGCCGAGCTGCAGGACCCGGAAGTGGCCAAGAGCGTCGCCGCCGCCACGCGGCCGATCGTGGAGCGCCTGGCCAGCGAGTTGGCCATGTGCGTCCGCTACCACAGCGTGACGTTTCGCGGCCAGCCGATCGTGCGGATGGTGATGAGCGGCGGCGAGGCGACGCCCCAGCTGGTCGAGGCGGTCGGCAAGCAGCTCGACCTGAAATGCGAGCTCAGCGATCCCTTCCGTGGGTTGCCGCAGATTCCCAATGTCGGCCGCAAGGGCCAATGGGACGTTGCGGCGGGACTGGCGATGCGAGAACTCAACTAATTCAAGTTCAAGGTTCAAGGTTACATGTTACCGGCTCTGCAACTTTGAACCTTGAACCCTGCCTGAAACATGAAGAACATCGACTTCCTGCCCGACATCTACCGTCAGCGAGCGGCGCTGCGCAAGGCCCGCATCTGGTGGTGCGCGGTGGTCGTATTGTTCGGCGGCGCGATCTCATCGGCGTTCACGGCCCAGGTCTGGCTCCGAGTCAGCCTGAAGCGCCAGCTGGCGGCGTTGGAAGAATCGTTTTTGTCCTCGCAGACGCAGGTCCGCGAGCTGGCCAACCTGCAGGCCCAGATCGCCAAATCCGCCCACGAGGCGAGCCTGTTCACCTACCTGCAGCACCCCTGGCCGCGGACGCAGCTGCTGGCCCAGGTCGTGCGGCCGCTGCCCAAGTCGATCCGCCTGACGCAGATTCACGTCAGCGATGAGGAGCTGCCGCGCGACGCGCCGCATGCCGCCCCGCTCCATCGTGGCCCGGAGACAGAGCCCGCCGCGAAGCCTCAGCCGGCTGAAGACGATCTCGCGAAGTTGCAGCAGGAGATGGACTTCAAGGCTACGATCGTTCAGCTTCAAGGGTTCACGCCCGAAGCCGCCGATTTGCACGAGTACGTGGCACTCCTGAACGGGTCTTCGCTGATTGCGGCGGCCCAGATCAAGTCGCTCGAATCCGACTCGACCCACGACCCGCCGCGAACCCGATTCACGCTGCGGCTGATCGTGCATCCGGGCTACGGGCAGCGCGGCAGCGAGGGCCCGCCGGCCCCGCCCACCGATGGCCGGGGGCAATCGTGGACGCGCCTCCGCGGAAATGGCAACGCTCCAAGCGGAGGCGGCGGATGAAAAAGCTCATTGCCTCGCCCCGCTCGGGCAAACCGCGGACGTGGATCATCACGGCGCTGCTGGCAGCGCTGGCCGTCGGGTACGTGGTGTTTGTCTTCATTCCGTGCCAGCGGTCGATCAGCCTGCTCCAGTCGCAGGTGCAGGAGCGGCAGCAGCAGATCCTGCATGCCCAGAGCCTGGCCCGGCCGCTGGTGCAGGCCCGCGAGCGGCTGGCCCAGACCCGCGAGGTCAGCCGACAATGGCGGGATGAAGCGCCGCGGCACACCGAGCTGATCAGCCACCTGGCAAACCTGACGAAGCAGGCCGAGGCGGCCGGCGTGAAGATGGACCGGCTCGATCCACTGCCGGCCGTCGAGCTGCGGGCCGTCGCGCAGCAAAACGTTACGCTCCAGTTTCAGGGCGCATTCCGCGAGACGTTCGACCTGCTGCGGCGGATGGAATCGCTGCGGGGAACGATCTGGATGCGCGACCTGCGGCTGACGGCCACCGACGAAACGAATAACCAATTGCGGGGCGAATTGACTTTGACGATTTTTGTTGACCGTGCCGTTTATCCCGATTAGGCGGGCCGGCACGGGCCGATAACTGAGGAGCCGGACTAGCCTGCGCCAAACGTGCTGGCATCTGGTGCGACCGTGAAACTGGACAAATTAGCGAAACGACTCGGCCGCGACCTGGCGGCGAATCCCAAAAAGGCAGCCGCCCTGGGCGTTATGGCTCTGGTGGCTCTGTACTTCTGGGCGCCGCTGGTCTGGGGCTGGCTTTCGCAGGGGGAACGAAAGGGGGCCGGTGCCGGAGCCGCTGAGCTAATCCTGAAGGACGATCCCGAGGAGCCAGCGGCACAAACCAAGCGCCGCGCGAGCAAGTTCCGCTGGGAGAAAGTCCGGCAGGCGATCGCGCAAGACGGCAGGATGGCGTCGGCCGGTTTCGACAACCAATGGACCGATCCGTTCGCTGGAATCGCAGCGCCGCGAACTGCGGCCGCGGCGGTTCCAACCGCGAGCGGGGCCCAGGCGCTAATTGCCGGCGCGGACCTCGATCCGGCGCAGGCGGGCCTGGTGCTGAGCAGCGTGATGATCGGCAACCAGCGGCGGACGGCAACGATCAACGGCGACACCTATCGCGAAGGAAGCACGATTCGAATCCAGGGCGAGGCCGGACGGCCCGGAGCGGTGGAGTTTCGCCTGGTGCGAGTCACCGGTCGCGGCGTGGAACTGGAACGCAGAGGAAAGACCTACGTGCTGCTGTTCGCCCAGCCGGGATTGGCCAAGGGCGACCAGATTGAACGGACGAAACAGAGCGATTGAGGACCTGGTCACGGACGACCTATGCCAACGCTGCTTCGCATCACGCTGATCGCCGTCTCGCTGGCGCTGGGCATTGCCGTGGCGCTGGGCCTGGCCCTGCGCGAGCCCGCCAGGCCAGTGGCGAGGCAGGCCAGGGCCGCGGCGCCGGCGGCGGCTGAAGCGCCTCCTGTAGCGCCGGCGGCGACGCCGGCCCCGGTTTCCGCGCCGTATCGCGATCCGGTGGCGGCGCGAATCAATGAGCTGCACGAATCGATGCTCGAGATTGAGCAGTCGTCTCAGCGGCGGCAGGCCTCGGTAATGCGGGCAGTCTCGCTGCTGCAAGATCAACTGGCCGAAGCTCAGCAAGCGCCGCCTCCGGCTGCGCCGGCAGCCGCACCACCGCTGGCCGCGGCGCCGGCGGCCGCCATTCCACCCGCCGATCCGCTGGCCGGCGGCGACCGGATCGAGGACGAAGGTGACGGCAAACTGAGCATTAACGCGCAGAATTCGGACATTCGCGTGGTCCTGGAGCAACTGAGCCAGCAGGCGGGCCTGAACATCATGGCCGGCCGCGGCGTCACGGGCTCGGTGACGGCCAACCTCTCGGGCGTGAGCGTCGAAACTGCGCTGGCCGCGATTCTGAAAACGACGGGCTTCGTCGCCCGCCGCGAGGGGAACATCATCTACGTGGGCACGCCCGCCGAGCTGCTCCAGATGGACCAGTCGCAGGACGAAATCCGCACGCGAGTCTACCGGCCCAATTACGTCAAGGCCGCTGACTTGCAGCAGCTCTTCACGTCGCTGCTCACGCCGGTGATCGGCAAGATCACCGTCAGCAGCCCGTCCGAGATCGACATCCCTCAAGATCAGAACAAGACCGGCGGCAACGGTTTCGCCGGCACTGACGTCGTGATCGTCCGCGACTATGCCTCCGTGATCGTCCAGATCGATCAGATCTTCGAAGAGGTGGACGTCAAGCCGCGGCAAGTGGCGATCGAGGCGATGATCCTCAGCGTGAGCCTCAGCGATACATACAAGTTTGGCGTCAACTTTGAGGCGCTCCGCGACAACGCCAACGCCCGCCTCATCAGCGGCTCGCCGCCGGCGAACCTCGCCAATATCAGCGTCGCCGACGGCGGCCTCAAGTTCGGCTTCATGGACGCCAGCCTGACGCTGTTCATCGAGGCCCTGGAGACGATCGGCGACACCAACGTCATCGCCTCGCCGCGGCTGACCTGTCTCGACAAGCAGCGGGCCGAAATTCAAATCGGCGAAGAGCTGGGCTACGTCAGCACCACCGTGACCGAAAGCGCCGCCACGCAGACCGTCAACTTCCTCGATGTCGGCACACTGCTGCGGATTCGCCCGTTCATCGGCAACGATGGCCTGATCCGCCTGGAGGTCCACCCGGAACTTTCGACCGGCTCGGTCGAAGTCCAGCAGGGCCTGTCGCTGCCGCAGAAGCAAGTCACGCAAGTCACGACAAACGTGCTCTGCCCCGACGGCTGCACGGTCGTCATCGGCGGGCTCATCCGCGAGGACCTGACCACGGTGACGAACCAGATCCCGCTGTTGGGTTCGCTGCCCTGGCTGGGGCCGGTCTTCCGTCAGAAGACGGAAACGATCGACCGCAACGAGATCATCGTGCTGATCACACCGCGGATCGTCTCCGAGCCGTTCATGTGCCAGGAGGGGCAGAAGCTGGGCCACGAATTTGCCCAGCGGCAGGACGTCTACTTCGACAAGATGAGCCCGCTCGGCCGCCGCAACATCGGGCAGCATCACTTGCGGATGGCGCGGGCCGCGTTCAGCGCGGGGGACATGTTGACCGCCATGAAGCAGGTCAACCTGGCGATACACTACGACCCGCAAAGCCGCGAGGCCGTCGCCCTCCGCGACCAGATCGTCGCCGCGGGCGGCTTCGAGAACGAGAGCATTCACGAATACCTCCATCGTGGCCTGGCACCGCTCACCGGCCGGCACATCGACTACTCCCGCCGCGGTTTTCCCTGGAAGGATCCGCCGGAGTTCGGCGGGCCGCTGGCGGTTTCGGCCAGCGACGATCTCGGACAAATCGGCCCCACCCGCGACATCCTTGTGCCTCCGCCGCCGGGCGGCGTACTGCGCCTGCCGCCGGAGCCGCTGCCCGCACAGCCGCTACCTCCGCCGCGACTGAGCCCGCCCCCGGGAGGGCCCGAACGATGAATGGCTGCCTGCGGCTGGCGTTGTTGGCGAGCATTCTGTTCGGCGGCTGTGCCGCCTGGCGCGGCCAGCGGCCGGCTACCGACGTGGCAGTCGAGCGGCAGCAGCGCGCGGCCGACGCGGTGCGAACGTTCGAGGAGCAGCGTGACGGCGCCCAGTTTCAAGCCGCTCTCGACCGCTGGGCCGCGGGCGACATCGCGGGCTGCGAAGGGCGACTGAGGGCCCTGGCGGCTCGTCGTCCCGCGGATGGCGCAGTGCGTCTGCGACTGGCCGAGCTGCTGTGGTCGCGCGGGGCGCCTGGCGAGGCGGAGGCGGAGCTGCAAGCCGTGCTGGCTGTGCTGCCGGCGAGCGCCGAGGCCCACCATATGCTGGGGATGATCCTCTCCGAACAGGCCCGCCTTGCCGAAGCTCGCAGCCATCTGTCGCGGGCGATCGAGCTGGCGCCCCAATGCGATGACTATCGGGCCACGTTGGCCTCTTTGCCCTAGCGGATTTCGCGGGCCTATCGCCGCTAGCGGTCGTTCGGCCTATGCCGCCGCACAGCCATGGGGTTAACCGCATCCCCAGAGCGGGCCATGGTTGGAGCGTGGACAAAGTGTATGGCTAACCTAGGTTTGCGTGGATTGGCGTCCCTGCCAGGCGCTTGCGCGCTGGTGGTGCGCGGGTAGCCGCGCCGGTTGGGGCTCCGATCGAAAGACGCAGGCATGACCGAGCGACGTGTAACGCAGCTGCTCCCCACGGCCGCCTTGGCGGTCGTCGGCGTGGCCCTAGGCGGCGCCTGGGTCGTGGAGCCGTCGCTCGCGCCCAGCGGTTGGCTGGGCCGCTTGCTGGTGCTGGCCTCGGCAATTGGCCTGGCCCTGTTCGCAGTGAAAATCGCCATGCGGCAATCGGCCAAGACGGCCGAGGCCGCCCGCAAGTACATCGACACGCTCTGCCGCCTGGAAGGCCCGGAGCTGCACGACGAGGCCGCCTTCGATACGATTCCGCTCCGCAAGGGAGATCGCATCTGGCGGGAGCTGTGCCAGGCGATACGTGCCCGGTTGGTAGAATTCTCGGCTCGGGCGGAAGAGCTGGAGATGGCCCGCGCCGCGGCGGAAGTCCGCGTTCGCCGCACTGCCATCGAGCGCGACCAGGTCCGCGAAATTCTGGCCGGCCTGGCCGATCCGGTCGTCGCCGTCGATCAATTCGGCGACGTCGTGCTGGCCAACCCCAGCGCCGAGCGGCTGTTGGATATTCGCCCCGCGGGCGACGCGCACCCGGCCCTGGAGCAGCTAGATCGATGCGAGCAGCTGGTGAGCATGCTCGGCGAGACCCGCCGCCGCCGCTCGGCGACGCAGCGCAGCGCCGAAGTGACGCTGAGCGACGAGGAAGGCAAACCGCACTGGTACCGCGTTTCCTGCCGCACCCTGGCCAGCCAGCATGAATCCTGCGGCGGCGCCGACCGGACAGCTCAGCACGGCGCGGTCGCGGTGCTCACCGACATCACCGGCCAAAAGGCGATCCAGAAGCGAAATGCCGAGTTCGTCTCGGCGGTCAGCCACGAAATGAAGACGCCCCTGTCGAGCATCCGGGCGTACGTCGAGCTGCTCGTCGATGGTGAGGCCGAGGACGATCGCACCCGCGAAGATTTTCTGGGCGTAATCAACAGCCAGGCGGACCGGCTCCAGCGGCTGATCGACAACATGCTCAGCCTGGCCCGCATCGAAGCCGGCGTGGTGGCCGTCAACAAGAGTGCCCTCTCGCTCAACGAGCTGCTGCAAGAGGCCCTGGGCGTCATGCAGCCGGCGGCGGAGAAGAAGAACCAGCGCTTGACCAGCGAATTCAGCCCCCTCTACCTGGGCGTGCTTGCCGACCGCGACATGCTGCTTCAGGGGGCGATCAACCTCATCTCCAACGCGGTGAAGTACACGCCCGACAGCGGCGACATCACGGTTCGCAGCCGGCTCAACGACCAGGAAGTGGTGTTCGAGGTGCAAGACACGGGCGTGGGCCTGTCGCCGGAGGATTGCCAGAAGGTCTTTGAGAAATTCTATCGCGTGAAGAAGGACCGCGAGATGGCGCAAGGCACGGGCCTGGGGCTGCCGCTCGTCAAGCACATCGTCGAGGACGTTCACGGCGGCCGAATTGAAGTCAATAGCGAACCTGGCCAAGGGAGCACGTTTCGAGTGATCCTGCCGGGATTGGCACAACTCAATGCCTAGCGGAGGTCATTGGTCATTTGTCATTAGTCACTTGAAAGGGCCAATGACAAATGACCAATGACAAATGACAAATGCCCAAACGCATCCTGCTTTGCGACGACGAACTGCACATCCTCCGCGCGGCGGAGTTCAAGTTCAAGCGCGCCGGCTATGAGGTGCTGCTGGCCGGCGACGGGCAGGAGGGTTGGGAGAAGATCGAGAAGTTCCGCCCGGACATCGTCGTGACCGATTGCCAGATGCCGCGGCTCTCGGGCCTGGCGCTGGCCGAGCGGATCCGCTCTACGCCGCAGACCGCCGACTTGCCCGTGGTCATGCTCAGCGCCAAGGGCTTTGAGCTGCCGCCGGCGGAGCTGCGGGCGAAGTATGGAGTGCGCTGCCTGATGGCCAAGCCGTTCAGCCCCCGCGAGCTGTTCGCCCGGGTCGAAGCGGTCCTGGCGGGCCAGGAGCAGCCGCTGGAATTGTTGAACCCTGCCCCGATGTGAGCCTTGCTGCCATGAAGCTGCCCACCGAAGTTTTCGGCAACGTCGTGGTCGTGCACACGCCCGAAGAACTGGGCACGGACACGGCCTCGGCCCTGGAAAAGTTTCTGACGTCGCTCGAGCGGAGCAACGTCATCGTCGATCTCGACGGCAGCGAGACGATCGACTCCGGCGGCCTGGAAGCGCTGATCGGCGCCCAGGAGTCCCTGCGAGCGCTGCAAGGCGATCTGAAAATCTCCACCAGCAACGCCGCCAACCGCAAGATTCTGGAGATTACGCGGCTGGATCAGCAGATGGAAGTGTTTGAGACAGTGATTGAGGCCGTGAAGAGCTTTGCGTAGGTGAGAGGTGAGGTACTTCCGACCCTGACTCCTGACAATGCCCGCCACCATCACAGCACCGCCGCGATTGGGCAACGTGCTCATCGAGCGCGGGCACATCACCGTCGAGCAGCTGAACTCCGCCCTGCAAGAGCAGCGCTCTGGCACCGGCAAGCTGCTGGGCGAAATCCTAGTAGAGCGGAGTTATTGCACCGACGACCAGGTAATTGAATGCCTGGCGGCCGTCTACGGCGTCCCCTACGCCAAGCTGGAGCCGCGGATCGCGGACCCCAAGGTCGTCGAGTGTCTGCCTCGCGACTACATCGAAAAGCACCTCGTCTTTCCGCTGTTCAAGATTCGCCACACGCTGACCGTCGCGGTCACCGAGCCGACGAACCTGTTTCTCATCGACGAGCTGCACTCGATCACCGGCCTGGACGTGCAAGTCGTCGCGACCTCCGCCAAGGACATCCGGCGGATGATCACGACGATGCCCGACAGCAAGACCTTCGTCATTGACGATATCATCGACGACAACGCGCAGGCGGAAGTCACCCTGATCGAGAACGTGATCGACGACATCGGCGACACAACCGAGTTCGCCGGCCAG
>Ga0075418_10004749_pt1 | contig 15411 bp, 13 predicted proteins | sample SoiMetdeltSBSDD2_FD_81776 | JGI IMG/M metagenome (GOLD analysis project Ga0075418, IMG submission 81776) | Bulk soil microbial communities from a Populus tree surrounding site in Tennessee, USA - Soil MetaG P. deltoides SBSDD2 | ecosystem: Environmental > Terrestrial > Soil > Tree plantation...
CGATACAGATGATCGCCGGAGAGGATCAATAACGTGTCGATACCCCAGTCTCTGATGTGCGGCAGCACTTGTCGTACGGCGTCCGCAGTGCCCTGAAACCACTGCGGGCTCTCGGGAGTCTGCTCGGCCGCGAGTATCTCGACGAAGCCACTCGAGAACGGCGAGAAACGATACGTTTGCGCGATATGTCGATTGAGTGAAGCGGAGTTGTACTGCGTCAGCACGAACGTGCGCAGGATGTCGGAGTTGATGCAGTTTGAAAGCGCGATATCGACGAGACGATACTTACCGCCGAGCGGAACTGCTGGTTTCGATCGCTGTTGTGTGAGCGGAAAGAGACGATTCCCGGCGCCTCCGCCGAGAATGACAGCCAACAGCTTTGAGTTTGCCGGCATTTGTGTTCACCGTCCTAGTAAGCGGAGGTTCTGGCAGGGGTAGGACTTTTTCCCGCGGCTTCTTGTGCGATCTTCACGCCGACGCTTGCGCCGATGCGTGTTGCGCCGGCTTCGACCATCTTGCGTGCGTCTTCAAGACCTTTCACACCACCCGAAGCTTTCACGCCAAGTTCGGATCCGACTGTGCGGCGCATCAGTGCGACGTCTGCAACGGTTGCGCCCCCCTTGGAAAATCCGGTCGACGTCTTTACGAAATCGGCGCCGGCTTTCTTTGCAGCCTGGCACGCACGTACCTTCTCATCGTCGGTTAATAACGCAGTCTCAATGATCACTTTGCAAATCACATCGTATTCGTGTGCCACTTGGGCCACCGAGCGAATGTCGTGTTCTACGAGGCAATCGTCGCCGCTCTTCAATGCGCCGACATTGATCACCATGTCGACTTCTTTCGCACCGTCGAGGATGGCGCGACGAGCTTCGTAGGCTTTGACGTCAGGAAGCGTGGCTCCGAGTGGAAATCCGATCACGGTACAGACGGGAACACCGCTGCCGATCAAGTTGCACGCAGCGACGCGAACCCACGTCGGGTTAACGCAAACAGATGCGAAGCGGTAAGTCGCAGCTTCCTGGCAAAGCTTCTTGATATCGTCGTCTGTTGCTTCGGGTTTTAGTAGCGTGTGATCAATGAGGCTTGCCCATTCTCTCGCGGAGCCGGTCTGTCCCAACACGAGGCCGATGCGAGCAGCGCCTGCGTCGACGATGCGATGCATCCGTTCAGGGCAGCGATGAAAGCACTCGGACGTGCAGCCGCACATCGCGGCCTGTTCGCCGCCGTCGCCGTTGAGACGAGCGAAGATGACGTCCGTGATCTGCTCGACCAACGCCTCGTAATCACCGTTATTTGAGAAAGGCATCGTAGACATTCTAGCAGCCACAAAGAAGCACAAAAAGCTGAAATGCAATTTGTTTCTTTTGTGCCTTTTTGTGGCTCACCTTTGGTATTGCCTTTGGATCGCGTCGATCTTGGCGACGCGCTTGCGGTGGCGCTCTTCGGTTATCTCGGTCGAAAGCCATGTCGCGACAATCTCGCGCATCTGTGCGCTGCTGATCGTCTTGCTTCCGAGTGTCAGGACGTTCGCATCGTTGTGCTCGCGGGAGTTACGCGCCACCTCGACTGAATAACACGCCGCCGCCCGCACACCAGGAACCTTGTTCGCAGTCATCGCACTCCCAACACCCGCGCCGTCGATCACGATCCCGAGCTCCGCGCCGCCATCCGCAACCGCGCGCGCGACTGCGTGTGCAAAGTCAGGATAATCAACTGCGTCTTCCGAGTACGCGCCAAAGTCCTGCACCCTGTGTCCGAGTTCACTCAACACCACTTTGAGCTCTTCCTTCATCTTGAACCCACCGTGATCAGCGCCCACTGCAACGATCTTCGACGCCTTCGATCCGCGTCTCGAAGCACGACGCACGATCTCGATCTTCCTCTCGCTGACGATGTCTGCCGCGAGCGGCGTCAAACGAGCATCTTCACCAATCCTGAGCACAGCACCAGGCTCGAGCCCACGCACGTCATCCTCGGTGATGACGCTCTTTGCCGATTCGTCGCGCGTGACCGCAGGTTGTGATGAAGTTTCTGAGACTGTGTTTACGAAGCGAGTTGGCGGTGTCTCTTTTTCGGCGACGTTTTCAGGTGCCGCTTTCGCCAACACCTCGCGCACCAGCGCGCGCACTCGATCGCGGGTTGCGTCGTCAGCCATCAAGCATTCCTCAGATCGAGCAACCTTCCGGAAGCCGCCACGAGTTTTCCAGTGCGAAACGTAAAGTCAACGCGGCCCACATAAATTCCGCTCTTGCCAACTTCAAATATCAACGTCTTAGCGCCGCAAGGTTGAGTCGCCGTGACCGGCTGTTCCATGAAGAGGTGCGTGTGACCGCTGGCAATGAAGTCGATACCGTCAACCTGCGACGCAAGCATCGAGTTGCCGCGTTTGCCATCTTCGTGGTAGCCAAGATGCGACATGCAAACGACCAGCGAGCAGCGCTCTTCTTCACGCAGCTTCTTCACGACCTCACGTGCGGCGATCACCGGATCGATGAACGTGACGCCTTTGAAGTTTGCGGGCGTGATCAGTGCAGTCGGACTGATACCGAGTCCGAAAAGTCCGACTCGTATGCCGCCGGCTGTCTTTACGACGTAACGTTTCACGCGATCCTCGAGCACAGTTCCCTTCACGTCGTAGTTCGCGGAAACGATGTCGAAGGTTGCGAACTTCAGAGCCGCAGCCAGTGCTTCGAGGCCGTTGTCGAATTCGTGATTGCCCAGCGTTCCGGCGTCGTACCCGATCGCCGACATCGCCTTATACTCGACTTCACCTTTGTAGAAATTGAAGTACGGCGTGCCCTGAAGCACGTCGCCTGCGTCGAGGAGCAACGTGTTTGGGTTTTCTTTTCTGACTCGCTTGACGAGGGTCGCGCGACGCGCAACGCCTCCCTTCCCTGCGTTCCTGTCGTTCGGCGGCAGGGGATCGATCTGTGAGTGCGTATCGTTGGTGTGAAGAATCGTGATTACAGTCTCGGCGGCGCTCGCTTCCAACAGAGTTCGAGGAAAGCCAACCAGAGTTGCACCGAATGCGGCCGAAGTCGTCAGAAAATTTCGTCTATTGATCATCGCGGCGGTTCAACAACTTTCGGATCTGGACCAACCTGAACGAAGCGATCGTCTTTAACGCTGCGAATCGGCCGCCCGGCTGCGGTTTCAGACTTAACGTACTCCATGATGGCGTCGCGGAGAGTTATGTTTAACGGCGTCTTGCTTTTTGCTTCCTGAAGAATCGCGTAGGCGCCACCACCGCGTTGCAAAAGATAGTCGATAGTGACGACGGTGTAGATATTTTGCGGATCGATCTCCTGCTCTTTTCCGTTTTCGTCGACGAGCTTGCCGCTCAGAAATTCGGGTCGGCTTTGCTCGTTCCATTTAAAGTGAATACGCGCGCCGGATTGAGCATCACGAGTCACAATCTCCACCAGTTTCGCAAGCTGCACGCCGGTCATCTCGACTGCGACCAGCGCATTCTCAAACGGCAGCAACTCGAAGATATCGCTGGCGCGGAGTTCACCCGGGGCGATCTCGATCTTGCGCAGCCCACCCACATTCATGATCGTGAGCGCTGGAGACTTTCCTTTTTTGGTGGCGTACGCCTTCATTCCATCCGACACAAAATTTCCGATAGTCCCCCCACCGACGCCCGTCTTGCTCAAACCACCTTCGAGTTGACCGATTACTTTACTCAGCACCAGCACCTTCTCGCTGTAAGGTGCGACTATCTTTTCCACGTCCGCATCATCAGGAACGCTCGCATCGACGACGGTCCGTCCAGGTTTAGCGCCAACTTTCTCCGGATTCGCCGTGATGCTGGGCTTTGCTGGAGTCGCCGGGCAAGGTTCGATTGCCGGCGTCTGAGCCAGTACAGGAACGGCCAGGATTAACAAAACTATGATACGAAGAAGCATTTAACTCCTCCTCTGCGGCCCTCTGCGTATCTCTGCGTGCTCTGCGTTAAGAGCTAGTTCAACGCAGAGCACGCAGAGATACGCAGAGGGCCGCAGAGAAAACATGTCTGTCATTGACCTGAAGGAAGAGCTTGCATAGTATGTCGCACCACACGGCACCTACGCAAACTACTGAAGGAGAAACAAGTTGGCCACCTCTTCCACCCAAATCACTTCGGAGTTCAGAAATCCAAACCTTGACACGCTACTCACAGAGCAACAGATCCAGGACCGGATTAAAGAACTCGGTGCAGAGATCACGCGCGACTACGCAGGCCTCAATCCGCTGCTGATTGGCGTGCTGAAGGGCGCCTGCTTTTTCCTGAGTGACCTGCTGCGTGCGATCGACACGCGCCTGAGCATCGAGTTCATGGCGATTTCGAGTTATGGATCGTCGACGCGAACTTCCGGCGAAGTTCGCATCATGAAAGATCTCGACGTTCCGATCGAAGGACGGCACATACTCGTCGTCGAAGACATCGTAGACACAGGCCTGACGCTCTCGTACCTGCTTGCGAACCTCGCGTCGCGCGGAGCGGCGAGTGTAAAGCTCGCGGCGCTGCTCGACAAATTTGAGCGAAGGCAGAAAGAAGTGAAGATCGATTACCTTGGTTTTAAAATTCCGGATGAGTTTGTGGTTGGCTACGGTTTGGACTTCGCCGAACGCTACCGGAACCTACCGTTTATCGCAGTGTTGAAGAATCCAGACGCCTAGGAGGAGAGAACGTGAAGAAACTTTTGGTGCCGATTGTTTTGCTGCTGTTTGCGATCTCGGTGACTGCGCAGACTGACTTTTCGAAGGTGGAGATCAAGGTGACGAAAGTTGCCGGCAATGTCTACATGCTCGAGGGCGCGGGTGGAAATATAGGCGTGTCGGTCGGCGATGACGGCATTCTGATCGTTGACGATCAGTTCGCACCACTCGCGGACAAGATCAGGGCAGCGCTCAAGGGTATTGCGGATAAGAAGTTGCGCTTCATACTCAACACTCACTGGCATGGAGATCACACGGGCGGCAACGTCGCCTTCGGACCGGAAGCACCGGTCATCGCTCACGACAACGTACGCAAGCGGATGGCTGTCGAGCAGAAGTCTGAGGTTTTCAAGCGCACGACGCCGGCGTCTCCGAAAGAAGCTCTTCCGGTTATCACTTTCAATCAGAATTTAACCGTGCACTTCAACGGTGAAGAGATCCGCGCGATTCACTTCCCGCAGGGTCATACTGATGGCGACAGCGTTATCTTCTTCGCTGGGTCAAACGTCGTTCATCTCGGTGACGACTTCTTTGCTGGAAGGTTTCCGTTTGTGGATCTTGAAAGCGGCGGCAGTGTGGAAGGGTTGACGAAGAACATCGGCGAGATCATTACCAAGATACCCGCGGGTGCCAAACTGATCCCCGGACATGGTCCACTCTCTGGTATCGAAGACCTCATGAACTATCACAACATGCTGGTCACGACGAGCGACATCGTCCGCGCGAAAATCAAAGCCGGAAAAACGTTGGAGCAGATAAAAAGCGAAGGCCTGCCCGACACCTGGAAATCCTGGGGCACCGGCTTCGTCAAAACCGACGTGTGGCTCGAGACGATCTACAGGAGTGCCACAAAAGGCACAAAATGATTTTTGTGTTTTTGTGATCAGTCTTTCAATTTGGACAAAAAGCTCTCACCGGCGACCAGGCACAAACCGAAGTTCGCGGCGATTGTTTGGCCGATGTCGGCGAGGGAGTCGCGGGTGCCGAGGTTGATGGCGGGGCGGGAGGTTTTTCCGTAAACCAACAATGGCGCGTATTCGCGTGTGTGGTCGGAGCCGGGGAAGGTCGGATCATTTCCGTGATCGGCTGTGATCATCATTACGTCATCGTCACACATCGCCGACTCAATTTCCGGAAGACGTGAATCGAAGTGCTCGAGTGCTCTCGCGTATCCTTCAGTGTCGCGACGATGACCGTAAAGCATGTCGAAGTCGACGAGGTTCGAAAAGATGAGGCCACGCGTCGAGTCGTTTAGGGCTTTAATTGTTTGCTCGATCGATTGTTCGTTGTTCTTCGCTATCAGATCCTGAGTCACACCCATCGAATCGTAAATCGACGCGATCTTCCCGATACAAACAACGTCGAGATCTTCATCAGCCAGCGCCGGAAGAAGATTCTCACGCGGCGGCGGAACCGCATAATCATGCCGGTTCTCAGTACGATAAAACGCGCCCGGTTCACCGAGAAACGGTCGCGCAATTACTCGTCCAACCTTGTGCTCGCCATCGAGTATCCCACGCGCGATTTCGCAGATCTCGTACAGCCGTTCGAGCGCAATCACTTCTTCATGCGCCGCGATCTGAAAAACAGAGTCCGCAGACGTGTACACGATCGGCTTCCCTGTTTTCACGTGCTCTTCACCGAGCACCTTGATGATCTCAGTACCTGACGCGGGAATGTTTCCAAGAATGCCCGGCACCGATGTCTCGCGAACGAACTTGTCGATCACTGACGAAGGAAACCCATTCGGGTAAGTCGGGAAGGCGCGGTCGAGAATAATGCCCGCCATCTCCCAGTGGCCCGTCGTCGTGTCTTTGCCATTAGACCGCAAAGCACATCGACCATACGACCCGCTGAGCTGGTCCAACGGCGGGACTGAAGCTAGCGGTCGAATATTTCCGAGGCCATACCGTTGCAGATTGGGAAGACGTACCTTGCGTGATTCGAGGATGTGACCAAACGTGTCGGCGCCGGCGTCGCCCCAATCCGGAGCATCAGGCATTGCGCCTATGCCGGCACCATCGAGAACGATTAGTAAGACGCGGTTGAAGGGGGATGAAGTCGGCATTTATTGTTTCGGAGCGTAGTAGCCATCGCGCGCACGAACCTGCGCCTTTACCTTCAAACCCTGCACTTCAAGCTTGATCGCGCGAAACTTTCCATCGCGCGCTTTGTTCGTCGGATAGTAACCGAGACTGTAGAGCGTTCCGATGTCTGCTGCCACGCGCGCAAACGCAGACCTCGCGTCAGTCAACGTCGCTGCGACAAAACTTCTTCCACCTGAAACACGCGCCAGGTCATTCATCTCGCGACGGGCCAGGTTGTACAACTCGCGACTGATCGACATGCGCTCGAACGGGCCCATCTGGCAGAAGCTGTTGAAATTCTCAGCACTCGCTTTTGGAAAGAAGAGCTGGCGATAACGCTCGATCTGTTTTTTCGAGAGCGCTAGCTGACCATCGTCGCGGCAGTCTTTCATCAGACGATCTTCAACGAAGTCTTCCGTGTTGACCTGAATAAAGTAACAGGCAATGCCCGCACGTGAGAGTTTCTGTTTTGCCGTGACGAAATCCGAATTGCTCGACGAATCAACACCATCGGTCAACGCTACGACTGCACGACGCCCTCGGATTTCATCTCGCGCCGGATCGCGAAAGATTGTGTCGGCAACTTTTTCGAGCCCGTCGTAATACGGCGTCCCCTGACTCGCGCCGAGATTCTCGATTGCTAAGCGCAACTGTTCGCGATCGCTCGTCAACGGCGCCAGTACTTCAACCGCAGCCACTGGATCGCCGAAAGTCTGTGACTGATTGAACGCCACGATTCCGACGCGATCGCCTGGACGCAATGCTTCGATAAAACTGTTCGCTGCGGAGCGAATCAGGGCCACGTCATCGCGCGTCGATCCGGAAGTGTCGAGCAGCAGTGCGATCTCGAATGGTGTCTCCGTAGTGCCGAAGTTCGCGATCGTTTGCGTTTGACCATCTTCGACGAGCCGAAAGTTTTCCGGACGAAGTCCTGACAATGGACGTCCTGAGCTGTCGGTCACGACCGCGGGTACAGATACCAACTGAGTATCGGTCCTTACGACATCTCCTTCGTCGACTTCATCGCCGGCTGAGACGGTCTTTTTCGGATCGGTTGTTTCACCATTTCCGTTGACGCGTCGAGGTCTCTGTGCGGGTTGTTGCGCGGGTTCCTGGGCGTGGCTTCGCTCGAAAATGACGCAGCTTACAACCGCAACAAACACGGCGGCGAGGAGAACGATCCGCCCGGGTAAACGACTACTTAGCTTTACAAGTATTGACATAACGACAAACTGGATGGGCTCTCTTGAGGAGAATATAAACCGCCTGCGGCACAACTGTAAATTGCGGAGTGGCGAAGGCTTGACACTCCTCGCGCGTTCTCATAGCATGACGACTCCTTTTGAAAGCGGGATTGGCGGCAGGGCTGGTCCCACGAAGGCACGTACGTCAATGGTAGACGGCTTCCCTTACAAGGAAGAGGTTGGGGGTTCGAGTCCCTCCGTGCCTACCAAATGACGATTTGAATTTTGCGGAGTCGTAGTTCAGTTGGTTAGAACGCCGGCCTGTCACGTCGGAGGTCGCGGGTTCGAGTCCCGTCGGCTCCGCCACTCACTTTCTTAATGCACGGAAACCCGTCTCCCGGCAGGTTTCCTTTTCGACACTACCTCCCATTTCCCCCCGAACTTGGACAAGGTCAGTACCACCTGCGGTAGCGGGTGGGTCAACGACCTTAGTTTGAAGGTCTGGACAGGCCTGTAGCCCCAAAACCTATCTCAACCGTGAGGAGGATCGCCGATGTACATCACTCTCTCTCGCAGAACCGCGTGTGCGTTCTTTGCACTCGCAATTCTTACCTCTCTGGTATTTACACTTTCAGCGTTCAATGCTTCTGCTCAAACATCACAGACCACGGTGAGTGGTACGGTCAAAGATCAAAACGACGCTTTGGTTGCCGGCGCCACCATCACTCTAATTGACTCTCGAACAAAAAATGAACGAACAGCCACGAGCAACGACGACGGGTTTTACATCTTCGCCAACGTGCTTGCCGGCGAGTATCGACTAACCGCCGATCGAACAGGCTTCAAGAAAACCGAAGTTCAAAGTGTGAAGGTCGACGTGAGTATTCCGGCCACTGTGAATCTCGTACTCGAAGCGGGTCAGATCTCTGAAACGGTTCAGACCACTGCTTCTGAGTCGCAGTCGGTCATCAACACGGAGAACGCCGAGTTATCGACAGTCGTCACAGAAAAGCAGATCAACGATCTGCCGCTAAACGGACGAAATCCTATCCAGCTCGCAGCCCTGCAAGCGGGAGTTTCCACGAACACCAGCGTCAGAAACTCCAACGTAAACGGAATGCGAGGCAGCTACAACAACATCACGTGGGACGGGATCAACATCCAGGAGAATTACCTGCGCGGAAATCAAAGCAGCGGCTTATTCGCACAGGCAGCACCAAGCGTCGTCGGTGTCGGTGAGTTTACGATCACCACGCAGAATGCGAGCGCGTCTGACGGCACAGGCGCGGCGCAGATCAAGATCGTCACTCCGCGCGGCAGCAGCCAGTTTCACGGATCACTCTTTGAGTTCTGGCGCAATTCCGCACTCAACGCCAACACGTTCTTCAATAATGCCGCCGGTCAGCCGAAGCCGTATTTGAACCAGCATCAGTTCGGCGGAAACATCGGTGGACCTTTCGCGCTGCCTCGCTTTGGTGAAGGTGGTCCTGTTCTAACTCAGAAGAACAAACTCTTCTTCTACACCTACTACGAGGAAACGAGAGAAGCGCAACAGACGCTGTTGACGCGCACTGTACTTACCGCACCCGATCGGTCAGGCAGCTTCACCTATCGTCGCCTCGACAACCAGCAACTGCAAACTATCAACGTGTTGAATCTGACCGGCAGAACGATCGATCCGCGAATCAACCGCCTGATCGGTCAGACGCCGCTACCCAACGATCTTGCCGGCGATCGCATAAACACGAACGGCTTCAGCTTCAACTCTCCATCGGGTAGCAGCGAAAAACTGTTCGGTTACCGGATAAATTACGATCTCTCTCAGAAGCACCGTTTCGATGTGGTCTACAGCAAGGATTCCGTCAATGTTCCTAACGATACCTTCAACAACACCGGCGAACCGTTTCCAGGGCTCCCAGGCAAAGGACAGTTTCCGAAACGCAGTCGCGGCGCCGCGGCCTGGAACTGGGCGCCAACGCAAACGATAACGAACGAGTTGCGCGCAGGGTATTACCACCAACGGTCACTCTTCATCGGCGACGCAATCGAGTATGAGGGTAATACGAGACTAGCGTTTCCGCTTGGCTTGACTAACCCGGTCCAGAACTCGTTGACCAGCGGTCGTAACGGCAAGATTCACGAGTTGATGGACAACGCATCGTGGGTTCGCGGTAACCACCTGATTCGCTTTGGCGGCAACTTCCGCAACGTTCATCTCGAGCCGTTCAGTTTTGCGGGCGTGATTCCGCAGTACACCATCGGTTTCGGAACACAGAACCCAAATCCACTCAGCTCGACGAACCTCGCCCAGTTCCCCGGCAGGATCAGCACGACAGAGTTCAATAACGCAAGCAATCTGCTCGCGTTCCTGAGCGGAGCTGTTTCATCCGCATCACAAACGTTCAACGTGACCAGCGCGACATCGGGGTTTGTCAAAGGCGCGGAGCAACGACGCAATCTGATCTACGATCTCTACGCAGCTTACATCTCCGATACCTGGCGGCTGGGTGAACCGAACTTAACGCTCAATCTCGGATTGCGTTATGAATACGTCGGTCCTGTTCGCGAGCGAGATGGAATCGGTCTGCTGCCGGTCGGAGGATTGGAATCGCTCACAAATCCCAACGTCTCAATCGACCTCGCGGGCGGCGGAGCAAACACTCGTCCGTTCTATAACCCGGACAAAAACAACTTTGCACCGAACTTCAGCTTTTCCTGGGATCCATTCAACGAAGGTAAGACTGTCGTTCGTGGCGGTTATTCTCTCTCGTTTGTGATCGACAGCATTATCCAGATGGCAGAGAATGCCGCTATTGACGGTAACCAGGGTCTGACGTCTGTTTCGAGTCCAAACAACCTTTCGGGCACGGTCAGCGGTGGCGGACTCCGTCCGATCGACACACCCGCATTCAACGTACCGCGCACACTGGACGATCAGTTGACGCTTTCACAGTTTCCGACGCTGTTCACGATCGATCCCGATCTCAAGACGCCTTACGTTCAACAATGGAACGTCGGAATCGAGCACGAGATCCTTCCGAACACGGCGGTCGAAGTCAGGTACGTCGGAAATCGCGGCGTCAAGCTGCTTCGCGGCATCGACATCAACCAGGTGAGGATCTTTGAGAATGGGTTTCTCCAGGACTTCCTGCGAGCCCAAAGAAACCTCGAGCTGTCAACGACGCTGAATGCTACGAACTCGGCCATTCCGGCAAGTCCCGCTTTCAACCCGGCAGTACCAGGCAGTCAGGCGCTGACGATCTTTCCGAGGATTGGTCGACGAGGTCTGTTCACAACCGCAACCGGCAACACGCTCGACTCCGCGATTGTGAATTTGATCAGCCAGGGACAAGTCGGCGAGCTGGTGAATACGTACGTTGCTTCACGCAACACTTACCTGACTCCGGGTGTCAACGGTTCATCGATAAACTCGGCGTTCTTCCTCCCCGCGAATTTCAAGGCAGGCGCGGTGGACTACATAGGCAACGGCTCGTGGTCCACTTACAACGCTCTGCAGGCTGAAATTCGAAGACGTCTGACTCACGGGCTGTACTTCCAGGCGAACTACACGTACAGCAAAGCCTACACGGACTTTGAAGGAAGCGACGCCAACTTCTCAGCACTGCTCGATCTGGGTCTGGGAGGAGTCGTCGAAAAGAAACGGCAGACAAACGACGTGACGCACGTTTTCAAGGCAAACGGAGTTTGGGAGTTGCCGATTGGACCAGGCAAGCGCCTGTTGAACTTTGACGGGTTTCTCGGTCACGTGTTCAGCGGCTGGCAGATGAACGGCATCTTCGAGAAGCGTAGCGGCCGTCCGATTTCATTCATCTCCGGACGAGGAACTCTCAACCGGAACGCTCGATCCGGCAAGAATACGGCTACTACGTCACTCAGTCTCGAGGATCTGAAGAGCAGCATGGGCATTTTCTTCGATCCCGTGACGAGTCGTCCGCTGGTCATCGATCCGCGGCTGATTGGGCCCGATGGGCGTGCGAATCCGGAGTTCTTTGGTCATCCGACGCCGGGCACGGTGGGTACGCTACATCTGACTCCGGTGAGCGGTCCGGGCTTCTGGAATTTCGATTTCAGTTTGATCAAGCGGACGCGGATATCGGAACGCACCAACGTGGAATTCCGTGCAGAGTTCTTCAACATTTTCAATCACACGAACTTCTTCACGGGAGAAACTCAGACGATAACCCAAACCACCTTTGGACAGGTCACAGACACGTTTGATCCTCGGATCATTCAGTTTGCGGTCAAGTTCAACTTCTAACGTCCTCCTCTCTGCGGCCCTTCGGCGTATCTCGGAGGGCCGCAGAGATTTTTTATAAAAATTATAAATAAGTGCGGATGTGCTATTGACCGCGCGCGAGTTTTGATTAAAATCCTCTCCAACGGTGAATGTGGTTGCCGGGGTGAGGACGGTAACCAATCGAGGCTGAATGCCTCCGCCAACCTTGAGAGGCCGGTCCTAAGCCGGCCTTTCGGTTTTTTAGCCGCAAAGAGGCACAAAAAAGCAGAAAAACAGATGATTTCGGTCGGTGAAGCGGTTCAGATTGTTAGGCAGCAAACGCCTGTGCTGGCCGGCGAGACGGTGCAAATCGAGGCTGCGATGGGGCGGGTGCTGGCGCAGGATATCGTCGCGGATTCTGATCTGCCGCCGTTCGATCGTTCCCAAATGGATGGGTATGCGGTGCGCGCGGAGGATGTTAAGTACGCTCCCGTACAGTTGCGCATCGTTGGGGAGTCGGCTGCTGGGCGAGGCTGGCACCATAAATTAGAAGAGGGGCAGGCGGTGCGGATTATGACCGGCGCGCCCGTTCCCGCAGGCGCTGATAGCGTGCAACAGGTCGAACTGGCTCACGAACTGAAAGACAGAACCGTTGTTGAACTACTGGAAACTGTCGAGGTGGGCCGGTCGATAGTCAAACAAGGCGCCGAGATCAAGGCCGGCGAGACAATCTTAAAGGCCGGAACAACGATCAACGCGGCGATGATGGCCGTGCTCGCCGCTTTTGGTTATGCAAAAGTGGAAGTGTTTCGCAGGCCGCGTGTAGGCGTACTCGCCACCGGCACCGAATTGGTTCCAATCGATCAGAGACCCGGACAGGATCAGATTCGCGATTCCAACAACTACTCGATCGGTGCTTACGCCGAACTCGCAGGCGCGGTTGTCGAACGCCTGCCGTTGAGTGGTGATGAAACTTCGCTGTTAAAAAAACAAATAATGGATGGCGCACAGCGTTGCGACATGATCGTCACGTCAGGGGGAGTGTCGATGGGCGTTTACGATGTGACGAAGTCAGCGCTGAGGGAACTCGACGCGGAGATATTTTTTGAACGCGTCGCGCTGCGTCCGGGTAAGCCGACTGTCTTTGCGAGGTTGCCAAACGGCACGCTCGTGTTCGGCCTGCCGGGTAATCCGGTCTCAGTGTCTGTGACGTTTAATTTATTTGCGCGCGCGGCGCTGCGGGCAATGCAAGGCGCGACGGAACCTGCGTTGAAGCAGGAAACCGCCGCGCTTGCGCGAAGTGCGAAGGGGACGAAGGAGCGCGAGAGCTATTTGCCGGCGCAACTAACAACAAACGACGACGGAGAACTCATCGCGTTTCCGCTGAAGTGGGGTGGCTCGTCAGACTTTGTCGCGTTTGCAGTAGCAACTGCACTCGTGATCGTTCCGGCAGACGTTAAGACGATCGAAGCGGGATCGTTGGTAAATATTCTCAGGTTGCCTTAGGTCTTTCTCTGCGGCGCTCTGCGTATCTCTGCGTTGTCTGCGTTTAATCGTCTTTCCAACGCAGAGGCCGCAGAGATACGCAAAGGGCCGCAGAGAAGATCAAATCTGCACGATCGGCGCGACTCGTTCCGTCAATCCCTTGAAACCAAGGAAGCCCGGCAAGCGCTCGATACGCGTACCGATCTTCTGATCGAACAAATCCAATCCTTCCTTGCCCGGCCACAGCGTGGCGATCACGTAGTTCGCTTCCCCTTCGGGCTTTGCACCCTGCCCCACCGGCCTCCAGAACTGACCGATGATGAACCGCGCCAGGCTTCGCGATAACTTGGCCTCACCGAGTTTCACGCGCGCCACATTCCAATAGAAACTCGAGTGGATCGACTCTTCCTGAACAATTCCGACCAGCAGTTTCTGCAATACCGGATGCCCCGCAAGATCTGAGAGTCGCCTGTAAGCGTTCATGGCGGTGATCTCGTTGATCGCTCCCCACACCATGTGCGCGCCGTGAAAATATCTTCCGAAAGGACGCGAGGCATAGTCCGCCAGGTAACTTCCGATCGTGTAAAGACGCGGAATCTTCCGCGTTGCCTCGACCTGCCAGTTTTTGCCCATCGGAAAACCCGCTTCTTCCAAAAATCGATTCAGCAGATTGCCGTGATGGAGCTCTTCGATACTCCAGCGATCCATAAATTTTCTAATCACAGGATCTTTGCCGGTCGGGGTGCGTCGCAGTTCCTGGTAGTACATGTCTGTGAAGTACTCGATGTCGCGCATGTAAACGAGCACGGGAACAAACGCTGGGTTCAGCGGATAATTCTTGATCTCTTTCCACGGAATGCTGTTTACGTACTCTTTTGACAGTGCGCGTGGTTGCCGCTCGTACCAGTCAAGTACTTCCTTATCAGTCTCAAACACGGGGGAACCTCCGACGGTTTCAAATGTCTAACTACAGTACGATCAATCAAGCAAAATGGATTTGTACTACTTTAGAAAACAACCCAGGCTCGAGATTGGGAAGGAGAGCATGAGGGCTACCCCGAAATGAGGCCCTCGTCCCGGTCGCCGCAGGATAGACAAAAACATGGTCGGATGTCGAGATAAACTTGCCTGAGTGATGTTTTTGTTATCTACTTTTCGCCATGTCGCAACTCTCGCACGTCGACGAGCACGGCCGCGTTCGCATGGTCGATACGGGAAACAAGGAGATCACTTCGCGGCGGGCGGTCGCTTCTGCGAGGGTGTTGATGAGCGCAGAAACGGTTTTGGCGTTGCGCGAGCATCGTACGCCGAAGGGCGATCCGCTCGAAGCGGCGCGGCTTGCAGGGATCATGGGAGCGAAAAAGACGTCGGACTTGATCCCGCTTTGTCATCCGCTTCCGATAACGCACATCGATGTGCAGGCGAGGCTCGAAGAGACTGGCGTCTTGCTCGAGGCGGAGGTTTCAACCAACGCTCAAACCGGCGTGGAAATGGAAGCGCTGACGGCAGTCACGGTTGCCGCGTTGACCATTTACGACATGTGCAAGGCGCTTGAGAAAGGCGTCACTATCACAGACGTGCGATTGGAGAGTAAAACAGGCGGGAAGTCCGGGGATTATGAAAGATAATCTGTGTAATCTGTGGATGGCTTTGGAACCTCCCGCTTCCATTGTGCGTTATTCCCCGTGGCACTAGAATAAGGGCTAAAATTTCC
>Ga0075418_10004752_pt1 | contig 15408 bp, 11 predicted proteins | sample SoiMetdeltSBSDD2_FD_81776 | JGI IMG/M metagenome (GOLD analysis project Ga0075418, IMG submission 81776) | Bulk soil microbial communities from a Populus tree surrounding site in Tennessee, USA - Soil MetaG P. deltoides SBSDD2 | ecosystem: Environmental > Terrestrial > Soil > Tree plantation...
CTCGCAGTTGCCGCCGCCATCCGCGCCCAGATCGACGATGACCGATCCGGGCCGCATGCGCCGGACCATGGCGGCGGTGATGAGCCTCGGCGCCATGACGCCGCCGACAAGCGCGGTCGTGATGACGACATCCGCGGCGGCGCACTGCTCGCCCAGCAGCTCCCGCTGGCGGGCCTTGTCCTCCTCGGACAGCTCCCGGGCGTAGCCGCCGCCGGCCGCGGCGCTCTCCTTCAGCTCCACCCCCACGTATTTGGCGCCCAGGCTCTCGATCTGCTCCTTGACTTCCGGCCGCACGTCCGTGGCGATGACGTTGGCGCCCAGCCGCCGCGCGGTCGCGATCGCCTGCAGTCCCGCCACGGCGGCGCCGATGACGAAGACGCGCGCGGGGAGAACGGTCCCGGCGGCCGTCATGAACATCGGGAAGTATTTGCCCAACTCGGCCGCGCCCAGGAGAGCGCCCTTGTAGCCCGTGATGTTGGCCATCGAGGAGAGCGTGTCCATCGCCTGGGCCCGCGTGGTCCGCGGGATGGAGTCGGTCGAGAACGCCGTGACCCGGCGGTCCGCCAGGGCCCGCACCGCCTCCAGGTTCCGCGTCGGCATGAGCGAGCCGACGAGGATCGTCCCCGGACGCATCCAGCGGATCTCGTCCCGCGCGGAGGCGTCGGCCGCGGGCGCATTGACCTTGAGGACGATCTCCGCCGAGCCCAGGAGCGCCGCCGGGTCCGCTTCCACGGCCGCTCCTGCGTCGCGATAGGCCTCGTCCGGGTAGAACGCCGCCCGCCCCGCGCCACTCTCGATCGACACTGTGAAGCCCGCCTGGGCCAGCTTCTTGCAGGATTCAGGAGCGAGGGCGACCCGATTCTCGCCGGGCCTCGACTCCTTGATCACTCCGATTCTCATGACCGATGACTCCCTTCCGGGCTCAGATGCCCATCGCCCGGATCGCCCGCTCGTACTCGTCCGGCCGCACGTAGAGGATGTAGCCGAAGGAACCCTTGCCGTCCGCCACACCGGAGGAAGCGTAGACGTTGACCTTGGCCTCGAAGAGCCTGACGTGGATCTTCGCCAGGGCGCCGAGCTCGTCGTCCCCCTGGACGAGGAGCGCGGTGTAGGGCCCATCGAGCATCCAGCCCGCCCGCCGGGCCGCCTCGCGCAACTGCGATGCGTCCTCCGGGAAGAGCGTGAACTGTGTGCGCATCGGTCCCACGGGCATCCCGGTGAAGGCGAGCAGGTTGATGCCCTGGCCCGCCAGCTGCGACAGCACGCGGTAGGCCTGGCCGGGCTCGTCGTCGATGGTCGTGTGATAGTAGTCCGCGCGCCTCATCGTGTATGCCATAGACCCTCCTCTCTGTTGCGACGGGTCTTTTTGATCCCCCCGAGGGCCTGCACCTCCGGCGCGCGCGTCCGGTCGCGGGTGCAGGAGATCCATGCGGGGCGCGTCCGGCAACCGCAGCCGGAGGCCGAGTCCCTGGTCCAGGTTCACAATGCGGTCCGTGGCCCGGTTGCCGGAACGTCACATCATACGGCGGGTCGGGCTGGATCTGCTTGGACCCCGGCCCTCGCCTGTCCGACTCAGAGGTCTCCATGGTTGGCCTTCGCCACGAAAGCCTCCAGCGTCAGGATTCTCACCTTGTCGGCGTGGACGAGGTGCCTTTCGAGTCCGCCGCCCGTGTAGAAATCGCGGAGCGTCCAGCCGGGTCCGCCCAGGACCAGGTAGGCCCCCTGGTACCTGTCGGAGAGGACCGTCTCGGCGAGCGAGATGACCTCGAACGGCACTTTCTGCTCCGCGGTCCCCGAGGTCTGCTGCCACTTCATCGAGACGAGCCACATCCGGCCGTCCTTCTCCGCGATGGCGTCCACGACGTGCCGACCGCCTCCGGGGCGCTGGCCGATCGCGACCTGGGTCCTGCAGGCATAGCCACCTCGCGTGAGCGCCGGCAGGACCATCTGCTCCAGGACCGAGCCCGTCGACGTGTCGCGCGCGGCCATGTTCAGAGGTTGCGGGTCGCCACGACTTCCTTCACCGGCGTCCGATCGCCGGTGCAGCTGATCATCCTCGGGCCGGAGAGGTAGGAGAGCCTGTACCCGAGAGCCGCGTAGAGGTCGGCGATGCGATCGGTCGCCTGGTTCACGAGGACGACCGGTCCCGCGTGCTTCGCGAGCCATCTCGCGGTCCGCACCTGATCCTCCCAGGTGAAGCCGTCCTTGGCGTAGCTCGTGAACTCGACGTCGTAGGGGGGATCGGCGTAGATGAAGTCGTTCCTGTCGAGCCTCATGTCCTCGAAATCCTGGTTCGTGAACTCCCACTTCCTGAACGCCCTGGCGTACTCGGAGAAGTCCGAGGTGTACGTGATCGTCTTGTAGCGGCCGAAGGGCACGTTGAACTCCCCGCGCCGGTTGAAGCGGCAGAGGCCGTTGTAGCCGGTCCGATTGAGGTAGTAGAAGAGGGCCGCGGCGTCCGGGTGCGCCGGATCGGACTGGATGATCGAGTTGAACCGGCGGCGGTGCGCGTAGTAGAGCCGCTCCGAGTTCCGCATCTGGATGCCGGCCACGAGACCCCGCTTCAGCCACGTGTAGAAGTGGATGAGATGCGGGTTCACGTCGTTCAAGAGGGCGCGTTCGGGGTCGAGCCCGAGCGAGACGGCGAGGCCGCCGCAGAACGGCTCGACGAGGCGATCGCGCTCGTGCCCCTCCCAGAGCGGCAGGAGGTGTGGCACCTGCCATCGCTTGCCACCGGCCCACTTGAGGGGCGGGCGCGGGGGAGCGGACGTCGTCCGGCCCCGGGCGCGACGAGCTGCGATCGCGGACCGCGCGCGCTCGGTCCGCGGCGATGGGATGGGCGCGTTCACCGGGTGAGACTATAGCAAAGGAACGGCCCGCACCCGATTCCAGGAGACAGGCTCCTAGCGGGTGATGTTCATCGTCAGCGTGAACTGGCCGTCCTGGGCGGGATCGGGCTGGATGCTCAGGCGGCCCTTCCAGGCCGCGCCGTCGGCTTCGGTGCGCCGCCAGGCGCTTGTCCCGGCGGGAGCCTGGTCCGCCCCGGCCTTGATCCAGTGGCCCTGCTCCAGGGCGCCCTCCACCTTCTCGCGCAGATCTGAGGGCTTCAGATCGGTTTGGACGCCGACCGCGATCTCCCATCGGTCCCGCGTCCCTTCGGTCTTGAGGACGGTGGTCTGGCCGAGGTCGCGGAGATCGACGTCCCGGAGGAGCCGGTCGGCCAGCGCGGCCCGGGCGAACCCGGAGTCGGGGCGCCAGTCGTACTCCATGTGGAGGGCGACGGCCTGCGCCCGTCCCTGGCCGAGCATCCTGGAGAGGACGTGGAGCGCGCCGTCGATGCCCGAGGAGAGGCCCGCCGAAGTAATGATGGCGCCGTTGTCGACGAAGCGGCGGTCGCTGACGACGCGGGTCTTCGGAGCGGCCGTGCGCAGGTCGTCGATGAGGCGGTAGAACGTCGTGGCCGAGAGGTTGTCGAGGAGCCCGGCCTTCGCGAGGATGAAAGCACCGTTGCAGACCGAGAGCACGTGCCGCGCTCCGCGGCTTTGCTCCTTCACCCAGGCGAGCGTGGCCGCGCTGTTGGTGGGGCCCGTGACGTTCCCTCCGGGGACGATGACGACGTCCGGCTTCGGGGCGTCGGCGAAGGTGAACTTCGGGACCACGGTCATCCCCATGGCGGTCGTGAGCGCGTCCTTCGCCTCCGCCACGGTGTAGACGTCGAAGCCCCCCTGACCGAATACCTCGTAGGGTCCCGTGTAGTCGATGATCTGCACCCCCTCGAAGACCAGGATGGCGGCCTTCGGCCGGGAGGTGGTCGCCGCGGCTCCGGCTGAAGCGGCCGCTCCCGCCCCTCTCTCCACCAGGCGCGCGCCGCAGGCGGGACAGGTGCCGGGCTTGTCGAAGACCCGGGCGTCGCACGGCATGTCGCAGGGAGGGCAGACGTACTCCTTCGCCTCCCCCGCGGCGAGCAGGAGCGGCAGGGCGATCAGCATCAGCGATAGCGGCAGCAGCGCGGTCAGGAGCAGTCTCTTCATGGCGACCTCCTCGGCCTGCGGTTCAAGTCCCCGTCCTTTTCTGGCGGCTGAAGCGCTCGCGGTAGCGGCTCGGCGGGGCGCCCAGCAGGCGCAGAAAGGTCCGGCGCATCGACTCGGGCGTGCCGAGCCCGCTCCTGGCGCAGACCGCTTGCAGGCCGTCGGACGTCTCCTCCAGCAGGCGCCGCGCGGTCTCGACGCGGGCGGCGGCGATGAAGCGCGCCGGCGTGGTCCCCACCTCGCGGGTGAACACGCGGGCGAAGTTCCTCGGGCTCATCGCGACGCGACGCGCCAGAGCCGGGACGGAGAGGTCGTCCTCCGGGTGCTCCAGGATGTAGGCCTGGAGGTCGCGGATCGGCTCCCGCTCCGCCATCTGCACCGCGAGCTGGGCGCTGAACTGAGACTGCCCGCCGGGTCGGCGCAGGAACAGGACCAGCTCCCGCGCCACCTGCAGGGCGACGTCGCGCCCGTGGTCCTCCTCGACGAGCGCCAGCGCCAGATCCATGCCGGAGGTGACGCCTGCGGAGGTGTAGACACTCTGGTCGCGCACGAAGATCGTGTCCGGCTCGACCGCCACGTCGGGATAGCGATCGCGCAGCCGCGCGCAGTAGCTCCAGTGCGTCGTGGCGCGTCGCCCTTTCAGGAGGCCGGCCTCGGCGAGCAGGAAGGCGCCGGTGCAGATCGACGCCAGCCGGCGGACGCAGGCCGCCTGCCGCCGGATGAAGCGAAGGAGCGGACGGTTCGCGAGGCACGCCGCGACACCGATGCCCCCGGCGACGAGCAGCGTGTCCACCCCCCGCCGCGCGTCACGGAAGCCGCGCGCCGCGTGCAGCCGCAGGCCGGACGAGGTGCGGAAGGCGCCTCGCGTCAGGCCGATGATCTCGATGGAGTAGGCGTCGGCGCCGCTCCGGCCGTGGTCCCGCAGCCACCGGGTGGTCCGGCCGAACACCTCGAGCGGTCCGACGACGTCCAGGATCTGGGTGTCCGGATAGGCCAGCATGGCGACGCGCAGGGGAGGCTTCATGCTGTCCGGGAGTGTGCCCCGAAACCCCTCCGGTGACAATGACAACGATCCAACATTTTCTGCCACACGCGCGGCTCGCCCGTCCGGACCCGGGGCTGGTATCCTACGCAGGCTCAAAGGAGAGGAGATGCCCGACATCGCGTTTCTGGGAGCGGCCGGCACCGTCACCGGATCGCGCTACCTCGTGACCTCGCGCGACGGGGGGGGCGGCGACGAGCAGGTGCTGGTCGACTGCGGGATGTACCAGGGCCTCAAAGAATTGCGACAGCGCAACTGGGAGCCGCTGCCGTTCGACGCCTCCGATCTGCCGTTCGTCGTCCTGACGCACGCCCACATCGACCACAGCGGCATGCTGCCGCGCCTGGTGAAACAGGGCTTCAAGGGCGCCATCATCTCGACCCCTGCGACCCACGAGCTGGCGAAGCTCTTGTTGATGTACGCGGCGAAGCTGCAGGAAGAGGACGCCGAGTTCCTCAACCGCAAGCGGCTCACCAAGCACGCGCCGGCCCTGCCGTTGTTCGACGCAGACGACGCCGGGAAGGCGCTCGAGCGCTTCACGGTGCGGCCGTACGGCGAGTGGACCGAGCTGCCGGAGCGGATCGCGGTCCGGTTCCACAACGCCGGCCATCTCCTGGGGTCCGCGATGGTCGAAATGCGGGTGCGGGAGAACGGCGGATCGAAGACCATTCTGTTCTCGGGCGACCTCGGACGGTTCGAGATGCCGCTCAACCCCGATCCCGATCCGCCTCCTTCGGCCGACTGTCTGATCCTGGAGTCGACCTACGGCGACCGGGCGCACTGCGCCGACAGCCTCTACGACCAGGTGGAGCGGATCGTCCGCGAGACGATGGATCGCCGGGGCGTCCTGGTCATCCCGTCATTCGCCATCGGCCGCGCGCAGCAGATCATCTACGTTCTCAACGTCCTCATCGAGAAGGGCCGCCTGCCGCTCCTGCCGATCCACCTCGACAGCCCGATGGCGATCGAGGCGACGCGCATCTACGCCCGTCATCCCGAGGAGCAGGAATCGCGCGGCGAGCTGACGGCGCGCAACGTGATCTGCCACAAGACGGTCGAGGAGTCGAAGGCGCTCAACGGCTTCGAAGGGCCGGGGATCATCATCTCCTCGTCGGGCATGCTCGCGGGCGGCCGCATCCTGCACCACCTGAAGCGCCTGCTGCCCGACCCGCGCCACACCGTCGCCCTGATCGGCTACCAGGCCGCCGGGACGCGCGGCCGCGCGCTGCAGGAAGGGGAAAAGTCGATCCGGATCCACGGCGAGGAGGTGCCGGTGCGCGCGCGCGTGGAGGACCTGTGCGGCTTCTCGGGCCACGCGGACGCCGGCGAGATCCTGCGCTGGCTCTCCGGTGCGGAGCGGCCCCCGGGGACGGTCTTCCTGACGCACGGCGAGCCGGCCGCCGCCGCGGCGCTCGCCGAGCGGCTGCAGCGGGAGCGGCGCCTTGCGGCGCGCGTCCCGCGCCTGGGAGAGGTCGTGGCGGTCTAGGAGCCTGACGATGCGACGTCCTTCGGGCATTCCCTTCGTAGCGGCCGTCCTGGCCCTCGCGTTCGCGCGCGGGCTGGGGATGGCGCAACAGGATCACGATCACGCCCATGCCGTTCCGGAGACGCTCGGGAAGGTGCGGTTCACGACCTCGTGCCGGCCCGAAGCGCAGGCCGCCTTCACGCGCGGCCTGGCGCTCCTGCACTCCTTCGCCTACGAGCAGGCGGAGAAGGCCTTCGCCGGTGCCGCGGCGAAGGACCCGAGCTGCGCCATGGCACAGTGGGGGATCGCGATGTCCCACTTCCACCCTATCTGGTCGCCGCCGAGCGACAGCGAATTCGCCGCGGGGCGGGCGGCGGCGCAGAAGGCCGCGACGATGAAGGCGGCGGGTGCGAATGAGCGCGACTTCATCGGGGCGATCGGCGCCTTCTACCAGGGGGACGGCGTGCCGTACCCGGAGCGCGTGGCGGCCTACGAACGGGCGATGGCCGGAGTGGCGGAGCGCCATCGCGAGGACCACGAGGCGGCGATCTTCCACGCCCTGGCCATCCTGGGGGTGGCCTACAACTCGCCGCCCGACAAGACCTACGCGCGGCAGAAGCAGGCGGCGGAGATCCTCAACGGCCTCCTGCCACTGGAGCCCGATCACCCGGGCATCGCGCACTACATGATCCACTCCTTCGACTACCCGGATCTCGCCCAGCTGGCGCTCCCGGCGGCCCGCGCCTACGCGAAGATCGCCCCCTCGGCGCCGCACGCCCTGCACATGCCGTCGCACATCTTCACGCGCCTCGGGATGTGGCAGGAGTCGATCCATTCGAACCTCGCCTCGGCCGCGACGGCCCAGGCCTGGATCGCGAAGTCCCATCCCGGCGCCACCGCGTACGACGCCCTGCACGCGTGGGACTACCTCGAGTACGCCTATCTGCAGATGGGCCGCGACGCCCACGCGCAGGCGGTGGTGGAGGAGGTGGCCCGGGTCAGGAGCTTCGACGTCCCCCAGTTCGCGGCCGGCTACGCCCTGGCCGCGGTCCCGGCGCGCTACGCGCTCGAGCGCCGGGCCTGGAAGGAAGCGGCGGCGCTGACCCCGCGTCCGGCGTCGTTCCCCTGGGGGACGTACCCGTACGCGGAGGCGATCGTGCATTTCGCCCGCGCCGTGGGCGGGGCCCGATCGGGAGACGTTGCAACCGCGCGCCAGGCGGTCGCGAAGCTCGAAGCGATCCGGGCCGGGCTGCAGGAGAAGCCGGGATTCGACTGGGCGACCCAGGTCGAGATCCAGAGGCGCGCAGCCGCCGGATGGGTGGCGCGCGCGGAAGGGAAGAGCGACCAGGCGCTCTCCCTCCTGAAGTCGGCGGCCGACCTCGAAGACAGCACCGACAAGCATCCGGTGACGCCCGGGTCGGTGCTGCCGGCGCGCGAGCAGTACGCCGACCTGCTCGCCGATCTGGGACAGCCGGCCCGGGCGCTTCCGGAATACGAGGCCTCGCTGCGCACCGCCCCGGCGCGCCTCATCAGCTACTATGGCGCCGCGCGCGCCGCCGATGCGGCGAACGACAAGGAGAAGGGCCGGCTGTATCGTGTCCGTCTCGCGGCCCTGTGTGGAGGCAAGCCGCCCGCCCGCGCGGCCCTGGTGGCGCCGCCCGATTGAAGATGAGGAGATCCCCTTGAAAACGGCCTGGTTGGTCCCCGTCGCGCTCCTGTTCGCCATAGCACCCGCCGCCTACGCCAAGGTCGGCGTCGACTACGACAAGACCGCCGACTTCACGAACCGGAAGACCTACGCCTGGAAGGCCGGCAGCGAGGCGCCGAACCCGATGACGGAGGAGAAGATCCGAGCCAACGTCGACATGCGGCTCAGACAGAAGGGGCTCGTCAAGACCGACGGGCCGGCCGATCTCATCGTCCTGACGCACGCGCTGCAGACGAGCGACGCCCGCGTCGACGCCAGCAGCTTCTATTACGGCGGCTACCATTCCTGGGATGGCTGGTATGCCTGGGGGCCGGCCTCCACCGTCCAGATCCGCGACGTCGCGACCGGCTCGCTGATCGTCGACATCCTCGACGGCGGGACGGAAAAGCTCATCTGGCGCGGGGTGGCCTCGAAGACCTTCTCGACCATGCCCATGCCCGAGAAGATCGCGAACAAGGTCGAGTCGGTCGTGAAGAGCATGTTCGCGAAGTTCCCGCCGCCTCCGCCCAAGCCCAAGTAGCGACGGTCCCTGCGCGGCGTCGTCAGCCTCGTCGCTTCGGCCGCGTCGTCCGGTGCGTCGGCTTTGCTGTCCAGGGATCCTCCGGCCAGGGATGCTTCGGATAGCGGCCGCGCAGCTCCTTCCGCACCTCGGGGTAGGTCCTCTCCCAGAAGCTCCTGAGGTCCCGCGTCGTCTGCACGGGCCGTCCGCTCGGCGCCAGCAGCTCGAAGGTGACCGGCTCGCGATTCCTGCCGAGGCGCGGGCTCTCGGCCAGGCCGAACAACTCCTGCAGCTTGACCGACGCCACGACGGCGCCGTCGTCCCGGTAGTGAAGGCGCGCCGGCCGGCCGCTCGGCAGTGCGATCGACTCCGGGGCCCAGCGGTCGAGATCCCGGCGCGCGGCCGGCGGCAGGTGGGACGCGACGTCGATCCCCTTCAGGGTCGTGCGGCCGACGCAGGCGCGGCCGACGAGGCCTGCCAGGTCCGCTTCCAGGCCCGCGAAGCGCAGGCGTCGCAGGAGGGCTTCGGTCGCGGGATCCGGACCACGGCGCAGGTACGCTTCGGCCAGGAGCGGGCCTGCGACCTCCGGATCGGGTGCGATGGACCGCTCGGCGATGACCATCTCGCGGTAGAAGAGGCGCTCCAGCGCCCGGACCGCGCCGTCTCCTTCGTCGATGTGGTGCTCCACGGCGCGCCTCGTTGGCTCGATCCAGTCGCGCTCGATGCGGCTCGCCATCCGGACCACAGCCTCGGAGCCCGGGCCGCGGCGCCCGGCCGCCGCGTCGATCGCCACCAGGAACTCCCCCTCGCGCACGCCGCTCTCGGCGCCGAGCACTGCTCCGTGTCCCGAGGCCAGGACGAGCCGCGGGGCGCCGGGCTCGCGCCGCCTCGCCACGCGGTCGGGATAGGCGGCGAGCGTGGCGCGCAGGAAGCGCGCCTCGTCGTCGCGGCCCGCATCGATCCCGTCGGCCAGCCGCCGCGCCAGCGCGTGCAGCTCGGAGGCCGCGCTGCGCACCTGGAACGGCTCCTCGTCGAGGTGGTCGGCGCGCTGCAGCAGGTCGGAGGAGGTGGTGGCCGCGGGCCCGCGGCGGCCCGGGGCCTTCGTCGAGCCCTCCGACAGGAGGGCGCAGGCCGCCGCCCCGGTTGACGATCCTCCGGTGCCGAGCAGCAGGCGGGCGAGGCGCGGATGGAGCGGCAGCCGCCGCAGACGACGTCCGAGTTCCGTGAGGCGGCCCTCGCGCACCGCGCCCAGGTCCTCGAGGAGCGTCAGCGCGGCCTCGATCCGCTCCTCGGAGGGCGGCTCGAGCCAGGCGAAGCGGCGCGGGTCGGCGCCCCAGGCCAGGACTTCCAGGCATGGCCCCGCCAGGTCGGCGCGCGCGATCTCCGGCTCGCGGCGGGGGCGCAGGAGGTCGCGGCTGTCCCAGAGGCGCAGGCAGCGGCCCGGGCCCGTCCGTCCGGCGCGGCCGGCGCGCTGCTCGGCCGAGTCCGCCGGGATGCGCTCCGTCCCCAGGCGGTCCACGCCGGTGGCGGGATCGTAGCGCAGCACCTTGTGGAGGCCGGTGTCGATCACGTCCGTGACCCCCTCCACCGTGAGCGACGTTTCGGCGATGTTCGTGGCGAGGATCAGCTTCCGTCCGTGGAACGGGGCGAGTGCTTTGTCCTGCGCGTTGGCGTCGAGCGATCCGTGCAGGGGGAGGAGCGCGATGGGCGGGCGTCCGGCCGCCCTCGCGCCGCCGCGCCCGGCGGCCCGCATGTCGCCGTCACGCAGCTCCGGCAGCGTCCGGCGCAGCTCCTCTTCCAGGCGCCGGATCTCCGGGGCGCCGGGCAGGAAGCACAGCGCGTGGCCGCCCGGGCGCTGCAGCGCCTGGAGCAGGGCGTCTCTCGGCGCGAGGCCTGGGGCGTAGGCGACGTCGACCTTGTGCAGCCGGCCGGGCAGGTCCACGACCGGGCAGCCGCCGAGATAGGTCGCCAGTGTCGCCGCATCCAGCGTCGCCGACATGACGACGAGCCGCAGGTCGTCGCGCGCCTGCATCGCCTGGTGCGCGAACGCCAGCGCCAGATCGGCGTGCAGGCTGCGCTCGTGGAACTCGTCCAGGACGATGGTCCTGAAGTCGAGCAGCAGCGGATCGTCCTGGAGGCGCGCCGTCAGGATCCCTTCGGTCGCGACCAGCAGGCGCGTGCGCGAGGAGAACCGGCGGTCGAAGCGCACCTGCCAGCCGACCTCCTCGCCGAGCGTCCAGCCCTGATCGACGGCGATCCGGCGGGCCAGGGCGCGGGCGGCGAGACGGCGCGGCTGCAGCAGGATCAGAGGGCCGTCGGCGGCGAGCGCGGGCGGCACCCGCGTCGTCTTGCCGGCGCCGGGCGGCGCCACGACGATCGCGGCGCGCCTTTCCCGGACGATTGCCCGGATCTCCTCGAGGGAGCCGTCGATCGGCAGCGCGTCGCGCACCGCCCGGCCTCAGTGGGCGGTCGGAGCGACGACGGGCGGGACCCGGGGAAGCGGCGGCTCGCTTCCGGCGAGCGCCCAGGCCACGTACGCCATCGCCACGGCGCTCTTGGCCAGCTCGGCCGGGTCGACCTTGTCGAGCGTGTCGGCCTCGGTGTGATGCCAGTCGAAATAGTGCGTCATGTCCTGGCGCAGGCCGATCGTCGGCACACCGGCGGCCTTGAGGGGCGCGATGTCGGAGCCGCCGTCCGTGCCCACCCGTACATCCTCCAGCCCGAGACCCAGGAGCGGCCGGGCGAGGGTCCGGACCACCTCCGCCCCGCCCTCTCCCGCGTTGACGAAGAAACCGAGCGGCCGTCCGGCGCCGGAGTCCGACTCGATGGCGGCGACGTGGCGCTGGAGCTCCTCCTGGTGATCGGCGGCATAGGTCTTCCCCCCGCGCAGCCCGTTCTCCTCGTTCATGAACAGGACCGCCCGGATGGTCCGCCGGGGCGTGAGCCCGAGCGTCTTGAGGAGCCGCAGCGCTTCCATCGTGACGGCCACGCCGGCCCCGTCGTCGGTCGCTCCGGTGCCGACGTCCCAGGAGTCGAGGTGCGCGCCGATCAGGACGATCTCGTCCGGCCGCGACCGGCCCCGCAGCTCGGCGACGACGTTGGCCGACTCGGCGTCCGGGTGGGTCCGGCAGCCGAGCCGGAGATGTACCGTGACGGTCTCCCCGGCCTGCTGCAGGCGATGGATGAGGTCGGCGTCCTCCGCCGTGATGGCCGCCGCGGGGATGCGCGGCACGTCCTCGAGATAGCTGAGCGACCCGGTGTGCGGGAGCCGCGCATTGAGCGTGCCGAGGGAGCGGATCAGCATGGCGACGGCGCCCTGCGTCGCCGCCTCGCTCGGCCCGCGGTGGCGCAAGGTGCTCGTCTCGCCGTAGCCGGCCCCATGGGGGTCGGGGCGGGTGACCTTGTTGAACAGGACGATGCGGCCGCGGACCTTGTCACCGAGCGCGTGCAGGGCGTCGAACGAATCGGCCTCTACCACCTCGGCGGTGATCCCCGCGGGCGGCGTCGCCTCGCTCATGCCGAGAGCGAGGACGGCCATCGATCGGGACACCGGAGCGACGAGTGCTATCGACGCCTCGCCCCGCTCCCAGCGCGGCACCATGACCTTCTCTCCGCGCACGCGGCTCAAGCCGTCGCGCCGGAACTCCCCGATGGCCCAGGCGACGGCTTGTTCCGCCTGCGGCGTCCCGGACAGGCGCGCGCCGATCCGATCGGCGAGCCACGCGAGCTTCCGCCAGGCGCCCTGCGAGACCATCTCCTCCGCCAGGAGCCGGGCGGCGACCCGCTCCTGTTCCGTGACCTCCCGCGGCGCACTCGCGGCGGCGGGCGGAGCGACGGGCGGCGGAGAGGGCAGCCGAACGGCGGCCAGGAAGAGGACCGGCGCCAGCAGCAGCGCGGCCGTGGAGCGCAGAGGAGGCATGGCCGCGGATGATAGAATGTCCGCCCCTTTGTCAGCAAACCAGCGAGGCACGCCTCGTCCGGAGGTCGCGATGTCGATCCGCTCCTGCGCCCGCCTGCTTCCCCTCGCCCTCGTCCTGACCTGCGCCGCTTCCTCGGGCGCGGCGCCGGCACCTGAAAGGGTGGCCCAGTCGGTAGCCCCCCCAGGACAGCCGGCCGAGGTTCCACCAGCGGCCACGGCGGTCGGCTGGCGCTGGACCCCCGATGTCATCGTCGACACGACGCGGCTGTCGTCGGCGCAGATCTCGCCCGACGGAGCGCGCGTCGTCTACGTGGCCACGAAACCCCGCGCCGCCGACGCCCCGCGGGGCGGCGCGTGGTCGAACCTGTGGGTCGTGCCGGTGGCGGGCGGCGCCCCGCGTCGCCTGACCACCGCCGACGCCGAGGACAAGTCTCCCGCCTGGTCGCCGGACGGCCGCGCCATCGCCTTCCTGTCGGCGCGTGGCGCCGACAAGCCGAAGACCCGCCTCTACGTCATCCCCGCCGACGGGGGCGAGCCACGGGCGCTCACCGGCGAGAAGGGCGATGTCGACAGCTTCGCCTGGAGCCGCGACTCGCGCAGCATCGCCTTCGTCGCCGTCGATCCGAAGAGCGACGCGAAGGAGAAGGACGAGAAGGCCGGGCGCGACTGGCAGGTCGTCGATCAGGACCTGCGCCCGCGCCGGCTGTGGATCGTCCAGGCGGGCGGCATAACCGCGGGCGCAGGCGCCGGACCCGGCGCACCGCCCGCGCCGAGGCCGGTCGAGGCGCTGGGGGAGCGATCGGTCTGGGAGTTCGGCTGGGGGCCGGACGCGCGGAGCATCATCGCCGCGGTCAGCGACACGCCGCGCACCGACGATTCCTACATGGCGAAGCGGATCCTGATCCTGCCGCTCGACCCAGGGGCGAAGTCGCGGCAGCTGATCGGGAACGTCGGGAAGATCGGACAGCTCTACTGGTCTCTGGATGGTGCCCGGATCGCCTGGCGGGGTGGAGTCGACGGCTCCGATCCGTCTGTCGGCAGCCTGTTCGTGGCCGACGTCACGGGAGGAGCGCCGCGCAACCTGACCGCCGACCGGGAGGAGTCGGTCGGCGACATCGTCTGGATGGAAGGGAACACCATCGTCGTCTCGGTGGTCCAGGGGACGCGCACCGCCCTGATCGCGATCGGCGCGCGCGACCCGGCGTCGCGGCGTGTCCTGGTCGGACCGGGAGCGCTCGTGTTCGGCGACGCCTCGGCGTCGCGGGACGGCCGCCGCTTCGCCTTCACGGCCTCGAACGCGGGCGGGCCGGCCGAGGTCTACGCGGCGACCGGCGAGGGCGGCGGCCGGGGCTCCGCTTCGTCGCAGGCGCCTCGCCGGCTGACCGACGCCAACCCGCGCCTCGCCTCGCTGCCGCGCGGCACGCAGGAGACGTTCTCCTACAAGGCGTCCGACGGGCTGGCGTTGGAAGGCGTCCTGATCCACCCGGCGGGTGATCCGCAGCGGGAGAGCTATCCGCTCGTGGTTGTGGTCCACGGAGGCCCGGAGTCGCAGTACCTGGACGGCTGGAACACCAGTTACGGCGGGCCGGGACAGGCCCTCGCGGAGCGGGGCTGCTACGTCTTTTATCCCAACTACCGGGGCTCGACCGGCCGCGGCGTCGGCTTCGCCAAGGCCGACCACAAGGACCTGGGCGGCCGGGAGTTCCAGGACGTCCTGGACGGCGTCGACGCCCTGCGGGAGCGCTTCCGCGTGGACGCGCGGCGCGTCGGCATCACCGGCGGCTCGTACGGCGGCTACTTCACCGGCCTCGGCGTGACGCGCTGGAGCGACCGCTTCGCCGCCGGCGTCTCGTTCTTCGGCATCAGCGACTGGCTCTCCTTCCTGGGACAGAGCGACATCCCGGTCGAGAACAGCGCGGTGCACTGGAGTCTCTCGTGCTACGAGCAGAGGGAGACCTGCCGCAACGCCAGCCCGATCGAGCATCTCGAGAAGGCCGTCACGCCGACGCTCATCCTCCAAGGGGACGCCGACGCGCGCGTCCCGAAGCCCCAGAGCGATCAGCTCTACGCGGCCCTGCGCTGGAAGGCCATCCCGGTCGAGTACGTCGTCTTCCCGCGCGAGAAGCACGGCTTCACGGAGCGGGAGCACCAGATCGAGGCCTGCCGCCGGCTCCTTCTGTGGTTCGAGAAGTACCTGAGGCTGTAGCGGACCGAAGGCGCCCTGCGGGCGCCCGCTACTCCATCACGGAGAGGATGGCGGCGGTCAGGTAGCCGAGCGTGGCCAGCAGGCCCACGATCTTGCCGCCGTGCTCGAACGCCTCCGGCATCATGACGTCGGCCAGCATCGTGAGGACGGCGCCGGCCGCGAAGGCGCGCGCGTAGCGTCCGTCGGCGGCGGGCACGGATCGGACGAACGCGTAGCCCCCCGCCGCCGCGACCGCGGAAGCGGCCACGAGCGCGCCCCACATCCCCATCACGTGGCGGGACGTATGGCCCGCGCTCAGGAGGGCGCGCGTGCCGGCGATGCCCTCCGGCAGGTTGGACACGAAGACCGCCGTCAGGAAGGCGATGCTGATGGCTCCGCCCGTGGCGAGCCCGATACCCAGGATCAGGGACTCGGGCACGCCGTCGAGAAGCGTGCCGAGGAAGATCGCGGCCCCGGACCCGTCGCCCTGCGATCCCTCGAGGCGCTTGCGGTGCTCGCCGCCGCTCCGATCGATCGCCCAGTCGGCGAGAAAGAAGGTCAG
>Ga0075418_10004753_pt1 | contig 15406 bp, 15 predicted proteins | sample SoiMetdeltSBSDD2_FD_81776 | JGI IMG/M metagenome (GOLD analysis project Ga0075418, IMG submission 81776) | Bulk soil microbial communities from a Populus tree surrounding site in Tennessee, USA - Soil MetaG P. deltoides SBSDD2 | ecosystem: Environmental > Terrestrial > Soil > Tree plantation...
CGAATACATCATCAACGAAAAGGGGGTAATGGTCATCAGCCCGCGCAAAACTGATTATTACGGCCTGATCACTGGAATTCCGAAGCGAACGGGCGCGCGCCCGGCCCAGAAGGAAGAGGCCGCCCCGGAAAAGAAGGCGACAAGGTGATGGATGAATGGAGTGGAACCAACATCGAGCAGCACGGAGCAATGGCCGGAGCTGTCGAGCCTCTGCGCCTCGTTTCTCGAGCATACGCCTCTGGCCATGGCCACGGTGGAGGGCGGCGACCACCGGGTGCGCTATGTCAACCCGGCCTTTTGCGAGCTCACGGGTAAAGGCAGGGAAGAACTGATCGGAAGACCTTTCGCTGAAATTCTGCCGGCAAAGGACTCATGCCTTGAACTCGTGGACCGGGTTTACCGCACGGGCGAGCCCGAAAACCGCATCGAGCCAGACTGCTCCGCGCCCGATTCGCTTTACTGGTCTTATACGATATGGCCGGTACGCGGCGCGGATGAACGCCCGGTGGGAATCATGCTCCAGGTGACCGAAACCACAAAGTTTCATCAACGGTCGGCTGAGATGAGCGAGGCGTTAATGCTTGGGGTGGTGCACCAGCATGAACTCACCGAAGCCGCCGAAACATTGAACGCCCAATTGCAAATCGAAATCACCGAGCGCAAGCGCGCGGAACTGGCTTTGCAGGGCGCCCATGCCAAACTCCAGGTCAGCGCCGACAACCTGGAAAACACCGTCGTTGAGCGCACCGCCAGGCTTCTCATCAGCATCCAGGAGCTGGAGTCTGTTTCCTATAGCATCGCACACGATATGCGCGCGCCGTTGCGGGCGATGCAGGGCTTCGCCACCATTCTTGAACAGGAATGTCATGATAAAATAGGAGCGAGAGGCCGGGATTACCTTCGGCGGATCAGCGACGCGGCCACGCGCATGGACCAACTGATCCAGGACATCCTGAATTTCAGCCACATGGCTCACGGCGAATTGCCGCTGCGGCCCGTGAACACGCACTCCCTCGTGCGGGGCATCGTGGAAGCGTATCCCGATCTTTGGCCGGCGAGCGCCGACATTGAGATTCAAGGCACACTCCTCCCGGCGCTGGGCAATGAAACGGCGCTGGGTCAGTGCGTGGCCAACCTCCTGGGAAACGCCGTCAAGTTTGTGGCGCCGGGTGTAAAACCCCGTGTGCGCGTTTGGGCCGAACAAACTGACCACTGTGTGCGCCTGTTTTTTCAGGACAACGGCATCGGCATTTCCAGACGTGGGCAAGAGAAGATTTTCGGGATTTTTCAGCGGCTTCGCGCTGATTACAAAGGGACCGGGATAGGGTTGGCCATCGTGAAGAAGGCGATGGAGCGCATGGGGGGCAAAGTAGACGTGGAATCCGAAGTCGGCCAGGGCAGCACCTTCCGGCTCGAACTGCAAAGGGCCGATCTCAAGGAACGAGACTGATATGCCCAAGAAACCGATCCTGTATGCGGAGGATGATAAAGAGGATGCTTATTTTATGGATCGGGCATTCAATCAAGCCGGCCTGGCCCATGAGCTGATCATCGTCCCGAACGGCGAGCAGGTGCAGGAGTACCTGACGGGCACCGGAAAATTTACCGAGCGCGACCGATATCCACTGCCCTGCCTGGTGCTGCTGGATCTAAATATGCCAGCCCTATCCGGACTGGAGGTATTGAAATGGATTCGGACGTATCCGGCAGTCTCTACGATCCCGGTGGTCGTGCTCACCTCATCAAACCATGCAAGCGATATTCACCGGGCCTACGCGCAAGGCGTGAATGCGTATTTGTTGAAGCCGGCCCACCCTGAAAAGCTTGTGGATGTTCTCAAAACCATCAATGCCTTTTGGCTGGGGTTGAACCAACCGCCACCCGATCCAAACAGATTCGTTTCCGAGTAGCCGCCTTCCTGAACTATAAATATTTTCGTGTTTCAACTGAACGCATGACCACTCCACAGGGCGGGAACAAAAAACGTCGTCCCAAAAGGATTATGTTGCTGGCAATTTCCGTGACCGTAGCCATCACCCTCTTCGTCACCATTCTCTTCCTGAACCTGCGCGCGGGAGAGAAACAAATCCGTTACGAACTGACGCACCGCTTTGCGGTGAGCGACCCGCAGTTTCTCCGCAGCATGGACCATCTGCTCGGTCCCGGCCTTCTCGCGGGCAACCGCATCAAGGCGTTGCAAAACGGCGATGAGATTTTCCCGGCCATGCTGGCTGCGATAGCGAGCGCGCGCGAAACGATCACTTTCGAAACCTACATTTATTGGTCGGGTGAAATTGGCAAAAAGTTTTCCGAAGCATTGTGCGAACGCGCAAAGGCCGGGGTGAAGGTGCACGTGCTGCTGGACTGGGTGGGAACAGGAAAGATCGAGAAGCAGTATCTGGAGGACCTGAAAGCGGCCGGGGTGGAGGTAGAACGCTATCATCCGCTGCGCTGGTACAGCGTGACGCGCATCAACAACCGCACGCATCGCAAGCTCCTGGTGGTGGATGGAAAAATCGGCTTCACGGGCGGGGTGGGAATCGCCGATTTGTGGAAGGGCCACGCGCAGTCGAAGGACCATTGGCGAGACTCCCATTATCAACTGGAAGGCCCGGCGGTGGCACAGATGCAGGCCGCTTTCACCGACAATTGGATCAAGACGCGGGCGCAGGTTCTTTTTGGCGACGGCTACTTTCCGGAACTGAAACCCGCGGGCTCGTCGCTCGCGCAAGTGTTCAAAAGTTCGCGCGGTGAAGGCAGCGAGAGCGTGCGCCTGATGTATTTGCTTTCGATTGCCTCCGCCACGAAGACCATTCGCCTTCAGGCGGCGTATTTCGTGCCCGACGATTTGGCCATTGAGACATTCGTGGCGGCGCGGAAGCGCGGGGTTAAGATTGAAATTATCGTCCCCGGCCCGCATACGGACGCCAAAACCGTGCAGAGCGCCAGCCGCTCGCTGTGGGGCGCTTTGCTGGACGCCGGCGTGCAGATCTACGAATACCAACCCACGATGTATCACTGCAAAGTCCTCATTGTGGACGACATGTGGGTTTCAGTTGGCTCGACGAATTTTGATGACCGGTCTTTCCGATTGAACGACGAGGCGAATTTGAACATTTACGATACCGCCTTTGCCCTCGAGCAAGTCAAAGTGTTTGAAGAGGACAAGAGCAAATCCCGTTTGATGACGCGGACGGAGTTCAAGAACCGGTCCAAGGTGGGCAAGATGTTCGATGAGATTGCGGGAACGTTTCGACGACAGCTTTGAACCACTCGGGGGGATTGCCCCGCCAAGGCATAAGTCCTGTGTTGGCCAAGTAATTCAGTTATGGCTGCAAGCTATGGAACGCACCCCGGCAGTGAACAAGTTTACCATGATTCTTCTTGCACAAGGCCAGAGGCAGGACGAGGATGAGACCGCTCAAAAAGCTTTTCCAGGCCTAACGGAGAATCGCCTTCTAAAACTTTTTCTGCTGCTTTTAGCGTAAAAAAGGTTCTCCGTTGGAAAGAGAGCGTACCAATGCTACGTGCATATCATCCGGCCACGAGCACTCTGTTGTACGTGGAAGATGATGCCGACGCTCGCCTGTTGTTTAAGATGGCGACAAAGGACGCCAACGCGCAATTTCATCTCCGATTTGCGGAGAGCGTCAGCGAAACCAAGGCCTACCTTGCGGGCGAGGCAGGTTACGCTGATCGGCGGCGATTCCCGCTACCGGACGCCATCCTGCTGGATTTCGCGCTGGCCGCCGATTCAGCCATCGACCTGCTCCGGTGGATGCGCCGCGCGCAGGGGATGGAGACGGAGGTGGCGATCTTCAGCACATCCGACGCTGAAAACCAGATCAGACAATGTTATGCGGAAGGGGCCGATTACTATCTAGTGAAGCCAAGCGACTACGACCGGCTCGTTGAATTAGTGGAGGTACTCAATCGCGGCTTTTACGGCAACGGCAGGCAACGGCTCTTTCGCATCGTGATGCTGCCGGAGTTTCGGCGTTCGGTGCATGATGCGGCAGTCGCATGAACTCACCGCAGTTCTGAATTCTGAGGCAGCGCGAGGGCCTCAGGAGCTTTGTTCTTTTCGGATATTTCGCAGGTGGCTGAAGCCTACGAGCTGTTTGCGCTGCTCATCCCAGAGACGGAAGGTGAATGATTTGAGGCTGGAGAAGAGGGTGATCGGCTTGACGGTCTGAAAGAGGGGCTCCGCTTTGTGGCAGCGCTCGAGGTTGTAATTGGGGATGCGCGAGCTGAGATGATGAATGTGATGGAAGCCGATGTTGCCGGAGAACCACTGCAGAATCTTCGGCAATTTGTAAAAGGAACTGCCCTGCAAGGCGGCCGTGGCGTAATCCCAGTCCTGGCCGCGTTCCCAGTAAACATCTTCGAACTGATGCTGCACGTAAAAGAGCCAGAACCCGGCGGCGCCGGCCACGATCAGCACGGTCGACTGAAGGACCAAATAAGGGACAAGGCCGAAAATCGCGCTCATTGACCCCGCCATGGCCAACAAGGCGAGATTGGTCCAATAGACGGAGCGGCGCTCGCGCCGGCTGGCCGCGGCTTTGGGAAGCCGATGCTTGACCAGGAAGACGTACATCGGCGCCAGGACAAAGAGCACAAACGGGTTGCGCGCCAGGCGGTAGGCAAACCGCTTCCATCGGGAAGCCTCCAAATATTCCTGGACGGTCAACGTCCAAATGTCGCCGATTCCCCGCCGGTCGAGATCGCCGGAGGTGGCATGATGAAGGGCGTGTTCCCAGCGCCAATGATGGTACGGTGTGAAGGTCAGCACGCCGGTGATGAACCCCAAAATGTCATTGGCTTTCCGGGACCTGAAAAAGGACCCATGCCCGCAGTCGTGATGAATGATGAACACGCGCACCTGAAATGCACCCGTTAGAACGGCGAGCGGCACGGCGAGCCACCAGGAGACCGGAAGAGTCAGGTACATCAAGTACCAGAGGAGCGCATAGGGAACAAGTGTGTTTACCATTTGCCAGAGAGCGCGGCCCGCCGAAGGCTTCTGATATTGGGCGACGATCTCCTTCCACGCGACGAAGTCAACGTGACGTTCATTTCGAATTATTGAATCAACGCTCATAACAGACCTGCCCGGCAGATGTTTTCATTCATAAACATGTCGCTCCAACGACACCGCAGCGCCAATACTTAGGAGTCCAGCCAGTAATAGCTTTAAACTATGGATTCCACCGCCGGGTTATTTATCGCATCCAAACGCATTCGCGTAAAGTGGGTCACAAGACGTAACAATCCCTCCGTTTTCACGAGCACCATTGCCACCGGGTCTCGGAACCCCGACAGGGTCCCAGACCATTAGCCAACGGCCTGCCTGTGTAAACGCTGGTCTCTCATACCTTTCAGCTATGAGGCCGAAACGAAAAGCTGTTCTTTTATCGAGACTTCCACGCGGTGAATGACTGGATAGTGGAGCGCCCTGCTTTGGCTAAAATACTGCGTGTCGGCCACAAGATGAATCGCCATAATCCGCGATCGCTATGACCGGGCGTATTTCGGCGGGGCCGGGGTGCGCCTGCCTCAAGGGCCGCCCATCAAGTGCCACGAGACTACGTTTTCAATAACGCTTCCGTCACGCGCTCTGCGCCATCCACCCTGGGGGTCGAGGAAGCCGAGGCAGCGAAGCGAAGGAGTTACAACCATAACCCATTGACTGGGACGAGGCAGCCTGTCGTTCACCGAGATTATGACCGGTTCCGTGTTCATCAGGGTGAATTGTCGCGCATCGGCAGAGGGGCGGCCAATACTTCGGCAGGCAAGGTTTCAATAGTTGGAAGCTATCAAGCGATAGCTCGGTGCTGCCCGCCGGCTTCGGCCTGGCGGGCTTTTGGTGAGTATTCGGCGTTTCGGCTCGATCTACGAAGCAGGCCAGTGCACGGGCACGTGGATGAGAATGCGGCTCGGAACGTGGGATTCGAAGCCAAGGGTGAGACGAGAGCGGTTCGAGCAGATCGCTTCGGGGAGCACAAAACCGCGCCGCTGTGTGAGTCACTGTTGCACCACCATGACTGACGCCGGCATAAGGGCATTCTTGTTGTCCCGGGCCGACTCCTGACAAGGGGCCGGCCCTTTTTCACTCACGGGCTGTGGGGCTAGTTCCGTCGTCTTCAAACCAGTAAGCGTACGGATTTACATTCATTGCTGGCGCAGATAGCATGCCCTTATGGCTGCTCTGTCACTTGCTGACATTCACCATCTTGAAGCCGCCGTAAGCTGGTTTGAGCGTGGGCAGCGGGAGAACTGCTTTGACGAACTGGAGCGCATCGACCACAACAATCGCGGGGATGAGAGAGAACTTGCACTCCGAAGGAAGCTTTCCGACCAATGGAAGCAGTACGTTGCAGCCGCCAATCTCGCGCCCAGGCATCCAGGTGCGCTTTCCTGACGCGGCTGCGGGGTATTGAGCAGCGCGCATCAGGCAACCACAGAGATACAGAGAAGATCCAACCTTTCCGTCTCAGCGAAAAGATTTGTTGCGAGAAAATATTCGCGACGGAGACGAACATGTTTTGCAACGCCAGTGTGTGAACCTGTCGCGGCATTGAACGTGGGGAGTGCCAAGTAGAAGCGGCCCTGGTGCCTCTGAAAGAGATCACCTGGCCGCTGGTCCGCACGGGCTGCCTGCCCCTAAATCGAAATGGCCCGGAGCGTTGACGTGGTGTCCGGGCCGTTTTGTATTCGTACGCGCGATGAATCAGGATGAAGAACCTTCGCGCGCATCACCACGGAGACAGCGTCGCTGTTGCGGACTGCGCCGCAAATAGGCGGTCCTACTGTGGCGGTATGGGGCAATCCCGCTTCTTCTGCTTCGGCTTCTCGCGAGCCTGAAAGTATGCGTCGCACTTTCATTCGGGGTTTACGTTAAAGAATACCCGCCAATATCGTGGGACCAACCGCTTGATTGGTTGCTCATCAAGATGGCGGCAACTGCGCAGGAGCGCCGTTCTGAGAGTCCACCGGGTGCCATGACTCAACCTGTTCGATGGGGGTGCCGTCACTCGCTTCACGCCAAACACAGCCGGGTCCGAGAAGACCGACACAGCAAGCAAAAGGGGTCGCCACCATGACCCATTGGCCAAGACGAGGCAGCTTGTCTTTGACAGAGATGAAAGCGGTGGCACCAATCCATGGTTCGTTCTTCGTCGTTTCCATTGTCCGCCTAACGTCTTTGTCGTGGGTGCGTTGCCCGGTTGCTATCCGACCACCCTCGCCTTCAAATCTCGACACGTCTTCTTCAGATTCCGTATCTGCCGCGATCGCCGCCGGGCGGGTCACGTCATATGTGCCAGTAGTCACTGGACGAGAGAATTGCGCTGCGCTGATTGGAGGGGCAGCCGCCTTTGGTTTCGTGGGCGGGGAAATGCGCAGGCCAGCCAGGCGACGTAGGCGGAGTACGCGTTCGGCGGTTGGGTTGACCTGGCGCGGCGTTTCCGGGCGGTTCGGCAACTGGGGTTTTGGAATTCTTCTCGCATACGTCAATGTCACGCTGCCGGGCCAACTTTCCCAATCGTTTGGAAGCATTTGAATCATACCTAAGTCCTATCGGTGAGTCGCTGTCTATTCCTGCTGACGGCAGTTTATCCCCCCAGCCCGAGGGAGAGGGGGAGAGCAATACGGGGAAAAAGAACCAGTCTGTCCCTCACCCTGACCCTCTCAACTGCTGTTGGCTTTTACACAGTTCTTCAGAAGTAGGCGCGTATGAGAAACTTAGTTCAACTTCGCCTTTGCCGACGATGACCTTCTCAATCAGGGCTTGGACGATCGGGCGCTTCTCTTCAATGGTCATTTTGGGCCAGCGGGGGTAGATCATTTGGGCTTCGGCTAGGACCTCGTCGCCGCTCACGTTGTTGACCCGGAGGAGATCAACTTCAGCCTGGAGCTTGGGGAGCGCAGAGTTGAGTTGGTTCAGGCGATCTTCAGCCGGGCGATAAAAGGTGCCAAAGCCTTGGGCGGTAATCTCGCCATCCACGTAGAGCTTATGCGTCCGGGTCATTTCATCGCGGACCTTTTGAATTTCACGCTGATGGGATTGAAGCGCTGTTTCCTTTTCTGACAGTCTGGTCTTTGTGGCGCGGAGGTGTTCGGCGATTTGCTCGGGATTGGCAAAAAAGGCCTTCAGCTCGTCGTAAACCACGCCCTCAAGATCAACGATGGGGATCTTATTGTTACATTTGCGGCAGAAGTACTTAGGAGTTCCGCTTCGAACATACATTTTGTGGCCACAGATGCAGTAGGCGATGTTACCGAGAAGTTGAACCGGCACGGGACCAGGCTTTTTCCAGCTTTTCAGTTGTTCTTCGGTGATTTCGTTGACCTTGTTCCATAGCTCCTCGGGAATGATTGGTTCGCATTCGGTTTTGCCCCATTCAGATTCGGGCTTATCAGGTTTGCGTTTGCTGCTGCTTTTGATAAAGCGATTGAAGTAGTAGATGGGCGGTGGATGATGGGCCTAACTGGGTCACGAACACATATCAGGTGACGCTGACGAACAACGGTCTCGCCAAGACGCTAACCTACGACCTTAACGGCAACCTGACGGAAGACGCCACCCCGGCGCTCACAAATAAATACGAGTGGGATGCTGCGGACCGGTTGGTGAAGATTTCGCGACGTCCCGCGGGAGGACAGTGGAACGTGACTCAGTTCAGCTACGACGGGCTTGGCCGAAGGGTGCGTCTCAGCGAAACCACCAACAACGGCATCGCAACGAAGACCTTTGTATGGTGTGGAACGGAATTATGCGAGGACCGTAACTCGACGGGTGGCACGGTTAGCCGTCGCTTCTTTGCGCAGGGAGAACAGATTTCGGGAACCGAGTACGTTTTTACCCAGGATCACCTGGGTTCAATCCGCGAGATGATCAATAGCGGAGGGACGATTCAGGCGCGCTATGAATACGATCCGTACGGAAGGAGAACGAAGATCTCAGCTAGTACTGAATCGGACTTCGCGTACACTGGACACTATTTTCATCAAAAGAGCGGGTTGCATCTCGCACAATTCCGCGCTTTGGACGCGGACACGGCAAGGTGGATTTCAAGGGATCCTTTCGAAGAATCTGATGGAGTTAACCTGTACGCGTACGTGAGTAGTGATCCAATAAATGGTATAGACCCGTTGGGGCTCGAGAACGTCGACAAGCGGTTGCCTGACGGCTGGCGAGCGAACGTCCAACGCCCTCCAGGAGGAAGGGTCTATGAAATCCACGTGTATAATCGTCAGGGTGGAGAGGTCGGTGTGCTTAATCAGGACGGGTGGATTCGGAAACACCAAAAGGCCGCGGTTCCGACGTTGCCGCGCAAGATTGCCGTAGCCCTTAACGGGCTGAATATACAGGAGGCAAGGGGCAGCGGGTACCTTCTTGAAAGAGGTTTCCAGAACGTAAAGCACATGTTGGGTAGGCTAGCACGATTTGGCGGACGATATGGCGGACCGGTGGCGATAGCTGCCGGCGTTCTGTTCAATTCGCAAGCACAGGCAGCCGCGATCATCGAGACAGTCAAGAGCATACGCCAGGATTGTAGAACGGGACGGGACGACTGGGCATACGTCGGTCTCTTGACTTATCGACATGAAATAAATCAAATGACGGGATTTATGGGAAGCGCGGCAATGCGTCAAATGAGCCGAGAGATGGAAAAATGTCGGTGTCAGAACTAGCGAAGAAGAGACAACATGCGTATCTTAATCAAGAGTTTATCTGAAGATGGATCATATCCCGAGTATTTGGCGTACGTGGAGTCAATTAAAGACAAACTGCCGGCGGCTGCGTACGAATATGCTAAAGCTGAGTGGCACTACAGCATTACCGATCCAAGGGGGATCCATGACGCGTGGCTGCAATCTGTGACCATCTCCGGCGTTTTCGGCGCTGACCAATGTCCTGAACGTTGCAATATTGAGGCCAAGTTCTTAAACGCCTTTTGTGATCAGCTGTTGAGCTTCGAGTACAAAAGTGTTGTCTCTTATGATTTACAGTCGCCTTCTCCATTCCAAGCTCATCCCGAGGTTTATTTCGACGAAATCCGCATCTCGGAGCAGGCGAACGTCATCCATGAAATATTATTTATGAGCAACGTCCACTGGCTAATCGAGTGCAAGGAGTTTTCACTTAAGCACGAGGTCCTAGCACCGGGTGCTGTGCAGTCGGCATAGCTGCTCGCCAACTTCGCTTCGGCGTTAAGCATGTTCGGCGATGACGGTCTCAGCGCCCTGCGACACTATATTCGAAAACATCTTGTCGTGTCGCGTTCGTATGGCCACAACTCACGATCAAGTGCTTGGACACCGCCGGTCGCCGAAGCTTGCCGTTTGTGGCAAAACACTACTCCTTGTTCTCAAGCTCTTCCACGCTAAACTGGTCTCACACGCGTAAAACTTCATAGCACTCTGGAAAATGCGTAGCGATATCTTCTGTAGAGGAAGGTGTATACTGACGTAACAAGACGCACGATTTGAGCACTGGTTCGAACATCGTCCACGACCCGCAGCCCTTGTCCAAGGCGGCAAATCGCGGCTCCTTGATACGGTGTCGGCCCGAGGTGTTCAGAGTCGTCGGTTACCGTTTTACCGCAGTAGAAGAGCATGCAACCTCAAATTTGAACGGGTAAACGAGCAACCCTAGGCGTGCCCGTTCGTTCTTGTTCTAACTAACCAATAAAAGTACACTGGAGCGTAAAGCAGCGACGTTTGCGCTTCGCGGCTTCTAATTTCATACGCACATGTCCTACTTTAGTGAGAACTATTCATTGGTGCGGTATCCGCTCGGCAATCCAGGACTGAGGATCGCCCAAGCTGGTGCCATTCATTCGATAGCAGGACACTTTAGCGTTTCCACGGATCCCGCACTGATCGTGATGCCCACCGGTTCCGGAAAAACAGCGGTCTTGCTTCTCACACCTTTTGTGCTTCAAGCGTACCGTGCGATGATCATCACGCCCAGTAAGCTTGTGCGCGAACAAATTGTTGAAGGCGCTGCGGAGCTTGCAGTTCTGAAGGGCGCCGGAGCCCTCCCAGAAGCGATAGCTTTACCAAAAGTTTTCCACGTCACAGAAAAGCTGAGTTCCGCAGCCCAATGGGAAGAGCTGCGAGATTATGACGTTGTTGTTGCGACTCCTAACTGCACCAGTCCGGAGATGGACGGCGTAGCTAAGGCACCTTCGGACATCTTTGATGTCGTTTTTTTTGATGAAGCACACCACTCGGCTGCTAAGACCTGGGCAGCATTGCTTGAGCACTTTGCTCACGCAAAACGAGTGCTGTTCACTGCAACGCCGTATCGTCGCGACAAGAAGTTGATACGTGCCAAGTCCGTTTTTACGTATCCTTTGCGCAAAGCATTCGAGGATAAGATATTCGGAAAGGTTAATTTCGTGGCCGTGCAGCCTGCGCCGGGACAAACATCCGATACTGCGATTGCACTCAAAGCTGAAGAGCAGTTCGTAAAAGATCGCCGTGCGGGGCTTGCCCACGTGTTGATGGTCAGAACCGACAGCAAGAGCAGGGCCGATGACTTGAAGGAAGTTTACGCGAAGAACACAAAGCTCAAGCTGCAGGTGATTCACAGCGATCACTCAGCATCTTTCGTAAAGCGCACACTTGATCGGCTTCGGAATGGCGTGTCAGGGCAGAACCCCGAGGATGCGCTCGATGGTATTATTTGCGTCAATATGATGGGGGAAGGCTTCGACTTTCCCTTTTTGAAAATCGCTGCAATTCATACCCCTCACCACTCGCTCGCCGTCACACTCCAGTTCATCGGCCGCTTTGCGCGAACGTCGCAGCCGAACATTGGTGATGCGCATTTTATGGCGGTGCCCAATGAGATTGCGGGTGAGGCTGAGGAACTCTTCCACGAGCGCGCAGTATGGAATGACATTGTTCCCAACCTGAGTGAAGCGCGCGTAGCTCACGAACAGCATGTCCGCGAGGTGATCTCCGGATTCACAAAGTTGAAGACGTACCGCGAAGAAGAGGCAGATCTCGAATTCGATCTCGGCACCATCAAGCCTTTCTGCCATGCCAAGGTCTATTCTGTTGAAAAGTTCGCAGGCTTTTCGATAGAGCCGAGTCTTCCGGGAAAGTTTCAGGTCGTGCAATACGACGTAAACGAAGAGCATCAGTGTGCGATCCTGCTTCTGAAGGAACAAATTCGCCCTCGGTGGACAGATTACGAAGAGCTTTCAAAAACGGAGTATGACTTTGTTCTTACGTACTATGATGAGGCTTCAAAGCACCTCTTCATCTGCTCCAGTCGTCGTGCTAGCCTTGGTTTGTACGATGCCATTGGGAAACATTATTCAGAGGGAACCCATCAAATTCTATCGCTCCACCAAATAAACCGAGTTCTTCACGACCTGAAGCAGGCAGTTGTGTTTCAAGTCGGAATGAAGAACAGCGTGACTTCAAGCAACAGCGAGAGTTATCAAACCAAAATGGGTGCCGACCTTAAACAGGCGGTCTCAAACACCGACGGAAAATTGTATCATCGGGGTCATGTGTTTCTTCGTGGAGAGGTAAGAGGCAAGTTTCTGACGATCGGCTATAGCAGCGGATCAAAGGTTTGGAGCAACTCGACCTTAAGGGTCCCGGAGGTCATTGCGTGGTGCAAGGACCTCGGAGAAAAGTTAATGCGGAAAGAGGAAGTCGTTACCGGCACAACGCTAGACTTTCTTGATGTCGGTAAACCGCTGGACGAGTTGCCGGATGACGTGATCGCCGTTGCTTGGAACGACGATGTCTACAAGCATTCGGTTGAGCTAAGTGGCCCGGGGCTGCCACCCTCTCAATTGCATGATATAACAATAGAAGTGGAAGAGCGTGCCAAAGGTAAGGTCAGGATTAAATTGACGCATGGCTCGCATGTCTTTCCTCTGACGCTCTCGCTTGACAAGGCCCGGATCGCTGTTTCCGGCGACGCCGCGATTGAGAGCTTGGAGATCACCCGCAAAGGCGAGAGCTTTTCTTTGCTCACGTATCTGACCGATCATCCATTTCACATCTACCTGAGCGATTTCTCGCGAATATCCGGCACTGCTCTATTCCAATCCAACTCCAATGAGGAGACCGAGTTTCCCGCTGAATCCGTGAAGAAAGTCGACTGGAAAAACGTAGGTGTTGACATTCAAAGGGAGTTTCTCGAAGGAGTTGATCCGGCAGTTGATAATTCGCTTCACGGCTATTTAAAACGACAGTTAACCGATGAGCCGTACGACGTTGTTGTCTATGACCACGGAACCGGTGAGATCGGCGACTTTTTGACCATCAAAGAAGCAATCGGCACCATAGAATTCTCGGTTTTTCACTGTAAAGGCTCAGCAGGCCTCGAGGCGGGGGCTCGGGTCGATGATATCTACGAAGTCGCCGGCCAAGTCGTGAAATCATTGATTTGGCTGAAGAAACCCCAAGACTTGCTCGAAAAAATTCGTTCTAGGTTGAAACAGGGTTCTTGCTTCCTGAAGGGCGATGCGAACTCACTCAGAGCATTGTTCGACCGTGCACGCACAAAGTCTCTGAATTTTACTCTTTATTGTGTCCAGCCCGGCTTAAGCGCTTCACAGCTGAGCAGCAAATTGACAGGACCGATGGGAGCAGCGCGCGACTACGTGGCTAGATCGTGTGGCGGGAAGACAGTATTTTGGATTTCCTCGTAGGTGGCCGGCACAAACGATAGTTGTGGATTTTACCTGCACTCCGCACACAATGAAACCATGGCTTTCGCGACGCAAACGGTCAGCAATTGGGCTGAATTTGCCGATATCAGCCTAGGCTTCGAGGACAAATGGGTCTTTCGAGGGCAAACGTCTGATGACCCACTTTCCACATCTTTCGAACGCGTTTGCCAAGATTGGGATATAGAGCCTTCGGAGATCGCCTTCGGTGATGGATGCGACCGTTCCGGCTCTTGCGCAGCAGCTTTTGCTTGCCGGGTCACACCTTGCAAGCGTCGCCTAAGAGACTTTGCCGCCCATGCTCTGTTCGATATGCTCGGGCGTGCCTCGTCCTTGGACCAAGAAGCACGTCAGGCAGTTCGGAATCTTCTCCGACGGTACAATCGCCCGTCGAACGGGACGAACTATCGCTGAAGTCGTTGCCGAGCGCGAGGCTCGCAGAATTCATCCTCCTTTACCACGGCGCTGGACTGCGCGGGAAATCCGATTGCTCGGAACGATGCTGGATACTGATCTGGCATTTCGCCTCCGGCGGACCGTACCTAAAGTGCGCTCGCAGCGCGTCTCGCTCCATATCCCTGCGTTCAGGCCGCGCCCGAAATTCCGGCGTTGGACACCCAAAGAGATTCGGCTCTTGGGAACTATGCCGGATGCTGACCTTGCGCGCAAATTCAAGCGCAGTCTCCGTGCGATCCAGAGCCAGCGTGCATTGCTCAAACGCCCATATATTGCACCGCGCTTTCGACCCTGGACACAAACGGAGGACCGATTGCTTGGAAAGAAGCCCGACGCCGAAGTGGCACGTCTGGTCAAGCGATCTGTTGATTGCGTGAAGGCGCGGAGGTCCAAGCTCGGCATAGTTGATCGGTTTGCAAAGGTCCGTCCGTGGACCCGCACCGAGGAGCGCTTGTTGGGAACCATGCCTGACAGGGAATTGGCACGGAAGCTGAGCCGGGGACTGAGCGGCGTGAGACTACGGCGTCAGCAACTCGGCATTCTCAAAGTTGCGCACTGGACGCCTGTGCAAGACAGGTTGCTTGGTGCCCTTTCTGATCTTCAAATAGCTAAGAGGCTGAAAAAGCCGCTTCAGGCGGTGCGGGACCGCCGCTGGTATCTTGGCATTCGCAATCCCGCTCCGCTGGTTCGTCCCTGGGCGCGTGCCGAAGAAAAGCTGCTCGGGACTGACATCGATCGAGTCATCGCCGCGAAGATCGGGCGCAGCCGCGATGCTGTACTCCCAGCGTCGCTTGCTTCTGGGTATTCCACGCGCTGGCTAGAGCCGGTCATAATGAGGGATTTTTTCAGCGAAAAGTATGCCGGCCGGAAGGAGCATCCACAGGCCAAAAGCGTCTGCTCCGAATGATCTATGGTGCCAAGGCGCACTGAATCTCAATCCAGTCGCTCTGACGACGGGTCGAAAAAAATAATGTTCGTGTACATACAAGTACCGAAGACGGATGGGACAGCTTCCTTTGTCGCTTCGGCAATGCAAGTATTGACCAGGTTTCAATGTCTTTTCCGAATAGCGGCTCTGCCTCCTTATCGAACGAGAAGACCCTATGCCGACGGCGGAGATAACGGGAGTGGAGAACAGGAAGAAAAAGAGGACGAAGGAACGCTATGCCTTCTGTTTTCTGTTTGAACGGCTGCGAGAACTCATTCAACTTCGAGACGCGCTGAAACCAAAACAAACGATA
>Ga0075418_10004755_pt1 | contig 15399 bp, 13 predicted proteins | sample SoiMetdeltSBSDD2_FD_81776 | JGI IMG/M metagenome (GOLD analysis project Ga0075418, IMG submission 81776) | Bulk soil microbial communities from a Populus tree surrounding site in Tennessee, USA - Soil MetaG P. deltoides SBSDD2 | ecosystem: Environmental > Terrestrial > Soil > Tree plantation...
TGCGACGTGCCGCTCGCCGATATCATCGACATCGTGTTCCTGGCGCGGCCGGCCGCGCTCGCCTTCGAGGCCGCCAACCCGCGCCACGCGCACGAGTGGGCAGTGTTCGAGAAGGTCGGGCTGCCCGAGGGCAAGACGCTGATCCCAGGCGTGCTCGAATCGAAGACGAATTTCATCGAGCATCCGGAGCTGATCGCGCAGCGCATCGGCCGTTACGCGAACCTCGTCGGGCGCGAGAACGTCATGGCAGGCAGCGACTGCGGCTACGGCACCTGGGTGGGCCAGGCCGCGGTGGACCCGGACGTGGTGTGGGCAAAGATGGCGGCGATGGCGGAGGGCGCGCGGATCGCGTCGAAGCAGTTCTGGAAGACAAACTGAACCGCCAAGACGTGAACGCCGATACACGCCGATAGTCCAGGCGGCCGGGTCAATACGATTTCGGCAGCCCCAGTACCCGCTCGGCGATGTAGCAGAGAATCAACTGCGGGCTGACTGGCGCGATGCGCGGAATGAGCGATTCGCGCAGGTAGCGCTCGACGTGGTACTCCTTCGCGTAGCCCATGCCGCCGTGGGTCATCACCGCGGTTTCGCAGGCCCTGAACCCCGCCTCTCCCGCCAGATACTTGGCCGCATTCGCCTCCGCGCCGCAGGGCTTGCCGCCGTCGTAGAGTGACGCCGCCTTGAAGGTGAGCAGGTCCGCAGCCTCGAGCTCGATCCACGCCCGTGCCAGCGGATGCTGTATCGCCTGATTCTGGCCGATCGGACGGTCGAACACGATCCGCTCCTTCGCGTATGCAGCCGCCCGCTTGAGCGCCGCGCGGCCCAGGCCGACGGCTTCGGCCGCAACGAGGATGCGCTCTGGATTCAAGCCGTGAAGTATGTACTCGAAGCCCCTGCCCTCATCTCCGATGCGGTCCGCGACCGGGACCTCCAGGCCGTCGATGAAGATCTGGTTGGAATCGACGGCGCTCCGGCCCATCTTCGGAATCTCGCGGGCTTCGACGAAGCGGCGGTCGAAGTCGGTATAGAACAGGGTGAGCCCCTGCGTGCGCCTGCCCGCTTCCTCGAACTCGGAGGTGCGCGCAAGAAGCAGCATCTTGTTGGTGACCTGCGCGGTAGAGATCCAGATCTTCCGGCCGGAAACAACGTAACGCTCTCCCCGCTTGACAGCCCGCGTTTTCAGCCGGCCCGTGTCGAGACCGGTGTCCGGTTCGGTGACGCAAAAGCACGCCTTGTCGCGGCCGGCGATGAGCGGCGGCAACCAGCGCCGTTTCTGCTCGTCGGTTCCGAAAACGACAACCGGGTTGAGACCGAATATGTTCATGTGGACGGCGGAGGCGCCCGACATGCCGGCACCGGATTCGGCGATCGCCTGCATCATGAGCGCGGCTTCGGTAATGCCCAGCCCGGCGCCGCCATGCTCCTGCGGCATCGCGACGCCCAGCCAGCCGTCGCGCGCAAGCGCCTGGTGGAAGTCCTCGGGAAAGCCGCCCTCGGCGTCCCGCGCGAGCCAGTACGCCGCGTCGAACCGCGCGCAGATCTTCTCGATCGCGGAGCGGATTGCCACTTGATCTTCGGAGAGCGAGAAATCCATGAATATCGTTCACTTGCAACCAAGCTGATCCGCCAGGTCGAGAAAGCTCTCCGCATTGATCGTGAAGGCCGCCTCCGAGGCAAGGTCGGTATTGCTGTTGCGACCGTGCTCGTGCGGCCTCTTCACGAAGGCGGTCTTCAGGCCGCACTGCGCCGCTGCGTGCAGGTCGTTCTTGTGGGCCGCGACCATCATCACCTCTTCCGGCTTGAGGCTCAGCATGTCGGCGGCGCCCAGGTACATCTCCGGGTCGGGCTTGAAGTGCTTGAAGGTATCGGAGGAAAAAATGCAGTCCCACGGCAGCCCGCCGAACTTCGCCATGTCCACGAGGAGGCCGGTGTTGCCGTTCGACAGGGTGGCGATGATGAACCTCGACTTCAAGCGCTTCAGCCCCCGCACCGAGTCCGGCCACGGCTTCAGGCGATGCCATACCAGGTTCAAGTGCGCCTTTTCCTCCTCGGTAACCGCGGTCACCCGGGATTTCGCGAGCACCTCCTCGAGTATCGTCCGGTGTATGTCGTCGATCTTGCGGAACGGCGCCTCGCCGCTTCTCACGCGGTCCATCGCCGGGCGATAGCCCGCGCGCCACGCCTTGGCGAATTTCGCCGCGTTGAGACGGAGCCCCTTCGCTTTCGCCAGCTCGCGCACCTCGCGCGCGACCGAGCCGTGCCAGTCCACCACGGTGCCGAATACGTCAAATACCAGAGCCTTGGTTTCAACGGATTGATCGCTCATCGCATATCCTTTGGTTCTCCACCACTGTAGAAGTGACGACGCTTCGCTGGTGACGACGCTCCTGCGCCGCTAGTGACGACGCTGTGCTGGTGACGACCACCTAGTCATCGCGAAGCTCGTCACCACGAAGCTTGTCACCGTGAAACTCGTCACCGTGAAACTCGTCACCGCGAAGCTCGTCACCGCGAAGCTCGTCACCGCGAAGCTCGTCACCGCGAAGCTCGTCACCGGTCACCGCCCTTGAGCATCTCCGCCGCATGCTTGCGCGTCGTCTCCGTGATCTTCACGCCGCCCAGCATCCGCGCGATCTCCTCCACCCGCTCCTCGCGGCCCAGCACCGTGACCCGGGAAAGGACCTGGCCGTTCGCAGCGTTCTTGGCGACCTGCCACTGCTGGTCGGCCGAAGCCGCGACCTGCGGCAGGTGGGTGATGCACATCACCTGGTGCCTGCCGCCCAGCTGCTTCAGCATTCTCCCGACGATCTCCGCAACGCGCCCACCGATGCCGGAGTCCACTTCGTCGAATACGAGCGTCGGCACGTGCGCCACCTGTGTCGCCGCCGCCTGAATCGCGAGGGACAGGCGCGACAGCTCGCCGCCCGACGCCACTTTCGTCAGAGACCGCGGCTCCACGCCCTTGTGTGCAGAAACCAGGAACTCGACGCCTTCCAGTCCGGACGCGGTCACTTCGGTCGCGGGAGGCAGCGCCACCTCGAAGCGCCCTCCCGCCATTGCGAGGTCCTGCATTGCCGCCGTGACCTGCTCCGAGAGCTTCTTCGCGGCCTTCTTCCTTCCCGCCGAGAGCTTCTTCGCTTCCGAGGAGCACTCCGCGAGCGCCTGCTCCTCCAGCATGCGCAGCGCCCCGGCATCTCCACCCGATCCGAGCTCGTCCAGGCGGGCCCTGGCGGCGGCAAGCCTTTCCGGCAGCTCCTCGGGCTTCACGCGAAACTTGCGCGCGGCGCCGTGCACCGCGTCGAGCCGCCGTTCGACCTCGCGCAGCCGCTGCGGATCGAGATCGACCCGGTCAGCGTAGCGCCGCAGGCCGTGCGCCGCTTCCTGCAATTGAATGCGCGCGGGCTCGAGCACATCGAGGATGTCCTTCAACCCGGGATCGAACTCCGTCAGCCCGGTCAGCCTCGCCACGACCTGGTTCACCTGCGCGAGGCTCGCGCTCTCTCCCTCGGACAGGACCTCGCTCCCGAATTGCGCCGCTTCGAGGAGGCTCGCAGCGTGCGCGAGCCGGGCGTGCTGCTCGGTCAGCTCCTGCCACTCGCCCGCGCCGAGCTTGAGGGATTCGAGCTCCCGCACCTGCCACTCGAGCTCGGCCCGCTCCGCCGCGTAAGCCGCCGCATTCGACTCGGAATCGATACGGGACCGGCGGCGTTGCTGCCAGGCGCGGAAGGATGCCCCCACTTTCCCGGCCGCGTCCTCGAGCCCGCCATACGAGTCGAGCAGCTCGCGTTGCGCCGCCTGGCGCGCGAGCGACTGATGCTCGTGCTGGCCGTGTATATCCACGAAGAGCTCGCCCAGCTCGCGCAACTGCGCAAGCGTCGCGGGCCGGCCGTTGATATAGCCGCGTGAGCGCCCGCCGCTCTCGATCACGCGCCGCACCAGGCAGCCGCCCTCGTCGCCCGCCAGGTCGTTCTCCGCGAGCCAGCGCCGGGCCGCCGCCCGCAAGGCCGGATCGAACTCCGCGCCGATCTCGGCACGCTCGGCGCCCTGCCGCACGACGTTCGCCTCGGCCCGCGCACCGAGCACCATGGCGAGCGCGTCGACCAGTATGGACTTGCCCGCGCCGGTCTCACCCGTCAGCACCGTGAATCCCGGAGCGAACTCCAGCTCCAGGCGGTCCACGATCACGAAATCCCGGATGGTCAGGCGGAGCAACATTGGAGATCAGCGATCGGAAAGAGGACGCAAACACGAATCCGGCGGCAACTCACAAAACACCAGTCGCTAGAGAGATCGCGAAGGTCAAGTCAGATATACACCTGAGCGTTCTGTGTAGTCACGGGTCACTGTCACGCTTCACTCTCGATTCCAGTTGAGCTTTTCCCTCAGCATCCGGTAGTAGCTGTGCCCGGCCGGATGCAGCAGGTTCAACGGGTGCGGGTAGCGCCGCACCTGCACCATGTCGCCTTCGCGCAGGTCGAAGCTGGAGTGGCTGTCCATGTAGACGCGGGGATCGGCCGCGTGCTGGACGATGATCTCCACCTTGCTGTCGCCGCGGATGACGATCGGCCTGTTGGACAGGGTGTGCGGCGACACCGGGACCACCGCCATGACCGAGAGCGACGGATGAACGATGGGCCCGCCGGAAGACAGCGCGTAGGCCGTAGAACCGGTGGGCGTCGCGACGATCAGTCCGTCGGACCGCTGCCGGTGAATGAACTCTCCCTCGATGCGGAATTCGAGCTCGATCATGCCGCCCTTCGTGCCCTTGCTCACCACCACGTCGTTGAAGGCGAGGGCCTCGAACATCTTCTCCTTGCCGCGGTACACCCGGCTGTCGAGCAGCATGCGGTCCTCGGTCACGTACTGGCCGTCGAGCATCGCTTCTATGGTCCCGAGCATCGTGCTGGTCGAGATGTCGGTGAGGAAGCCGAGCCGGCCCTGGTTGACGCCGACCAGCGGCACGTCGTGCGGCGCCATCGCGCGCGCGATGTTGAGCATGGTCCCGTCGCCACCGATGACGATCGCGAGATCGGCCGCCTCGCCGAGCTCGTCCAGCGGAAGCACCGGGTACCTGCCGGTATTGATCTGGGACGCCGTCAGCTCGTCGAGCATGACCTTGATCTCGCGCCCCTCGAGAAACTTGCCGAGCTCGAGCAGCGGTTTGGCGACTTCCTGGCTATGGTACTTGCCGATGAGCGCGACCGTCTTGAACGTGGGTTTCATGGCGGCATTAGAGCATAATTTAGTAGAATGTCTCCATGCCCGCCGACTACCCCACGCTCTCCGACCGCGCCCAGACGCTGCTGAAGACGCTGGTCGAGCGCTACATCGTCGAGGGCCAGCCGATGGGCTCCCGCGCGCTGTCCCGCTACTCGGGGCTCGACCTCTCGCCCGCGAGCATCCGCAACCTGATGGCCGACCTGGAGGAGATGGGCTTCATAGCGAGCCCGCATACTTCCGCCGGCCGCGTGCCCACGCCGCGCGGCTACCGCTTCTTCGTGGACACGCTGCTCACGCTGAAGCCCCTGGATCGTGAGGAAATCAGCCAGCTCGAGGACCAGCTTCGGCTCCCGAACACGCAGAAGCTCGTCGTGTCGGCCTCGCAGCTCCTGTCGGACCTGACCCATTTCGCGGGCGTGGTCATGACGCCCCGCCGCAGCGCCGGCTTCCGCCACATCGAATTCCTGAAGCTCGCGGAAAAGCGCGTGCTGCTCATCATCGTCACCCCGGAAGGCGACGTGCAGAACCGGATCCTGATCACCGAGAAGTCGTACTCGCCTTCCGAGCTGATCGAGGCGGCCAACATCCTGAACCAGCACTACACGGGGATGACCTTCGAGGAAATCCGGAAACGCATACACGAGGAGCTGAAACAGCTCACCGAGGACATGACGCGCCTCATGACGGTGGCGCTCGATGCGGGCAGCGCCGCGGTGAGCGAGCCCGCGGAGGCGGTGGTGATCTCGGGCGAAGGCAACCTCCTCGACTCGCTGGACCTGGCGTCCAACATGAGCAACCTGCGCCGGCTCTTCGAGCTGTTCGAGCGCAAGACCGGGCTCCTGCAGCTGCTGGACAACTCCAACCGCGCCGAAGGCGTGCAGATTTTCATCGGAGGGGAATCCGGCGTGGCGACGCTCGACGAGTGCAGCGTGGTCACCGCACCCTATACCGTGGAAGGCGAAGTGGTCGGCACGGTGGGCGTCATCGGGCCGACGCGCATGGCCTACGAGCGCGTGATCCCCATCGTGGACATCACCGCCCGGCTGCTCTCCAGTGCCCTCGGCAAGTGATCCGCCCTACTTCCACGGCACGCCGCCCCGCATCGGCGTGCTGCTGGTAAACCTCGGCACTCCGGAAACCGCGACTCCCCCGGCGGTACGGGCGTATCTCAAGGAGTTCCTGTCCGATCCGCGCGTGGTCGAGATTCCGCGCGCGGTGTGGCTGCCGATTCTGCATCTTTACGTGCTCAACACGCGCCCCAGGGATTCGGCGCGGCGCTACGCGCAGATCTGGATGACCGAAGGCTCGCCGCTGAGGGTCCACACCGAGCGCCAGGCGACGATGCTGCACGGCTATCTCGGGGAGCGGATCAAGCTGCCCCTGGTGGTGGGCTACGCGATGCGCTACGGCAATCCGTCCATCGCCGGGCGGTTGAGCGAGATGAAAGCGCAGCACTGCGACCGGATACTGCTGGTGCCGCTCTATCCCCAGTATTCGGCCAGCGCGACCGCGACGGCGGTCGACGCGGCGGCGGCCTGCCTCGCGGGCATGCGCAACCAGCCGGCGCTGCGGACCATCAGGAGCTTTCACGACGATCCCGGCTATATCGGGGCCCTCGCGCAGAGCGTGCGGGACTACTGGACGCGGACGAACCGGCCCGACGTGCTCGTCATGAGCTTTCACGGCGTGCCGCGGGCGACGCTGGACAAGGGAGACCCCTACCACTGCGAATGCCAGAAGACCGGACGGCTGCTCGCCGCGGCGCTTGCCTTGAAGCCCGAGCAGTACCGCCTCTCTTTTCAGTCGCGGTTCGGACGGGCGCGCTGGCTGACGCCGTACACCGCGGACGTGCTGGCGGAACTGGGAAGACAGCAGCTCGGACGCGTGGACGTCGTCTGCCCGGGTTTCGTGAGCGACTGCCTGGAGACGCTCGAGGAAATCGCCATCGAAGGAAAGAGCATCTTCCTCTCCGCGGGAGGTCGCGAGTTCCACCATATCCCCTGCCTGAACGAGCGCAACGACTGGCTGCACGCGCTGACGAATCTCGTCCTCGAAAACCTCCAGGGGTGGAAAGCGGGTGAATCGAATGCGGACCTGGAGATGACCCGCCTGCGCGCGCTCGCCATGGGCGCGAAAACCTGAAGCATGCCACTCCGGGAAGAGGCCGCGCCATGAAGATACTGGTCGTCTGGATCATCAACGCGCTGTCGCTGCTCGCGTTGCCTTACCTCTTCAGCGGCATCAGGGTGGAAGGCATCTATACCGCGTTGATCGTCGCCCTCGTGCTCGGCCTGGTGAATGCGGTCGCCCGGCCCGTTCTCGTCCTGCTCACGCTGCCGCTGACGATACTCACCCTGGGATTGTTCATCTTCGTCATCAACGGCCTCACCTTCTGGTTCGTGGCGTCGTTCGTCGACGGGTTCGTGGTGTCCGGCTTCTGGACGGCGGTGCTGGGCGCGATCGCCTACAGCGTCATCAGCTGGGCGTGCAGCGCGCTGATCCTGGGGGTGGGCAGGAAAGTCTAGGCGGATCGAGCCTCGGTTTTTTGCCTCTGCGGCGTGGCGGGCGCTGGAGCAGCCCGTCCCGCGTCCAGGGCGCCGCAAAGCGGCGCCTCGATCCGGGAGATCGAAACTCGTTTTTGTACAATTAGTTAGGATAACGACCCGGCCCTTGAAATCGACCGCGCTAGCCCAATATGCAAAAAGTTAACGGAGAGCCCTGCATGCACGATATCCCGGAGGTGGCCGCGAAGCCCGACGGACGGCCGGACAACGAACCCGAGCGCGAGTCGGCGGCAGCCGACCAGGCGGCAGCCGGTGCGGCCGGCCTCGACGAGCGACTCAGCAAGGCCGAACTGGCGGCGCGGGAACACCAGGAAGCCTGGCTGCGCGCGAAGGCGGAAGCGGACAACATCCGCAAGCGGGCGCAGGCCGAGATCGCCAACGCGCACAAGTTCGCCCTGGAGAACTTCGCCGCCGAATTGTTGCCGGTGAAGGACAGCCTGGAGGCCGCGCTCGCGGCCGAGAACGCCACCAGCGAGAGCATGAGAAGCGGCGTGCAGCTCACCTTGAAGCAGCTCGCGGCCGTTTTCGACCGCTTCAACATCACGGAGGTCAATCCGGTCGGGCAGAGGTTCGACCCGCACCGGCACCAGGCGATCAGCACCCAGGCGTCCGACGCCGAGCCGAACACCGTCCTGCAGGTGCTGCAGAAGGGCTACCTGCTGCACGAGCGGGTGGTGCGCCCCGCGCTCGTCATCGTCGCGAAGCCGGTTGAAAAGTAGGCCCGGCTCCCCCATATCGAACGTATCGTCAGTTGAACGAATATCGGCGCAAAACCAACGAGGTAGAACATGGCTAAGATCATCGGTATCGACCTGGGAACGACCAACTCGTGCGTGGCCGTGATGGAAAACGGCCAACCCAAGGTGATCGAGAACTCGGAGGGCGCGCGCACTACGCCCTCGATCGTCGCGTACATGGAAGACGGGGAGATACTCACCGGCGCGCCCGCCAAACGGCAGGCGGTCACCAATCCCAAGAACACCCTGTACGCGGTGAAGCGGCTGATCGGGCGGCGATTCAAGGATGCCGAAGTGCAGAAAGCGCTCAAGGTCTCCCCCTTCTCGATCGTCGAGGCTCCCAACAGCGACGCCTGGGTAGCGGTGCGCGGCAAGAAGATGGCGCCGCCGGAAGTCTCGGCGCAGGTGCTGATCAAGATGAAGAAGACCGCCGAGGACTATCTCGGCGAGTCGGTCACCGAAGCGGTGATCACGGTCCCCGCTTACTTCAACGATTCCCAGCGCCAGGCGACCAAGGACGCCGGCCGCATCGCGGGCCTCGACGTCAAGCGCATCATCAACGAGCCCACTGCCGCGGCGCTCGCCTTCGGGCTCGACAAGCAGGGCAAGAAAGACCGCAAGATCGCGGTCTATGACCTGGGCGGCGGTACGTTCGATGTCTCGATCATAGAGATCGCGGACGTCGACGGTGAGAAGCAGTTCGAGGTGCTCTCGACCAACGGCGACACCTTCCTGGGCGGCGAGGATTTCGACCAGCGCCTGATGGACTACCTGTGCGACGAGTTCAAGAAGGAGTCCGGCATCGATCTGCGCAAGGACATGCTCGCGCTGCAGCGGCTCAAGGACGCCGCGGAAAAAGCCAAGATCGAGCTCTCGTCCTCGCAGCAGACCGAGATCAACCTGCCGTACATCACGGCCGACCAGTCGGGCCCCAAGCACCTGGCGATCAAGGTTACGCGCGCCAAGTTCGAGAGCCTCGTCGAGGATCTGATCGAGCGGACGATCGAGCCCTGCCGCATGGCGATGAAGGACGCCGGGATCAAGGCAGGCGACATCGAGGACGTGATACTCGTCGGCGGGCAGACCCGCATGCCGAAGGTGCAGGACAAGGTGAAGGAATTCTTCGGCAAGGAGCCGCGCAAGGACGTGAACCCGGACGAAGCGGTGGCAGTAGGCGCCGCGATACAGGCGGGCGTGCTGAAGGGCGACGTCAAGGACGTGCTGCTGCTCGACGTGACCCCGCTTTCGCTCGGCATCGAGACGCTGGGCGGCGTGATGACGAAGCTGATCCAGAAGAACACGACGGTCCCGACCAAGGCGCAGCAGGTGTTCTCGACTGCCGAGGACAGCCAGACGGCGGTCACCATCCACGTGCTCCAGGGCGAGCGCGAGATGGCGCGCGGCAACAAGTCGCTCGGGCAGTTCAACCTGACCGACATCCCGCCGGCGCCACGCGGCATGCCGCAGGTCGAGGTCACTTTCGACATCGACGCGAACGGGATTCTGCACGTGTCGGCCAGGGACAAGGCGACCGGCAAGGAGAACAAGATCAAGATCCAGGCGAGCTCGGGGCTCACCGAGGAGGAGATCAAGCGCATGGTCGCGGATGCCGAGGCGAATGCGGAGGAAGACCGCAAGGCGCACGAGCTGGTGGAAGCCCGCAACCAGTGCGATCACCTCGTGCACTCGGTGAAGAAATCGCTGAAGGAACACGGCGACAAGCTCGCCGCCGAGGAGAAAAGCACGGTCGAGGCCGCGCTGAAGGACGCTGAGGACTCGTTGAAGAGCGACGACAAGGCTACGATAGAGGCGAAGACCCAGGCGCTCACCCAGGCCGCGCACAAGCTGTTCGAGAAGATGTACGCCGACGAGCAGGCCAAGCAGCAGGCCCAGCAGCCGGGCGGCGGCGAGAAGCCCGCAGAAGACGCGAAGAAGGACGATGGCAACGTGGTTGATGCAGAGTACACGGAAGTGAAGGACAAGAAATAGCAAGTGCGTGAGGGGTGAAGCGTGAGGGGTGAGGCGGAGACCTTGCCCCTCTTGCTGTTTGTACACCGCCCGACGCCTAACGCTTGACAGGGACAAGATGGCAAAGCGCGATTACTACGAAGTACTGGGAGTGAACAAGGACGCCTCCGAGGACGACGTCAAGAAGGCGTACCGCAAGCTGGCGATGAAGCACCATCCGGATCGCAATCCGGACAATCCCAAGTCCGAGGAGCGCTTCAAGGAAGCCAAGGAGGCCTACGAGATTCTCTCGGATTCGCGCAAACGCGGGGCCTACGACCAGTTCGGCCATGCGGGCGTCGATCCGAGCGCGGCCGCGGGAGCGGGGGCGGGATTCGGCAACTTCGCCGACGCGTTCGGCGACATTTTCAGCGATATCTTCGGCGGCAGCAGAGGCCGCTCCAGCGTGTTTCGGGGGGCCGATCTGCGCTACAACCTCGAGGTGTCGCTGGAGGACGCCGCGCGCGGAACCGAGACCCGCATCCGAATCCCGGCGATGGAAGAATGCGAAACCTGCCACGGCTCCGGCGCCAAGCCCGGCACTTCGCCCACCACCTGCCCTTCCTGCCAGGGCCACGGCCAGGTGCGCGTCCAGCAGGGATTCTTCTCGATCCAGCAGACGTGCCCGCGCTGCCACGGCAGCGGCAAGATCGTCGCGAGCCCGTGCGCGACCTGCGGCGGGGCCGGGCGCCTCAAGCAGCACAAGACGCTATCGGTGAAGATACCTGCCGGCGTGGACGAAGGCGATCGCATCCGGCTGACCGGCGAGGGCGAGGCAGGCGTGAACGGCGGCCCCCCGGGCGACCTCTACGTGGTGATTCACCTGCGCCCGCATTCCGTCTTCCAGCGCGACCACAACGATCTCCATTGCGAAATGCCGATCAGCATCACCACGGCGGCGCTGGGCGGCGAGATCGAGATTCCCACGCTCGACGGCTACGCCAAGATCAAGGTCCCCGCCGAGACCCAGACGGGGAAGGTATTCCGGCTGCGCGGCAAGGGCATCAAGGGCGTGCGCGCCACCGCTCACGGCGACCTGATGTGCCACGTGGTCGTTGAAACGCCGGTCAATCTGACCGCGCGCCAGCGCGAGCTGCTGGCCGAGCTGGAGGCGATCAACCTGAAGGACGGTGGCCAGCACAATCCGAAGGCCAAGTCCTGGATGGAGAAGGTGAAGGAGTTCTTTGCGCAGTAGCTGAAAGTGCGGGAGGTTTACGCACACGGTAGTCGTAAGGTTCCGTTTCAGCGAGGCACGATAGCACTGGAAACCACGTCTGGCCTCCCGCACTTTCTAATTGAGACCCGATCACTTCAGATAGGGCGGATCAGCCACGGCGGCTCAGGTGTAGCGTGTCGCGCGGCAGCGCACATTGAACCACCCCTCCGCTCGGGAAGGGTGGTGCTATCGCTGCACCGAGCACGCCAGGGATTCGTGAGGTCACGCACCGCGCAGGCAAACCAGATCCGGGGGTTGCTCGCTGAGTTTGGGATGGTAATCCCCACGGGCCTCGGGCACATCGCCAAGCGTTTGCCCGAGATCCTGGAAGACAGCGAGAACAGTCTGCCAGCAATGATGCGCCAGTTGATCGCGCGGCTCGGTGAGCAACTCAAGGAATTGGATCGGCAGGTCGGCGAGCTGGAGCGGCAGATCAAGGTTTGGCACCGAGAGAACGAACATAGCCGCAAGCTGGAGGAAATTGCGGGCATCGGGCCGATCACCGCGAGCGCGTTCGTGGCTTCGGTGGGCGACGCGAAGAGCTTCAAGAATGCCCGGCAGGTCCCGGCCTGGCTGGGTATGGTGCCACGCCACGAGGGCACCGGTGGTAAAACAGTGCTGGGCAAAATCAGCAAGCGCGGTGATGTGTATCTGCGCACGATGCTGATCCATGGCGCACGCTCTGTGATCGCACAGCTTGAGCGCAAGCCCGATCAGGCCGATGAGTGGTTGAAGAAGTTGCTTGCCCGGCGCAACAAGAACATCGCCGCGGTGGCACTGGCAGCCAAGAACGCGCGCATCGCCTGGTCGTTGCTGGCGCATGAGCGCGGCTACCAGCGTGATTACGTTGCGACACGCCCGGCCGCGTGATCGCGGTCGGTTGAATTTGAACGAGCGAACCGATTAGGTAAGGAGGACTTCCGTCGATTGCTCAGGCAATCATGAGGTGATGGCAAATAGGTAAGACCGTGACGGGGTGAACCTGCAGTGCCCAGAGCACTTCGAGTGCGCGAATCTGATGAGGGCCCCGTCAGCCGATTCCATCAGGGACCGAGGCGAAGGCCTCAAGCAAGTCCGGATCTATGGCTGCAGTCTTAACCTTCTCGCCGTCATCGAGTGATCGCTTGACATACCGGGGGCGTCCATCTATGGGCACTGACCTTCCCGCAGGATGTAATCGCGGCTAATGCTCACTGTCCAACATCCCTCACGTGGCAACGAGGGATTGACCACGGTCAGCTGGCCCTCGTACATCCGGCCAGCCTCAAGATCCTCGGTATAGAGGGTATCGCAGCCCGACAGGAGAGCCGCAGCGACAATGAAAGGTATAAGCCTCCAGGGCAGGTTTGGCCTCCGCCACCAGGTCGGCGCCCGATTTCTCCCTGGCGCCGCATCCGGCGACGGCCAATACGATTGCTGGAATCGGCACAACGAGCAGGCGACGCAACGTTGTCATATTACTTCCCTTTCGCCAGCGGCTTCGCGAGCGCCCGCAATTCCTTGATGAAGAGCGTCGCGATCGGGTTCGGCGTGCGATTCTTGACCGTTATGATGTCTACGGGCCGTGTCTTCGTCCGCGCCGGCAAGATCCTCACCCGCCGCCCTGCCGCGCCGAAGCGCAGCATCGATGCTGCGACCATGGTGAGGAAACCGCCGGTTTCGGCCAGACCAATGCGCACCGACATCGAGTTGGAGGTCACACGGGGCTTGGGCGTCGTCACGCCGACGGAGCGGAAGGCTTCGTCGATCCAGAGCCACCCCACAGTGTTCGCTTCGGGCAGCACCCAGACCTCGCCGGCGAGATCGGCGAGTTCAATCCGGCGCCGGCGCGCCCAGCGGTTGTCCAGTCCGGCCACGACCGACATGTGGTCCTCGTAGAGCGGGTCCGAATTGAGGTCGCCGGCCGCCGAGTCCCAGAGGCGGCCGATCCCGACATCGATCCTGCGCTCGCGCAGCATCCGGCAGCAGACCGGCGTGTCGCCCTCCATGACGCGCCATTCGATCTGCGGATAACGCGCGGCCAGGCGAGCGACCGCGGCGGTGACGAAATCGACACAAGGCGGGGCGGCGCCGATCCGCACATCCCCGGCCGTGGGATCGGCGAGGAATTCGATATCCTGTACGCCGCGGCGCATTTCGTCGAACACCGCCGTGCCGCAACGGATGAAGGAGCGACCATAGGCGGTCGGCTCGACGCCCTGCGACGTGCGGTCGAGGAGACGCACGCCGAGCGCATGTTCGAGATCGGCGATGGTCTTCGACACGACCGGCTGCGAGATGGCGAGCCGCTCCGCCGCTTTGGCCATGCTCCGCGTCTCAGCAACGGCGAGAAGGACGTGCAGGTCGCGCAGCTTGACGCGCCGGCCGATCCGGTCGCTCCACGGCATGGAACTACTCCCTATAGCCGAACGGCTATAACAATATCGATGTTTCGAACTTCCGTCGATAGGCTGCCAGGCGTAACGTAACCGCTGTCACCGGTCGCGTCGGGCGTCCTCATTCCGGCGCAACGATCACCGATGGAGGTATCGCGATGCTGAGCCGCAGAGTATTTCTCGCCTCGCTCGCGCTCTCCGCGCTGCCGGTCCTGTCCCGCGTTGCACGGGGCCAAACCTATCCGACGAGGCCGGTGAGGTTGATTGTCGGCTTCACACCCGGCAGTGCGCCCGACATCGTCGCGCGCCTGATGGGTCAATGGCTGTCGGGAAGGCTGGGCCAACAATTCCTTGTCGAAAACCGACCTGGTGCCGGCGGCAACATCGGCACCGAAGTGGTGGTGCGGGCACCCGCGGATGGCTACACGCTCCTCCTGGTGGGTGCGCCGAACGCGATCAGTGCCACGCTCTATGACAAGCTCAGCTTCAATTTCCTTCGCGATATCGCGCCGGTCGCGGGCATCGAACGCACACGCCTCGTGTTGGTGGTGCATCCATCATTCCCGGCCACGACAGTCCCCGAGTTCATCGCCTACGCCAAGGCCAACCCGCGCAAAATCACGATGGCGTCGCCGGGCAACGGAAGTTCACCTCATGTATCTGGCGAGTTGTTCAAGATGATGGCGGGTATCGACATGATCCACGTGCCCTATCGCGGCGGAGGTCAGGTAATGGCGGATCTGATCGCCGGACAGGTGCAGGTCAGTTTCATCGGGCTGACTGTGGCAATCGAGCACATCAGGAGCGGCAAAGTGCGTCCGCTTGCGGTAACCACCGAGACCCGCTCGGATGTGCTACCGGATATCCCGACCGTGGGCGATTTCGTGCCCGGATACGAGGCAAGCGCCTTTTGGGGCATCGGCGCACCTCGGAATACGCCTGCCGAAATCATCGACAGGCTCAACAAGGAAATCAATGCCGGTCTTTCCGATCCCAAGCTAAGGGCACGCCTCGTTGAGGGTGGCGGTACGTTGCTTGCTGGCTTGCCCGCCGATTTTGGCAGGTTCATCGGCGATGAGACCGAGAAGTGGGCCAAGGTGATCAAGTTTGCCCGCATCAGGCCGGATTGATCCTCGGGATGCCGCCAGATATGCGTGTGCGCGTTCTCGCAATCGGACCCAATGTCGCACATGGAGCTTACGTTGCCATGCCCGCTCCGTTATCTGCAACACCGGGCGTGACCACGCCCGACGGAGAATTGGCCACAGTCAGAAAAGAAA
>Ga0075418_10004758_pt1 | contig 15397 bp, 12 predicted proteins | sample SoiMetdeltSBSDD2_FD_81776 | JGI IMG/M metagenome (GOLD analysis project Ga0075418, IMG submission 81776) | Bulk soil microbial communities from a Populus tree surrounding site in Tennessee, USA - Soil MetaG P. deltoides SBSDD2 | ecosystem: Environmental > Terrestrial > Soil > Tree plantation...
AGTCAACTTTCGAAATCTTGCCCGCTGACCGAATCTGCTCGGCGCTCAAGTTTCACTCTGGGCATGCGCTGGTCGGTGTCCAATCTGTCGTGTTTGTCATCCACGGCTGGGACGTGTCATGCAACACGAGCACGAGCGCGCGGCGCACTTCGGTGCCTCGGCGGGAACACGGCTTCCATGTATCGCGCCGTATATGCTTTCGCGGCTCCGACCGACAGTGGGCCGATCGCGGCTGAGCACTAGCCCAAGATATTTCATCCCCGTGCTCCAGCGGCCATTGCGAACTTGTCCTGCAGGATGATCACACTCGCAATCCGCTGCAAACCACCTTCCATTGCGATGCGTTGATCGGGCGGGCATTCGAGCAGCCGCTCCAGTGCCGCGCGCGCCTTGGTCATGTCATAGATCGGTTGGTCTTTCGCCGCTTGCGATGCGAACGTGTCTCGATAGAAGGCGAGCATCGGATCGTTCTCCGCGCGGGTTGGGGGCGTGGTGAACGGATGCTTCTGGCGGTCGTAGACCTCCGGTATCAGGACATCCTTCGCGGCTTCGCGCAGAACATGCTTCTCGCGAATGCCCTTGACCTTCATGTTTACAGGAACCCGCGCCGAGACTTCGGCGACGTGGTGATCCAGAAAGGGCACGCGTCCCTCGATCGAATGCGCCATCTCCATGCGGTCGGCCAGATAATTCAGAATGAAATTCGGCAGCGTCGTCTTGGCGTTGACGTAGAGCATCTGATTCAAGCGATCGCGACCGGCTATGCGCTGCGCAAGCGGCAGGCGATCCAGTGCAAACATCAGAGGCTTGTATCCCTGCAGCCGCTCCACCAGGTCGTCGCGGAAGAGATGCGCCACGCCGCTCATCATCGCAGCGCTGACGTTGAGCGTCGCCGGCAACCAGCCGAGCCTGCGCTCGATTGCCTTCATCTCCGGATTGCTGACTTGCGTCGGCATCAGCAGTGCGCGCGTGGCCGGATTGGCGCCGAGCATTTGATCCATGAGAGCGGCTCTTTCAGCGGCACTCAGGGCCGGGTTGTCGTTGACCGCATCGACGCGGAAGTACGGATAGCCGCCCAGCATCTCGTCGGCGCCTTCGCCGGTGAACACCACCTTGATCCCTGCATCGCGCACTGCGCGACTGAGCAGATACTTGGCGACGCCGTGACCGTTGAACATCTGTGTCTCGGAGTGCCACACCGCATCGGCATAGGCGTCCGCAATTTCGCGGCCCGTGATCGGGATCGGATGATAGGAAGCGCCGACGTGCCTTGCCTGCGCTTCGGCGATGCTCGCCTCGTCGTACAACGGATTCTCGAACGTCAGCGTAAACGCGCGGATCGGCCGATCGGTGCTTCGCTGTGCCAGGCCCAGCACTGCGCAGGAATCGATGCCGCCGCTGAGATAGGACGCGACCTCGACATCGGCGACGAGTCTCTGTCGCACGGAATCGAGCAGCGCTTTGCGGAAGTCTGCGACGACCTCGGCCTCGCTGCGCGTATCTCGTCGCATCTCGTCGGCCGTCGGAATCTCCCAATCCCAATACGGATAGATGCGAACGTCCCCGTGCCGGGCGATCGCATAACACCCCGGAGGGACGGTGCTGATCCCGGCGAACTCCGTCTGCTCGTGCGATCTGCCGACCCCGCCTGTTGCTCCTTCCAGATCCCAGGCGGCGGGCACGCCCATGGCCAGGAGCGCCTTGATCTCGGATGCGAAGAACACTTCGCCGTTCACGATCGAGTAGTAGAGGGGCTTGATGCCGAAGCGATCGCGGATCGCAATCATCATGTGCTGGCGTTCATCGGCAATGATGACTGCGAACTCGCCGCGCAGCTCGCTGGCGGCCTGCAGGCCTCGCTCGTCGTACAGGTGCAAGGCGATCTCGCTGTCGCTCTCGGTCGCGAACCGGTAGCCACTGGTCCGCAGACGATCGCGAATCTCGCGATAGCCGTAGAACTCGCCGTTGACGACCAGGTGAACGGCGCCGTCGGGACTGGTCATCGGTTGCTCGCCGTTGTTCAGGCCGATGATGGACAACCGCGTGTGTCCGAGCGTCCAGCGCCCATCACGCGACGTCCAGCTGCCCGAACCGTCCGGTCCGCGATGCTGCAAGCTCTTGAGTGCCGCCGCACGACGTTCCGACATGAGCCCGCGCCGGGTCATTGCGGCGAAAATTCCGCACATTGGATGTATTCCCTCAGCAGAAGGCCGATCCGCGGCCACCCGCCGATAATGCGTCATCCGCGATACGCCGCAAACTGCTGAAAGTGACGGCTGAATTCGGTCGATAGGAGGGTTCGCCGGTCTTGGGGTGCTATTCGCCGGTAGGGGCACCCCGCGACGTAACCGTGGAGCACTTTGCCGTGTCTTAACGCCAAGCCCCGCAATAACGCGGACATCGCAGAGAAGAGACCGAGGAGACCGTCATGATTACCACCCTCAGCCGCAAAACCCAGACCGCTGTCTGCATGATCCTGTCGGCTGTCATCGTGACCGTCGGCTTGTCGCTCGGCGCCTTCGCCGCCGAACGCGCCGCTCATCACGGCTACTCGGTGACGATCACGCAGATTCAGTAAGACCCCCGCCCCCTGCCGGCGTTGCCTATCAGCGCACGCCGGCAGGCTTTGGCCCGCCCCCTAAGCCCAAAGACATCGCGCAGGAAGCGGCAAAACCGCAGTCCGTAAGCGATCCGTAAGCGGCGCGCTGCCAACGTCTCCACCAACTAGGAGACGTGCACATGAATGCCAACGCCGCACTCGTCATAGCATCAGTCCTGCTGTCCGCCGCGCTTCCCGCGCAGGCCGTGCCGTACGGGGTCCTGCTCGAGTCCAATGGGGATCGAGGCGCTAACAATGAGGTCTACGCGCTGACCTACGACCAGTGGACCGACGCGCTCGCGAACAACATAGCGACGCAAAGCTTTACGCCGCTCGACATCAATCCGCTGTTCGGTCTGACAGGCTTCACGTTCGATGGCTCCGTCTACCGGATGCTGCTCGAATCGAACGGGGATCGTGGCGCCAACAATGAGATCTACGCGCTGACGTACAACAGTTGGAACGACGTGCTGACGAATACGATCGCCGAGCAGTACTTTCTCCCGCTCGACATCAATCCGGTATTCAGTGCGGCAGGCCTCATGTACGACGGCATCGCCTACCGGATGCTGCTCGAATCGGATGCGGATCGCGGCGCCAACAATGAGATCTACGCGTTGACGTACAACACGTGGGCCGACGTGCTGACGAATACCATCTCCGAACAATACTTTCTCCCGCTCGACATCAATCCCGTGTTCAGCATGGCGGACGTCACGTGGGACGGCACTGCGTACCGGATGCTGCTCGAATCGAATGCGGATCGCGGCGCCAACAATGAGATCTACGCGCTGACGTACAACTCGTGGGCGGATCTGGTGGCGAACAACATCGGCCCGCAGAGCTTCACACCGCTCGACATCAATCCGGTCTTCAGCATCGGCGGCTTCGGCGCCCTCGCGTTTCCGACGACTTCCGAACCGCCGCGGAACGTTCCCGAGCCGTCGACGCTCGCCTTGTTCGTGCTCGGCCTGGCCTGGCTGGCGAAGGCGCGGCGTGGACTGGGCGCGGCGCCGCCTGCTATGTGACACTGCCGTCCTCGCCAGTCGCGGGGACGAGCATGAAGTCTGCAGTACTGATCCTGTTCGCAGCGTTGCTGCCTACACCGTCCGTAGCGGAGATCGTTCGCTATCCAGGCACCGCTGACGCACTTCCGCACGACAAGTACGTGCACGTCGTAAGCGAAGCGGACTCGCCGGTCGAACGTACTCACATCAAGTCGAAAGACGGTCTGTACGTCGCGGCCGCGATCCGCAAGCCCAAGGGCAGCGGTCCGTTTCCCGCGATCATCATCTTTCACGGCGCACCCGGTGGACGCGGGCTCGAGCAACTCGTCGGCTGGTCACGCGGCGACCACGGCGGTCCGGTGTGGGAGCGCTTTCTGCAGGAAGGCTTCGTGGTGATCGTCGCGGACTATCGCGGCGGCGACATGAACTCCGTCAGTTCCCCGGCAGCCGACAGGGTCACTGCGATCGACGACGGGATTGCAGTGATCGAGCACGTGAAGCAGCTTGCGTATGTAGATCCCGCGCGCATCAGCTTGTACGGCGTCAGTCTCGGCGGAAACCTGGTGTTGTTCCTCGCATCGAAGGTGCCGACATTGCGTTCGGTCGTCGCGGGCGCGCCGGCGCCGATCTGGTTCCTCGGACACACCCTGCCGGCGAATGGCCCACGCCCGGACTTCGCGAAGATGGCGCCGGACGAAGCCATCGCCAAAGCGAACATCGGTCCGATCGCAACGCCGATCCTGATTCAGGTCGGCACAGCGGATCGGCTGCTGGAGCTGGACCAGGTGTTGCACGAGCAGCTCGTGAAGTACGGAAAGCAAGTTCGTATGGAGATCTACGAGCACGGTTATCACGACTTCGTGCTCGGCCCGCAAGGCCAGCAGCGTCGCGACATGCCGCAGGGGGAGATCTTGATGCAGGGGACGCTGGATGCGCTGGAGAGGTCGGTGAAGTTCGTGAAGACGGGGATGTGAAGTCTGTTATGGCGTCCTGACGGTGACCAACTTCTTGCGACCGGATGCCCCGGCCTTGATCGACACCGCTGCCTTCGGGCAATTGAACTGCTCCGCGACCAATGCGATCAGCTCCGCGTTCGCCTTCCCGTCCACGGGCGGCGACTTCAACTTCGCGACCCACGTTCCATCGGGCATCTGCGTGAGCGACGACTCGCGTGCTCGCGGAGTGACTTTGACCTGAATGATTTTGGCCGCCATGGACGGCGATCATGCCACTCAGCTCAAGGACGGCGCACGGAATCCGACTTCGCGCGCACTCCATGGAACTCCGACTCCGCTCTCCACTGCGGCCAGCGCGTCGAATTAGCGAGGCTCTTGCCGATCGTGTGAAACAGCTCGACATCCTGCGCAGCGCCACGGAAGTCCAGGCTCGCGTCCCAGGCATCGCACGGCTGGTGATAGCAGCGCATGTAACCTTCGAGCCAGCGATTGCCGGCTTCACGTCCGCCTTCTCGCATGTCTGCCGCGCCGCTGATCGCCATCAGCAGCAGCACCGGCACACCCTGGCGCGCCAATGGGAAGTGATCGGCACGATAGAACAGACCCCGTTCCGGTAGAGACTCCGGCGTGACGACGCGACCTTGCGCTGTCGCCGCTCGTGCCAGGTCATCTTCCAACTCGCTCTGCCCCGCTCCCACGAGCAGCACGTCTTTCGCAAGACCTGCGGTCTGCAGGATGTCCAGCGTCAGGTTCGCGACAGTCTTTTCCACCGGGTACAGCGGCTTTGCAGCGTAGGTTTGCGATCCGAGCAGCCCGCGTTCCTCTGCAGTCCACGCTGCAAAGACCAATGTGCGCTCCGGTTGCGGACCTGCCTTGAACACACGCGCAAGCTCGAGCACACCCGCGACGCCGAGTGCGTCGTCGTTCGCACCTGGCCGGATCCTGCGGCCCTGGGCATCGGGCGGACCGATGCCATACGCATCCCAGTGGGCAGCGAACATGATCGTCTCATCGGGGCGCTTGCTGCCCGGGATCTTCGCCAGGAAGTTGCGACTCTCCGCGAGCGTGGCCGTCACGGGCAGGTTCGCGTCGAAGCGGACGTTCTGCAGCTCGATGGGTGCAAAATCGGCGCGGCGCGCCTGCACGCTCAACGCCGCCAGATCCAGTCCGGCGGACTTGAAGATCTCGTTCGCGGCTGCGCTTGCGAGCCAACCCTGCAGAAGCACGCGCTCCTCAGGATTCGCGCGCACGATGTCGTAGTTCTCTCCCGCTGGGGCAATGACGGTCGACCACCCGTAGCCGGCACCTTCTGTGTCGTGGACGATCAACGCCGCGATGGCTCCCCGTCGCGATGCTTCTTCGAACTTGTAAGTCCAGCGACCGTAGTACGTCATGCGCCGACCGCCGAATCGGTCAGCCACCGGCTCCCCGGCCTTGGCATAGAAGTCGGGATCGTTGACCAGATACACGGCAACCTTGCCACGCAGGTCGACCTTCTTATAGTCGTCCCACTGCCGCTCGGGCGCGGTTACACCGTAGCCCACGAACACGACAGGCGCTGCATTGATCGACACACGGTCGACCTTGCGGACCGTGCTGATATAGATGTCGTTGGTCTGTGTCAGCGCGCGTTGCTTGCCTTGAATCGCGACACTCAGCGTCGCCGGCGAAGCAATCTGCGTGCGCACGAGCGGCACGGTCTGCGTCCAGCTCCCGCGTTCGCCGCCAGGCTCGAGGCCCAGCTCCCGGAAGCGATTCGAGAGCCATTCGATGGTCTTCGCTTCGCCTGGCGTTCCGGGCGCACGGCCTTCGAACTCGTCGGAGGCCAGCACTTTCACTGTCTGCGAGATGCGCTCCGCATCGATGGAAGCAGAAGGCTCTGCTGCGACGGCAGCGGAGCAGCCGACCAGGATGATGAGCGGTAACAGACTGCTGGTTCTGGATACGGATGTCATGCGCGAATGATAGCTTCTCACGATCCCGCCGGGCGCGCCGCCGCGTTGAGCTTGCGGTACTTCGCCGGCGGCTGTGCGAACTCTCGCTTGAACGCGCGATTGAACGCCGCCTCCGACTCATATCCGACCTCGGACGCGATCTGCAGAATCGTCTTGCGGCTGGTCTGCAGCAAACGCGCTGCGAGCTGCAATCGCCAACGCGCGAGGTACGTGAGCGGCCCTTCTCCCAGGAGCTGCGCGAAGCGCTCGGCCACCACCGACCTCGACGCTCCAACTTTCGTCGCAAGCTCCGCCAGTCTCCAGCGCCGGTATGGCTGCCGGTGCATCAGCGCGAGGCAGCCGCCGACGATCGGGTCGCGCGCGCCTGCAAGCCAACCGGTCTGCTCCGGCGGCAGTCGCTCCATGTAGATGCGCAACGTCTGGATGAACAGTGCTTCCGCCATCTTCGACAACAGGACCGTTTGGCCCGCGCGCCCGCGATCTGCTTCGGCCACGAGGTATCGAATCGAGCTCTCCAGCCACTGTCCGGTCGCGTCGCCCCGCACGTTGATCTTGATCATCTGCGGCAGTCCCGCGAGAAACAGCGCGTCCGCGTGACGCTCGCAACCGAAGTAGCCGCAGACGAACTTGGTCGTCGCCCCTCCGCCGCCAACCGCATCGTGCGCAGATCTCCGCCGAGAAATTTCCCCAGTGACCCGGCGCTGTCGATCAGCTGGGAGGGCGAACCGTTGGTGACCGTATGCGCATCGCCGTGCGGAATGATGACGACGTCACCTGCCTGCAGCGGAATTTCCGGCGCGTCCTCGAACCGAACCACGGCCTCGCCCTCGGCGACGAGGTGATAGGGAACGAGCCGTTCGGTGCCGGGCGCGAGCACATGAGCGACCTGACGCAAGGGCGGCACGGCGAAGCCCCACGGCGAGGTGCACTCCGCGTAGTAGAAAATTGCACCTGTCATGCGCACGGTGTTCAGCGCTTCGGACAATACATCCATCGCCACCTCGGCAAAGAAGCGCGGATTCGCGGCAAAGAATGCCGGTCGACGCAGAGCATAGAGTGCGCTCCATCGACTCGAAAAACTCGGAAGTCTTCGCGATGAGCCAGCAGACGGTGGATGCCTGGGACAGGATTGCGCCCGGCTACGACAGGACCAACACGCCCACGCAGATGTGGTTGGGCCAGGAAGGTTTGCAGCGCGCCGGCGTACGCCCGGGAATGAAATTTCTCGATGTGGCCGCGGGCAGCGGCGCGCTCAGTATCCCGGCCGCTCGTCTCGGTGCACAGGTGCTGGCAGTTGATCAGTCGGCGGCAATGCTGGAACTGCTGAGGGCGCGAGCGCGACACGAAGGACTGGAGATCCGCACACGGGTGATGGACGGTCACGCGCTGGAGTTGGATGACAACAGTTTCGATGTCGCCGGATCGCAGTTCGGCGTCATGCTCTTTCCCGACATGCCGAAGGGCGTTCGCGAGATGAGCCGCGTCGTCGTCCCCGGCGGCCGCGTGCTCGTCACTGCCTACGGCGATCCGCATGAGATCGATTTCCTCGGATTCTTCGTCCGCGCCGTTCGCAGTGTGCGCCCGGACTTCGAAGGCCCTCCTCCCGAACCGCCGCCGCTGCCGTTTCAACTGCAGGACCCGGCGCGCCTGCGACAAGTCCTCGCCGATTGCTCGCTACACGATGTTCGCGTGGACACCGTTACTGAATCCACCGAGTTTCGGACGGGCGACGAGCTGTGGGACTGGATCGTCTGGAGCAACCCGATCGTCGAATCGATTCTCGGCGAGCTGCGCGTGACGCAGGCTGAGCGAGTTGCAATCCGTCAGGCGATGCAGAGCCTGGTAGCAGAGCGCGCGAGCGGACGGCAATCAGCTACGCTGACGAATCCGGTCAACATAGGCGTCGGCAGCAAGCGCTGAGGATCAGCTCTGCCCTTTCACGTGCTCAAGAGCGATGTTCGCTATCGATTCGTCATCGATATGAGCAGGTGAGCCGGCGTCTGGACACTAGACTAAAGGTCAACCGTGTTGCGCGCGACCTCGTGCCACTTCCCGGTCTCTCGCGCCGCCGGATTTTCCGGATCGAAGTTACGCCAGAACTGATCCGCGTCTTTCAGCAACTGCAACGCATGTGACGGCCGCGAGTGCTTCAGATGCGCTCGCGCGAGACCCACCTGGGCCTCCGCTCGCAGCGGGTCGGGCTGCAATCGCAAGGTGCTCGCGAGATCGAGAGCGCGCTGCAGATCTGTTTCGGCTGCGTCGACATCGCCAGCTTCCAGCCGGCTCAACCCTGACAGCGCGAGGAACCGTGCGCGAGCATGATCTGCCGTCGGACCTTCCTTGATCTGGCTCAACGCCTGCTCCTGCAGCGCGACCGCTTCCGGATATCGCTTCGCAAGGTGCTCGATGGTCCCGCGAATATGCGTGTACTCGGCCCTCTCCTTATCGTCAGGCTGCGCCGCAAGCAACTCATCGAGCACGCGACGCGCGCCCGCCGTATCTCCCATCATCGCGAGCGCAAGCGCACGCTCTGCTTGCGCGTCTCGCATTCGACCTTCCATGCCCTTGCCGGCGCGCACGTAGACGGCGATGGCAGCGTCGAAGTCTTGAAGCGCGGCCTGCGGCTTGCGGGCGGCGAGCTCGATCGACGCGCCGAGATGCTGCGTGATCGCGTACACCGTCGACTCCCGACCTGGTGCCACCGCGCACGCCGCAAGTGATTCCTTGATGTTCTCCCGCGCGGCTTGCAACTGTCGGAGCTGCAAGCGCTGTCCTGCAAGATTCGACGCGAAATAGCAGACCGCGACGCTCGTCGGTCCAAACAGCTCGCGCGCACCTTGTACAGCCGCCGCCAGCTCGTCGGCACCTTCGGATATCCGCCCCACGCGAGCCAGCACGCGGCCATGGAGCTCCCGCGCTTCGATCACGTGCGGGTCGCGGAGGTTACCGGCGTACGCGGCCAGCGTCTTGGGCATGATGTCCGACGCGAGAGCATAAGCCTCATCCGACTTGCGCTGCTGCATGAAGGACTGCACCAACATCCATTGCTGTGTCAGGACCACCGGGTGGTCGCTCGCGAAACGGCGCGAAGCGACGTCGACACCCTCGCGTGCGAAACGTTCGGCGTCCTCGTTGCGACCCTGCCCCAGCGCCATGGTGGCCGCGCTCTCCAAGGCGCTCGGCAAGTCTTCGGGCTTGGCGTCAGGACTCTCGCGCAGCATCGGCAACAGTTTCTCGAGCTCAGCTTCGAGGCGTGACGGCTCACCGACGTATCGATGAGTCAAAGCGAGCACGACGCGTGCATGCAGCAGCGACCGATGCCGCTCCGGCAGCACCTTTTCGGCTTCTGCGACCGCGGCGCTGACGATCTTCTCGGCGCGCTCGACTTCCTGAAAGTTGTTCAGCGTGAAGGCGAGGAGCGTCAGCAGTTCGAGTCGCTGCTCCGGGCTGGTGGTCTTGCTCGCGACGATTCGTCGGGCCGCCTGGTCCAGCAGGTCGACGGCCGCGACCTTGCCGCCGGCTTCTCCATACGGATCCGCATCGATGAAGACCGACGCCATGAGCTGGTTGGTCTCCTCCGCACGCGCCCGTTCCGCGATCGCGACCCGGGCTTGCCAGATCGAGACGCCCGCTCCGATGACCACGGCGAGAAAGATCGCGGCCGCGGCGCCGACAGCGAGGCGGTTGCGCCTGACGAACTTGCGGAGCCGATACCAAGTGCTGTCCGGCTGCGCGAGCACCGGACGCCCATCGAGATAGCGCGACACGTCGTCGGCAAATGCGTCCATCGTGCGATAGCGCTCGTCCGTCGTCTTCTTCAATGCTTTGAGCACGATCGCATCGAGATCGCCGCGCAACGCACGAGCGCGCTGCGCTGACTCGACGCTCGCGCTCGGAATGGGCGGCTCAGCCTCCAGGATCGCGTCTTCGAGCGCACCCCGCGAGTCGCGCTTCAATCGATACGGCCGCGTTTCGGTCAGCAACTCGTACAGGATGACGCCGAGCGAATACACATCCGACGCCGTCGTCACCGGCTGGCCGAGAATCTGCTCCGGCGACGCGTATTCCGGCGTCAACGCCCGGCCGCCGACCTGCGTGAGCTTCGTTTCGACCGCACGACCTTCTTCGAGCAACTTCGCGATGCCGAAGTCGAGCAGATGGATCTGGCCGTCCGCCGACACGAGGATGTTCGTCGGCTTCAGATCCCGATGAACGACCAGCTTGCTGTGCGCGTAGGCGGCAGCGTTCGCGACCTGCAGCACCAGCGCGAGACGCGCACGAACGTCGAGCTGTCGTTCGCGACAGTAACGATCGATGTGCTCGCCTTCGATGTACTCCAGCGCCAGCCAAGGCACGCCCGCGGCGCTGATGCCGGCATCGTAGAGACGCGCGATGTTGGGATGCGTCAGCTCCGCGAGAATGTCACGCTCACGTTGCAACCGCTGCGACAGCGTCTGATGCGGACCGGCCGCAAGCAGGAACTTCAGCGCGACGTTGCGCTTCAGCGCACCGTCGTGACGCTCGGCCAGCCACACAGCGCCCATTCCGCCGGTGCCGATCTCGCGGATCAGCCGATACGGACCGATCTCATCGCCGGCCGCGGCGTCGGCATCGCTTTCGACTTTCGGCAGCGTGCCGAGGAAATCGCTCGTCTCGATGCTCGCCGCACGTGCGAGCAACGCTCGCAGCCTCGGCTTGAGATCCGAATGCTCCTGCGGCAGGGATTCGATCCATCGTTCGCGATCTGCGGCGGCCAGCTCGAGCGCAGTGTCGAGCAGCTCGCTCAGCCTCGCAGAATCCTCGCTCACTTCTCCAACGCCTCGGCGAGGAGCAGCCTTGCCTTGGTCCAGTCGCGCCGGACCGTCCGCTCGGTGACACCGAGCGCCGTGGCGATGTCCGACTCGCTCATTCCTGCGAAATAGCGCATCTGCACGACTTCCGCTGCGCGGGCGTCGGTTGCCCCGAGCTGTTCGAGCGCATCGTGCACACTGAGGATCTCGTTCTCGCCTGCAGGTGTGTCACTAACGATGCTGGTGGTGAGCTCGATCCGTGCGCGATCTCCGCCGCGGCGCTCGGCAAGACGACGCCGGGCGTAGTCGACGATGACCGAACGCATGGCGCGCGCGGCGTACCGGATGAAGTGCGCCCGGTCCTGCGGACGCAGCCGGCCTGACTGGCTGAGCCGCATCCACGATTCGTTGACCAGTGCGATAGTGTCGAGCACGGTGACGGGCGGCGCGGCGCGCAGCCGGGCGCGCGCGAGCCGCCGCAAGTCTTCGTATGTTTCCGCGAATAGCTGATCGAGTGCGCTGCTGTCACCCGCCTGCGCACGCTCGATGAGTTGGCGGAGATCGGTATCCATCCCCACGCGGCAGAGGGTACTGCCGCGTGGCAGATCAAGGCAATTGTTCGTCCGTTCGCCATATATATGAGCCTGGGATCAGGGAGCGATCCGGGCCAGTCCGAGCCCGTTGGTGGAGCCGTTGCGGGCAACGCCGCCCACCACGATCTTGCCGTCCGGTTGCAGAGCCAGCGTGCGCGCTGCATCCGAGCTGCCGAAGAAGTCGACAATCAGGCTGCCGCCGCCGCCGAAGCTCGAATCGAACGTGCCATCGCTGCGCAGGCGCACGAGGCCAAAGTCGGTCGCTGTCGTCGCCGATGCCTGGCCCGCGGCGACGATCGAGCCGTCCGGCTGAATCGCAACCGCCCGTGCGAAATCCTGCAGCGTGCCGAATGGCGTCGTGACGACACCCGCGTTGCCGAAGGAGTTGTCGCGGCTGCCGTCGGCATTCAACCGCGCGATCAGGAAGTCGAGCGTGCTGCCTGCCAGTATGTTGCCGGCTATCACGATCTTGCCGTCCGACTGGATTGCAACGTCGCTAGCCTCGTCCGCGGAGGGCGAGTAGGCGATCCGCACGATGCCGTCGCCGCCGAACGTGCTATCGAGCGCGCCGCTCGCAGTGAAGCGCACGAGACCGGTATCGGGCGAGTCGCTGTTGTTGGCCGCAACCTCCCCCACGATCACGAGCGCACCGTCCGCCTGCAAGGCACCTGCGTATGCCAGGTCCACATCGCCCGCCACGTTCACGCTGACACGGCCGTCCGAGTCGAAGGTGGGGTCGAGCACTCCAGCGCTCGTGAGTCGGGCAGCGGCAAAATCGTTCAGACCGATCACGGTGGCGGCGTGTCCAATCGCGAGAATGCGACCGTCCGGCTGGATGATCACGGCATTCGCCTGGTCGTGACTGCCGGAGAAGTCCACGTAGGTCTTGCCGCCCGTGCCGAAAGTCGTATCTAGCGTTCCATCCGTATTGAAGCGCGCAATGGCGAAGTCGTTACGGGCATTGACGCCGCCCGGCCGGGCTTCGCCCACGACAACGATCTTGCCGTCGGCCTGAATCGCGACGTCATGCGCCTCGTCGCTGATCCCGCCAACGAGCGTGAGGGCCACTTCGCCCGCTGTGCCGAAGCTCGGATCGAGCGTGCCGTCGGCGTTGTATCGCGCCATGCGCATGTCGCCGAGCGCGACGATCTTGCCGTCGCTCTGGATCGCGATCGCATCGGCGCCGCCGATCAGACCTGCAGTTACGCGCCCCTGCGAACCGAAGCTCGGATCGAGCGAGCCGGACGGCGGCTGCGTATCGCAGATCACGTTCACGTCGTCGACGTTTGAATCCGTAAGAGTGCCGGTCGGATTGTTGACACGGCACGTCTGCAGCGGATTCGTCGGGTTGCTGGCGATGCGCACGTCGTACGCCGAGCCCTCCGGAAAGCGATAGGCGAAGGTGAAGTCGCCATCTGCCGTCGGCGTCACGCGCGCGCCGCTGGTCCGTTCCTCGATCACGAGGCCGCTGCCCTGAAGACCGGCAAGCGAGCCGCCGACGGTGAACGTCCGCACGGGAATGATGGCGCTGTCGTCGCGAATAGTGAGCGTCGACTTCTGCTGTGCGCCGAGGGTGGCGCAACCGCCGGGCTGCGACAAGGCGATCCGCACCGTTTCATCGCCTTCCGGACGAATGTCGCGCCGGACCGGAACCTGCACGAGCCGCCTGCCGGACTCGCCGTCCGCGAAGTACACGAGGGTGTTTTTCGCAGTGTAGTCGTCGCCGCTCGTTGCCGTGCCGCCGTCGATGGTCGTGAACGTCGCACTGACTTTGCCCGTGGCACCTCCTGTGCGAGTAATCGCAATCACCGGCGGCGCGTGGGGCGATTCGTCGACGATGAAGCTCTCCGCTTCAAACTGCAGCACACCGGCTTCGGGCAGCGGATTCGTCGCCGCCGTGCACTCCACCGGATCGTCCGGCCGCGGCTGCGACGCTTCCAGCGGCAACGGGTTGTTGGTGGGAGTCAGGCCTGCGAATTCGATGGTCGTGCCCTCGATGTCGGCCGGGTCACGCAGGAACGAGCCGACGTAGGAGGCCTGGCAATCGGCGAAAAACCCGCCGCCGCGGCGGTTCGTCGCGGTCGCGACGATGCTCGAGTGAACCGTGAACTCCGTGCCCTTCGTGATCTGCGAGATGTCGACCGGGATGAAGATCGGCTGCGCCAGCTTCAGGGTCGCGCGCGTGCCGACACAGCTCTGAGGGAAGTCCGACGGGGCGTTGGCGGAGGCTTCCTCGACCCTGAAGGTAAAATTGTTGGGAGACCACAGCATCTCGGGCGACTCGGCGTCGGCCTCGGCCGAGAAGAAAAAGTGCTCGTTCGCGCCGAACACCGAAGCAGTGCCTGCGACCTTGTAGAACTCGTCAGGGTTGATGGCGACGAGATTGAACGTGAGGTCGCCCGTCAGCGGCGCCGGGCCCGTCAGCAGCGGTGGATTGAAATCTTCGGCGAGGACCTGCACCGCGGTGATCTTGTAGGTCAGCCGCGCATCCACTGCGTCCTTCCTGAAGCTCTGCGCCTGCGCGAAGACCGTGATGCTGCCGATCGGCTCTGGCGTACCCAGCTTGCCGTCCGGAGCCTCGGCAAACGCACCGTAGGTCGCGCCGTTGTTGACGCCGAAGACCCAGCCGTTGGCGATGCCGTCCGCGGGCAGCGTCTCTTGCAGTCTGGCGATGTTGCTCGTGAGCGTGCTGGACGGTCCGAAGTCGACGACCCGGTCGAGATCCCCACCGACCTGGGTGTCGCGGTCCAGCTCGATCACATCCCCGCCATCGCCCGGCACGAGCTGGAAGATCCAGGCACGCGCGGGCTCGTTGCGAGTCAGCGGCGGCACGACGACCACCGCATGCGAGAAGCTGGCGATCTGCGCTGTCGCCACGCCGGAGGCGAACGTAGCACCAGCCACCGGCTCCCAATTGCCCTGCGCATTCGTTTTGTACAGGACCGGCGTCGCGCCGTTCGTCGCCGCTAGGTTGAACGGAATCGTAATCGTCACCGGCGTAGCGAACTGCGTGCCGTGCGGAGTCAGCGCGAACATCTCGCCAACAGCCGTGAGACCCGAGGGCAGCGCCGGCGCACCAGTGCTCGATTGAGCGACGGCGATGTTGGTGTTCTGCGAGAGCGCGCCCGCAGGCACGACAACGTTCGCGCCGCTGGGACCGTTGACGGTGCCACCAGAAGATCCGATGCCAGTCGGCGGCAACGGTACGGTGTTGCCGCTGCCTCCCGTACCACCGCCCGAACCATCGCCACCGCCGCCGCCGCACGCGGCCAGGAGGCATGCTGCAATCAGCAGCCATGCAAATCGCTTCATGATCGTCTCCGGGAATTCAGTAGAGGTACACGGCGCCGCTGTCGGGCGTCGCGTCGTTCAATCCGTCGTCGTCGGCTGCCGGCACGATGAGCGTTTCGCCGTCAGCGCTCAGCGCGAGTGCGCCGCGCAGGAATGTGCCGCCGAATCGATCGGACGTTCCGGGATTCGGGGCTTTGATGTAGCGC
>Ga0075418_10004760_pt1 | contig 15396 bp, 18 predicted proteins | sample SoiMetdeltSBSDD2_FD_81776 | JGI IMG/M metagenome (GOLD analysis project Ga0075418, IMG submission 81776) | Bulk soil microbial communities from a Populus tree surrounding site in Tennessee, USA - Soil MetaG P. deltoides SBSDD2 | ecosystem: Environmental > Terrestrial > Soil > Tree plantation...
GTCCGCGCGCGCATCGCTCTGCACCCGCAAAGTCCGCGACCGCGCGTGGATTGGGAGCCGGTGGCGCGCTTCCGGGAACAGGCGCTCATGCTCTCCAGCACCGTGGAAGAAGCCGACCTCGCCGCCGTGCCCGCAGCGGTAGCGCGCTATCTCGCCGAACAGGGGCTCGCGCGGTCGGCGGTGTGCTGGGACGAGCTGGCGGCCCTCGCCTGGCGCGCCGCGGGCATCGAGATCGACGTGCGCGAAGCTCGCGACGGCGACCTCGTGGGCATTACCGGCGCGTTCTGCGCGATCGCCGAGACCGGGACGCTCATGACCGTGTCGGGGCCGCGGACGCCCGCTTCGGCGAGCCTGCTCCCCGAGACGCACATCGCCGTGCTGCCCGCTTCCCGGATACTTCGCGGCATGGAAGACGCATGGCAGCTCCTGCGCGATGAACTTCGAGAGCCCCCGCGCGCGGTCAACTTCATCTCCGGCCCTTCGCGTACCGCCGACATCGAGCAGACCGTGACGCTCGGCGCGCACGGACCGTACCGCGTGCACATCATACTGACGGATCGGTGAGAACCCTGCTGGAGGCGTGGCGCTCGAATACGCCGCACGACCTGGCGGTGGCGGCGGCCATCGTTCTCGGCGTGGTCGTCGCCTTCGCGATTCTGCGATTCACCGCCTCGCGCGCGGCCGGCGCCCTAGCGGCCCGCAGCGCGGCGCCGTTTCGCCGCGTCGCGCGGGACACGGTGGACGCCACGCAGTTGTGGCTGCTGCTCCCGGTCGCGCTCTTCGTGGGAGCGTCCGCGTTGCGGCTGCCGGAGACGGTAGAGCACGTCATCGGCCTGGTGGCCGCCATCGCGCTGATGCTGCAGGCCGCCGTGTGGGGCAATCGATTCATCAAGCGCTGGTTCGAGGAAAAGTCCGTGCGCCCGCCGGGCGGGGACGGCGAGACGGTCACCGCGCTGGGACTGATCAGCTTCGTAGCGCGCGTGGTGATGTGGATGATCGTGGTGCTCGTGATCCTGAATCACGTGGGCGTCAACATCACCGCGCTGGTCGCGGGCCTGGGCATCGGCGGGGTGGCGGTCGCCCTCGCGCTCCAGAACGTGCTCGGCGATCTGCTCGCCTCGCTCGCCATCGTGCTCGACAAGCCGTTCGTAGTGGGCGACACCATCGCGGTGGGCGAGGTGAGCGGACAGGTCGAGCGCGTGGGTATCAAGACCACGCGGCTGCGGAGCTTGAGCGGAGAGCTGCTGGTGTTGTCCAATGCGGAGCTCCTCAAGAGCCGCATCCACAACTACCGTCAGATGACCGAGCGCCGGGTGCTCTTCGGTCTCGGCATCGCCTACGAAACGCCGCAGGACAGGCTGGAGCGGGTGCCGGAGATGCTGCAGGAGATCGTGCTGGCGCAGCCGCGCGTACGCTTCGATCGCGCGCACTTCAAGGGCTATGGCGACTCGGCGCTCCTTATGGAGGTCGTGTACTACGTGCTCGACCGCGACTACAACGTCTACATGGACGTGCAGCAGGCGCTCAACCTGGAGATCGCCCGCCGCTTTCGCGCCGAAGGCATAGAGTTCGCGTATCGCACGAACACTGTTTACCTGCGGCAGGAGTCGACACCTGCCGCGCCGGCGAAGTAACGAGCTGCGCGGTGAAGAGCTGCGCGGTGAAGAGCTGCGCGGTGAAGAGCTGCGCGGTGACGAGCTGCGCGGTGACGAGCTTCGCAGTGACGAACTTCGTCACCAGGCGATAGCCGTCGTCACCAGCGGCGCCAGGAGCGCCGTCGCCAGGCGGTAGCCATCGTCACCAGAGGGCGACAGTAAGCTCGCGCAGTGTCGGCCATGTCCCACAGGGCATTCAGCAGTGTCCCCACATGAGAGCGCTGCGCGCAGTCCTATGCTGGTGCCGTTCGGTGCGAGATGCGATTTTCCGCAGATCGCAACCAACCAGCCCAAGGAGAAATGACATGCAAACGACTCCCTTCAACACTACCGTGCCCAAGATGGGTATCGACGAGGACGCAGTTCCGGGTTTTGCCAGCAACACGCCGCACAAGGCGCTCGTGGCTGAACAGGCTCCGGTCGGCAAAGGCCTCAAGAACCTGGCGAGCGATGCCGCCGGCGCCGTCCGCGATATGGCAGCGGAAGCGCGTACCGCGGCCGTCGAGCACGCCGACGCGACCGCCGCGTGGGTGGGCAATACCGTCAAGGCGCGGCCTCTCAGGACGCTGGGCCTCGCGGTGGCGATCGGCGCGGTCATCGGCTTGTTGATTTCGCGGCGGTAACGATCTGAACGGAGCAACAGCAATGCACAAGTCCGGCAAGAAGAAGTCCGCTTCCTCGGCACTCCGGCACAACGAGCACGGCGAGGGCAATTACAAGGCCGCGCGCGACTACGACCGGGCGACGGAAGAGTTCGCCAAGTCGGGGAAGGTCGAGCCAGCGGCCCGCGCCGCATCTCCCCGCACTGCGCAGGAGGCGCGGGAAATCGAGCGTGCGGAGATCGAGGGAAAGAGCCGCAGCAAGGGCGAAGACCCGGCGCTCCGGCGCACGAAGTCGCGGTGAGGCTGTCGGGGTTTGGTTTGTAGGCTGCAACCTACACCGGAAACGGCGCGCAGCCGACGACACTGAAAGAGGCCCGCGCTTACACTTACTCAATCAGGCCGCAGGTCGGTAGACGCGGCCATGGACAGAACAGGAGATCACATGAACTGGGACACGATCAAGGGCAACTGGAAGCAGATGAGAGGCAGCGTCAAGGAGCAATGGGGCAAGCTGACCGATGACCATCTCGACGTGATCGACGGTCGCCGCGAGCAGCTGGTCGGCAGGATCCAGGAGAGCTACGGCGTCGCCCGGGACGAGGCGGACCGCCAAGTCAAGGACTGGGAGAAGCGCAACAAGCACTTTTTCGACGAGCGGGCCAAGGTTTGACGGCCTCGACACACGACATGAGGAGAAGACACATGAATCTCAAGCAAGGAATGGTAGCGGTAGCGGTGGCCGGCGCGCTCGGGTTCGCGGGGTCGGCGATGGCGCTCACCAAGGCCGAAATGAAGGCGGAGAAGGAACGGATCGCCGCCGAGTTCAAGAGCGCGAAGGCCAAGTGCGACGGCTTGAAGGCCAATGCGAAGGACATCTGCATGGCGGAAGCCAAGGGCGCCAACAAGGTAGCGAAGGCCGAGCTCGAGGCGCGCGACAAGGATACGGAGAAGAACCGCGCCGACGTGCAGAAGGCGAAGGCGGAAGCCGAATACAACGTCGCCAAGGAGCGCTGCGACGACATGGCGGGCAATGCCAAGGACGTGTGCAAGAAGGACGCGAAGACGGCGTTCGAAGCGGCCAAGCCCGCCAAGCACGCCAAGGTAAGCAGCACGAAGTAACAGAGCAGAAGCGCGGGCGTTCCCTCCCTCCCTCGCTCGCGCTTGCAGCACCGGGTGCCCCATGGGCGCCCGGTTTTTTTTGGAGTAGTCCGGCGCTGACACGAATACCGGATAATCCCCGGGTTCGCGTCCCGGGTGCGACACGTAGCATCGAATCGTGGAAATGCTGCGCTATGCAGGGATGGCCGTGGCGCTCGCCCTCGCGGCAGGAATGGTCGCCTGGTTGAGCCCGTCCAACCTCGTCGAGTTCTTCGCCCTGCTCGCGATGTACCTCGGCCTGGTGCTCGCGGTCGCCTTCGTCGTCCTCAGCGTGGGCAACGCGAACGACGACTCCTCCGGGCCGCCGCGCTAGTGCCGCCCGGTCTACCCGAACAACTCTCCCTCCGATGCGGGAGGTCCGGCGCGTGAGGTCTCGGGTTCGACTGGCGGGGGCTCCTTCCGCAGCGGCACGCTGACCCTGACGAGCGTTCCCCGCCCGGGCTGGCTGGTGACGTAAAATCTGCCGCCGTGCGGTTCCACGCGCTGTCTCATGCCGACCAGGCCCGAGGCTTTCGCCCGCACGTTGCGCGGGTTGAAGCCCACGCCGTCATCCTCGATCTCGACCACGCATTCCCCGAGACCGCCGACGAGACTGATTCGCACCGTGCTCGCTTTGGCGTACTTGATGGCGTTGTTGAGGGTTTCCTGGAGGATGCGGAACAGCGCGATCGCCGTCTCCTCGGGAAGATCGGGATCCTCGTCCGGCAACTCGAGCTTCAATTTCCAGCCGGCGCGCTCCGCGGTCTGCTCCGCCAGCTCGCGCGCCGCGGTCATGAGACCGAAATTCGCCAGCGTGGTGGGACGCAGATCCTCGATGATGCGGCGCTTGACCTGGATGCACATGTCGAGATTGCGCGCGGCGCGCTCGAGCTTCTCCGCCAGGGCTCGCTGCCCCGGCGCGAGCTTGCCGCGCGTCCACGCCACGTCCATCTTGACGGCGGTCAGGGTCGCGCCCAGCTCGTCGTGCAGTTCGCGGCCGAGGCGCGTCTTCTCGGTCTCGCTCACTTCGTGGAGGTAGGAGGCGAGATTGGCGAGCTGAGTCGTCCGCTGCTGCACCATGCGATCCAGCTCCTGCTCGCGGTCGCGCGCGCGCAGCCAGTCCCGCTTCATCCAGCGCATGATCAGCACCAGCAGCACGATGTTGAGCGCGGTGATCGCGGCGACGCCGGCGCGCGACAGCTGCAGGCCGGAGCGCCATTCCTCGACCAGCGCGTGGGTACGCTCCCGCTCGTGCGTCTGCAGCGCCGCGATGCCGGCGCGGATCCGGTCCATGCTACGCTGACCGGCGTCGGTGCCCATCACCTGCAGCGCAAGCTCCGATCTGCCCTGTTGCCCGACCTTCAGCGTCTGTTCCAGCTCCGACAGCTTGGTGCCGATCCGGCCGGAAACCTCGTCGAAGGCCTGAGTCTGCTTCAGGTCGCCGCGCGTTACGTAGTGGTCGCGGATCGCGCGGCGCAATTCCGCGATTTTCGGCAGCGCCGCGTCGTACGACTCGAGGTAGACCGGGCGGCGGACCAGCAGGTAGCCGCGCTGGCCGGACTCGGCCTCGATCACGCGCGATGCCAGGTCCCCCAGCCGCTCGGTGACCCACATCGAGCGAATCGCGTCGTCGTAGCTGTCGGTCAGCCGGATGCGGCTCGTTTCCGACAACGCGAACACGCCGACTGACACGAGAATGCAGACCGCCAGTGCGGCCTCCCAGCGCCAGCGCAACAGCCATTGCCAGTTCGCGGTTGCCAATGCATCTCCGTGGTTGAAACTGCGCGCGCAGCGTGACAGGAACAAATTGTAGGCCAAAAGCGCGCGCGGGCGTGTCGGCGGATTCCGACACGGGAACCGGCGCGTCCCCACTCTCCGCTCCACCGCGCCCGGCGCATCATTTGCCATTGCCGTCCGATCGGACGGGAACACACTCCACGGGAGACCGTCATGCTCAAGTGGGCCATCGTTTTCGCACTGATTTCCGTGATCTCCGGCGTGCTCGGCTTTACCGGGATCGCTGCGGGCGCCGCGGCGATCGCGAAAGTCCTGTTTTTCGTCTTCTTCGCGCTGTTCGTGGTCTTCCTGCTGCTGGGCCTCTTCGTATACAAGGCCCTCGATTGAGGCCCGGCTCTCGGGCACGAGAGCCGCACAGCATGCTGCGCTACGCGGCGATTTTCCTCGTCATCGCCATCGTTGCCGCAATTCTCGGCTTCAGCGGCATTGCCGCGGGCGCGACCGAGCTGGCGAAGATCCTGTGCTACGTCTTCCTGCTCGTCACGGCGGTCCTGTTCATACTGGGGCTGCTCAAGCAGTAGTTCCGTCAGGCATGCATTCGGAATCCGTCAAAGCGGCGTTCCTGGACCACGCCAACGAGGTGCACGCGGACGCGATCGCCGCGCGCATCACGACGCGCAAGATGCTCGAGGGCATACTCGCTGCCGAGGAAGAGCACGCGAGGACATGGCGGCGCTGCTGAAGCGGATCTGAGCCGGGGCGGACTCCCCGATCACGCTGACTGCACGCGGGCCCCGGGCGGCTCGGCGAGGCCCAGGAAGATATCGAACGCGCGGCGGATGAGCCAGTAGCACTCGCAGGCCGCTTCCTCCATGCCGGCGCGGTCGAGCAGGGTGATGCGGCCGCGGTTCACCCGGATCAGGCCGGCCTTTTGCAGCGTCCCGGAAACGATGCTGACCGTCGGGCGCCGCGCGCCTATCATGCCGGCGAGGATCTCCTGCGTCAGCACGAGCTGGTCGCCTTCGGTACGGTCGTGCGCCATCAGCAGCCAGCGGCACAGGCGCTCTTCCACGGTGTGGTAGCGGCCACAGACGCTCGACTGCGCAAGCTGCGTGAGCGCCGTATAGGTGTAGCGGAACAACAGGCTGTGGATCGAGTTCAGGCGCTCGAACTCCTTCTTGAAGAGGCTCGCCTTGACGCGCAGAACCTCGCCCGGCAGCGCGACCTCGACGCTGTAGGGAGAGACCTCGTAGCCGAGCAGCTCGGGGATCCCAAGCATGCCTTCCCACCCGACCATGCCGACCTCTACGCGCTCGCCCGCCTGCGTAGTTCCGATCCACGACAGCATGGCCGTCGTCGGAAAGTAGACGTAGTCGATCGGCTCGCCCTGCCGGTAGATGATCTGCTCGGGCTCCACCTGCACCGGCTCGAGCAGCGGCGCAATCTCGCGGTATTCGCGCTCCGGCAGGGAGCGCAGCAGGAAGTTGGCGCCGTGAGTGGGTGCGGTTTTGGCCATGGCTTCTCCTATCGGAGTCGGGAACTGGTGCCCTGGAGAGCTTCGCGTTCGGCGCCCGGCATGCAGGCACTTCACCGAGCGCCTTTGTGACGCAAATCACATCTCGAGATGGCGGAATAGAACCACGAACCAATAGCTTGGCGACACTCCAATAGACATGTCTGTGCACTGGTCGTTCGACCATCCGTCATCCGCCGGTCGCCCTTCCCGTTGCAACCGGTTGTGGCCGGAGCGACACTAGCCCGGGTGCCTGCCCCCGGCGCGCTCCTTGTCGGCTTGTCTCCAGAAGCCGATGTAGGACATGTCTGACGGATGACCCACGACAGTTGGGCTAGCATGGGCAGCGTGTACCCTGCAAACGGGAGGATCGCCATGCAACCCATGCTTAGAATCATGATCGCGGATGACCACGAGATCGTTCGGGCCGGATTCGCCCAGTTCATCGCCGACCAGGGCGACATGCAGGTAACGGGCGAGGCTGCCTCCGGCGACGAGGCGATCGCGCTCATCCGGCGCGACGAATACGACGTCGTGCTGCTCGATATATCGATGCCGGACAAAAACGGCATCGACTGCCTGCGCGTGATCCGGCAGACGCATCCGGCGCTGCCCGTGCTGATGCTGAGCGGATTCCCGGAAGAGCACTACGCGGTCAACATGCTGCGCTCGGGCGCGAGCGGCTATATCTCCAAGAACGCCCCGCCCGAGGAGTTGATACGCGCGATCCGCGTGGTGGCGCGCGGCAAGCGCTACCTGAGCGAGACCGCGGCCGACCTGGTTTCGACGGAGCTTGCCAATCCCACCGACAAGAAGCTCCACGAGACGCTGTCCGAGCGCGAGTTCCAGATCTTTCACAAGCTGGCGTCCGGGCAGAGCCCTACGGGAATCGCCGGCGAGCTGCACTTGAGCGTCAAGACTGTCAGCACGTACCGCTCGCGGATCCTGGAGAAAATGAACCTCAAGACGAACGCCGACCTAACCTACTATGCGATCAAGAACGCGCTGGTCAGCTGAGGAAGCCGCGTCCAGCCCGGTTCCCGATCCGTAGGGAGGGCACTACACACGGACACGGCGCCCTGCGTCGCGCGCTTACAATGGATTCGAATCTGCAAACAGCACATCCCGGCGGGCAGGCCGCGCCTTCGTACCGGGTATTCCTGGTGGAGGATTCTTCCGCGATCCGTGAGACCCTGGCGACCTCGCTCGAATCGGCGGGACTGGTGAAGATCGTGGGATTCGCCGAAACCGCCGACGATGCCTGGCGGGCCGTGCAACGCCAGCCCGCCGACGCGGTGATCATCGACCTGCACCTGCGCTCGGGCACCGGCTTCGACCTGCTGAACAGGTTGAAGGGCGCGCCCGCGCTGTCAGGGCTGAAGAAACTCGTTCTCACCAACTTCGCGACACCGGCCTTCCGCCAGCGCTGCGCTTCACTCGGGGCCGACTACTTCTTCGACAAGTCGCTAGAGTTCGATCGGGCGATCGACGTTCTGGACGATCTGGCGCGGCATGCGTCAGGCCCCGGTCCATCATAACCAGACATCTCGGACCGCTCGAATCCGATCGGGCGAGCGACTTTCTGGACGACTTGGCGCGGCATGCGTCCGGGCCCGCCCCATCGTAACCTGTTGTCTCGTGATGGTTTGGCTGTCGGAGACCCCCCGACAGACTCCGGCCGGCGCGCTCGCTATGGTACGCGCGTCCTCAGAAACCGGAGTGAGCCGTGGCCGCCCGCCGCAAGACCACCCGCAGCGCACATCGTACCCGGTCCGCGAGCCCGCGCGTCATCTGGCGGGGCGCGATCACGTTCGGCCTTGTCCACGTCCCGGTGACGCTGTACCCGGCGACGCGCGCGCACGCTCTCGACCTGGATCTCATTGACAAGCGTGACTACGCCCCGGTGGGCTACCGCCACTACAACAAGTCGAGCGGCAAGGATGTCGCGCGGCAGGACATCGTAAAGGGCTACGAGTACCGCAAGGGCGAGTACGTGGTGCTGAGCGACGAGGACTTTCGCCGCGCCAATCCGAAGGCCACGCAGACGGTGGAGATCCGGGCTTTTCTGCGGGAAGGGGATATTCCGACGCCCTATTACGACACGCCTTACTACTTGGAGCCGGACAAGGGGGGCGACAAAGGATACGCGCTCCTGCGGGCGGCGATGAGGGCGGCGGGCCGCGTCGCTCTCGCGACGCTGGTCGTGAGAAACCGGCAGCACTTCGCCGCCGTTTCGGCGGGCGAGGACGTGCTCCTTCTCACGACGCTGCGCTACGCCGACGAGATCCGCCCGGCGTCGGGCCTGCGAACGCCGTCTTCCCGTCTGCGTTCGCTCGGCGTCACCGCGCGCGAAGTGGAGATGGCGGAGCAGCTGATCGAAGACATGGCGGGCGTCTGGAAGCCCGGGGAGTACAAGGACACCTATCGCGACGACCTGCTGGCGCGCATCCGCAGCAAGGTGCGCGCCGGCCGGAAGCACGTCCTGTCCGAGCCGGAGCCCGCCGCCGAGGAACGTCCTTCCGCGCAGGTGATCGACCTCGTCGCGCAGCTGAAGAAGAGCCTGCGCGGCGGGAAGGGCACGCCTGAAAAAGCGCCCGCCCGCGCGGCGCGGCGCGCCCGTCACGCCCAGTCCCATCGCCGCGCCCGGGGACGCCACGCGGCGTAACCGCCCATGACGACCGTGCTGGAACGCGAGCCACGGGCTCCGGTGCGTGATACTGCTCCCGCTTCGCCGGCGCTGGCCCCGGGCTTCGAGGCCCTGTTCGAGGTCGGCCGTAATTGCGAGGCGGTCGCGCATGCATCGCGCGTCGCCTTCCTCGTCGATGGCGAAGCCTATTTCCACGCGTTCATGCGCGTCGCGGAACGCGCGGAGCGCTCCATCCTGATCCTCGCCTGGGACTTCGACAGTCGCACGGGCCTCGCCTTCGGCGAGGACGGCAAGGTCCAGGTCACCATGGGCGACTTCCTGAACCGGCTCGCGCGCAAGCGGCGGCGGCTGCGAATACGCGTCCTCGACTGGGATTACCCGATGGTCTTCGGCACGGATCGCGAGTTTCCGCCGCTCTACGGCATGAGCTGGCACCCGCACCGGCGGGTGCAGCTGCGCTACGACGCGACCAACGCGACCGGGGCTTCGCATCACCAGAAGATCGTCATCGTCGACGACAAGGTCGCTTTCGTGGGCGGCATGGACTTCACCTGCCGCCGATGGGACACCTGCGCGCACCGGCCGGGCGATTCGCGCCGCACCGCGGGCGGCAAGCCCTACCCGCCTTTCCACGATGCGATGATCGCCGTCGACGGGGAAGCGGCTGCTGCCGCGGCTGCCATCGCCCGCGCGCGCTGGCGCAATGCCACGGGCAAGACGGTTCGGGAGTGCGCGACGAAATCCGATCCCTGGCCGGAAGCGCTCAGGCCGGACTTGACGGACGTCGAGGTGGCGGTTGCCTGTACCTATCCGAACGTGCTTCCGGAGAAGGCGGTGCGGCACGCGGAAGCGCTGTTCCTGGACGTCATCGCCCGTGCGCGGGATTACCTCTATATCGAGAACCAGTATTTCACCTCCAATGCGGTCGGGACTGCGCTCGAACGCCGGCTGGCGGAGCCCAGTGGTCCCGAGATCGTGGTCGTCACCCGCCTCTTGAGCCACGGCTGGCTCGAGGAAATGACCATGCACGTGCTGCGCTCGCGTCTCGTCCGCAGGCTGCGGGCGGCCGACCGGCACGGGCGCTTTCACATCTATTACCCGCACATCGACGGCCTGGCGGAAGGCACCTGCATCGACGTCCATTCGAAGATCATGATCGCGGACGATACCTTCCTACGGATCGGGTCCGCCAACCTCAACAACCGCTCCATGGGGCTCGACACGGAATGCGACCTCGCCCTGGAAGCGCGGGGGCGGCCGGAGGTGGCGCAGGCCATCCGGCGCTTTCGCGACCAGTTGCTTGCCGAGCACACGGGCGTCGCCCTCGAGGGGGTCGTTGCCGCGTGCGAGCGGCATCCCTCCCTTCACGACGCCATCGAGTCGCTCGGCAATGCCAGCCGCCAGCTGCGCCAGCTGACCGACCAGCACGACCTGTCGGACGTCGTGGTGGACGCGATCTCGGTCACCGATCCTGAGCGCCCGGTCGCCCTCGACCAGCTGGTCGCGCAATTCGCGCCGGAGCCGGAACCGGCGGATACGGCAGGCGCGGTGCCGCGGCGGGGCTGGGTCGCAGCGGGCGGCGTGCTCGCCGTGGTGCTCGCATTCACGCTGATCTGGCGCTATACGCCCCTCGCGGCGTGGGTCACCGTCGACAGCGTGACCGGGTGGGTCGACGCATTCGCCGCGAACTGGTGGGCGCCGCTCGTCGTCGCGCTTGTCTACACGCCCGCCAGCGTCGTCTTGTTCCCGCGGGCCCTCCTCACGCTGGCGGCGGGCATGGCGTTCGGCGTGGCGGCCGGCTTCGCCTACGCGATGACGGGCATACTGCTCGCCGCTTCCGTGTCGTTCGCAGTGGGGCGGCGCCTGGATCGCGGCATGGTGAGACGCCTCGTCGGCGAGCGTTTGAATCGCATCGCCGCCGCCCTGCGGCGCCATGGATTACCGGCGATGACCGCGATACGCCTGGTGCCGATCGCGCCCTTCGTCGTCATCAATCTCGCCGCGGGCGCGATCCGGGTCCGCTACTGGCATTTCGCCGTCGGCACGTTCCTCGGCATGGCGCCCGGGGCGATCGTCGCCACGATACTGGGCCACCAGGTCAAGACCGCGCTCGGTCCCGCCGGCGGGCCCGACTACTGGCTGATCGGGGGCGTGGTGGCGCTCATAGTCGGAGTCGTGATCGGGTTCCGCAAGCGCGCGATGCAGATGTTCGCAAAGGAGAAATCGTGAAGCGGGCCGCGATGCTGCCGCGGCACGGCGCCAGGACGCGGCATTTCTCGATGATCCGCGACTTCCACCTCGCGGATTTCTTCACGCTCGGCAACGCCGCGTGCGGGACGGGCGCCGTGCTTCTCGCGATGCTGTACATGGGCACCGGCGCGACCGGTTATTTCTTCGCGGCCGCGGCGCTCGCGCCGCTGGCGTTTGCGTTCGACGTTCTCGACGGCTACGTCGCGCGCTCGCGCAATCAGCATTCCGCGCTGGGCCGCGAGCTCGACTCGCTGGCCGACGTGATCTCGTTCGGGGTTGCGCCGGCGGCCCTCGGCTTTGCGGCGGGATTGCGCGGGGGGTGGGACGCCGTCATCCTGATCTACTTCGTGTGCTGCGGGGTGAGCCGCCTGGCGCGCTTCAACGTCACGGCCGAGAAGCTGTCGGAGGATAGCGGCAAGGTCGCCTATTTCGAAGGCACGCCGATTCCGACCAGCATCGTGCTGACGGGCTGCCTGGCGCTCGCGGCCTGGCACGACCGGATCGGCGTCTCCCTGGTCGGGGGCGAATGGGAGTTCGCGGGCGGTACGCTCCACCTCATGAGCCTGCTGTTCCTGGCCTCCGGCTCCCTGATGATCAGCAAGACGCTGCGGATCCCGAAGCCCTGATGCCGAATTCCTCCATCAGCACGGCCGGCACCGTGGTCTACGTCCCGCTGGCGGCCTTGCACCCGCAGGGGCACGAGCGCGCCACGCTCGCGCATATCGGCAGGCGCGTCGCCGGGCTGCTGGGGCTCGAGTATGGCGGCCCGTACGACCCGGGTTGCCGTTACGAGGGCGCGTGCTACTCGATCCCGAGCGACACGCTCAGCACGGGGAAGGCGGCCGAGCTCTGCATCCGCACGCCCCGCGATTTTCTGGGCGGCGTGGTGCCTCACCCGTTCGTCGCGACGAAGACCATCACCCATCCTCTCGTCGACCGCACCGCAGCGGGACCGCGGGGCTGGTCGCCGTGCTTCGCCGACGAGGTGCGGGAGATCGTGTTGCCGGGATTCAGCGCCTTCGATGCGTCGGACGCGCGGCGGGCCGGCCTGGCGCTGCTCGCCGCCGGTCCCGTCCGGGTGAAGCGCGCGCGCGGCATCGGCGGCAAGGGACAGATCGTCGCTGCCGCGCCCGATGAGCTGGAGGCCGCGGTCAGGTCGCTGGACGCGGCGGAGCTCGCGCGAGACGGCGTGGTGATCGAGCGCAATCTGCGCGACGTCACCACCTACGGCGTCGGCCGGGTGGAAATCGGGGGCATGATCGCGACCTATGCCGGCACGCAGCGGCTCACGACCAATGGCCGCGGCGGGAAAGCCTACGGCGGCTCCGATCTGCAGGTCGTTCGCGGCGAATTCGACGCGCTGCTGGATCTCGACCTTCCCGCGGAGGCGAGGCTCGCCGTGGTGCAGGCGTGGCAGTACGACGCTGCCGCCCTGCGGCAGTTTCCCGGCCTGATGGCGTCCCGCCGCAACTACGACGTCGCCGTGGGCTACGACGGGGACAAGCGCTGCTCGGGCGTCCTCGAGCAGTCGTGGCGCATCGGCGGCGCGACGCCGGCCGAAATCGCGGCATTCGAAGCCTTTGCGGCCGACGCGTCGTTGCATTTCGTGCGCGCGTCCTCGGTGGAAGCGTACGGCCCTTGCGATCCTCCGCCCGACGCCGTCGTCTATTTCCACGGCGAGGATCCGACGGTCGGCCTGCTGACGAAGTACACGGTCGTTAACGGCTTCGTGGTCCACTGAGCCATGAGAACGCGTCTCGAGAAACTCGAATTCGCCGCCAGCGGCCAGCAGCTCGAGGGCACGCTCCTCGCGCCCGCAACGGTCCTTCCGGGGATACTTTTCGTCCATGGCTGGGGCGGCAGCCAGGAGCAGGACCTCGAGCACGCGCGGCAGGCGGCCGGACTCGGCTGCACCTGCCTCACCTTCGACCTCAGCGGCCACGAGAAGACGCTGGTGCAGCAGGAAAGCGTGACGCGCCAGCAGAATCTCGACGATCTCGTTGCCGCCTACGATGTCCTGGTCGGGCGGCCGGGCGTCGACAAGGAGTCCATCGCCGTGACCGGGTTCAGCTACGGCGGCTACCTCGCCGCCATCCTGACCTCGCTGAGACCGGTGCGCTGGCTTGCGCTGCGGGCGCCCGCGCTGTATCCCGACGCCGGATGGGAGCTTCCCAAGCGGGCGCTGAACCGCGATCCCGGGCTGGCGGACTACCGCCAGCAGAAGATCGAGTGGAAGGACAATCGCGCGCTGAACGCCTGCGCCATGTTCCGCGGGGACGCCCTGATCGTCGAGTCGGAGCACGACACCCTCGTGCCTCATGCCGTCATCGACAACTACATCACCGCGTTCGCCAAGCCCCGTTCCAAGACGGCGCGCATCATCGCCGGCGCGGACCACGCGCTCGCCGACGACAAGCACCAGCGCGACTACACGGCGATCCTCATCAACTGGCTGACGGAAATGATCGTCGGCGCGCGCGCTGACGAGGCGGCGAAGACCGCCGGCAAGACTGCCCAGGCCGCCTAGCGTCGCGGAAACCCGCTCCCGTGTGCCCCCGGTCCGTGGAGTGCGAGGTTGAAGGCTGGTTCCGATTTTCGTGTAGGAATAGTCCTACGCGCGATGGTCCTCTCGTAAACTCATGAATCGTCTCGGATTTTGCCCCACCCCTTATCCTCACCCGGCAGTAGGGCCTTGTCGGTGAAATGCTTGTAATGCACGATGCAGTCGTTCGTCGAGCGATTTCGACGGATGGTGCGGGAGCCCATCCCGCCGCCAGGGGAACAAACGCACGGGAGAGCGATTTGTTTGCGCTTGTAGTTATTCAGCCGCGCATTGCGCAGGTCCCGGTTTTTGCTCACATACACAAAAGTACAACGAATCCGAAACGCGCGCGTCCGATCACGGGGCACGCCGGCGGATATCGGAGATAACGCATGGACACCATTGAAGCCACGGTAGTTTCCAAGAACGAAATGATCGCGATGCTCGCGGCCCTGACCGCGTTGAAGCAGGGCGACAGCAAGGTGCGCCTGCCCCTGGAGTGGACGGGTCTTTCCGGAAAAGTCGCGGAAGCGTTCAACGATGTCGTGGAATTGAACGAGCGCATGGCCGAGGAGCTGGTGCGCCTCTCCAAGACCGTCGGCAAGCAGGGCAAGCTCCGCCAGCGCGCCACGCTGGGCGACGTGCGCGGGTTCTGGAAAGTCACGCTCGACGGCGTCAACGCGCTGATCGACGACCTGGTGCATCCCACCAGCGAAACGGCGCGCGTGATCGGCGCGGTGGCGCAGGGCGACCTGTCGCAGACCATGGCCCTCGAAGTCGACGACCGGCCCCTCGAAGGGGAATTCCTCCGGACGGCGAAAACCATCAACAAGATGGTGGACCAGCTGGGCTCGTTCGCGTCGGAAGTGACGCGGGTGGCGCGCGAGGTCGGCACGGAAGGCAAGCTCGGCGGCCAGGCGAAAGTGAAGGGCGTGGCGGGCACGTGGAAAGATCTGACCGACAGCGTCAATTCCATGGCGCTCAACCTGACCGCGCAGGTGCGCAACATCGCCGACGTGACGACGGCGGTCGCCAAGGGCGACCTCTCGAAGAAGATCACGGTGGACGTCAAGGGCGAGTTTCTGGAGCTGAAGAACACGATCAACACCATGGTCGACCAGCTGCGATCGTTCGGCTCCGAGGTGACGCGCGTCGCACGCGAGGTCGGCACCGAGGGCAAGCTGGGCGGCCAGGCGCAGGTGGAAGGGGTGTCGGGCACCTGGAAGGACCTGACCGATTCGGTGAACTTCATGGCGAGCAACCTGACTTCCCAGGTGCGCAACATCGCCGACGTGACGACGGCGGTGGCAAGA
>Ga0075418_10004761_pt1 | contig 15395 bp, 12 predicted proteins | sample SoiMetdeltSBSDD2_FD_81776 | JGI IMG/M metagenome (GOLD analysis project Ga0075418, IMG submission 81776) | Bulk soil microbial communities from a Populus tree surrounding site in Tennessee, USA - Soil MetaG P. deltoides SBSDD2 | ecosystem: Environmental > Terrestrial > Soil > Tree plantation...
CTGGCAGCCTCGCTGGCCGACATGGCGCATCGGCTTCGCCAAAGGGCTCGACCCGGCCGGTGGTCGCAACCCCAACGGCGGGTGAACCTCCTCGGAGGACCGCGCCGGAGACCTGGGCGATCCCCTCCGGGCTGCTCGCGTAGCCTCCAACGGGTGCCTGCACGCGAGGCCCCGAAGGGCGGCCCGCCCGGCGAGCCGTTCGAGGCGACGCTCCAGGAGCGGCTGGCCCAGCGGGCGCCGCTCGCAGCCCGGATGCGGCCACGTACGCTCGACGAGATCGTCGGGCAGTCGCACCTGCTCGGGCCGGGTGCGCCGCTGCGGGCGCTGATCGAGAGCGACCGGTTGTCGTCGGTGCTGCTGTGGGGCCCGCCGGGGACCGGCAAGACCACCCTGGCGAGCGTGGTCGCCTCCATGACCAACCGCGAGTTCGTCGCCCTCTCGGCGGTGACGGCCGGGGTCCGCGACGTGCGCGAGGTCATCGCGGGCGCCCGCCAACGGTTGGCCGAGGAGGACATCGGCACCATCCTGTTCCTCGACGAGGTCCACCGGTTCAACAAGAGCCAGCAGGATGCGCTCCTGCCCGCGGTCGAGGCGGGCATCGTGACCCTCATCGGTGCGACCACCGAGAACCCGTTCTTCGAGGTCAACGCCCCGCTCATCAGTCGGTCGACCGTCTTCCGGCTCGTCCCGTTGACCGAGGCCGACCTCACGGTGGTGGTCGAGCGGGCGCTCGCGGCCGAACATGCCACCGCGACACCCGAGGCCTTGGCCCACCTGGTCGACATGGCCGACGGCGACGCCCGGGCTGCGCTCACCACCTTGGAGATCGCGCTGGCGCTCGCGCTGTCCGACCAGGGTGCCGAGGTCACGCTGGACCACGTCGAGCGCGCTCGCCAGACCCGCATCCTCCGCTACGGCGAGGACGACCACTACGACATCATCTCCGCCTTCATCAAGTCGATCCGCGGCTCGGATCCCGACGCCGGTCTGTACTGGCTGGCCCGCATGCTCGAGGCGGGCGAGGATGCGCGGTTCATCGCTCGCCGGCTGGTGATCCTGGCCTCGGAGGACGTGGGGATGGCCGACTCGATGGGGCTCGTGGTGGCCGACGCCGCGGCGCGCGCCGTCGAGTACGTCGGGCTCCCCGAGGCCGGGCTCAACCTGGCCCACGCGGTCGTCTACCTCGCGACCGCACCGAAGTCGAACACCACGATGGCGGGCCTGTCCCGCGCCTTCGACGACGTCAGGAAGCGGCAGGCCGGAGCGGTACCTGGCCACCTTCGCAGCGTCCACCCCTACCAGCGGAACAAGCTCCGGGAGGGTGGTGGCTACCGCTACCCGCACAACGACCCGTCGGGGTTCGTGGCCCAGGAGTACCGACCACCCGAGATCGCCGGATCGGTCAGCGGCCCCGAGCGGCGGATCTACTACCGGCCGTCACCCCACGGCGACGAGGAGCCCATCGGTCGCCGTCTGCGGGCCTGGTGGGGCGACGAGCCGTACGACTCGGAGCAGTGGTGGGAGTTCGAGAAGTTCCGCGACCCCGACCGCCACTAACACCACCTGCGCCCGCCCGCCCGGGCTGGACGGCGACGGAGAGTGCTTCGGCTGCTACATAGCGGCGGCGGTTCTTCTACCCTTGACGATCGAGGTGCGGACAACGGGGGATTGATGAATCGGGGGGACCAATGAGACGACACCTTCTCGTCGCCGGCTTCGGCGCGCTCGCTCTGCTGGTCAGCGCGTTCTCCACTGCGACAGACGCCCAGGTCCCACCATCCCGCTCGGCGGCCCAGCCGCCGGGAGAGGACTACCAGCAGTACACCGTGACCGGACCGGTGACCTCGGCGCAGCGCACCGAGGTCGGCCGCACCGGTGCCGCGATCGACGAGGTGAACGCGGACGGCATCGTCGTGACGGCGACCCGACGGGAGGTCCGGGCCATCGAACGGCTGGGCTACGAGGTCGCACCGCTCGAGGTGTTCACACCGCAGGTCCTGCCTCCCGGCTTCGCGGGCTACCACGACTACGCCGAGCTCACGGCAGCCGTCAACCAGGTCGTCGCGGATCATCCGACCATCGCCCGCCGGGTCACGATCGGCCAGTCGTACCAGGGTCGGGACATCCTGGCCGTCAAGATCAGCGACAACGTGGCCGTCGACGAGAACGAGCCCGAGGTCCTGTTCACCCACTCGCAGCACGCCCGCGAGATCCTGACCGTCGAGATGGGCGTCTACCTGCTCGATCTGCTCACCGACAACTACGGGTCGGACGCGCACATCACGCAGTTGGTCAATAGCCGGGAGATCTGGATCCTGCCGAACCTGAACCCGGACGGCACCGAGTACGACAAGACGTCGACCGGCTTCCGGTCGTGGCGCAAGAACCGCCAGCCCAACGCCGGCAGCTCCGCCGTGGGCACCGACCTCAACCGGAACTGGGCCTACAACTGGGGCTGCTGTGGCGGTTCGTCGGGGACGACCTCGAGCGAGACCTACCGCGGCGCCGCACCCGAATCGGCGCCCGAGGTCCGGGTGGTGGCCAACTTCGTCCGCTCCCGGGTCGTCGGCGGGCAGCAGCAGATCACCTCGAACATCGACTTCCACACCTACGGCCAGCTGATCCTCTGGCCCTACGGCTACACGACGGCCGATACGGCGCCCGGCCTGAACGCCACGGATCACGCCACCTTCTCGGCCCTCGGCCAGGCGATGGCCCAGACCAACGGCTACACCCCCGAGCAGGCCAGCGATCTGTACATCACCGACGGATCGATCGACGATTGGCTGTGGGGCGCGCAGCGCATCTTCAGCTTCACCTTCGAGATGTTCCCGACGTCGAGCCCACCCGGCTTCTACCCCGGCGACGGATCGATCGCGGCCGAGACGTCGCGCAACACCGCCGCGGTCCTCCTGCTGCTCGACTACGCGGACTGCCCGTACCGGATCGTCAACGTGACCTGCGGGTCCAGCGGAACCACCGTCTTCTCGGACAACTTCGAGACCGCCCAGGGATGGACCACCAACCCGAACGGGACGGATACCGCGGTCAGCGGCCAGTGGGAGCGCGCGAATCCGCAAGGGACCGCCTCAGGGGTGACGCTGCAGCTCGATGCGACGACCAGCGGGACCAACGACCTGGTGACCGCCGCCGCGGCCGGAGCGAACGCCGGCGCCAACGATGTCGACGGTGGGGTCACCAGCATCCGGTCGCCGGCGATCACGCTCCCGTCGACCGGCACGTTGACCCTGTCCACCCAGTGGTACCTGGCCCACCTCAACAACGCGTCCAGCGCGGACTTCTTCCGCATCAGTGTGGTGTCCGGCTCGACCACCACAGCGGTGTTCCAGCAGATCGGCGCGGCCAGCAACCGGGCCGGTGCCTGGGCCACGGCGACGGCGAACCTCACGCCGTTCGCCGGTCAGACCGTGCGCCTCGTCATCGAGGCTGCCGACGCCGGCACCGGAAGCCTGATCGAAGCGGGCGTGGACGACCTGCGGATCATGCAGACCTGACGCCGCGGCCCCTTCGTGACTGGTCGGTGGGCGCGGCGCTTGGCGGCTCAGCAGGGTGCGTCGGTGACGTCGTCCTCGAAGAGGTGGGCCCAGCAGGCGGGATCGCCGCCCTCGTCGCATGAGGCCCGCACCTTCGCCGGGTCGGGGCGGATGCCTCGGTCACCGGAGGTCTCGAGGGTCGAGTGCACGCCGTCGCTCTGAGCGCTGTGCGGGGGCTGGGTCAGGTCGGTCATGGTGGCGCCTCCGGTCGCGTCGCCTCGACCGACCCATCATGTCCTGCACACCACGCGTTCCCAACGCCCGGCCCGCCCAGATCGGGGCGGCGGGCCGGCGGCCCGGATCTGGGGCGCCTCGGCGCCGGGGTCGTTACAGCGCGCCGGCGCCGCCGTACCCTCCCTGCATGGCCAAGCGCACCGATAGGGCGAACGTGGCCGCAGCCAGCGACCGCATGCCGAAGAAACCGTACGAACATGAGCTGTTCCGGCTCCAGGCCGAGTTGGTCAAGGCTCAAGAGTGGGTGAGAGCCGAAGGTCATCGCCTGGTCGTGGTGTTCGAGGGTCGTGATGCCGCCGGCAAGGGCAGCACGATCAAGCGAGTGACGCAGTACCTCAACCCCCGCGTCGCCCGCATCGTCGCGCTCCCCGCGCCGACCGAGCGCGAGCGCACGCAGTGGTACTTCCAGCGCTACATCTCCCAGCTGCCCGCGGCGGGCGAGATCGTCCTGTTCGACCGGTCCTGGTACAACCGGGCCGGGGTCGAGCGGGTGATGGGCTTCTGCACCGCAGACGAGTACCACCGCTTCCTCCACCAGTGCCCGATCTTCGAACGGATGCTCATCGAGGACGGCGTCCTCCTACGGAAGTACTGGTTCTCCGTGGGCGACACCGAGCAGGAGGCGCGCTTCCGGTCCCGGCTGGCCGATCCGATGCGCCAGTGGAAGCTGTCGTCCATGGACCTCGAATCGATCACCAGGTGGGAGGACTACTCCCGGGCGAAGGACCAGATGATGGTCCACACCGACATACCCGAGGCCCCGTGGTACGTCGTGGAGAGCGACGACAAGCGGCGGGCGCGGATCAACATGATCGCCCACCTGCTCAGCACGCTCGACTACCACGAGGTCACCCGCCTGCCCCTGACCCTGCCGAAGCGACCTGCGTCGAAGGGCTACGAGCGACCGCCACGCGACGAGCAGACCTACGTGCCCGACCACGCCGCTTCGCTCCTGGACTGAACCGCCACGGGCGACGGGGATCGACAGACCATTCACTCCGCGCGGCGGGCGGTGACGGTGACGGTGTCTCGGCCCGAGCGGAGGAGGCGGCCGGGAAGGGCGCCGGTGAGCTCGCCGCCGCGGACGAGCTCTGTTCCGTTGACCAGCACGTGCTCCACCCCCCGAGCATCGGCGTAGAGCCGAGGAGCGCCGCCGGGGAGGTCGTTGCGGGTGCGTTCGGGGCCCGGGCCGATGGTGGCCGGGTCGAAGACGACGACGTCGGCCCAGGCGCCTTCGACCAGTGCGCCACGGTCACGGATGCCGTAGAGCGCAGCTGGCACCGATGTGAGCTGGCGGATCGCCTCCTCGAGGTTGATCAGTTGCCGCTCCCGCACGCCGTGGCCGAGGAGAGACGTCGAGTAGATGGCGCCGCACATCATGTCGAGGTGGGCACCGGCGTCCGAGGCCCCCACGATGGTGCGGTCGTCGTGCCACGCCTTGGCCCGCTCGGCCCAGTCCTCGTCGCTGTCGCCGAAGGCGGGGGGTCGCAACCCGGTGCGGAGCTTATCGGTGCAGACGATGTCCAGCAGCACGTCGAAGGGATCGCCGCCGCGCTCGGCGGCCACCTCGCCGATGCTGCGGCCCTCGACCGCCGCGTTCTGGGGCGCGAAGGCCTCGGCGACCTCGAGGATCTTCCAGTTCGCCAGCCCGGCCAGGACGCCGGCCTCGGGTGAGTGCGCGCCGGCATCGAGGCGCCGCCGGATGTCCGGCTCCCGCAACGCCGCCAGGCGCTCGGCCGGCGGCAGGTGGAGGACCTCGCCCCAGCCGGGCAGGGCGTCGAGCACGAACCCGCTGAGGAACGACAGCCGGATGCGCATCAGGTGCGGCATCGTGAGCGCGACGACGTGCCCGCCACGCTCGCGGGCGACGTCCGACGCCCGGAGCTGGTGGTGCCAACCCTCGGGGTCCCCCGCTTGCACCGCCAGCACGTTCCAGTTGAGCGGCCGGTCCGCCGCCGCCGACATCGAGGCCATAAGGTCCATCTCGTCGTCGCTGAACCGGCTGAGCGTGCCCGCCACGATCAGCTCCAGGGTCGTCCCCGGCTGGTCGCGCACCATGGACGCCAGGGCCAGCATCTCGGCGGCGTCCGCCGAGCGCGAGGGCACCGGATCGCCGGCGCCATCGTTGTGGGTCGGGGACTGCGAGCTCGACAGACCGAGGGCGCCGGCCGCAAGCGAGTCCCGGAGCAGTCGTCGCATGTCGGCGAGCTGCCGGGAGTCGGCGGCGACACCGGTGGCGGCCTCGCCCATGGCCACCCGACGCAGCGCCGAGTGCCCGACCAGGAAGCCCGCGTTGACCCCGAGGCGGCCGTCCAGGCGTTCCAGCCAGTCGGCGAAGCTGGTCCAACCCCAGTCGAGGCCGCTCTGCAGAGCATCCAAGGGCATGCCCTCGACCCGCGCCAGCAGGCGGGTGAGGTAGTCAGCATGCTCTGGACCGGCGGGCGCCAAGCCGAAACCGCAGTTGCCGCCGATCACCGTCGTGACGCCGTGGAACGCTGACGGCGTCGCGCACGGGTCCCAGAACAGCTGGGCGTCGTAGTGCGTGTGGATGTCGACGAACCCCGGGGCGACGACGAGACCAGTGGCGTCGATCCGCCGGGAGGCCGGCTCGTCGACGCGGCCCGGGGCGTCGACGGAGACGATCCGCCCGTCATGCACGGCCACGTCCGCGACCCGGCCGGGTCCCCCGGTGCCGTCCACCACGTAGCCACCCTGGATCAGCAGGTCAACCATCGCCGGACTCCTCGGTCGCATCCTCCAGCGCCTCCGTCGCGGCCACGGGGACGGGTGGCGTCGGGTGGCGGAAGAGCGCGGCGGCGTTCTCGTAGCAGACCTGGCGCACGGTGGCAGCGTCCAGGTGCCCGAAGTTGCGCTCGACGACCTGTGGCGTGTCCGGCCAGGTGGAGTCGGCGTGGGGGTAGTCGCTCTCCACCATGACGTGGTCCGGCCCGAGACGGGCCAGGACGGCGCCCACGCTCCCCGGGTCGTCGAGGACGCAGAACCAGAAGTTCCGGGCCAGTACCTCGCTCGGGCGCAGGTCACCCTGCCAATGCCCGCTCTCCTGCCCGGAAGCCGAGTGGTCCAGGACGTAGTCCACCCGATCCGCCAGCATGACCACCCAGCCGATGCCTCCCTCGGACAGAGCGACGCGCAGGTCGGGGAAGCGGACGCAGACCCCGGACCACAGCCAGTCGGCCGTCGCGATGAGCGCGTTCGCCGGGAAGAGCGTCGGGAACAGCTCGAAGGGCGGATCGTCACTGGGGATCGGCGCCCAGCCCGCCGATCCCGTGTGCAGGCAGACGACCGTGCCGGTCTCCTCACACGCCGCGAGGAAGGGATCCCAGTGGCCCGAGTGCAACGAGGGAAGCCCGAGCTTGACCGGGAACTCGGCGAAGCTGACGGCCTTGAAGCCCCGCTCGGCATTCCGGCGCACATCCGCGGCGGCCAGCGTCGGGTCGTTCAGCCACGGGATCTGCAGCGGGATGATCCGCTCCGGGTACCGGCCAGCCCACTCCTCCAGGTGCCAGTCGTTCCAGGCCCGCACGCAAGCCAGGCCCAGCTCCGGGTCCTGGCTCTGGGAGAACACGGCACCGCAGAACCCCGCGATGAGCGACGGGAAGCACAGCGACGCCCAGATGCCGCCGGCGTCCATGTCCTGCACGCGCTGGTCGATGTCGTAGCAACCCGGACGCATCTCGTCGAAGCGGGCCGGTTCCATGCTCCACTCGTGCTTCGGTCGACCCACTACGGCGTTGAGGCCCACGTTGGCGAACAGCTTGTCCTCGTACACCCACAGCTGGCGCCCGTCCGGCAGCTCGGAGATCCGCGGGGCCCGCTCGGCCAGCCGAGCTGGCATACGACCCTCGAACAGGTCGGGCGGCTCGATCAGGTGGTCGTCCACCGAGATGATCGTCGGATGCGAGCGACCCACGGCCCTGCCCTCCTTGCCGCCTTCGACCAACCCCTACCACATGCTGTCACGCTGCGGCGATGTCGCCGCTCCGGCCGGCCGGCATCGGGCAAGGCGCCTCACGCCGTTCTGTGTGGTCCGTCCCACGGTCCGTCCCCTGCACCGAGATCGTCCTCCCGTCCTGACGCCCGGTCGCCCCCAGGGTGGGGAATCATGGCCGGGTTGCGCGCTTCGGTGACGACCCCGAACGACCGACCGATGCTGTCGACGCCGCCTCACCGGCACGGTCTCATCCGGCGGGACGGGGCACGATGGCTGGTGGCGATCGACAACCGCTACGCGCGGGTCCCCGAGTTGGTGGGCATCACCTATCTCGCCGAGCTGCTGACCCATCCCGGGCGGGAGATCTCGGCCCTGGCCCTGGCCAGTCGGGGGTCTGCTCCCGACGACCAGGCCCACCACGAGCTGCTCGACGACACGGCCCGGGCCGCGTACGCCGCCCGGGCACGCGAGTTGACGGCCGACCTCGCCGAGGCCGAGGCACACAACGACATCGCCCGTAGGGAACAACGCCAGGCCGAGTTGGATGCTCTCGTCGACCAGCTCGAGGCGGCGGCGGGCATCGACGGCCGTCCCCGTGCCTTCGCCGACTCGACCGAGCGGGCCCGTAGCGCGGTGCGCAAAGCCATCAGGCGCGCCATGGATGCCATCGACGATGCCGACCCGCTCATCGCCGAGGTTCTCCGTAGGACCGTCAGAACCGGCGTGACCTGCGCTTACTGGCCGGAGTCCCAACGACCGGTGGTGTGGACGAGCGAGTACCCACCTCCGGAGGAGGTCCCGCTCACGTCCCGATCGTCGACGGGGGACGCAACGATCGGCGACCGGCTGCGGGAGGAGGGCAGCCGTCACTTCGTCGGACGGGCGGCCGAGCTCGACCTGGTCCGCGCCGCACTGGCGGCTCCCACCCCACCCTTCTCGGTGTTGTACATCCATGGCCCGGGCGGGGTCGGCAAGACCGCACTGCTCGACAGGGTCGCCTCGTCGTTCCGACCGAGCGGAAGGCCGACGGTCCGCCTGGACCTTCACACCATCGAGCCGACGCCTGCGGCGTTCCTCGAGGCCTTCGCTACGGCCATCGACTGGACAGAGGGCGAGGTGACCCCCCAGATGCTGGCGGACCGGGGGGACCTGGTGGTGCTGGTCGACACCTTCGAACTGGGCGAACCCCTGCAGGCGTGGTTGCGCCACGAGCTCATCGCCGGACTCCCGTCGAGCAGCCTGGTGGTGATCGCCGGGCGCAACCCGCCGCCGCCGGCATGGCAGGCCGATCCTGCCTGGCGGGCGCTGTCGCGTGTCGTGGTGCTGGACAACCTGTCAGAGGACGAGGCCGGTCACTATCTCCAGTTGCAGGGCCTCCCGACGGCTCTGCACGCTCGGCTGTGGGCGCTCACCCGGGGCCATCCGTTGGCGCTGTCGTTGGTGGTCGACCTGCTGGGTCAGCGGACGGGGCACGAGGGCGACGTCACGGACCTCATGGATGCTCCCGACATCGTGCGGGAGCTGATGCAACGGTTCGTCGGTGAGATCCCGGACCCGAGGCATCGTGAGGCGCTGGCGGTGTGCGCCCACACCCGGTTCACCACCGAGGACCTGCTCCGCTCGGCCATGGACGTCGACGATGCGAGCGGGCTGTTCGTGTGGTTGCGGTCACGGCCCTTCGTCGAGGAGGGCCGCTACGGCCTGTTCCCGCACGACCTGGCCAGGGAGGTGCTCGACACCGATCTGCGCTGGCGGGACCGCATCGCCTACGAAGACCTGCACCGCAGGATCCGCGCCCACCTGGTCGGCCGCATCCGCGCCTCCACGGGCCTCGCACAGCAGCAGGCTGCGGCGGACGTCATCTACCGGCACCGGCTGAACCCGACCATGCGGCGGCTGTTCGACTGGGCTCACTTCGGCAACGTGCGCGTCGAGCGACTCGCCGACGGCGACCGGGCTCTGGTGCTGGAGATGACGGAGCGGCACCAGGGCGCCGCCCAGGCGGAGCTGGCACGCCATTGGCTCGACCGCCAACCCCAGGCGTTCCACATCTTCCGTACCGGGGGCGAGGTGGTCGGCTACATGGCCCTGTTGCAGCTCCACGAAGCCTCCGATGACGACATCGCGGGCGATCCCGGCGCGCGTGCCTTGTGGGACTACGCCACTGCCCACGACCCACCCGGCCCCGGCGCGAAGGTCACGGCCACCCGCTTCGTCGTCGACCGTGCCCATGGTCACGAGAAGCCGGCGGCCTCCTTCGACGGCTTCAGCATCACCCACGCCTTGCACATCGCCACCACGCCTGGCGTCACCTGGGATTTCATCGCGCCATGGCAGTCCTCCGACCTCGAGCCGCTGATGAACTACCTCCACTATCAGCGGGTACCCGAAGCCGAGTTCGACGTCGGTGGCCGCCATCACCACGTGTTCGCTCACGACTGGCGACTCCTCCGGTGGGACGACTTCGTCGAGGTGATGGGCCAGCGGGAGCTGGACGAAGGATCAGGGCCGCCGTGACACACGGCGTCACGCCTCGTCACGCCCTACCTCGCGAACCACCCGTAGCAGCCGGGACCCATGGAGACGAGGTATGGACCGCGCGCCAGGCGCCCGAAGCAACGCGTTGGACGGCAAGTACGCCTTGGACACAGCGCAACCGGATGAGAAGCAGCGCCTGGACGAACAGGCGAAGCTCTGGGACCCCTTGTCCTTCAGGCAACTCGCCAGCCTGGGAGTCGCAGACGGTTGGCGATGCCTCGAGGTCGGAGGCGGGACCGGCACGGTCGCACGCTGGCTGAGCGAACGAGTCGGTCGCACGGGTCAGGTCGTCGGCACCGACCTGGTGACCCGTTGGATGGACGATGTGCGAGCCCCGAACCTCCAGGTCCGCCGCCACGACATCGTCGTCGACCCGCTCGAGGAGTCCACCTACGACCTCGTCCACGCGAGGCTCGTGTTGACGCACCTGCCGCAGCGTGACGCCATCGTCCCGAAGCTCATCGGCGCCCTGAAGCCGGGCGGTTGGCTGCTGCTCGAGGACGCTGATTCGCAGAACTTCGGCGTCTGCCATCCGCCGCACGCGCTCTGGGCGCACGTCGCCGCGGCCATACTCGGCGCGCTGGACTCAGCCGGAGCTGATCACGAGTATGGCCGCCGGCTCCCGGCGACCTTGCGGTCGGCAGGCCTGACCGATATCGCTGCGGAGGGCCTGTTGCACACCCGTCCCGCCCCGGATCTCGCACCGGTCTTCCTGCCGTTGCTGGAGCGGCTGCGGGAACGGATCCTCGACCTGGGACTGGCCACCGCGGCCGACCTCGACGGCATCGTTGACGAGTTCCACGACGAGAGCTCGTCACTGTGGATCTTCTGGCCGATCCTCGTCTCGACCCGGGGAAGGCGCGGGGATGCCTAGCCGCCGATGGGACGACCCCCACTGCGGTGGCGGAGATGCTCGCCTCACAGCGTGGCGATCGCGGCGTTGCTCAAGCCGGTGGGGTAGTACCTGCTCAGATCGACCTTGTACTCCAGGGCCTCCACCACGGTCGCTTCGAAGTTCGTCTCGTACAGCTTCTGGCAGGTGCCGAGACCGCCGGGGCTGAAGACGTTGACCTCCATCAGCTTGTCGCCGACGATGTCGAGTCCGACGAGGAACATCCCATCGCTCCTGAGCTTCGGTCGGACCACCTCGACCAGCTCCAGCATGCTGTCGGTGACCTTCACCTTCTCGGCCTTGCCTCCCGCGCTCATGTTCGAGCGGATGTCGGCCGACCGGTTCACCCGCCGGAAGGCGGCGTAGTGGCCGTCGCGCATCAGGGCCTCGCCGTTCATCACGAAGAGCCGGACGTCGCCGCTCGATGCCTCGGCCAGGACCTCCTGGGCGACGATGTAGCCGTCCCGGGAGATCGCCTCGATCATCTGGTTGAGGTTGGGTGACTCGTCGCTGGACACGAGGAAGACGCCGCTACCGCCCGACCCTTGGAGCGGCTTGAGGATGGCGCTCCCACCCATCTCGTCGACGAAGTGTGAGATCTCCCCGGCATCGCGAGAGATCAACGTCGCGGGCCGGACTGCCTCGGGGAAGTGCTGGAAGTACGTCTTGTTCACGGCGTTGGCCAGGTTGGCGGGATCGTTCAGGACGACGGTGCCCCGGGCCACCATCAGCTGGCCGAACAACACGCCGGAGGTGACGGCCCACGGTCGTTCGACGACGTCGTCCGCGGGGTCGTTGCGCAGCATGACGACGTCGAGCGCGTCGACGGAGATGTTCTCCTCCACACCCTCCTCCCCCTGAACCATGGCGAGGTAGGAGTCGGTGGACTTGTACTGGCGGCCGGGCGCGGCACGGGCGCGCGCCGCGATCGAACCGTCGGCGGCCTGTGAGAAGTCGTCGACGCCGATGAGCCAGGTCTCGTGACCCATCCGATTGGCGGTCATCGCCAGGCGGACGGTCGTGTACACCGACCTCTCCGTCGCGACGCTGTTGACGACGAAGCCGATCTTCATGCTGGTTCTCCGATCAGGTCGCGCAGCGAAGTGATGGTGCCCGCCTGGTCCAGCCTGGCCTGGGCGGCGGGATCGTCGAGGTAGCGGGGGCGCAGCGTCGGCTCGTCGAGCACGCGCCGAGCCTGCAGCTCCTCCAGCAGCGGCGCGTCGGCGAGCGGCATCTTGCCGAGCCAGAGGATGTCGAGAGCGCCCTCGCCACGCAGGTGGTCCAGGAGGTCGATGAGTCCCCGCAGGTAGACGGCATCCTTGGTGAGCCCGCCGGCCCGGAACACCCGGACCACGATCGAGAAGGCGGACACCGGCCGGATGTCGGCCTCGACGAGCGTGCGATGCGCCTCCGCGAAGGACGCTCCCTCGACCATCTGATGCACCGCGACCACCCGTGCGGCGAGCTCGCGCAACCGACCGGCGGTGAGGCCGCCCACGAGGTGCTCGGCCAGGACGGCCAGGCCCTCCTGCGTCTCGTCGCAGCCGGCCAGACCGGCCGCGAGCAGCCGCAACGGCTGGTGCGTCCCGTTCACGTAGGTGATGACGTGGGTGCCGACCTCGTGCTGCAGCAGAGCCTCGACCCGCGACGCCGGGATGCGGGCCGTCGACGGGACCAGCAGGTCACCGTTCGTGACCATGACGCTGGCGCAATCGTCGCGTACCTCGACGCGCACGCCGAGGTCGGGGAAGGCCTGCCGGTAGCGATCCAGCTCGGCTTCGGCCCGCTGGGCGAAGGTTGCGGCGTCGAGTACCCCCCGCTCGTCCGGCGGCGCCGCGGGCGCCTCGATCTCGGCGAGGAGCTGCTCGGCGACGGCGAGCAAGGTCGGGCTCACCGCGCCGTACAGCTCCAAGCTGAGGGCCAGGAAGTCCGTCGAGCCCCGGCACCGGAGCATCTCGAGCTCCAACGCCATCTCCCGCTGCTTGGCTCGCACGAGATGCGCCAGGGTCGCGTCCTCGACCGCCTGCGCGGCGACCTTGGCCAGCCGATCGGCGACGACGGCGATGTCGTCCTCCAGCGGTCGATAGCTGAGGTCCGGAGGCTGGCCCTCGTCGAAGAAACGGCGGCGGGCGTCGATCAGGTTCACCGGCGTGACATCGAGCAGGAAGCGATAGCCGAGCGCGATGTCTGCGAGCTCGCGGTCGATCGCGAGGTCGCTGGCGGTCAGCCCGTCCTCCCCGGTCACGCGGCCTCCTTCGCGATCAGCTGCTCGAGGCACGGGACCGCCGCGGCGACCGCTCGACCGAGCTCGGCGATGTGTTGGTCGTCCGGCACGCCGGTCCACTCGTCCATGAAGACCTTCTTGAACTCGAGGGCCAGCGCGCACCCCGTGCCGGGGTACCGCCGGTGGACCCAGCGGACGAGGTGGCCTCCTCGGAAGCGGACGTTCTCCCGGACATCGAGCGCGTGCCCGGCGATGTGGCGGGCACGCATCTCGGCGATGAACCCGTCCACGACGTGGGCCCAGCGTCCGCGGTCGAGCGATCCCGTGCCGACGTTGAGCTCCGGGTTCTCCGACGCGGGTGCGGGACCACCGTTGCGGCGATGGTTGTACGAGTGGATGTCCAGCACCACGAACCGACCCCGTGCGGCACAGCGGTCCAGGCGGTCGGCGAGCGCGGCGTAGAACTGGTCGTAGAGTCGACGCGATCGGGCCACCAACGGGCCCGGCAGGGGGCGCCGCCAGACCGACAGTCCCCACGCGTCCTCCGGTGTGCGGTACACGGCCTGGTCGCGCGGACGGTTGAGGTCGACCTCGAACCGCGACCGATGCACGGTGACCCGGGTGCCGGCCACGGCGAGGCGGTCGGTGAAGGGGTCCTCCTCATGGACCCGGGTTGCCTCGTCGACCAGGACGAGATCGGCCACCTCCGGCCGTAGCTCGTGCCCGGCATGGAGTGCCGTCATCACCACGGGCGGCCGGGCGTCGACGGCGTCCACGATGGAGAACGCGGGCCGTACGTCGGCCTTTACCTGGGCAGACGTCATCATGTCGTCTACCCGGCGGGCTTCCCCCCGATAACGATGCACCGTGGTGGCTCGGCGTGGTCCCGGATCCGGGTCCGGGATCTGGGTCCGAATCCCCGACCCTGGCTGCACGGAGCGGCGCCGTTGGTCAGGATGGGCCGATGGCGGTGATCGTCGCACTGGCCATGGCGGTCGGCATCGCCGGCACGCTCGTACCGCTGCTGCCGGGGCTCGCGCTCGTATGGGCGGCCGGTCTGGCGTACGGGCTGGTCGAGGGATTCGGTCGCGTCGGGGTCGTCGCCTTCACCGTGATGACGTTGCTGGCCCTGGCCGGAGCTCTCGCCGGGTGGGCGGTCCCACAGCGAGCAGCGGGGAAGGCGGGTGCCGCGCGCACGTCGATGTGGTTGGCGGTCGCCGGGGCGGTGGTCGGCTTCTTCGCGATCCCGGTGGTGGGTGCGGTGATCGGGGCACTGCTCGGTCTCTACCTGGGTGAGCTCGGCCGGACGGGCGACGCCCCGTCTGCGTGGCGGACGACCAGGGCGACGGTGATCGGGTTCGGTCTCGGCGCGATCGTGCAGTGCGCGGTCGCCGTGTTGATGGCCATGACCTGGGCCGTGTGGTTCTGGGTGGATTGAGGGCTGATCGTCACCGCCAGGGGCGATCAGAACAGACCGCGTATGAGGTGGGCGACGGCGGCGCCGATGGACACGATGAGCACCACGCCTCCGGTACCGATCACCAGGCCGACGCTCAGGATGATGGCGTCCTCGAGGATGATGGCGAGGGCGACGACAACCGCGCCCAACGCGGGCAGCGTGTCCAGGCCCGAGAACGGCGGCGCCAGCGCGGCAGCCAGAGCCAGGCCCATCACCACCAGACCAAGGATTCGCGAGAACCACCACTGACGGAACAGCAGGGCGCCTCGCTGCCGGGAGCGCTTCTCGAACCAGTGGATCCGCTTGATGATGAACGGCATCGCCTTGCCGGCGAGCACTGGCCCGAGCTCGCGGGTGCGCAGTCGGCGCGGGAGCCACAGCGTCGTGCGGCCGAGCACCATCTCCAGGCCGATCAGCATCGTGATCGCCTCGAAGACGTGCGTGACGCCGCCGGTCGGCAATGGGATGGCGGGGATGCTCATGAGCAGCAGGATCGTCACGGCGAAGCCCCTCTCGCCGAACACCCTGTTCATCTCGCCGAA
>Ga0075418_10004764_pt1 | contig 15384 bp, 11 predicted proteins | sample SoiMetdeltSBSDD2_FD_81776 | JGI IMG/M metagenome (GOLD analysis project Ga0075418, IMG submission 81776) | Bulk soil microbial communities from a Populus tree surrounding site in Tennessee, USA - Soil MetaG P. deltoides SBSDD2 | ecosystem: Environmental > Terrestrial > Soil > Tree plantation...
CCCGTCCGTCCCCAACCCGATGCCGATCAGCATCCGGTGTGCATCGACGTCCAGGGACTGAATTTCTATTACGGGGCCAAGCGCGCGCTCGACAACATCACGATCGGGATTCCCGCCAAGCTGGTGACGGCCTTCATTGGCCCGTCCGGATGCGGCAAGAGCACGTTCCTGCGCACGCTGAACCGGATGAACGACATCATCCCCGCGACGCGCGTCGAGGGCAAAGTCCTCATCGACGGGGATGACGTGTATCGTTCGGGAACTGACGTCGTGGCGTTGCGGCGCCGGGTCGGCATGGTGTTCCAGAAGTCGAACCCGTTTCCCAAGTCGATCTTCGAGAACGTCGCCTACGGCTTGCGCATCAACGGCATGGCCGCCAACCGCGCCGATCTGAACGCCCGCGTCGAAGAGAGCCTTCGCGCCGCGGCGATTTGGGACGAGGTGAAGGACCGGCTGTACGATTCCGCGCTAGCGCTGTCGGGCGGCCAGCAGCAGCGGCTGTGCATCGCGCGCGCGCTCGCGGTGAAGCCCGAGATCGTGCTCATGGACGAGCCGGCGTCGGCGCTCGACCCGATCGCGACGCAGCGCATCGAGGAATTGATCTACCAGCTCAAGGCGCAGTACACGATCGTGATCGTGACACACAACATGCAGCAGGCGGCGCGCGTCTCGGATCGCACCGCGTTTTTCTGGCTGGGCCGGTTAATCGAAGAGGGACCCACGGATCGCATCTTCACCAACCCGGCGGAGAAGCTTACCGAAGATTACGTTACCGGGAGATTTGGTTAGCTCGCCGCAGCTGGCCGCTTGGTTTATGCCCGATCGCATCGTCCCGCACTTCCAGGAGGAGCTCGAACAGCTCAAGACCCGTCTGCTCGAAATGGGCGGCCTGGCCGAGGACCGCGTCAGTTCTGCGTTGAAGGGGCTCGTCCAGCGCGATGCTGCCCTGATCGACCGCGTCCTCGCCGGCGACGGCCCGATTAACGATCTGCACATCGAGATCGATCGGCGCTGCTTCAAACTCCTCGCCCTGCATCAACCGATGGCCGTCGATCTCCGCGCGATCGTCGCCGCCGTCAAGATCAATACCGATCTCGAGCGGGTCGGCGACCTGGCGATCAACATCGCCGAAGCGGTCCGCCGCTACATGCGCCACCCGCCCGTCAAGGAGCTGATCGACATTCCACGGATGGCCGACATCGCCCAGCGCATGCTGCGCAACGCGCTCGACGCGTTCGTGCGGCGCGACACCGATCTCGCGCAGGGCGTGCTCAACGAGGACGACACGCTCGACGCGCTCAAGACGCAGGTCTTCCGCGAGCTCCTCACCTACATGCTCCAGTCGCCGCACACGATCGAACCCGCGCTTGATTTGATCCTCATCTCACGCCACCTCGAGCGCATTGGCGACCACGCCACGAACGTCGCCGAAGATGTGATCTTCATGGTGTCTGCGAAAGACGTGAGACACCATGCGGGAGAGGTGGAGATCTAGTTCGCCGCCCGTTAACGGAGCGGACGGAGACACCAAGCCCGCCTCGTGTATAGTTCACCCACCGCATGACCATCGAGCCATCTCCTCCCGCGGGCCGTGAACCTCTCCTGACCGGCATCACGACGTTCCTCGCCGAGCAAGACCCCTCGACGCTCGAGGACATCCGGCAGTCGTTATCGCGCGAGTTGGACGAAGCGGGACCGGGCGCGATCGATGCGCTGTGCGATCGGTTGGCGCAGACCGGGAGGGACTGGCACTACTACGCCCGCGACCCGCTGGCGCGACGGATTCACGAGATCCTTGCCGAGCGATTGCTCGGCCCGGATATGTTCCGCGTCGACCTCCCTGATCTGGACGACCTCGCGGAACGCCCCGTGGTGATGGTCGCGAATCACCTGTCGTATTCGGATGCGAACGTACTCGACGTGCTGCTCCGCAGAGCGGGCGCGGGAAGCCTCTGCGATCGGCTGACGGTGATTGCCGGCCCGAAGGTCTACTCCACGATCAAGCGGCGCTTCTCGAGCCTCTGTTTCGGAACCGTCAAGGTGCCGCAAAGCAGCGGCCGCGCCAGCGAGGAGGCGGTGATGCCCTCGCGCGAGATTGCGCGCGCCGCGCGCCTCGCCATCGACACCGCGCTGCAGCGGCTGAGCGTCGGCGAAGCGTTGCTGGTCTTTGCCGAAGGCACGCGCAGCCGCTCGGCCGACATGCAGCGCTTTCTGCCGGGTGCCGCCCGTTACCTCGACTACCCGGGAACCATCGTCCTGCCGGTGGCTCTCACTGGTACGGAGGATCTCTTCCCTGTCGGTGAACGCACGTTCCGGCCCGCCCCGATTGCGGTGCGGTTCGGCCGCCCGCTGAGCGCGGACGGTCTGCGCGCCCAATGTCGCAAGGATCGGCGCCTGATGGTTGACGCCATCGGCATCGCGATCGCGGACCTTCTACCGCCCGCCTATCGCGGCACCTACCGGCGCGACATCCCGGAGCTGCAGCCCGCCGTTGCCGTTCTGGACGATCTGACCGAGCAGTCTCATCAGGCGTGACCGCCAGTTCGGCATTAATTTCCGCGAATTCAATCGCGTTGATACAATGAGCGGGTTTGGCGCAATCCGAACTCCTCTGCGTGTACTGTCGCCGGGAGCGGATCGACCCCGCCCATCGGCCGTTCTGCAGTGAGCGCTGCCGCATGGCGGACCTTGGACGCTGGCTCTCGGAGGACTACCGGGTGCCCGGGGCCGCGCCCGAACACCCCGAGCCGCCCGGCAGCGCCGGCGCGGACGATGATGACGACGACCAGTAGGTAGAGAGATCGATCGAAGAGTCCGCATGGCCGACACGCTGACCATTACCGACAACCGCACCGGCAAGCAGTACGAGATTCCCATTCAGGACGGCACGATTCGCGCCATGGATCTGCGGCAGATCAAGGTCGTCCCCGACGAGTTCGGGATGATGACGTACGACCCGGCATTCATGAACACCGCCGCATGCCGGAGCCGGATCACGTTCATCGACGGCGACAAGGGCGTGCTGCTCTATCGCGGCTACCCGATCGAGCAGCTTGCCGAGCACAGCGATTTTCTCGAGACCGCCTACCTGATTCTCTTCGGCGAGCTGCCCACCAACGCGCAGCACGAGGAGTGGACCCGCGACATCACGCAGCACACGATGCTGCACACCAACATCTCCAAGCTGATGGAGGGGTTCCAGTACGACGCCCATCCGATGGGCATGTTCATCAGTACGGTCGGCGCGCTGTCGACGTTCTATTCCGACGCCAAGAACATCTTTTCCGTGGAGTCGCGGCGCCTGCAGACGATTCGTTTGATCGCCAAGGTGCCGACCATTGCCGCGTACGCCTACCGCCATTCGATCGGGCGCCCGTATAACCTGCCCGACAACGACCTGAGCTACGCCGGCAACTTCCTGAACATGTTGTTCCGGATGACCGAGCCGCGCTACCAGGTCAACCCGGTGCTCGAGCGCGCGCTCGACGTGCTCTTCATCCTGCACGCCGATCACGAGCAGAACTGCAGCACCAGCACGATGCGCAACATCGGCAGCTCGCACGCCGATCCGTACTCGTCGCTGGCCGGAGCAGCCGCGGCGCTCTACGGCCCGCTCCACGGCGGCGCGAACGAGGCGGTGCTGCGGATGCTGACCGAGATTGGCTCGATCCAGAACGTCCCGGCCTTCATCAAGCGCGTCAAGGGCGGCGACGGCCGCCTGATGGGTTTCGGCCACCGCGTTTACAAGTCGTACGATCCGCGCGCGACGATCATCAAGCGGATTGCCGATCTCGTGTTCGATGTCACGGGCAAGAATCCGCTGCTCGAGATTGCCCTCGAGCTCGAGCGAATTGCGCTGGTCGACGACTACTTCGTCACGCGAAAGCTCTACCCGAACGTGGACTTCTACTCGGGCCTGATCTACCAGGCGATGGGCTTCCCGGTAGACATGTTCCCGGTGCTCTTTGCCATCCCGCGGACCGCAGGATGGATCGCCCAATGGGAAGAAATGCTGACCGATCCGGATCAGAAGATCGCCCGGCCGCGGCAGATCTACATCGGGCCGGCCAAGCGGGACTATGTCTCGCGTGACAAGCGGAAGTAACCGCGTGGTCCCCTTGCTCTTCGCCGCGGGGCTGGCCTGCGCGCAAGCGCAGGCGCCTGCCACGCCGCCAGCATTCGACGGCCAGGGCGCCCTCGAGCACGTGAAACAGCTCGTCGCCATCGGGCCGCGCGTTGCCGGCTCCCCAGGAGCACAGAAGGCCCGCGAGTACATCACCCGCGAGCTGAGCGCGCTCGACCTTCGCGTAATAGAGCAGCCATTCGATGCGCAAACGCCGCTCGGACGCGTGCGCATGGTGAATCTCCGAGCCATCGTTCCCGCCCGCGACGGCACCACCGATGGCGACCGCATTGTCATTGGCGGTCACTACGACACCAAACTCTTCAAGGAATTCACGTTCGTCGGCGCGAACGACGCCGGATCGAGTACCGGTTTTCTGTTGGAGCTCGCGCGCGTACTGAAGGCTCGTTCGAATCCGCGCCCAATCGAATTGCTATTCCTCGACGGCGAGGAAGCCGTGATTGATTGGCATACCGACAACGACAATACCTACGGCAGCCGGCACTACGTCGCAGCAGCCAAGGGCGACGACTCCTTGAAGACGGTCAAGGCGTTCATCCTCGTCGACATGATCGGCGAGCGAGGTCTTCGAATAAAGCTGGATCTCAACTCCACGATGTGGCTGAACAACATGATTTGGGGGGCAGCGGCCCGCCTGAAACGGCTGGAGTTCGTTGACGAAGACACGCAAGTCGAGGACGACCACCTGCCGTTCCTTCGCGCCGGCGTCCCGTCGGTCGATCTGATCGACCTCGAGTATCCGGCGTGGCACACCGCCGAGGATACGCTCGACAAGCTCTCACCGGCGTCGCTGCAGGCTGTCGGCGACGTGCTTCTGGCGGCACTGCCCGCGATCGAGAAGCGCCTATTCGGTCAGTAGTGCCCGAATCTCTTCTTCCTCCAGGACCGCCACGGACCCCTTCGCCTTCGCAAAGATCCGCTCGACGAGCTCGTCGGTAACCGGTAGGCCCCGCTTTTCGAGCCAGAACACGACATTCGACTTGCCCGACATCGGGCCCACGTCGATTTCCTGATCGCGGCCGACAAGGCTGGCCGGCACGCCCGAGTAGACGGCGTCCACGAGCGCCTGATCGCGTTTGCGGAACGCTTTGATCACGGCAGCCGCATGCACACCGGTCGCAGTCCGGAACGCGTCCCGGCCAACGACCGGATAGTTTGGGGGAATCGCCACGCCGGTGGCGCGCGAGACGGTCTCGCAGTAATCGACCAACGCAGACAGGTCCCGCTTGATGTATCCCATCAGGACGAGGTTCACGAGCAGCATGTCCATCGGCGTATTCCCGACCCGCTCGCCGATGCCGATCGCCGCGCCGTGCAGCCTCGTCGCGCCAGCCTCGAGCGCCGCCAGCGAATTGATCACCGCGAGGTCGCGGTCGCGGTGACCGTGCCAGTCGATGCCAATGCCGCCCCCGCACTCTTCGACGACCTGTGCCACGAAGCGGACGACGGCCGCCGCGCCTGCGGGCGTGGCGTGACCTACCGTGTCCGCGATGCACACGCGCGTAGCGCCAGCGCGAATCGCCGTCGAGTACAGCTTGCGCAGCGTGTCAGGATCGGCGCGGGTCGTGTCTTCGGTGACGTACATGACCGGAATGCCCTCACCTACCGCGAACGAGATGGCCTCTTCGGTCAGTCGCAACAGCTGATCGATGCCCCATCCTTCGGCGTACTGCCTCAGCGGGCTCGAGCCGATGAACGCGCCGCACTCGATCGACAGCCCGGTCCGCTGTGCGATCTCGACGATCGGCTTGATGTCGGCGACCAGCGTCCGGGCGGCGCAGTTGGCCGCGACCCGCAGCTTCTGATCGACGATCTCGCGGGCCAGGCGTTCGACGTCCTTGACGACGTGTGGACCGGCGCCGGGCAGCCCGATGTCCGCGGTGTCGATTCCGAGTGAATCGATCAAGTGCAGGATGCGCAGCTTCTCGTCGATGCTCGGGCATCGCACCGATGGCGACTGCAATCCATCACGGAGCGTCTCATCGTCGAGCAGAACGGTCGCCGGCTTGGCGGTGGGGGTCGCGTTCCAGTCGTGGATTAGTGGGTGCATCGGATCGCGCGAATGGTGATCAGTCCGGCGCCCAGCAACAGGCCCGCCCACACCGTCGACACCCATGCGGCGTACCTCACCGCGGCGTCGAGGGTTTCAGTCAGGTCGAGCGGCGGCCCCAGACCGGCGGAGTGCATGGCGGTCTTGAACAGATACGTCTGCGTCTCTCGGGCGAGCAGCAGATCGTAAAGGCCGTTCCAGGCAACGACCGCAATAACTACCCACAAGCCGACGGCGAACCGCTCTCGCCGGCTCAGTCCCTTCATGACCCGTAGCGCAGCACCATCGCGGTAATGTCGTCGTTCTGCGCCGCGCCACGAGCGAACTCGCGGACGTCGGTAAAGAGCATCTCGAGCAGCTTCTGCGGCTCGAGCCCGAGATTGCGCTGCACGCAGGAGAGGATTCGACCTTCGCCGTACTCCTCACCGGTCGCAGACAGCGCTTCCGAGACACCGTCGCTGAAGACGACGAGCCAATCGCCGGAGACGAGCGTCACCGTTTCTTCTTCGTAGTTCGCACTCTCGAACAGGCCGACGATCGGACCGCCGCACTCCAGGCGCCGGAAGTTGGTCTTGCTAATCACGAGCGGCGGATTGTGCCCGGCGTTGCAGTACAACAGCTTGCCGTCTGGTCCGAGCGATCCGTACATCAGCGTGACGAAGCGCGATTCGATGCCGCGGCGGTACAGCGCCAGGTTCACGCGCGCGATCGTCCGCGATGGCGAGTCGCTGCCGGCGGCCTGCGCGGCAAAGATGCCCTGCATCATCGCGCTGAGGAGCGCCGCGGGAGGTCCCTTCCCTGCAACGTCGCCCAGCGCGAAGCCAAACGTGCCGTCCGACAGATCGACGTAGTCGTAAAAGTCGCCGCCGATCGAGCGGCACGGCAACGATGCCGCAGCCGCCCGGAAATACGCCCCGGAGCGGCCCGCCTTCGGGAGAAGCGCCTGCTGAATCTCCGCGGCGATGCGCATCTCCTGCTCCATCCGCGCCTTCTCCATGGTCTCGCGATACAGCCGGGCGTTCTCGATGGCGACCGCCGCTTCCGTGGCCAGCGTTTCCAGCGCGGCGCGAGTCGAGTTGGAGAGCAGCGATCCTTTCTCCCGACTGTCCAGGTACAACACGCCAATGCGGCGCTCTTCGCCGACGGCTTCCGCGCGATCCAGGTATCTCACGAGGCGCAACGGCACGCAGAGCACGTTTCGAATGCCGAGCGCGACCGTGCCCATGTGGACGTTGGCGAGATCGCCGTCGAGCAAATCCGCCACGATGCGCGGCTCGCCGGTGCGAAAGACTTCTTCCGGGATCTTGCGGCTCGTCGCAAAGGTGCCGCTGGCCAGGCTCGAACGCCCGCGGGCGCGGGCCATCTTGAACTCGAGTTCATCCGACGCCCCGGCGAGCATGATGAAGCCGCGCTCGGCGCCGCTGACCTCGATCGCCGAATCGAGCACGAGGGCCAGCACGTCGTCCAGCACGCGTCCCGAGCCGAGGGCGCGCAGCCCCTCGAGGAGGGCCGCAATCTGGCGGAGATCGCCAATGGCTGTGGTCGTCGCGCGCTCCATCGCCGGCGCGGTCTCGGCGAGCAGGAACACCATTTCCGCGCCGCCCGTGCGGCCGAGACGAATGCGATCGCCGTGGACGAGCGTCCGCTCGGTGACCTGATCGCCGTTGACGTACGTGCCGTAGCGCGAGTTCTTGTCGCGCAACAGGAACTGATTGTCCTGGGCCTCGATTTCGGCGTGATCGCGGGAGACTTCGCTGCCGGCAAGCCGCAGGTCGTTGGTTTCGCGGCGGCCGATCTCGAAGTGGCCCTTCGAAATCGGCACGATCCGGCGGCCTAACGCGTCGGTGACCTCAAGGCGGGCATCGGCCATGGAATCAGAAATTATGACACGCCTGCGCGTTTTCGCAATCCGCGGACATCAGCCGCGGCGAACCGCGCGGAGGAGCAGGACGACAACTGCCGCCCCCAGCACCAGGCCGGCCGCGAGCTGAGGCAGTTCCGGATTGGCCGCCGTGCGCGACGCTTGCCACAGAAAGAAGGACAGCACCAGCAGCGCGATGATGATGACCACCGAGACGAGCGGCGTACGCCGCGCCTTCACCGGCACGGCCTTGCGTACCGGATCTGTCGTGGCTACCCCGCACCGAAAACAGACAATCGCCTTGTCCGCAATCTCGGTTCCACACTGACGACATTGCATGCACCAACATTATAGTCGTCAGTCGCTAGTCGTTAGTCGTTAGTCGTAGTCGCCAGTCGTTAGTCGAATCGCCAGTCGTTAGTCGAATCGCCAGTCGTTAGTCGAGTCGCCAACGACGAACGTCCGACGACTCTGACTAACGACTCCGACTAACGACTCCGACTAACGACTCCGACTAACGACTCCGACTAACGACTGACGACTAGCGACTAACGACTATCGATATACTGACCCTATGTTTCCGCTGGCGGATGTCATCCCGTCGCGAACGACTCCCGTGGTCACGGTCTCGTTGATCGCGATCAACGCGCTGGCGTTTCTGTTCCAGTTGACGCTTTCCGATGACGAGCTGCAGCAGTTCGTCCAGCAGTACGGCGTGGTTCCCGCGTACTTCTCCTGGGTGTCCGTGATCACCAGCATGTTCCTGCACGGCGGCTGGCTGCACTTCCTGGGCAACATGCTTTACCTCTGGATCTTCGGCGACAACGTCGAGGATCGGATGGGCCACGGCTGGTACCTGATCTTCTATCTGTTGTGCGGCACGGCCGCGGCCGTCGGCCAGGCCATCACGCAGCCGTACTCGTTGATACCGATGATCGGCGCGAGCGGAGCGATTGCCGGTGTGATGGGAGCGTACTTCGTCCTGTTCCCTCACTCGCGCGTCCTCACGGTCGTCTTCATCCTGCTTTTCGTGGACATCATCGAGATTCCGGCCATCTTCTTTCTCGGAATCTGGTTCCTGATGCAGTTCTTCAGTGGCGTTGGATCCCTGGGCTCGGGTTCGGCCTCCGGTGGGGTGGCCTTCTGGGCGCACGTCGCTGGATTCGCGACGGGTGCCGGCATTGGCGCGATGTGGCGGCTCGGTGAGACGAGCGAACGCCGTCGATGGGAAGGGCGCAATTCGCTCTAGGATTTGACCCGCGCCCGCACGTCACGATTGACGCGCGCGAGCTCCACCATCAGACGCTCGAACTCCTTCTGATACTCGTCCGGTTTCAGGAAGCTGCGACGGATCTTCAGTTCTTCCAGCTCTCCCTGAATTGCGTTACGTCGTTGCAGCAGCTTGACGAGCACCTCGTCGGTGGGCGCAGCGCCGGGAAGCGGCCGGTCGAGATAGACGTGGCTGGCCCGAGAACCATCCTCGGATTTGCTGTCGGCGGCGTCCCCACCCACGCCATCGCCGTTGTCATCGATCAATGCCCGCTCGGTCGAAAGCTGACCGCGGCGCTGGTAGTAGCGGCGCACTTCGCCAGTTGCCGCGGCAAACGCTTCCCAGATGGAAATACGGCTGTTCTTGTCGATATCGGCGGTGTCACCTTGAAACGCTTTGATGAAGAACTCAGGGAACACGGTGTCGAAGCGCTGCGCGATCGAATCTGTTGCCGTGATCACGACGCGACGGTCGCCGCTCAAGCGCTCGATGAACGGGAAGCTCGCCGATGAAGTGTTGACGATGACGACCTGGCCGGGAAGACTGGTGAGGAGCTCCGCCCATTGTGCGGACTCGAGGTCGGCGCCGACAAGGTTGAACTTCGCGTCCACGCCGTCGTACGTGCCGTGCCCGATCAGGACGACGAGGAGGAGGTCGTCGCGAGTCATCGCGCGGCGAATCGCGGTCAGGTGCTGGCGAACATTGGCCGCCGTCGCCGCAGTGGCGGCATCGCCGCGATCGTCGAGCACCTTGATCTTGTCGCGAGCCATCTTCATGCGATCGACGAGGATCGACGACAGCTCGCGCGTCCAGGCAGCGTACTGGTCGGCGTACTCTTGACCGCCGCTTGCGCCAGCGACGATCAAGGCGTAGCGTTCATCGGCAGCGGCAGAACGCGGCAGCGCGAGCGCGAGCAGAAACAGCAGGGCGGCGAATCCAATCGCATGCATTCGTCGCGCAGCATTCATCTCAAACCCCATCGTCTCCTCAGGATCCATTCGGCTGCGAGAAGACCGAGGATCGCGGCAAACGACCAGCCGGTGTGCCACAGATCGCGCCTCGTCATCAGTGCCGTTGGGACCGACCCTTTCAGGATAGCCGGAAGCGCGTCAATTTGTGCTTCGGAGAGCATCTGGCCGCCTGACGTGGCGGCGAGGCGTTGGAGGAGCTGCTGGTTGAGGCGCGGGTCCGCCATCTCGGTATCCACCCCGCCAACCAGCACCGAGGTGCTGGAAGAGCCGAGCGGCGTTGACCCGCGTCGCGCGTCGGCGGATACCTTCAGGATGCCACCGGCGGCAGGCGTGACGGTCGCCACGTAATGGCCCGGACCCTCGGAAGCTTCATCGGGCACGGCTTCGATCGATTGGGACTTGCCGTCAGGCGAAGTGACGTGGACGTTCACGGTCACATTGGCCTGCGGCTCGAATGCGGCGTCCCTGGCAAACACCTTGATGGGTAGGGGATCACCTGGGACCGCCGCATGCGGCGTGGTGATTTGAATCGGATCGCTGGCCGCGATCGCCAACCAGCGGACAGCCTGTTTCCAGAACGTGTCGTAGGCGCGGTCCGTTGCCGGCATCATCATGCGCCAACGCCAGGAGGCCTCACCCGTGAACACCATCGCCCGGCCTTCGCCGAAGCGCTGCACGGCCACCAGCGGCCGCGCAGTGCCACCTGCGCCGCTCGTGACGGCTAACACGCTGGCGCCGGCACGAGGAGCGCCAAGCGTCGCAGTGGCGGCCAGCGCAGGCAGCGCGTCCCAGCGTTTGCGCGTGTCTTCGAGCGTCGGAGCAAGCTGCATGATTGGATGAGACTCGCCGTCCGCAGTTAGCGTCACGCGATTGGTTCCGCGCAGCGTGGCCCCTTCCCCGCCGCTCGCCGACGATCCGGAGGAGGCGGCCGGCACGACGCCACTGCCGCGGTCAATCAGATCGAGCGGCAGCACCTCTTCGAGGACCGAGTCGCCGAGACCCTGGCGGAGAAAGGAGCGAGCACCAAGCACGAGCAACCCAGCACCACGCTGGCCAACAAACGCACGCGTGGCTTCGAGCTGCGGCCGTGTCAGGTGATGTGCCTCGACGTTCCCCAGCACGAGCGCATCGTACGCGAACAGCGCCTCACGATTGGCAGGATAGCCACCGGTCAGCGTCTCGGCGCGGCCCCTGCCAGCCTGAATGTAGAACGTATCGGCGCCTTGCTCGTTCTTGCCCTTACGGACAACGGAGTCAATCTCGAGGCCCGGATCGGTCGCCCACGCGCGCTTGAGGAAGCTGTGCTCGAAGCCGGGAGCGCCTTCGACGAGCAACACGCGGCGGGTACGTGATGGTGGCTGGACGAGGACGCTGCGTGAGTTGTTTTCCGGCACCAACTCGCCCGGTGCCGTCGGGATCGTGGCTGTATACACAGTGGGCGCTGATTTACCGGGCGTAACCTGAAAGACCTCGCGGATCGGCACGCCGTCGGCCGCGGGCTGCACTCGTCGCACGTCGATCGGCCGGCCGTTTTCGAGCAGGCGCAGCTCGATCGGCGAACGTTCCTGCCCGTGAGCGACGGCAGACACCGCGAGATCCACGCGTGAGCCGTCGAGAACTTGCTCGGCTGCGGTGACGCTGAGGATTTCGCGGTCCGTGCCCGGCACCGTAGCGCCAACACCGAACGCAAAGATCGGCGGCAGCCCGTCGGCCGCACGCTCGGCTGCGCCGCTCGTGTCTCCTCCATCTGACAGAAGAACAATCCCCGCTACGGCGCGGTTGCGATAGCGGTCGCGGAGCATTGAAAGCGCCGTCGCGAGATCGCTTCGTCTGGCGGACGCGGACAACTGCGGCGGCGCAACCGGCGCCAACGATTCGCCAAAGCCAAGAATCTCGACGGTGAAACGAGAGCCGAGCGTCGGTGCCAGTTGATCGGTGAGAATCTGTCGCGCCCGATCGATGCGGCGCACGCCGCGGCCCGCGTCTTCGATGCTCATGCTGCGCGAGATATCGACGAGAATCGGAACGACGGCGTCCTTGCCGTCGGCCTCGCCGCTCCGAGCGACCGGCCGCATCAGAAAGACGACGAGCGCGGTGAGCGTGACAAAGCGCAGCAGGACCAGCGCGGCGCGGCGTACGGGACTCAGTGTCCAGCGGCTATAGGCGAGCCAGGACACCGCGGCAGCTGCGGCAAGCACGAAGCCGAGCGCCCACCATGGGAGAGGATTGGCGAAGGACACGCGCGCCTACTTCTTTCGCGCGAGCGACTCATAGTAGCGGGCGATGAGCCTCCTGTAGGCGTCGGGCGCGCGATCGCTGCCGCCGCCGCTCAACCGATCCTGCAGACTCTTCCGCGACGCACGCGAGATGATCGACGCCTCGTACCGTTCCAGGGCGGAATCGACGTCCTTTCTGAGGGACTGCCACTGCGAGAAGTCCTGCTTGAAGGCCTCCGTGCCCTGGTCGGTGACGCTCCACTCGTGGCCCTCAGGAGAGATGCCGCCGAGGCCGGAACCTGGCGTACCACGTTCGAGCCGGGACAAGGCTTCACGCGTCCGCTGAAGCTCCTTCGCGTACTCCTGGCGAAGCTGCTGAAGCTCCTTGCCGTTCTGGTCAGCGGAATTGCGTCCGCCGGGTGAGCCACTGCGGCCGCTAGACTCTTTCGCTTCGGCTTCACGAAGCCGTCGCTCGAGGCTATCGAGGCGGTTCCTGAGCGCCTGGGCCTGATCGAGTTCGCGTGACAGGTCTTCGGCGCGATCGTTTCCGGTATTCAGTCGATCGACGGCTCGATCGAGATCGCGCGCGATTTGTTGTTCGCGCGTCGCCAGATCACGGCTTTGCGTGCCTGGCTTTGCGCCGGCCGCCGCGCGCATTTCCGCGGCCGCTTCGCGCATACGATCGGCAATGCGCTGCTGCTGCAGCTCACGGGCCGTGTCCGTCGCTTGATTTCCATCGGCCTGTTTCTGGCCGGACGCCAGTTGCCCTGCGGATCGCTGGAGGTCTTCAACTCGGTCCGCTAACTTGTCCTTCTCACCGGCCAGCCGCCGCCAGCCGTCAGCGTCGGCGGCGCCAGTGCCGCGCTCGAGGCGCCCGGCTTCGCTCGCAATGCGCCGCTGCTCACTCGCGATCTGCTGCGCTTCCATACGTAGCTCGCCGGCCGCGCGCTGACGCCCCTCGGGACTGTCACTGCGCATCTGCTGCTCGAGCTGGCGGAGCGATTCGGCCGCTTGAGCCGCTCGATCTGCGGCCGACCCGGGATCCTGACGTTCGAGCTCGGTTGCAGCGCTCCGCATCCGCTCCGAGGCGCCGCGCATGTCGCCGCTATTATTCTGACGAGCCATCTCGTCGGCCTGCGCTCGAAGCGCGTTTTGCTCGCGTGTGAGCTCCTCGAGCTGCCGTTTCCGCTCCTCCGCCGGCAACGATCGGTTCGCCAATTCGCGCTGCCGCTTGCTCAGTTCTTCCTGCCGGCGCGCGAGCTCGCGGATGCGGTCGAGGGCAGTGTCGCCCTTTTGTTCCTGACGTTCGTCAACCTGCGAGCGGGACTCGTAGTTCGTCCGCTGTTGCCGCTGCAGTTCCTTATCGAAGAGCGCCGACAGATCCTGCCCTTGCCGGCCCGAGCCCCCGGCAGAGGCGCCCGATTGCTGTGCGACCTCCCGCCTGCGGATCTCGGCCTGCGCCTGCAGCAAGCCTTGAAGCGCGGCCATCTCGTGCGCGAGTGCATCACCAGGACGCTTGTCCTGAAGCTGATCGACGGCACGTCCCATGGCGGAGATGGCGGTGCCTACCGGGTCCTGCCCCGCACGCGCGGAACGCAGCTGACGCGGCGGTGCGAATTGCGGCTCGACGCGGAAAGCACCACGCCCACGCCCCCGCGCATTCTGCATCGCGATCTGCTCGACGCGGCCTTTGAGCTCGGCCTGCGCATCCGCGAGCGCGGCGATATCGCTCGCCGACCGTCCGGCGCCCGCTGCCGCCCGACGCTCGATATTCCAGGTGGCGTTGATGATTTCCTTCTGCGCGGTGATCAGATTCTCGATTTGGTCGCCGGACATGCCGGGGACGCTCTGGCTCTGGGCGCTGACGAACTCTTCGGAGAACGGACGCACTTCGAGGAAGAACATGTCGCTGCGCGTTTCGCTCGGCCGCTTGCCGCGTCCGATATCGCGGGCGCGCGCGTAGTACGAGATCACGTCGCCCGGCTGTACGCGCAAGTCCTCCGCCGCCAGAACGTAACTGCCCAGACGTGCCGTGCTCGAGCCTCCATCGCTCGCGGTCAATGGAATAACTTTCGGCTCGCGCCCTGCAACGGCGTATACCAATTCGAATCGCGAGATCCCGTAGTCGTCATCGGCCCGTGCCTGTATCGCCACTTCCTCGAGCGGCGTGATCTGCTGATCGCCCGCCGGCCGGAGGATGCGAACGTCGGGCGGACGGTCGTCCATGAGCCGAATGAAGTACTCGGTGTCGTCAGACGAACGCAGACCATCGCTGTCGGTCAGACCAACGCGATATGAGTCGTCCCTCGTCAGGACCAATTCCCCCTCGAGCGTCCGCTCCGCCGTTCGCTGCAGCGACACGACTTTCGCGCCGCCGAGCGCGAGCTGACCGGTGTCGATGGTCTTATCCGTATGAACGCGAACCTGCACTTTGGTGCCAGCGGGCGCGTAGATATCTCCGCCGTCGCGCTCTTCGCGCGGCTGCTGATCCGTAAACGAGGGGTACTCGTAGCGCAGGTCGATGCGCTCGACGCGCGGTGCAAAGAGGGCCGTGACCGTGTACTCGTCGGATCGCGCGGAGCCCGCCGCCACTCGATAACGGAATGTTCGATCGACCGACTTGAAACGGAATTGATACTGGGTGCCTTCCGTTCCCATCGGCACCGTGCGCTGTTCGTCGCCGGCACTGACCGTCAAGGTCGGCCTGAAACGGCTGAGTTCCCTGCCCCCAACGGTCACCGAAGCACGAATGGTCAGCGAGTGTCCCGCGGCGACCCGCATGTCGCCTGGCATGACCTGAACGTGGATGTAATGCGGAAGGAGCGCAATCCACGCCGCTTCCGAGGCACGAACCAGCTGCGGCCAGGCGAGC
>Ga0075418_10004767_pt1 | contig 15381 bp, 13 predicted proteins | sample SoiMetdeltSBSDD2_FD_81776 | JGI IMG/M metagenome (GOLD analysis project Ga0075418, IMG submission 81776) | Bulk soil microbial communities from a Populus tree surrounding site in Tennessee, USA - Soil MetaG P. deltoides SBSDD2 | ecosystem: Environmental > Terrestrial > Soil > Tree plantation...
GTTGTCGGCGAGCGCGTTCGCGACTTCCTGGAGGGTGCCGATCCGCTCGCGGACGCCGTCGATCAGCCTCTGCGCCGTGGGCGTGTAGGCCTCGGCCGAGGCGAGGAGCGCGACGGCGACGTGCACGGGCTGCTCGAGCGCGACGTTGACGAGGCGGGCCGCGTTCTCCTCGTGACGGTGGCCGCGAGAGTTCGTGAGCGCGCCGAGGAGGCGCTTCGCCTCCGGCAGGTCGGCGCTCGCGCGGCGATCCTGGATCTTGCGCGTGGCGCGGGCGAGCCGCCAGGTCCAGCGGGCGATGATGTCGGCCGGCGCCTCCACCTTGCCCTCGCCGATCGCGCGCAGGAGCACGCGAACGCCCTGGACGCGGTCCTTGTCCCAGGTCGGCGCCGACGTCACCATGGTGACCAGGTCGTCGAAGTCGGCGCGGTCGACCGTGACCGAGACCCGGTCGCCGAGCGCGGAGAGGCGCAGGCGGCGGTTCGGGTTCTCGGCGGCGCAGCTCATGAGGAAGGCCTCGCGGCAGCCGCGGCTGGCGCGGGCGAGCTTCTCGGCGAAGGCCTGGCGCTCCTCGAAGCGCAGCTGCCGCCCGGCGATGCGGGCCCAGAGGAGCTGCTCGTCCTCGGCGAGGCGGCTGGGAGCGACGCGTTCCCACTCGCGCGTGATCACCGTGACGCGGCGGCGCGCGTCAGGCGTCACCGGGACGAGCCAGGGCGCGGGCGAGAGCTTCCGTTTGGCCCGACGCTGCACGCGGCGGCGCGGGGCGGGCGTGACCCGGGCGCCGGGCCGGTAGAAGTCCGAGTCGAGCAGGCTGTGGATCGTGATCGTGCGGTCGTTGTGCGTGGCCGCGTCGTCCACGAAGTCGACGACGATCCCGGCTTCCTTCCTCGGCGCGAGGCGCATGACGCGGCCGATTCGCTGCTGATAGACGCGCCGGCTGGCAGTCGGCGCCAGGTGCATGCAGACGGTGGCGCGGGGCGAGTTCCAACCCTCGGCGAGGAGCTGGGCGTTGACGAGGACGTTGATCTCGCCGCGCTCGTACGCGGCGAGCGTCTCGGCGAGCTTGACAGGCGGCGTCCGCCCGCTCACGGCCTCGGCCTTGAGGCCGGCGGCGCGGAACTCGCGCGCGAGGTTGTAGGCATGCTCGACGCCGGCCGCGTACACGATCCCCGGCGTCTGGTCGAAGCGGTCGCGGAAGAGGCTCGCGGCCGCCTGGTTGAAAATCTCCTGGTCGAGAACCTTGGCCAGGATCTCCTGGTCGTAGTCGCCGCCGACGATCGGGACAGACGAGATCGCCGCCGCTGGGCGGACTCTGAGCGAGCGCAGCGGCGCGATCAGGCCCCGGCGCGCGGCGTCGCCGAGCGGCAGGTCGTCGACCGAGGCCGGGAAGACGTCCGAGACCTGCTTGGCGATCAGCTGCTCGGTCGCCGTCATGCCGATGTAGATCGGCTCGGTCAGGCTCCTGATGGCGGCGCTCGTCTTCTCCCCGAGCGCCGTGTGGGCCTCGTCGCAGATGACCAGCTGGTAGGCCTTGCGCGAGAGGGAGTCGACGTGCCGCGCGAACCACGCGTAGGTCTGGATCGTGATCGGGTTCTCGCGCAGGGGCTCGCGGTCGCGGAGCACCGCCTCGTGCAGGCGCTCGCCGTAGCCCTCCGTGGTCAGGTCGTTCGTGAACTGGTTTACGAGGAGGCGCCTGTGCGTGAGGATGAGGACGCCCATCGTCTTCGCGGCCTCGACGAAACCGCCGGCGGCGATCGTCTTCCCGGAAGCCGTCGGGTGGCGGAAGCGGAACCGTCGTACCGCCCCCGGGTCGTCGCCCGGCGCGATCTCGTCGATCGCCTCGCCCTCGGCCTCGACGTCGACCTCGACCTCGACCTCGACCTCGACCTCCTCTTCCTCCGCGCCCGCCTCCTCCTCGAAGTCTTCTTCGTCCTCGACGCGCTCCTCGAGCTGCGCCGTGTGCCCGTTGCCGTTCCCGTTCTCCGCCTCGTCCTCGTGCCGCGCGATCAGCTCGGCGAGCATGCCGGCGAGCGCGTCGATCTGGTGGCGGCGGAGCTCCGTGCCGGAGGCGAGCCGCGGCGGTCGGTCGGTCAGCACGCGCTCGATGCCCAGCATGAGCGCGTAGTTGACCTTCCACTCCGACGACGGGGAGCGTCTGCCGGACTCCATCTCGGCCAGGGCCGCGTCGAGCGCCCTTCTGCGGGCATGGCCTTCCGCAAGGACGCTGGCGGCGTCCTCGCCGGGGTGGAGGAAGGACTCGCCTGACCACGCTTCCGCGCGGAGGGCGGCGGCCGTCAAGGCGTCCGTTTCCTCCGACTGGACAGTCGGATCGTGTATCGCTTCTTGCATGGACGCAGCGCCGTTGCGCTGCCCGAACCAGAGAGTGTGCGCGAGGAATCTCGCGCCGGCCCTCACATCATACCGGATTCGTAGGGCGGGAGGCCTCTACGTCTGGTGCTTCAAGGCGACCGCCTGCTGCATGCCGACGGCTTTCTTCATGTACTCGTACGCTATCTCGGCGTTGCCCTCGGCCTCGTACAGCTCGCCCATCTGGGCGTACACGCGGGCGAGGTAGCGGTTCGGGTTCGTCGGGCGCAGGAGCTCCGCGGCGAGCTCGTACAGCTCGAGCGCGCGCCCCCGGTCGCCCATCTCCTCGTAGATCTCCGCCAGGGTCGAGTAGCTCCGCGCGGCGTCCTCGGGCGCGGCGTCCGAGATGATCCCGGCGATCTGCATCGCGAGCGCGGCCGCTTCCTCCTTGCGCTCCAGCCGCGTGAGCGCGCGCGCCTCCTCCAGCCGGTACTGGGCCCGCTCGACGGCGTTGCCGCTCGTCTGCAGGAGCGGCCAGCCCTCCTCGAGCAGCGCGAGCGCCTCGTCGGGCCGGCCCCGGTCGAGCTCGATGTGGGCGAGGAGCTGGTGGGCCCGCGCCGTGCGGTACGTGTCCTCGGTCATGCGCAGGACCTCGAGCGCGCGGCGTGCGTAGCGCGCGGCCGTCTCGCTGTCGTTCCGCTCGGCGTGGAGGCGGGACTGCGTCCAGTAGAGGTTGATCCGCACGTTCGGGTTGATGGAGTCCTTGCCGAGCGCAAGCGCGTTGGCGAGGACCTCCTCGGCGCGGCCGAAGTTCCCGCTGTCGATGAGGGCGTCGCCCAGGAGAAGCTGGAAGCGGATGCGCTCGAGCTGGTCGTCGCGGCCGTCCGCGGCGGCGAGGCAGCGCTCGAAGACGGCGATCGCCGACTCGAGCTCGCCCACCATCGCGTACGCGCGCCCGAGCGAGTCGGCTAGGTCAGGGTTCGCCGTCTCGTCCGCGCCGGAAAGCTGGATCGCGGTCTCGAAGTGCTCGATCGCTGTGCGCGGGTCCCCGCGCCTGTACGCGACCTGGCCGAGGCCGGCCTGCGCGTCCGAGCGGTCACGGTCGTCCGTGGCCTGGTCGAGCAGCTGCGTGTAGAGGTCGTCGGCCAGCTCGAGGTCGTCGAGGCGCAGCGCGACCTCGGCTTCCAGGGCCTTGCCGTCGCGCGCCTCGGGGTCCGAGCCCGTGGCGAGGTAGTCCTCGGAGACGCCCAGCCGCCGCCCTAGCTCGCGAAGGAGCTGGAGGGAGGGGATCCGGTCGCCCGACTCGATCCGCGAGATGTACGCCGGCGAGCAGCCCGAAAAAGCCAGCTGTCGCTGGCTGAGCCCGGCGGTCTCCCGCGCGGCGCGAAGGCGGCTTCCTACCGCCTGCGGATCGTCGACGTGGGTTGACTTTTGTCGTGGCATCTGACGCCTAATGTACTGTCACGCATTGCCCTCGGGCCCGGGGCTGTCCAGTTGTCGGTACGACGAAAGGATGGCTCCATGAAGATTCGGGTGGCGTTGCTTTGCGCTGCGCTCGGATCGCTTGCCGCCCTTGTCGGCGGCACGCCGTGGCATTAGCGTAGGAAGATCGTAACGGGGTGGCGGGGAATTTTCACCCCGCCACCCCGTTACCTTTGGCGATGCGGCCTCGAAGGCTCTTGCAGGCGGCCGGCCCGGCCGGGGAGAGTCGTCTGCCGACGCGTAGACAGGGAGCTCGAGGTGGGGAGGATCGATCGGTCGCATCGCAGGTGTCGCGCCGCCGGAGAAGAGTCGGGGGCCCGCCTGCGGTTGCGGGCCCCCGGAGCATCAACGGCACTGACTATTGTCGTTTGTAATCGGTCGGCGAGCCTCCCCGGAAGGGGTGATTCGGAGCCTGTCGGAAGGGGGAGCTAGTCTCGGCGCATGGATTGGGACGCCCACGCCGAGCGCGAAGAGGGTCGCTACGCCGACGGTCTCGACCGGCTTCCCGACGAGGCGGACGCCCGCCAGAAGCAGCTGGTGCGCATGGCGATGGCGGCGACCGGGACCGGCCTCGTCAGGTTGATGCAGGGACGGCGTGCCGAGGCGGCGGGCTGGTTCGCGCGATCGGCGGAACGCTTCCGCGAGAGCTACGCCGATGCCCCGCCGGGGAGCTGGGGTCGGCTGATCGGCGCGGTCAAGGCGCGCGTGCTCGCGGGCGACTGGGGCGGGGCCGACGCCGACGCCGCCTGGGCCCTCGAGCAGGGCTCGGCCGACGGGGAGTCGCCGATCGGGCTCTACGCCGCGGCGCTTGCGCTGCTCGTCCTCGGCCGCGACGAGGAGGCGGCGGCCACGGCCGCGCCGCTCGTGGACGCCGCGGAGGACGCGTTCCCGCGCCCCGTGGCCGAGTCGCTCGCCGGGCTCGCAGCCGGTGACGGCGCCGCGTACCGGGAGGCGGTGGCGCGCGTGCTCGCGTCCTTCGAGAGCCGGGACGAGTACCTCGAGGGCATCCCTGTGGCCGACACGGTCATCGTCCTCCAGGCGCTCGCAGAACGGCGCGGAATGGCGGCAGAGCTTCGCTCGCCGCTTCTGCCGGAGGAGCTCGGAGGCTAGGTCGGGGGGCCGTCACCGTCGTGCTCGGCGATGTCGACCGAGACGATGGTGTCGGGCTTGAGGAAGCGGCCGCTGACGAACGGCCAGTCGCCGCTGTCGTCCGCGACCTGGCTCATGAGCGATTTCGCGTGCTGCTTGGCGGCCTCGAGGTCGGCGAAGTCGCCGGAGTCGACGCGCTCGCCGTTCGTGAGCCTGATCAGCACCCGGAACAGCGTGACGGAGTCGGCCTCCGCCACCGGGGCCTCGGGCGCGACGGGCTCGGGCGCGACAGGGGCGGGGTCGGGCTGCGGCTCGGGCTCCGGCTGGGCCGCCGCGGGCGGGTAGGGCGCGGGCAGCGGATCGGGCTCGGGCTGCGGAAGGGGCTCGGGCGATGCAACCGGCTCGGGTGCCTGGACGGGCTCCGGCGCGGGAACGATCTCGGGGGCCTGAAGGGGCTCGACGGTGGCGGCCGGTTCGAGGGCCGGCGCGGGCCCGGGCTCAGGCTCGGGCTCGACGACCGGCTCGGAGACCAGGAGGGGCTGCGGGGCGGGCGTCGGCTCGACGGGCGCGACAGGCTCGGGCATGGGCGGCTCGGCCTGGGGAAGCGGCTCGTCCGCCGGCACCTGGAGGAAGGGCTCGACGGGCTCGGCCGGCACGGGCTCGGACATCGCCGGGGCGACGGGCTCGGGCTCGGGTGCGGGAACCTGGAGGAGCGGGGCCGCCTCGGGCGGCACGACACCGTTCGTGTGCGGGACGGCGGGGGCCTCCGGCGCGGGCGCGGGCTCGAGCGCGGGCTCCGGCGCAGTCTCGGGCTCGTGCGCGACCGGAGCCGGCTCGGGCTCGGGGATGGGGTCGGGCGAAATCTGGGGCCAGCCGGCCTCGACCTCGGGCTCGGCGGTGGGCTCGGGAGCGGCCTCGACGACCGGCTCGGGTGCCACTTCGGCGACGGGCTCGGGCTCGGCGACAGGCTCGGCTTCGGCGACAGGCTCGGGCTCGGGAGCGGCCTCGGCGACCGGCTCTGCCTCGACTGCCTCGGCCTCGACGACCGGCTCGGGCGCCGGGGTCGCGACCTGGAGCGGCCTGGAGTACACGTCGCTCGAGATCTCGGCGAGCTCGCCGCGCGTCGAGACGACGAACCTCAGGTCCTCGCGCCCGAGGCCCTCGCGGATGTTCCGGAGAAGCACCTCGTCGGTCGGGTCGGCGATCGCCACGACGGGCATGCCGTTCTCGAAGGCGTAGGGGAGGGCGCGGAAGAGCTTCGCCTGCTCTTCGGTGAAGAGGCCGGCCGCGGCCGGGTCGACGATCTGCTCGCGCAGCGTGACGAACTCGAGGCCCTTCTGGCCGGCAAGCAGGCGCGCAAGGTCGACCTCGGAGATGAGGCCGCGCTCGGTCAGGATCTCGCCGAGGCGCTTGCCGGTCTTGACGCCTTCTTCGAGGGCGTTCTCGATCGTCTCCGCGGGCAGGAGGCCGGCGCGGAAGATGAGGGTCCCGAGGGGCGCGTCAGGGCGTTCGCGAAGCGGAGTGCTCACAGGCTCTCCATTCGCCGGCCGCTGTGTGCCAGGCTCGTCGCCAGAGGGTTGAAACGAATGCACGTCATGAGCCGCAAAGGGGACGGAATGTCCCGTCCTACGTCGGAGTATCGTCCGTTCCCGGGGCCCGGTTATCACCCTCCTGGGTGATACCCAACCCCTCATACCGTCTTCCTACACGAGCAGGCCGGTGACGTACATGATCGCCAGCCCCGAAAGGAAGCCGCCGACGGCGTAGCCCGACGTGAGGCCGCCCGGGGCGCGGCGCGCGACGTAGCGCACGACCTCGACGACGACCTGGAGCGCGGCCCCTGCGGCGAGCGAGAAGAAGAGGACGCCGAGGACGTCGTTGGTGATGTAGCCGCCGATCCAGGCGCCGAGGATCGTGGGCGCGCCGGCGATCAGGGCGAGGAGGGCGAGCCGGCCGAGTCCGGGCGCGCGCCCCTCTGCGGCGGGCGCGGCGATCCCGAGCCCCTCGGTGACGTTGTGGATCATGAAGCCGACGATCAGGAACGTCCCCAGCGTCAGCTCGCCGAGGGCGAACGAGGTCCCGATCGCGAGGCCCTCCCCGAGGTTGTGGACGCCGATGCCGATCGCGACGAGCATCGCCAGTGCGAGCCCGCCGAGCGTGCCGCCCGGAGAGGTGCCCCGGGAGGACAACCGCTGCGAGAGGAACGTCAGCGCCAGGTAGCTGATGGCCACGCCGAGAACGACCAGGCCAGGCCCGCCGAGCGCGCCTGGCAGCACCGCCTGGAGCTCGAGCGCCTCTGCGAGCGCCTCGACGGCGAGGAACGTGAGCAGGCCGCCGGTCAGCGCCATGAACGCGGCGAGCCACTGGGGGCGCGCACGGCGCAGCGACGGCAGCCAGAGGAGGCCCAGCGCGATGGGCACGATGCCCACGAGCGCGCCGATGAGCGCGTAGCCGAAGAACCCGTCCACGCTCGGGCCGGGCGTCTCCACGGCCGCGGCGACCTCGGCGGTCGTCTGGATCCCGGTCGAGCTGGTCACGCCGACGGCGAGCGGCTCGTCCTGCACCCAGTCGTAGGGCACGACGATCGTGGACGAGCGCAGGCGCCCGAGCGTCTCGTCGCCCTCGACCGTGAAGGGGACGATCGCGTCGTCGACGGTCACGGTGGCGATGGTCAGGTCCTCGCGCTGCGGGTTCGTGACACGGATCCGCACCTCGCCGGGCGAGAGCTCGACGCGCCTGATGTCGAACTCGTCCGCGGGCGGCGGGCTCTGGCCGACCAGCTCGAGCACCGAGCCGCCGCGCGCCGAGAAGAGCGCGACGACGGCGACGAGCAGGAGGATCGGCACGAGCGCCCAGAGCCGCCAGCGCGTCGTGTCTCCGGGGCGCTGCGTGTTCTCGGCGACTGAGCGAGCCTCCACGATCAGGCCTAGTCCTCGACCTCGAAGAAGCCCATCCAGCCGAGCTCCGCGAACTCGGACTGGTGCGCGTGGAACATGAAGCGGCCGGTGTTGGCGAAGTCGATCTCGATGATCCCGCGCTGGCCCTGGCAGAGCATCACGGTGTCCGTGTACTCGAAGTAGTCGGTCGAGCCGGTCGGGTAGTAGCGGAAGAAGTCGCCGTGCAGGTGGAACGAGTTGATCAGGTCGAACTCGGTCAGGTTGGCGAGGTAGATGCGCACGGTCTGCGAGCGCTTGACCTTGATCGGATAGCGCGCGTAGAAGAACGCGGGGCCGTTGACCGCGTAGAAGTTGTTCTCGCCGTCGCCGTCCGTGTCGAAGGCGTTCATGACCATGACCAGCTCCTGCGCGGGCGGGCGCGGCTCGGGCGGGTCGATGATGAACGCGCCGTAGAGACCCTTGTGGATGTGCTTCTTCAGCGGCGTCGCATGGCAGTGGTAGAGGTGCATCCCGTACGGGCGCGCCGGAAACTCGTACGTGAACCGGTCCCCGGGGTTCACGACCTCGAAGACGCCGTCCATGTTCGACGGGTGGATGCCGTGGAAGTGGATCGTGTGCGGGTGCGCGCCCCCGTTGGCGAACTCGACCCGCAGGATGTCGTCCTCCGTCGCGCGGATGACGGGGCCGGGAACGGTGCCGTTGTAGGTCCACGCGGGGTAGACGACCCCCTTGGCGACCTCGATCTCCCGGTCCTGCGCGATCAGCGTGTACTCGCGGACGCGCCCGGGCTGGTGCGGCAGCGCGGCCGGCGGATAGGTCAGCGCGTCGAGGTCGCCTGCCTGCCCCGGGGCCGGGACCTCCTCGCCGATCATCGCCGCGTGCCCGGCGTTGAAGGCGTGGCCGGGGCCGAGGTGCGTCGCCTCCCGCGTCCTCCCGCCCGCGAGGGCCATGCCGGCGAAAGGGGCCGCCGCCACGACGGGCGCGGCGCCCACGATCAGCTGACGGCGGGTGACTCCTCGATCCTTAGACACGTCTAAATCATAGTTTCGACGCGTGCGCTCCGCAAGGATGCCAAGACGCCGAGGGCCGGGTTTCCCCGGCCCTCGTGCCGTTTTCGTGGGTTTTGCGGGTTACTGGGCCTTGAAGACCCAGAGGCCGGTGTTCATGTCGGATGCGACCACGTAGCCGGAACCGAGCGCCACGCCCCAGATCTCCACGAACTCCTCACCCGGGTAGAAGACGCCGAGCGGATCCTCGCCCTTCTCGGGTGGGATGAACTGCCCGATGATCTTCGGGCTCGAGGGGTTGCGGATGTCCCAGATGACGACTCCCTCCGTGTACCAGGAGGTATAGAGCCGCTTCCCGTCGATCTTCGGGTCGTGGATCGTGAAGTCGCCGGGGCCGGGCGGCGGGAATTGTCCCGTGCTCGGGAGCTTGAGCGTCGCGAGCTCCACCGGGTTGGCCTTGTCCGAGATGTCGTAGATGTGGCCGTAGCCCCAGCCGGTCTCGGCATCCGGGTTGACCGTCGGGTCGAAGTCCTCGTCCGTCTGGACGAGGAGGTTGCCCTTCCAGTTCGTCCATGCGGAGTGCGCGTTGCCCTCCTGGCCGGCCTTGAAGGTGGTGCGGCCGAGGAACTTCGGGTTGGACGGGTCACGCACGTCGAGCATGACCGTGCCGAAGTCCCAGTAGGAGACGTACGCGATCCGGGAGTCGACGTAGACCGAGTGCACGAAGTTGAACGCGAACGTGCCCTGGCCCGCGTCGGGCGTGACGCCCATGTCGCGCCAGGCGCTCCAGTCGCCGACCTGCACCGGGTTCCGCGGGTCGGTGACGTCGACGATGCGGAACTCGGGGTTGACCTCGTCCGGGTCCTCGCCGTTGAAGAAGGCGTCGACCTCGTGGAAGTTGGCGGCCTCGTAGACGAACGCCTTCTTGCCGCGCGCCTCCATCCAGAGCTCGTGCACGCCGAAGATCCCGCTCTGGCGCAGGGAGAGCAGCTCAGGATCGGACGGATCGGTCACGTCGTAGAGGCCGATGCCGGTGAACCCGCCGGGGGCGCAGTCCTGGAAGCTCACGACCGCCAGGTCGCCCCTGAACTTGCGGGAGTTGACCTTGCGGACCTGCACCTTCTCCGTCCACGACTTCGCCAGCCTGGGGTCGGACGCCCCGTCCGCGAAGGTGGCGACGAGCTCGGGGTCCTTCGGGTTAGAAAGATCGTAGGCGCGCACGCCGAGCGCACGGCAGAACTCGCCGCTGTCGGAGAACAGGCCCCAGCTCCCCATGTAGGCAAAGCCCTTGTGCACGACGATGTCGCCGTGCGGCCCGCCGGGATCGTCATGGCCGAGGACCTTGACGCGCAGCTGCTTGGACCCGCGGGCGGTCGCCGGTCCAGGCTGGCCCGGCGTCGCGTCGGCGTTCCAGTGCGCCGCCTTCTTCTTGAGATGGTGTGGCCGCAGCATCTCGTCGGCCGTCGCCGACGCGGTTGCGGAGAACACCAACGCCGTCGCAAGCAACGCGACGGCCGCTACCCGAAGTGATCTCATCTGCCCTCCCTGCTCGTTTACCCCTTCGCCGCGCGGAGACAGATGAAGCTAGCACCCGGAATGACGCAAGTGAAGTCCAGGATTTGCGACGAAACCGCGTTCGGATTCGGCTGGATCGCCGAGGAGCCGGCCCTGCTCGAGCGCGCCTCGCATGCCCTGCGCGCGAGCGGGCGGGTATGGCTGGTCGATCCCGTGGACGGGGTCGACGTCGACGCCCACGTGCGCGCGCTCGGCGAGCCCGCGGGCGTTCTCCAGCTCATCGACCGCCACGACCGCGACTGCGCGCTCTTCGCCGAGCGCTACGGCGTCCCGCACCATCGGGTGCCGACCGAGCCGCCCCCGGGGTCGCCGTTCGAGGTCATCCGACTGCTGGACATGCCCGGCTGGCGCGAGACCGCGCTCTGGTGGCGCGACGAGCGGGTGCTCGTGTGCGCCGAGTCCCTGGGGACGACGGCGTACTTCCTGGGGCCCGGCGAGCACATCGGCGTGCATCCGTTCCTCCGCCTCTACCAGCCCAAGGCGCTCCGCCGGGTCGCTCGAGATCTCACGCCGAAGCACGTTCTGGTCGGTCACGGCGAGGGAATCCACGGCGAGCAGGTCGCGTTGGCCACGGCGAAGGCGATCCGAAGTGCACGCCCCGGGGCGCCGCGCTGGATCGCGCATCAGATTCGAAGGAGGCGACGATGAGAGCCGACCTTACGATCGGGGGGACCTTTCCGGATCTCCGCCTGCCCGAGACGACGGGCAAGGAGCTCGCGCTGAGCGAGATCGCCCCTGCCCAGCCGCTCGTGCTCGCGTTCGTCCGCGGCTGGTGGTGCCCGAAGGAGCAGGTCCGCCTCCGCGACCTCGTCTTCCTCCAGGACGAGATCCAGCGCGAGTACGGGAAGATCGCCGTGGCGACCGTCGACGACCCGTACGTGAACGGCGCCCTGCGGGCGGGCCTCGGCGCCGACTTCCCCCTTCTCTCCGACGCCGACCGTGCGGTGGCGGGCGAGCTCGAGCTCCTCGAGCTGACGGACGAGACCCACCGGCCGTTCCTCCCGTACACGTTCGTCCTCGATTCGCTCCGCCGCATACACAGGGTCTGGTGCGGCTTCTGGTACTGGGGCAACCCGACGCCCGACGAGCTGCGGCTCGCCCTGCGCGAGATCACGGCCGCCGAGCAGCCGAGCTTCGATCCTCAGGCGACCTGGGACGCGGGCGGAGCGGCACCGCCGGACGCGGGCATCGACGCCCCCGTCGTGTGGATCCGCGAGAGCTCGCAGGGTCACGAGCTCCAGCGCGGCGTGCACGAGGGCGCGATCCCCGACGTCGGCGAGGAGCTGGGACGCTCGATGGTGGACGGACGGCCCTGGGTCGTCCGCCGGGTCGAGGAGGCGAACGGCCGTGTGGCGATCCACGTGAGCAAGGAGGGCCCAACCGGCGACCCGCACCGCGTCGGCCACCACATCACGGTCCCGCCGCGCGTGCCCTAGAGTCACGCGTCACATGCGCGGGCAGGCATCGGCGCTCTTGCGGTCGCTGGCGGGCTGCGTTGCGGCGGGCGTCGTCGTCGGTCTCCTCGTGGCCGGGCTCGGGTCCCGCGTGGTGATGCGCGTCCTGGCGCTCGCCGACGCCGATGCGCGCGGCACCGTCACCGAGGCCGGGAACCGGGTCGGCGAGATCACCGGCGGCGGGACGCTCGCCCTGATCCTCTTCGTCGGCATTCCGGCCGGCGTGGCCGCGGGGCTGATCGTCTTCCTGGTCCGGCGCTGGCTGCCCTCGCGTCTCGTCTGGCGCGGGCTGGCGCTGTCCCTCGCTCTCCTCGCCCTGCTCGCCGGCACGGTGATCGACGCCGACAACATCGACTTCCGTCTCCTGGAGCCGTCCGGCCTCGCGGTCGCGCTCTTCGGTGTGCTCTTCTTCCTGGCCGGCTACGTGCTCGCGGTGCTCGCCGACCGCTGGGCCCCCGGGGCGCCGCCGGTCTTCTACCGCCGAGGCGTGACCGTTGCGGGGGCGATCGTTCTCGCCGTGGTCGTCGGGCTCGGCCTGGCCGACCTGGGCCGGGAGATCGCCGAGATCGTCTAACTGCGGGCAGGAGCGCGGCGTCGTAGCGGGCGTGAGCCCGTGATGCTGGCAACCAGGCTCGAGGACGGGCTCGGCGGCATCGCCGGGATCACCGCCAGGACCCCGCGGGACGAGCAGCTGTCGGCGGGGCTGGTCTGCTGCGACGTTCCCGGCAGCGTAGGAGAGGACGTCGTGCCGCGCCTGCGCGAGGAGCACGGGGGTGGTCGCGAGCATGACGCCGTACGCGACGCGCTACCTGAGGTTCGGCCCGAGCATCGCCAACTTCGAAGACGATGTCGACCGCGCGGTGGCCGCGGTTGCGGCCCTCTCCCGCTAGTCCGCGGCGAGCCGGTCGAGCGTCTTCGCCGCGAGCCGGTCGAGCGCCTGCACCGAGAGCTCGAGGTGCTCGGGCTTCGTGTCCTCGAGCTTCGTATGCGAGAGCCCGCGGAGGCTCTGGACGAAGAGCATCACGGTGGGGACTCCCGCGCGCGCGACCTCGGCCGCGTCGTGGAGCGGGCCGCTCGGGAGGCGGTGCGACTGTCCCGAGACCTCGGTGACGGCCTCGTCGGCGAGCCCGATGAGCGCCTCGTCGAAGAGGATCGGGTCGATGCGCCAGATGCGCTCCCACTCGACCTCGACGTCCTCCTCGCCGGCGAAGCGCTCGCCCGCCTCCTTGGCCTCTGCGAGCATGGCGGCGAGCTTCTCCCCGTCGAGGTGGCGCTGGTCGAGGAGCACCGTCGCGGTCTCGACGACCGACGTGACGATCCCCGGCTTCGTCACGCAGCTCCCCATCGTGCACACCGCGCCGTCGCCCGTGCGCGCGGCGATGCCGCGGATCTCGAGCGCGAGCTTCGCGGCCGCTGCGAGCGCGTCGCGGCGCTTGTCCATCGGGGTCGAGCCGGCATGGGCCGCCTGGCCGCGGAACGTGATCTGGTGGCGCTCGACCCCGAACGTCCCGAGGACGACGCCGAGCGGCAGGTCCATCGACTCCAGCACGGGGCCCTGCTCGATGTGAAGCTCGAGGTAGGCGGCCGCGCTCTCGAGCTGCGAATGCGCGTCGAGCGCCCGGTCGATGTCGACGCCGTGCTCGCGCAGGGCATCCTCCCAGCGGATTCCGCCGGCGTCCGTCCGCTCGCGCAGGTCGGCCTGGTCGTCCATCGTTCCCGAGGCGGCGCTCGACCCGAAGAGGGAGCGCCCGAAGCGGGCGCCTTCCTCGTCCGCCCAGCTCACGAGCCTCACGGTGACGGGCGGCGTCCCGTCCTCGGCGATCCGGCGCAGCACCTCCACGCCGGCGACGACGTTGAGCGCGCCGTCGAGCCAGCCGCCGTTCGGCACGGAGTCGATGTGGCCCCCGATCACGAGGGCCCGGTCCGAGTCGCCGCGCAGCGTGAACCACTGGTTGCCGGCCGCGTCGATCTCCTCCTGGGCGCCCGTGGGCGCGACCTTTTCGGAAAGCCAGTCCTTGGCGGCCACCCAGGTGTCCGTCCAGGCCACGCGCTGAGCCCCGTCCTCGTCACCCGTCAGCTCACGGAGCTCGCGAAGCTCGTCGACGGTGCGGCCTGGTTGGAGCGGCACGGCAGGGAATGTATAGAGTCCCAGCCCTATGGGACGCGGGTCGAGGCCGATCAAGCGCTGGCGAAACGACCGCCAGCGCAAGAAGAAGGAGCGCGAGAGGCGCCAGGCCGCCGACGTCGGCGCGTCGCGCGGGAAGACGAAGCCCGCGCCGTGAGCCTCGTCACGGCGATCCACCTCTACGTCACCGACCTCGACCGCTCGAACGACTGGTACACGCGCCTCCTGGGGCGCGGGCCCGCGGCCGCCTACGACGAGGGCGAGAACGCCCACAGCGCCTTCTTCGTGCTCGAGGGCCAGACCTTCCTCGTGCTCACGTGGGACCCCGAGCGCGGCCGCGAGATCGGCGGCAGCTCCCGCCTGGAGCTCGCCGCCGAGGACATTCAGGTCGAGATCGACCGGCTCGAGCGGCAAGGCATCGAAGGCGGGCGGATCACCCAGACGCGCTTCGGCACGGAGGTCTACGACCTCGCCGACCCGGACGGCCATCTCGTCCGCATCGGCCCGGCCTGGACCCTGCACGCCATCGAGGGCGCGGTCTAGTCCCCTCCCGGGCGTTCCTCCTCGTCAACCCGAGGTCCGGCTCGGGCTCGCCGTCGGCCGAGGAGCTCGTCGCCGAGGCGGAGGCGCTCGGCATCGAGGCGCACGTGCTGGCGGAAGGGGAGGACGCCGCGGAGCTGGCGGGCCGCGCGGCCGAGGGCGGCGCGCCTGCCCTGGGCATCGCCGGGGGTGACGGGTCGCTGGCCGCCGTGGCGGGCGTGGCGCTCGAGCGGGACCGGCCGTTCGTCGTCGTGCCCTTCGGGACACGGAACCACTTCGCGCGCGATCTCGGGCTCGACGCCGACGACCCCCTCGCGGCGCTCGGGGCCTTCCAGGGGCAGGAGCGGCAGGTCGACGTCGGAGTCGTGGACGGGGGCGTGTTCCTCAACAACGTCTCCCTCGGGATCTACGCGAGCTTCGTGCACGACCCGCGGCGCAAGACCCGCAACCGACTGGTCGCGGCCCTCCGCATGCTCCCCGCCGCGTTCGGCCGCTCGCGCCAGCCGCTGTCGCTCGTCTTCGACGTCGACGGCAGCCGTGAGGAGCGCCAGGCCCTGATCGTCCTCGCGGCCAACAACGACTACGGAGGAAGCTCGCTCGCCGAGCTCGGCACACGGGACCGGCTGGACGAGGGGCGCCTGCACGTCTACGTTCTCGAGCCTCTTGGCCGGGCGGCGTTTGTCGCGCTGCTCGGCAAGGCCGCGCAGGGGCGCCCCGACGAGGCGGAAGGCCTCGAGGAATGGGCGTGCGAGCGGATCACGATCGATGCGCGACGATCGCGCGTCCACGCAGCGATCGACGGCGAGCCGGCCGTGCTGGCGCCGCCGGTGGAGCTGGAGGTCAGGCCGCGTGCGCTGCGGGTGCTGACGCCGGCCTGACGACCACCCGGTCGCCCGCCGCCAGACGCA
>Ga0075418_10004769_pt1 | contig 15379 bp, 10 predicted proteins | sample SoiMetdeltSBSDD2_FD_81776 | JGI IMG/M metagenome (GOLD analysis project Ga0075418, IMG submission 81776) | Bulk soil microbial communities from a Populus tree surrounding site in Tennessee, USA - Soil MetaG P. deltoides SBSDD2 | ecosystem: Environmental > Terrestrial > Soil > Tree plantation...
ATTTACCCCGGAACCGGCACGCCCGGGAAGCCCGAGACCGGCATTCCCAAGAATTTTGAGAGTCGAGTGAAACTCGAAAACCCGGGGCGACGCGAAGCACGGGAGGTTGATATCCGCATGAATGAACCTCTGCGCTACGAAGGGCTGACCTTCTATCAATATCAAATGGGCCGCGACGAACTCGAACACAACCGCGGCACCAGCACGCTCCAGGTCGTCCGCAACCCGAGTTGGCTCGCGCCGTATTTCGGCTGTATGCTCGTCGCTGGCGGTATGGTCGTGCAATTCCTATCTCACTTAATCGGATTTATCAGGAAACGAACGCGCTCATGAACAAGAAATGGATACCGTGGGTTGTTGTCGCCATTTTCGGCGTCTGGGTTCTTTCCACCTTGCGCATGCCGCGCGACAAAAAATTGGCCATGAGCGAGTTTGGCAAATTGCCGGTGATCGCCAACGGCCGGCTGCAACCCATGGATTCCCTCGCCCGCAACTCACTGTTGCAGATTCGCGAAAAGCAGAGCGTTCGTCTGCTGGATGAACAACGCCAAATGGGTGCTACCGAATGGCTCATGGAAGTCATGATGCACCAGGACAAGGCCGACACTCGCAAAGTCTTCCGCATCGATCATCCCGAAGTGAAGAGCCTCCTCAAACTTCCCGAAAAGGACGCCGCCGCCGGTGAAGACGGCAAACACTACTCATGGAACCAAATCAAGCCTTCTCTGCAGGTCATTGAAGAGCAGGGCAAGCGCATTGCGCCGATTGAAGCCGCCCTCCGTAAGCCTTTCGACCGGGCCATCATGAAACTGCAAAACGCGCTCTTCCTCTACATGCGGTTGAAAAACACCATTCATCCGGAAAACTCGACCAACTTTGTTGCCGACCTCGAGCGCTACGTGGCGTCCATCAAACCCGGCCTGAAAGCTTTCGAGCTCCGGCAGCAGGAGAAAGCGCATGATGAAGAAGCCTTGCAGACCTTCGGCGACTTCGCCCAGAAGTTCGACATCATGATTCGCATGGAAACTCCGCTCCTGGTGCCGCCGCATCACCCCGAGCGGCCCGATGATGACTGGATTCGCATCGGTGAAGATCTCATTGAGGTTGCCCGTGGCGAAGAAATGCATTTTGCGGTCCCGGCTTATGCGAACATGGCGCTGGCGTTTCGTGAGGGACGCGCCGCGGATTTCAACAAAGCGGTGGCCGATTATCGTGCCGCGCTCGCGCCGCGCTTTACGGCCCAACTCAACAAAGGCGCGCGCGAGTACTTCTACAGCCATCTGCAGCCTTTTTATAGTGCATCCATTATCTACGTCATTGCATTCCTGCTCGCCTGTATCTCGTGGTTTAATTTGCCGGATTCACTGCGTCGTTCGGGCGCGTGGTTGGTTGTTCTTGCTTTCGTCGTGCACACGGCTGGCCTGCTCTTTCGGATGATCCTCGAGAAACGGCCTCCGGTCACCAACCTGTATTCCTCCGCCATTTTCATTGGCTGGGGAGCGGTGGTGCTTGGAATGATTCTCGAACGCTTTTACCGGGATGGCATCGGTACTGTGGTCGCCTCCGTCGTCGGTTTCAGTACCCTTATCATCGCGCACAATCTGGCCATCGGCGGCAATTTAACCAGCGGTGGCGGTGATACGATGATTATGCTGCGCGCTGTTCTCGACACCAACTTCTGGCTTTGGACCCATGTCGTTGCCGTCACCATTGGTTACGCTTCCACCTTCGTCGCCGGCGCTCTGGCTATCATTTATTTGCTGCGCGGTATGTTCACACGCACGCTGAGCCAGTCCACTGCGAAGGCCCTGAGTCGAATGGTTTATGGCATCATTTGCTTTGCCACCTTGTTTAGTTTCGTGGGCACTATTCTCGGCGGCATTTGGGCCGACCGATCCTGGGGTCGTTTCTGGGGATGGGACGCGAAGGAAAATGGCGCGTTGATCATCGTCCTTTGGAACGCGCTCATCCTTCACGCGCGCTGGGGCGGACTGGTCAAGGAGCGTGGCTTGATGAACCTCGCCATCGTCGGCAACATCGTCACGGCATGGTCCTGGTTCGGCGTGAACATGCTCGGTATCGGCTTGCACTCCTACGGCTTCATGGACCAGGCCTTCTGGTGGCTGGTCGCTTTTATTGCCAGTCAACTTGCTCTCATCGGCATCGGCCTCATTCCCCTCCAGAATTGGAAAAGCTTCAGGAGCCTCCCGGCGTCCCCGCAACCGGCTCCGGCGTAGTCCCTGGAGCTAGCCGCTGAAGCGCTCGAACAGCAGTCGCAATTCTGCGGCTTGGACTTGCCGCAGCAATTGGGCCTGGTCGCCAGTGAGTTTGGCTTTGGCGGCCTGCTCGCAGGCATCCACAAAGGCGAAGGGGTCCCATTGCCCGCGCGAACCAAGCCGGGCCAAAAGCGGTTTTTCGGCGGCGAGAATGCTTTCAGCTTCGGCGAGCAATGGTTGGAAGCAGGGGTGTGGTCCGACGCGACGGAACCAATATTTGGCATTGCCGTAGTCCGGCTCCCGGCGATGCATGATCGCATGCAGGTAGCTCGCGTCCGCGTTGTCGATGTCCTGGACGATGTGGTGCGCCTCGTCGAGGTGATCATGCCAGAGAAGGGCCGTGGCGCGGGCGAGGGGATTGACGTCGCCGCCAAGGGCACGATCCAGTTCCGCCACCGATTGCGTGCCGGGACGGTTTCCCGGGCCTAACTCCGGCGGTTGCGGAGTTTTCAAAAGCTGCGCCGCTGTCGTCATGCCCCAAAAGTAAATCGCGCAGCCGGGGGGTCAAGAGCCGCGAAAGGGATTCCAAATAATGGGTACAATCGCAACGACTGTTTGATAAGGCCCGTGGGTTTGCTGTTGACCGGCCCAATCACATTATTAACTTGGCGTTATGTCCCAAAAGCAGAGCTGGTTCGCAATGGCATGTCTGACTCTCTCCGTTGCTCTCGCAGCCGCGGCTGAGACGGGAATCAAGATCACCGAGCAGGAAGACCGATTGCGTGTGGAACTCAATGGCGAGCTTTTTACTGAGTACCGTTTCAAGGGAGCGCCGCACGTTTACTTTTATCCACTAATCGGCCCCGGCGGCGTCCACATGACGCGGCATTATCCGATGAAGAACGATTCCGAAGGCGAACAGCACGACCACGAGCATCATCGCTCGCTTTGGTATTCGCACGGCGCAGTCAATGGCGTGGATTTTTGGGCGGAGACGCCGAAAGCGGGAAAGATCGTGCACGACAAGTTCCTGGACGTGAAGGCGGACAAGAATTCGGGGGTGATTCGCTCCGCGAACAAGTGGATCGCGCCGGACGGGACTGTAACCTGCACGGACGAACGAACGTTTCGCATCTACGCGCGGCCGAACAACGAACGGCTATTCGATTTTGAGGTCACCATTCGCGCCGGTGATAAAGAGGTAGTGCTTGGTGACACGAAAGAGGGGACGATGGCGATTCGCCTCGCCGAGACGATGCGTCTGACGCCCAACAAGTTCAACGAGGGCAAGCCAACCGGAAACATCGTCCTAAGCACGGGTGTGACCGGCAAGGACACATGGGGCAAGCAGGCGGCGTGGTGCGATTACAGCGGGCCGGTCGAAGGAAAGACCCTCGGTGTCGCCATTTTCGATCACCCGAGCAATCCGCGGCATCCCACGTGGTGGCACGTGCGCGACTACGGTTTGTTCGCGGCGAATCCATTCGGCATTCACGATTTCGAAAAGAAGCCGAGTGGCGCGGGCGATCTGAAAATCGAGGCTGGCAAGAGTGCTACGTTCAAATATCGTTTTTACATTCATGAAGGCGACGAGAAACAGGGGAAGGTCGCCGAGCGTTACGCGGAGTACGCGTCAAAAAAGAGTCAATAAGCCAGAGCTGCTCACCGTCAGAAAGAAACCAATCGTATGACAAAAATGAATCGCCGTCGTTTTCTTGCCACCGCTGCTACGGGCGCCGCCGCGCTCAGCATTCCCGCTCGCTCGTGGTCCCAGGTGCTGGGTTCCGCCGATGACGTCCGAGTTGGAGTGATCGGCACTGGGGGGCGCGGACAAAATCACATCGACGGCTTCACAAAAATGAAGGGCGCGCGTTTGGTGGGACTGTGCGACGTGGACGCCACGCACGTGGCGAAGGAGCAGCATAAGCTCAAGGACCGTGGCATCGACGTAAAGCCCTACTCCGACTTGCGCCGCATGCTCGAAAGCAAAGAGATCGACGTGGTCTCGATTGCGACGCCGAATCACTGGCACTCGCTGGCTGCGATTTGGGCGGTGCAGGCCGGCAAGGATGTTTACGTCGAGAAGCCGGTGTCGCACAACGTGTGGGAAGGCCGCAAGCTCGTCGAAGCCGCGCGCAAGCACGAGCGAATCGTGCAGACGGGGACGCAGAGCCGCTCCAGTAAGGGCATCGCCGAATGCTTTGCATGGCTCAAGGAAGGCAACTTGGGCAAAATGACTTTAGCGCGCGGTCTTTGTTACAAGCCGCGGCCAAGTATCGGCAAAGTGGATGGCCCGCAGCCGGTGCCGGCTGGGGTCGATTACGATTTATGGTGCGGGCCCGCGCCGATCAAGCCGGTGATGCGCCGGCAATTCCATTACGACTGGCATTGGTTTTGGGACACGGGCAACGGCGACCTTGGCAACCAGGGCATTCACCAGATGGACATCGCGCGCTGGGCACTTGGCGTGAACGAACTGTCGCCGCGCATTTTCAGCGTGGGCGGGCGGCTCGGATACGTCGACGACGGCCAAACGCCGAACACGCAAATCGTGTGGCATGATTATCCAACCCCATTGATTTTCGAAGTGCGCGGCCTGCCGAGCGCTCCAGGCGAGAAGAAAATGGACAACATCTACGGTTCGAGCGTGGGGGTGATTGTCTATTGCGAGGGCGGCCACGTCGTCGTTCCGAATTACAATAGTGCGACCGCGTTCGACAAAGATGGAAAAATGCTCAAAGAGTTCAAAGGCAGCTCCGATCACTACGAAAACTTCATCGCCGCGGTACGCAGCCGCAAACACACCGATCTTAAGGCGGACATCCTCGAAGGCCACCTCTCCAGTGCATTGTGCCACACCGGCAACATTTCCTATCTGCTCGGCAAGAAAACCAACCCGGAGAAAATCAGGGATCGGATCAAAAACGACAAAGATATCACTGAAGCTTTCGGGCGAATGGAAGAACATCTCCACCGCCACAGCGTGGACCTCACCGACACAAAAGCGACGCTGGGCGTGTTTTTGAAGATGAATCCGAAGACCGAGCGCTTCGAAGGCAATCGCGCGGCCAATCGCCTGCTAACGCGCAATTATCGCCGCCCGTACGTCGTGCCGGAGAAGGTCTGATCAGGACTCCGAGCCGAAGACGCTGCTGAGGATTACCTCTTTGGTTTTCCAGATCAGTGCCATGGTCGTGGCGGTGGGGAGCAGAACGAGAAACAGTGTGATCCACTGTCCCAGGTGCTCCCACAGAACGAGGAAGTGGATGACGAACTGCGGCAGATGCGTGACGCGCATCAGGGCGAAATAGCCGAGCAGGAAAGTCATGGTCGCAATCAACAGGCCCCGATTGATGCTGGTGAAGACACGCGTCTCCATGCGCAGAGTTTCATCGGGCAGCATGGCTGCGAGCCGTTGCAGGACGGGGTTCAGAGTGAACAGAAAGAACAAGGACGTGAAAAGCATCAGGTGCACCATGGCGCTGTAGAACGGTTGCCACGGCATGCGGTTCCACCAACACAGAAATGGTGACAGCCCGATGTTGATGAGCGCCAGGGCCCTGGCGCGGTCCAGCGCAGCAATCCAGATGCGCTCCTGCGGCTGAAACGTGCCCAGGAGCCACAGGCCGAAAAATAGTAAAGAGGTGGCCAGCAGCGGCGCGACGACGCCCAGCGGACGCAGCCAATCCGTTTGCGCCGTCTGGACACAGACAACGAGGGCCACAGGCAGCCCCCAGAATAACGCCGACAACCCTCGCGCCAGGCGCCCAAGCGCAGGCAACACATCCGGCCTGGCTTCACGTTCGTCCGCGAGCACCGGATCAGATGTTGAGATAAGTGTATTCCTTGAGGCCTCGCTCATAGTCGTCGAGCAGGCGCATCGCTTCGGACGGCTTCATCTTGTCGGACTTGATGGCCTCGTCGATTTGCGCCTTCATCTGGCGCTTGAGTTCGGTTTCGTCGTATTGGACGGATGTAAGGGACTGAATGATGGTCGTGCCCTCGATGACTTCCTCGACGTAGTAACCGGCCGGCTCGTCCGGATCGAGGAAGACGTGCACTTCGTTGACTCGCCCAAAGAGGTTGTGCAGATCGCCCATGATGTCCTGGTAAGCGCCCATGAGGAAGAACCCAAGATAGTACGGCTCAAGTTGTCCGTTGCCGTTCACATTCAGCTTGTGCAGCGGCAGCGTGTCACGCACGTCGCGCAAATCGATGAACTTGTTGATTTGGCCGTCGGAATCGCACGTGATGTCAACGAGCGTGCCTTCGCGACTCGGCCGTTCATTGAGGCGATTAATGGGCATAATCGGAAAGAGCTGGCCGAGCGCCCAGTGGTCGAGCAGCGACTGAAACACGGAAAAGTTGCAGAGATACTGGTCGCCCAGGCTGTCTTCAAGTTTGCGAATCTCCTCCGGCACGTAGGGCTGGCCGCGAAAACTGGCGACGACTTCCTCGCTGATTTCCCAATACAAATCTTCGATCTTGGCTTTGTCGCGAAGGTCCATCATGCCCAGCGTGAACATGTGCTGGGCGTCGTCTTTGCGCTCGAGCGCATCGTGAAAGGCTTCCAACTTATTGAGCTTCGAGAGGTTCTTCTTGATATCGAGCAACTCCCTGACCAGCGCATGCTCGTTCTCGCCGTACGGAAGCGCGAGGACATGGCGGTTCTTCTCGATCGAGCCAAACACTTCGACGATGAGTACGCTATGATGCGCGACGATCGCGCGGCCACTTTCGCTGACAATGTTCGGATGTGGCACTTTCTCGCTATCGCAGACGTCGGCAATGTAGTAGACGATATCGTTGGTGTATTCCTGGAGGGTGTAGTTGGTGGAGCTATCAAAAGCGGAGCGGCTGCCGTCGTAATCAACCCCCAGACCGCCGCCCACGTCGAGCAACTCGATTTCAAAACCCATCTTGTAGAGCTTGGCGTAAAAGCGGGAGGCTTCCTGGACGGCCTTCTTTACGGTGAGAATGTCGGGCACCTGCGAGCCGATGTGGAAGTGCAACAGACGAAAACAGTGAGCGAGGTTCTCCGATTTGAGTAACTCGGTGGCCGCGAGCATTTCGACCGTGCTCAATCCGAACTTCGCATTCTCGCCGCCGCTCTCGGCCCATTTTCCAGCGCCCTTGCTTTGGAGACGCGCGCGAATGCCAATGAGCGGCTCGACGCCGATCTGTCGCGAGATGGTGATGATTTGCTTCAACTCCTCGAGCTTCTCGACGACCATGATCACCTTCTTGCCGAGCTTGATGCCGACGAGCGCCATCTTGATGAATTCGGCATCTTTATAACCATTGCAGATGATCATGCCGCCCTGCTGCGTCTGCTGGGCGAGGCCGGCGAAGAGCTCCGGCTTGCTCCCGACCTCGAGGCCAAAGTTGTAGGGCTTGCCGGCGTCGAGGATTTCTTCGACGACTTCCCTGAGCTGATTCACTTTGATCGGAAACACGCCACGATATTCCCCCTGAAAATTGAACTCCTTGATGGAGGTGCGGAAGGCGAGGTTCACGGATTCGACGCGGTGGCGCAGAATGTCCTGAAAGCGAATAAGCAACGGAAACTTGAGCCCGCGCCCTTTGGCTTCTTCCAGGATGTCGTTGATCTCGACGCTGGCGCCGGCGTCCTGCAGAGGGCGGGCCACGACGCGGCCCGCGTCGTTGATGTCGAAGTACTTCGCGCCCCAGCTCTGGATGTTGTACAAGTTGCGCGCGGCCTGAATGTCCCAGGCGGGATTCGCGTCGGTTTGGTTCGAGTGCATCTTAAAACGCGGCGCGACTGAGTCGCGCCCGCACCATGCAACAAACGTCCTGCAGATTTTTCAAAACAAAAACGCAGTTGAGCCACGCATTTTTCACTCGTAACTCTCCTGTCGCTTACCAACAGTAGCGCATGCCCGCGGCACGGCTAGGTGAAATCGTCAAATACTGCGACCGCATTCTCCACACATCCGAGGTCAAAGACTACGACGGCGCTGCGAACGGGCTGCAGGTTGAGAATGGCGGAAACGTGACGCAACTCGCCGCGTGCGTTGATGCGACGCCGAAAACCATCGAGCTGGCGGTGCGCGCGAGAGCGAACCTTATGATTGTTCACCACGGCCTCTTCTGGTCGGCGCGCCAGCCGTGGACGGGCGTGAACTATCGGTTGATTCGGACGCTCGTGCGGCATGACATCGCGGTTTTCAGCTCGCACCTGCCGCTGGACGTGCATCCGGTCTTTGGCAATAACGCTCGCCTTTGCAAAGCGCTGGGCTTCCGCAATCCGCGTCCGTTTTTCATGCACCAGGAGCGGTGTCTCGGCTTGCGAGTTCAAGCGAGCATCGATCGGGAGGAGTTGGGCCGGCGATTGGCGAACGTGCTCCGCGACAAACCGACGGTGATTGGTGGCGGCCCGAAGACGTGCCGCGCGATCGGGATTGTCACCGGGGGAGCCGGCAGCGAGTTGAAGAAGGCTGCGGGTGAAGGAGTCGACACGTTCATCACCGGCGAAGGCCCGCACTGGACCTACGGGTTGGCGGAGGAACTGGGCGTGAACGTGTTTTACGGCGGTCATTACGCGACTGAGACTTTTGGCGTGAAGGCGCTCGCGAAGCATCTTTCCGAGCGGTTCAAAGTGCCGTGGGATTTTTTGGATTATCCAACCGGATTGTGACAGAATTAAACCTTGCGAGTCGCCACGAGGAAAGCATTGAACATGACGTAGCGCGTGGGCAGCAGGTTGAGGGCGAAGTCGATTGGCTTCGCCACGTAACGATCCGTGCACTCGACCCGGTCAACGTGGCAGCCGCTTCGCTCCAGGAAAAATCTCATTTCCACCGCGTTGGTAGCGACGATCGCATCGTCGTCCGGTGTGAAGGGTTCCTTCACGATGGGAGTCATCTTGTCGAATCGAACCTTTTCCGGGGCGTCGCGCATTTGGCGGCGCTTCGCCTGAAGGCGTCGCCAATTCTTCCATTTGTTCGCGACTCCGCGCATCCGTGGGTGATAATCTCGAAAGCCAAAGACGCGAAAGAAATTGGGACTGGAAAGCACGATGCGGCCGCCGATTCGCGCGACCCTGATCAGTTCTTTAATGAACGTCTCAGGCTCATCGACGTGTTCGAGCACGTTGAGCGCGCCCACACTCGCAAAGTAAGCATCCGGAAACGGCAACCGCTTGCCATCGTAAACCTGGCATCGTGGACAGAAGTTTTTGGCACGCTCGATATTGGGTTCAGAGACGTCAACACCGTGAGCTTCGTAGCCGGCTTCAGCGAGGCGCGCGACCACTTGGCCAACGCCGCACCCCACGTCGAGCACGCGCGCGCCCGGTTCGGAAGGCCTCAGCGTATCGGCATATTTTGCGTAGAAGACCGCGTCCCAGCCCGCGAGGAATTGCGCGTAGGCCTCGTTGTGGCGATAGGTTTCCTGGTGGCTCATGCCGTCGCGGCGACTGGCGCTGGCTCCCGCCTGGGCGCAAAGAGCAGCACCAGCGAAAGCACGATTCCCAATGCGATTCCGGCAAGGCTGAGATAGAGTCCTTTCACCGGCGGCTCGAACGACATCGTTATCTGGTGTGCACCCGGCGGCACGAAAACTCCGCGCATCACATAATTGGCGCGCACGATTTTCGTCTCTTTTCCGTCCACGCGCGCTTTCCACTCCGGATCGAACTTATCGGTCATTAGGAGTATCGAGGGCGCTGTGGCGTTTGCTTTAAACTCGATGCGCTTGGGTTCGTAGTGGGTTATCTCGACGGTTCCTGGCGCCGCGTTCGAGGCGTCGGGCTGTTGGCCGTCCGGCAAAGGCTCGGATAACAATACGGTTGCATGCGGATCAAACGACGGATCAGCCAGTTTCTTCAGTGTCTCCTGCGTATTGGCGCTGAGTTGCCACTGGGCGAGAAGCTTGGCGCGCGGAAGAGGGTTTACGTGTTCGAAGAGCGCGATTGGCCCAGCGGCGTTGGTCTGAAGCGTCAACTCTTCAAGCGCGCGCGGCTCGGTGATGCCGGCCTTGGGAACCAGAGTATAGCGGCTGTGGAGCTTGAGCTTGCCCGGCGCAATCGAGTTGAGCGCAGGTTCGTAAGCGGCGAGTCCGACGATGTACCGTGTGCTGGTGAGTTGCCAGTGGCGGTCCTGAATTTGGGCGCGCGCGGCTTCGTTGAACTGGAAGGTGCGCTCCTCAAACTGCACGTATTCCTCCGGCCTCCGCGAGAGCTGAGTCACTTCGAGCGCGTGCAGATTGTAGTAAGGAAAGAGATGCTGAAGCCATTCAACGCTGTAAATGTTGTTGAAATAGTTTTGCATCTGCGCGAGTTCCGGCGGCACGCGAAAGCCGATCGACATGGCGGTGCGATGTTCGTGCGGCTTCTGTCTGAGAACATCGATCAGCGGGTTCGATGCGTACTTCTGTTTATAGTTTACCTCCTTAATCCATGGCTTGTTGGCACGCCCGAGGTCCACGACGAGCAAAAGGCCGAGGAGGGCGAAGCCGACCTTTGCGCGCCGGCCGCTGAAGGTCCCTTTAAAAAACAGAATCAGCACCCCGACCGACAGCAGAAGAAAGAGGACGTACCAGCCGACTTCCGAGACGCTGAAGGCGGCGACCAGCTTGGCGAAAGCCGGATTATCAAATCCGACTGCGGTAAGATGCTGCTCGAGTTCACCCCGTGAGCCCGAATACGCCATCCAACCCAGCAGGGAAACGGCGGCTGCCGCGACGGAGCCAATGATCCACTTGCGTTCGAAACTCGGAAGCGCCTTCCACCAACCCGTGGTCGCCTGTGCGGCGGCGCGGCCTTTGGCCGTGGCTGTGGTGAGATAGCGGCGCGCGATTCCCTGCAAACCGTACGCGAACAAAATGACGATCGCGACGTGGCCCGGGTGCATGAACTTCATCGGGTTGCGGATTGCCGAAAAATACGGAATGGAATAAACGATTCGATAAAATGGTCCATAGCGGCCGATGGCTAACGCAATAGATATCAACAACGCGATTGTCCAGAACCAGATCCACCTCCGCTCGATTGGAGAATAAATGCTGGCATCTTTCCGGCAGGCTTGGGCGATGGCCCAAAGGGCAATCAGCACGACGAGTACCCCAGCGTACTCGCCCGCGCCGGAGTGCCGCGGAATCCCGCCGTGTGTTTGCTCCCAGCCCGGAGTGCGGCCCACCGCACCCCAGTAATTGCCCCCCTCCTCTGTGTCCATGCGGTAGCCGTAAAGCCCCGGTATAATTACACGCAACAGCTCCGCCTTCGGCAAACTCCACTGCGTGGCCCAGTCCCAGTGTTCATCCGCATTGCGAGCAACTTCAGAACCTTCAGTAGCACCAGCCACGTTCTTGATGGCGACGGTATAGAGAGCAAGGATTCCGTGCGTTGCGACGAACCCCGCAAAGACCGCAACGATCGCCACTCGGGCTATGCCTTTTATCACCCGCGATGAGTCGGCGCCGGCTTCATTCCAGGCTTGAAACAAAACAAACGCCGCGAGGTAAAAACTCATGATCGCGCCATTGTCACCCGCCTCCATCACCGCCATGCCAATGCACAATCCACACAGGATGAGCCGCACCCAAAACCATGGCGCTTTGTCTGGCACGATGACGGCGAGACCCAGAAAAAACATTCCGACGGCCAACCCGCGCGAACCAAGTCCCCAGCACACGTTCGAAAAGATGTTCGAATTCAGTGCCATGGCCAGCGCAGCCAAAATGCTCGGCCCGGCCGACAAACCGAGCCGATGGAAGAAAACCCACGCGCAGACTCCCAGGAACAGGACCGAAATCGGTGCGAGAAACTTTCCGTAATAAACCGGTTTGAGTGCGATGAGCAAACCCGCCGTAAGATTCGGCGACCCGGAGCCGCCGCTGATCCCAAGCCAATTCAAATCATACCATGCGCCGGTGAGCATCTCCGGATAGGCCAACATCTTCGCGCTGGTGATACCGAGCGGACCGTCATTGGAGAAGATCACCTTATCCGGATGAAAGCTCGCTCGAAAGAGCACCGTGGTGACGACCAGCATGACGGCAAAGAAGATTAGAAAGACCCCTCGTCCTGAGTTCGATGTGTTGCTGATCACAAGTGTGTACGTTTCCCGTGCGACGTCGCCAGGCGCCACCGCCGATTGTGGACTTTACCACTGGTTTCGCAAGGTTGCAGTCTCCTCCTCACTGCACCTTGCGCCCCCGCCATTCGATTTCAGCCGGGGCAATCCAACAGAACTTTTCATAAGCGACGGGAAAGCGACTCGCAACCCAATCCAACGGAGTCCAACGCAACCAGGGCGTGTTCACAACCTGCATGCGAAACTTCTCCGTCCGAAATATCTGCTTTCCTCCAAAACGATAGTAGCATTTGTCGGCAATAGTGTGAAAAGTGGAGCATGTGAAGAACTGCCGATGAGAAATATCGTAGGCCGCGGGATGACGGGCATGAGGGACCCGCACCCAAAATAATCCATCGCTCTTGAGCACGCGATGCACCTCCATGACCGTCGCTTCCAAATTTGGCACGTGCTCCAGGAAGTGGAACATCGCGACACCGTCCACCGAGTCCGATTTAAGCGGCCATGGCAGCTTGAACAAATCGATGCGCAGATGCGGATCAGCCGAATGCAGGTCCACCACCCTCCAACCCGGCAACTGCTCGTGGCCACCTCCCATGTTCAGCCATAGCCCGGCTTCCGGGTTGCCCGTTAGCTGTTTCGAAGCCGTTCCAGCTTGCGTAGTGTTCATGGTGCCATCGCAGACTTGTTCGCGCTCGGCGTCGAAACACTAAGAGCAGCAGGCCCCAGCGGCAAGAATAAGGACTTGGTTGTCTCGAATTAAGGCGAGCGCGCGCGGTAAAATCGTTGTGGTCGGACGCTCGCCTGCGGATCGACAATTTCTACCAACCCGCTCGCGTCTACCACGTTTGTGAGCACTGCCCAATTCACCAGGTTGGTGGACGCCTCGACGACGTAGCTTCCGCTTTCGCGAGCCTCGAAGGTAAAGGCGAATCCGCCCGGAGAACTCGAAGACATCGACGCAAGACGTGGTGCGGAGTTTGTCGTTGAATAAACAATCTGCACTACGTCGGCTCCATTGTCTGCTGCGCCGGCTTGCGTTGCGGTCGCCGAGGTCGCAAAAATTCGCGACGCCTGGTCGACGGCATTGTCGTTGTCCACGACGTAGCGCAACGGAGCTCCCGAAAAATTGCGTATGTCGATCAGCAGGTTGCCTTGTGTCCGATTGTATGAGAACGGCGTCTGCAGTGGGATGCTTATATCGAAGTTCTTCGGCCCTCCAGCCGGTCCCGAGAATTGCGACGATAGCGACAGGGCGCTGCTGAACACGACTGTGTCGTTCGTGCCCGTGTTCTCTGCGAATGTCAGGCTCAGATTGTTTGGCTGCTTGGCGGTTGTCGAAAGATTGATCTGGACATTGTTGACCGCGGTCGTGAATGCGCCCGTGCCGAAATCCGCGCTCGGACGAAATCGCAGTTCCGTGATGTACAGGTTCCCCGCAGGGAATTGCGACCCTCCGTAAACTTCTTGTATCCGCAGTTGCTCGGTCAGACTGCCCGAACCTCCAACCCCTTCACGACTTTGAAGTCCCGCCGGAATGACCAGCCCGCTTCGCGTCACGATTGACAGCACCGCATTTGAGCTGACGGCCTCACCGAAATTGTTTTCAACTACGACTGAGTACAGCCCGGCATTGGACATCTGGACGTTTGTTATCATCAGCGAGGAACCCGTGGCGCCGGAAAGCGGAACTCCATTGAAGGCCCATTGATAGCTCAACGGGGCACTCCCGATCGCGATCGCCGTAAACGTTACATTTGATCCTTGCATGACGCCCTGGCTTCGCGGCTGCGTCACAATTCGGGGCGGCAGGTTTGTCCCCGGCGAAAATACAATCTGGATCGCATCAGCACCTGTGTCCACTGCTCCGGTGGCCGCTGTTGTGCCACCTATGACTCGCGCTGCGCTGTCAGGGCCGGTCTGGCCACCAACAGTGCTGGCTGTCGAACCGGAGAAATTCCGGATATCAATAACCAGATTTCCACCCGCGGGATCATACAAGTACGGCTGAGAGAGCGGCACGATGATATCGAAAGCCTTCGGCCCGTTCATGGGTCCAAAAAACTGGCTGGATACGCTCAGCGGTCCCTGGAAAACGACGCCGTCGTCCACGCCGACGTTCTGGCTGAATGTCGAGCTTAACGAACCAGGATTGCGCTGCGTCGTCGACAGATTGATTTGAATGTTAGATACGATGGTAGCAAACGCGCGTCCAAACCTGACGTCCGGGCGAAAGCGCAGCTCTTCAATCAACATCGGTTCCTGCGGAAACTCTACACTCCCATACACCAATTGAACGCGCAGGGCGCGGTCCCGCAACGTGCCCGCCGCGTAAACACTTTCAGTGTTCGCCGCAGTCCGTGGGACTACTGCCGCATGGTCCGGGGCCGCATACACGGTCAGTATTGCCGGCTGGCTCGTCGCCGTGCCCGTCGAATTACTTACCACCACCGAGTAATAGCCGGCGTCGCTGACTTGAACATTCGTAACCGTAAGTGACGCATTCGTCCCGCTAACGATCGGTGTCGCGCCTTTTCGCCATTGATACGTCAACGGCAAACTGCCGCTGGCTATAACTCCAAATGAGGCGCTGCTGCCTTGCAGAGCTGCTTGATTAGTCGGTTGGGAAACAATCGTCGGCGCCACCGGTGTCAGCGACAGCAAGTCCAAGGTCGCCACAATTTTCAAACCGGTTCCGATGAAAGAATTATCCGCACCCCGCCCAATCACGAAATCAATTGTTTCGCCGCCTGCCAGGCCAACTCGGTTCGTATACGTTGCAGAATTGGTCCCGCCTAACGCGATTCCAAAAAGCTCGGTCCCGTTGCGTAAGACGTGGAAATCAGCGTCTCCTTGGGTCGGGCCGTCCCACACAGGTCGCACGGTCGTGGCCAGGTCGTAGATTCCATCGCGTCCCACCGGAAGCGTAAAGCGGATCACGCCGAAGTTCTCCGGCTGTCCCTGCACCCCTGGGTAAAACCACGTCGTCTCCGGCGGAAAAATGGCCTCTCCGCCATCAACCACTACGTTTGTAGTACTGTTGTTGTGCTGCACCGCTGGCACACTGTCCGGCTTGTCCCACACCTCCACCGGCACACCCGCCGGGTC